>ENA-UOXV01001764-UOXV01001764.1-marine-metagenome-genome-assembly--contig:-NODE-1764-length-29460-cov-9.570753_pt1 | contig 29460 bp, 29 predicted proteins | sample MGYA00238165_ERZ766961 | MGnify/ENA primary metagenome ERZ766961 (study PRJEB28924, sample SAMN03173240) | marine metagenome | biome: Marine; feature: Water; material: Subsurface seawater | place: North... | reverse complement strand
TACTCTAACCTTCATTACACTGCGTTCCACTACTGCTATACTCTAACCTTCATTATTAGCTCCATGGGATAAAGAAAAATAAGCTTATATCTCTTCTCCCCGAAGGTACCGGACAGGCGACGTTAGGATTGTCGAGTATAGCGTCCGAAACAAAACGCGACAGTATTAATATATTGCCACAATTTGTATAATCCCTAGGCACGTACTCTATGCAATAATACTTGTAATTTACGTTTGTGGTTAATTGATTTGCTCCTCATAATACTCACCCATGCTCTGTGGTTGGGTTTTCGATTGAAAAAATAGCTACGACTACCGCGCAGTACATTATTTGGCACGTTGCCATGGCAAGAGCTACCGATACGTTATATATAATATTTATATCTATTAAGGTTCTACTGGGATTTGAACCCAGAACAACGGAAGTATGAATTCAGCGCTCTACCGTTGAGCTATAGAACCAATTTATGCGAATTGTAAGGAATTGAACCTATAAAGAAACGGTTATGAGCCGTACTTGAGACCACTCTACTATTCGGTATTTCATGGAATGTTAACGTAGTTAGTGAGTTATTTACTTATTTACAGAATAGTAAACAAAACGAAAAATAAATTAAACAACGTAAAACTAATGAAGTTTAAGCGTTTCCTTAATACAAATAAAATTGGTTTTGGTAGCGAGTAGAATGTTAGAGTCCGGAAGTGTTCTTTGAATACCATTTTTATTCAGGTAAATAATCAAAATAATTGCTTTTTAACAAACCCAGCAGGTTTGGAGCTGATCTGATTTATAAGTTAACGACTTCTGTTTGACTATGATTAGAAACCGTATGAAAAAAAGCTGAGTTAATAAATTATCGTTTGTTGTTGGTACCGCGAAGTCGAGTGTTTTAGAGTTGTATAATGTAGGTACTAAACCGAACGTATAAAAGTTCAAACGTTTTAAATAGTATACTGTTTTACTATGGTATAAAACGTCTGTAACACACCCTATATTGAAACCTATAAATTTTAATTTACGAAAAATAAATTCACCTGAGTCGGTAATTCTGTTTAATTTATAGACTAGGAAAGGTTTTATGTATCTCCAAGTCGATGGGAATTTACCTAGAACGTTCCAGTTTAAAGATAACGACTCGTTCTTGAAAAACGAAGGTGAAAAGATAAGCATATTAATTTTATAAAAATAAATGTTAAAGCATAAGTGGTAAACAAGTTTTCACTTCGAAAATAGTTTTGCGACACTAATAACTTTTATACCGCCTTTAGACTGCCCCAAATAGAACATATAAAAAGAATGGTGTGGTTTAAAAATCTTTGTTTGTGAACCTATGTTTATAGAAACGAACGTTTGAAAAACTTTAATCAGCGAAAACTGTTTTGTAGATGAACCTTTGCTTGGTACTATAGCCGGTAAGGCCTTTTTGTGATTTACCTCTAAATTATGCCCATAGCCTTTTAATTTAAAATTTTGCCGTATAAAAGAAATGTCAACCCGTTTCGTACTAGGGATATTTTTAAGGCTGCTGAGTAAACGCCTCACGTAAATATACTTTAATTGGGTATGTAAAATAGGCGCTGCCCAAGCTTTACTAACCTCTACCACTAAACCTAATAGGTTATAAAATTGCAAATTTTTATTTGACGATTTGGGGGTAAAACTCAACGGAGTTAATTGCCATATTTGGTCGAAGGTATTGATTTTTGAGATAGGGTAAACAAAGGGATTCGAACCCCCAACCTTCAGGGTCACAACCTGACACTCTAACCAATTGAGCTATGCTTACCAAATGTTAAAATTAAAGTAAAAGACAAGAAACCGCTACAAGAGTAACTAGGTTATTATTAAACGTACTTACCTTAAAATACCTATAGTTGTAACTATAATTCAAGTTTGTTAAATACATAAAGGCTGATACCGTTAACACAGTAATATAAAAATTTACGAAATTAACAAGTTTTACAGGTGTTGTTGTTAAGAAGAAGATTACATGTTGTTTAATAGTAAAAAAGGACGACGAAGATATTGTGTCAATTGGCGTTGAGTAATTAAATATTATAAGTAGAAGAGTTTCACCGTAAAAAAAAAAAAATAACCAAAATATTAATAAGAAATAACTAGTCGATCTAGAAGTAATTGAAGTGTATTGAAAACGGTAACCACATAGATGAGTTAATTTAAGGGTTGAAAAATTTAGCGCTGAGGTGAATACGTTGAAGTTAAAGCCTCACGAACTCTCATAAGCAATAATTGAGCCTTTTTTTACACCGAACATTGCTAAGTAAACAAGCATAAACATATAAATAGGTGTAAAAAAGAAGCTAACTAGTCAACAACCCCTAATAAAAAGCGATAAAAAATCATCCCGTAACACTTGTAGTAGTAGAAATTCTTTACCTAAAAACCCTGCACTATAAGGTAGACCAGCAAGGTTAAAACAGCACCCGAATAACAACGCAGCGATATCAAAAGAATATAAATAGGCACCACCCATTTGCCGTAAATCTGTATTTCCACTGAAGAAATGTACAGTGTAGCCCACCAACACAAACAAGAAAGCTTTATTCAGAGCATGAATTATTAAATAAAGTAAGACTTCTTCATAACAACAAAAACCACAACCACAAACTAAATAACCGATCTGGCTGATTGTTGAATACGCAACTAACTTTTTAATGTCGTTTTGAAATGTAGCAGTTATTGCACCAAATGATAATGTAAGCGCGCCTCACACAGCCATATAATAATTAGTGAACACAGTAAATTCAAACAAGGTCGAAAACCTTATGACTAAAAATACCCCCGCTACTACTAGAGTTGAAGAATGAATTAGGGCTGATGCCGGTGTCGGCGCCTCCATTGCATCAGGAAGCCATACATGTGAAAAGAACTGGGCCCCTTTTATACCACCCGAAGTTACAAGACAAAAAGAAAATAATGTGATAAAATGGACTGCACTATCACCTAAAAAAATATAATGAAACGCTAAAAAGGGAGTTTGTAAAAATATGAGTGATAAGTCAGTACTATTAAAAGTGTTAACGGTAAGTAAAAATGAAAAAAACATGAACATATCACTAATACGCGAGAATACGAAAGTTTTTAAGGCTGCTTTGACCGTATAAATTCGAGATGAGTAAAAGTTGACTAATAAAAATGAAAAAAGGCCGATACACTCTCATGAAAACAAAATTAAAAAATAATCGTAACAGTAAAATAAAAATACAACACTCGTGGCGAAAAGGTTAAGTAGGTACAAAAGTCTATTAATAAAAGCTTCCCGATACATATATTCGACGCCGAAATATAACGCGAACATAGTAAGCGTTAATACAAGTGAGGAAGAGACCAATGCTAAACTGTCAATACAGAATACCAAATGAGAGTCTATCAAGTCTAAGCAAAAAAACCAACGACCGAAATCGACAAACACGTAATTACCTTGCACCAACAAAACGTAAAGTTCATTTAATGAACATAAAAGAACAGATGAAAAACTAAATATCGAAGCGTAAAACGTACCTATGGGACCTAATCATTTTTTAAAAATAAATATAAATAAGCAGTGAAAGACTAAAGTCAAGGGAGCGAATGTAGAAAATGACTGTAAAAATAACATTATTTAAGCTATGAAAGTACCGTAAAAGGTAATAAGATACAATCATGATATGAGGTAAAAAATATTGGTAGCAAACTAAAGATATCAAATATAAATCAACCTCCCGAGAAGAATAGTATAAAATGCAGCGCCGAGATAATTAAATGTAGGTACTCGGCTAAAAATATCATAAGTAGCATCGGACCATTATATTCGGTCGAATAACCTGCAACTACCTCTGACTCTGTCTCAGCATGATCGAAAGGAGCCCTTTTCGATTCTAAAAACAAGACAACGACGAAAGCCGAAGCTGCCGGTGCGTAAATTATAATATACCAATAGTTGGATTGTGTAATTACGAAATCGTGAAAATTAGCTGATTGCGAACTAAAAACTAGTAATGAGTATAGGACAGTAATAAAAATATCCAAGGATATCATATGGACAAGTCCACGAACTGTCGAGATAATGGCATACCGAGACTGACTAAGTAAACCTAGGACTGAGAAAAAAATATTGGAAAGAAGTATTAAAATTAAGTGGTATAGCACCATTGAATCGACTGAATCTACTAAGAACATACTTGGACCCCATACAAAATTCAGCGAAAACAATAATTGAGCTACGAATAATAGGGATAGGAAAATCGGTGCCATGACTGTTGCTGGACGTGGTATTAGAAAAATTTCTTTTGTGAGCATTTTAAAAAGATCGGCTAGGATTTGGAAAGCCCCGTTACGTCCCATAAGAGTAGGTCCCATTCGACGCTGAGCGAACGCAAGAAGTTTACGTTCTGTTAAAACTACGAATAAAGTTAGTAAAATAACTAAAAAACTTGAAATAAGTGCGTGTTCTGAAAATAACATTATTTAAAATTAATAATTTTTTAGTCTGAAATAAAATCGGTTTAAAAAGTCATATGTTAGAAGATTTGGACTTTTTCAAAAAAATGCATAATACGGTTTAAATTCCACCTGAGGTGACATATAAAACGTATTAAGAATGTTTATTAGGTAAAACGTAAGTGTATTGTATGTTGTAGTCGTAAAATTAAACGGTATTAACGTATTTGCTCGCGTATAGATTATGGAGTGCTTATTTGAAACCTTAGCCGCACTCCGACTATAACCATGAGAGTACATAGTATTTAGTTGTTTATAAAACATGAAGTAGGCCGACTTCGTAATATTACTCGTCGTAGTTCCTAACTTACGCGTAAACGATTTCTTAAAAATTTTTCAAAATGAAGTGGCAAAATAAGTACGGCATAAGTTTAATACAAACGGCGAAATACTACCTACGTTTACCAATTTACGGTTCTGTATGAGATTTAGCTTTGAGAGCGTATATAACAAGTACGGTAATTGTAAGCATATAAGTGATTTATAGCGATAAGTTTTGACTAAGAAATTTACATTTAAAAAGTTTTGTACTACAAAGGATAATATAATTAAATTGTAAACCGAGTAAGGTATTGGTATCTAACTAGCTTTAATGGGCACGCAGTTTTACTAAAATTTAATTATAGGTTTATAATTGAAAGTTTTGATGAAGTAGAGAAGGGTAAGTACGAAAAGTAGCATAGTGGTGCTGGTTGAGGGTTCGATTGCGGTTATTGAGTAAGTTAGCTCAAGGCTAGGAGACTTGAGCTCTTGTGTCAAAGCATTTGTGCTAAGTAAATGTATGAATAATAAGCTTGAATAGCTCGTTGTATTTTTTAAAAACCCCCAAGAAACCTCATAATCGTAGTTACCCCCACCTAAGAAGCTAATTAACTCTGTGTAGACAGTGTTTAATTTTAGGTTGTAATAGTCTACACACAATAAAGGTTTAAATAAAACCCAACTCGATACCGACTGATTTATATAAAAAACCGATAAGTAAAGTCAACTTAAGGTTAATTTATGAAAATTAAGTAACTTTACAATGTATACCGTAGGTAGTAACATTAATTTAAGTACTCAGCTAATGACCGTACTATAAACAAGGAGGATTCAATAAAAAATATTCGATTGATAATAAACTATTACAAATATCGAACATAGTCCAATAATTAAATCAGTACGTATATAACTAAAATTAAACATATTGACTGTGAATAATACCCAAACAAAATTTACTATTAAATCGAGAAATGCGGAAAATAAAAGAGCGAGTATTAATATAGTTAAAATTATGGTTACGAAAATGATATTCGCGTTTATTTTATATTGATTTAAATATATCTTTTGATTAAATAGTAACGTGATTAATTGTACACTTAATAAAGTTAAGATATAGCAATGCGCATAATACGAGTTTACGAATTGATGAAGTCGAGTCCCAAAATTATGCGATACCAAATCAAAATTAAGCTGAATTAGAGTATATAAAAGTAATATAATATAAAAAAAAAGGTTTACAAACACTCGATATCATTTTTCACGAGTTTTGGATAGATTTAGGTGTAGAGTCAAGACGTAACATAGCATTACTACTAATCCGAACGTTTCCGACGGGTCTCAATTCCATCACCCCCCCCACGAACCTTCTTGCAAAGCTCACCAACCACCTAAACTTAACGTGAATAGATTTATAATAAGGAAAAATAGCGCATTGCTTAGTCATTGAACCTCACTATTAATTTGTTTAGTTCTTGTTTTATATCTTGCGCGGCCAGTTTTTAAGTATAGACTTATTAAAGCGAATAGGGATACATAAAACAGTAATGGGTGGTACTTGTTTATACTATTAGTTAATAAAAGATTTAAATTCTCCTTACGTAAACAAATTTCGAAAATGGTAGTGTTTGTTACCCAGTAATGATTTAAAGTCAATAAGTATAATAAAGTTATCATGGCAGGTAAAATTACACCCCATGCTACGACACGAATATTTAAACAAGCAATCAATAAAAAACTGATTGAAACAGTTGGGATCAAGAACCAAAAATTTGTTCAATAATAATAAAGCATGTTCAAGAGAAAATTGTGGGCTGTAACTCTTGAATATATGTCTAAGTTATTATTGTCTAGCAAACTAATTTCGATTAAGTTTCAAGCCACGAGCATGAGTAATACAAAAGTTAACCAATAGGTACTATTTCGGTAAAAATTAAGAATTATAAAATATAGGTGTAATTTAATAAATGGTCAATAAAGATTACATAGTTTGAAATTAGTAAACATTCTATACTGTTTAGGAAGTTATGGTACGCAAAAACATGTATGTAATAGCATAACGAAAAGAATACACACCACAAATAAAGTACTAGTACTAAGTTTATATAAAGTTCCAATTTAATAAATATTTAACTAAGTAGATGAATTACCTACTGCATTATAATAAAGTAAAACTTAACGTTAAGACTAAGCTAAAGAAGGCCGCAATAATTAAGAAGATTGTAGTGGTCAGCATTTCAGCTGTATTTGAAGCTTCGAATAAATTTTTGGTATGGAGGGGTCAAATTAAATTGTCGAGATATATACGAACAACAAATTCAAATATAACTCGCTCACTAAATAAAAAGCCTGTGTAAATCACGAATCGTCTTACTCACGCGTCGGCTGTTTTTTTTTGTAAAAAATCAAACAAGAATCCATCATTCCACATATTCTCATTTCGCACATAAAAAATATAAATAAAATTTAGTTTTTCAATTGTCAGTGATCAAACAATATTTGATAGCGTGTTTAAACGGATTTGTAACGTTAAATTAAGTAGTTGGTGTTTTAAGTTTGTAACCAAAACTTTAGCTTTACTAAAGATTTTATTTTTCAAATGCGTCTGAACCCGAAATATTACCCTTATTAAACTTTAAAGTACGTGCGTTATAAGAACTACACTTACGAACTAATGTTTGTGTAAATTGGAATATATAGTGATCGAATAAGTCAAGGTGATGTATTATCCACCCTAAATATAAGTAAACGAACTGATAAGAAAGTTTAACTCAAGGATTTCCAACGTAACCCCCTTCAGGATCATAATAATAGCGTCCACAAGGTAACATACTAGCTGTACAATACAATGACATCATAAAAAAGATAAATGTTGAGGTTTGTAATAGTGAATTTTGCATTGGGATCGTAGCAACATATTTGTGAAATACATTATAACAGTTATAAATAACTGGCATAAATGAAAGTAAACCAAAGAACAGGCCCATTCACATGAGACCTTCATAATGAGTTGGGGCTAAAATTAGAATACCCATTAAAGGTCTAAAGTATCAATGAGGTGCTACTCCGTAAAAACGTACTTCATCTAGCTCTGAAATATTTCAGCGCTCGAAAAAGAAATAATTTACCGTAGCCCCATTGAAGTGATGTAAAAAAAAGTACACGAACACATACAAAGTTCAATAGAATGCATCTTGAATTTCTTTTAAAAAGGCATCGTAGAATCAAGAAATATATGAACCGGATTTATCCTCGTAAGTTGTTTCACCACTATCAGTATCCCATGATTCATGACAAAATAATATATGGAGTTTTACTAAGTACAAGTAATATCAAGGTACGAAATAGTGTAATATCATTAGACGTGTTAATTGATCTGTGTTTAAATGCTTGTTGGTAAATATAATATAATACGTTTTATAAATATTATTTAATAAAGATCAAAAAATATTTGCGACGATCGTCAATGTTAGATCACTTAAATGTGACGCACTTAAAGAAATACCTAATGCAATAATTAAATGGAACCATAAAAAGGCATAAGCTCCTAACATTCAACCATCTGACTCAGATGTAACATAATTCTTAAGATAGATTTTTTTCATGATATGCATATATGATAAAACCATTAAAGTATCAACCCCTCTTACATGCATGTAAAAGACTTCGGCACCAAAACGAGTATCATTGAACATCTCCTCACGTAATTCTACTACGAGTCCAGGTTCGGGAATGTAATATCAACCTAAGAAAAACCCAGAAAGTAGTTGACTTACAATCGATAATAATAACATAAAACCGATAATTGAGGTTACACTTGAAAAGGGTAGAACTAACCGGTTTACATAAAAATTTAAATAGGAGAAAACCATTGAAGATAAAGATACTAAATTTCAACTTCAGTTAGTAATAATATCTATATTTTGAAAACTAGGGTGATACCCTCATAGAGCTCGTCTAAAACTTCGTCCTTCTAACATAATTTAATATTCTACGCCTGTCAATATAACGCATGTCGCTCGTAATCTATATTTAAACTCGTGAACAGTACACCAAAAAATAACACTAATAATAATAAATCATACAAACCCGTAAAGGTATAACCCGAGACATAAGGAAATAAAAATACAAGTTCAATATCATACAAGAGGAAAAACACACATATAAGTAAAAACTGTAATGATATTTTTACTGGGCGTTGATTTTGAGGCTTAAAACCACACTCATAAAAATCTCGTCGAGTGTTCTTCATAAAACCTAGACGACGTAATAAATCTTTAAAAGATAGAATTGTGATTACATTATAAACTAGTGCGGCTAAAATACTAACTGAAATTGTTGCTAAAAATACTTCAAAATCACCCATTATTTAAATTATATTAGAGACGTTAAAATAAAACAAATGGTTAATAGATTTAAGTACTTTAAATGAACTAAAAGGTTGTGTAAATTTGACTCGTACGTAATGTATGATAAGATAATTTTTGACAAATGCGATAATTTTTTATTAATAGAAGTTCAAAACATATTTAGCGGTACGAGCTAACTTTCCCGACTTTTTTGTAGATAATTTGTCGCGAAAATCTTACCCCTCGACCCGTAAATATATTTATAGGTCGCATTTTTTTAATACCTAAAGCGACCGTTACTAGGTCACTTAACTCGAACCCAAAGACTATAATTGACGTTTTACTTAAAAACTTAACAGATGTAAAATAAGAGTAAAGATATAATCTATGTGCGTAACCGAATTGAGGAGTAATAGTGCCTCGTTTGTTTTTATAAATGTAGTAACCCTTACCTTTAAATTTGATTTTTAAAAATAAAGGTGAGTAAAATAAACGGAGCGTACGTACTAATAAGTTTCACAATAACCGGTAATCGTTATTAAAATATAACGTGAATAACTTTAAAGAGTTAGTGTTCTCATCAAATGTGATTTCATTAATTTTTAACGGCGTAGGTATAGTTATTTTGTATATGAGTGAGTTAATATAAATTGTTTTTTGTAACGTGTTTACGTTTTTTAAAACAATTAAATTTCAACCGAACGGTTTATGTAGTCGAAAGTTTTGCTTATTTAACTGTATATTATAGTTGTATATATATGAATATTTTTTTTCAAGGTAATTTTTTTGTTTTTTCAAATTACTTATTTTGTTTTTATAACCTACGCTTTTGAAACCATACCACAACACGAATCACGGTTTATTTTGTAGCAGTTCGGTACGTCTCTGCTAATGTATGACGTGAATTTCGGTAAACATAGTTATGAGAAAATTTTTTGAGTTTAAACGCTCATGTTGCACGCGGTGTTAAAGTTAGTACGCGAGTTAAGTTTATTAAACGCTCTTCGAGGGTTTTACCTTGAGTAAGCCTTAACTCTTTAATCAACCACTGCATTACTAAAAAAATACGTTTAAAAGAAGTTACATATTTTCAAATAAACGTGAATTTACCAGCTTTACCCCTTGTATTTTTGAAAATTTTTTTATCGACTTTATAAATATAGAATGAGAAAATAGGTAATAGGTCGTAAATATTCTTGAAGAGTCACTTATGAAAGTTTCAAACAGGTTTAATAGTCTTATTTGTTTTATAAAGTAAGTGATTGTAGTTTAATACTTCCTCTGTTAAAGAAGGTATGAGCTGAGTGTGGTTGTGTATAATTTTTACGTGGTTAAGTAAAATGAAAAAAATTTTTCATGAGTAATTTGTTTTCTGTTTACGTAGTGTCGACGACAAAGGATTTGAATATTGATTTTGTAAGGCCCGTAAAAAAAACTTAGAACTCTGTAATCGTTTACCGTCTCGCATTAAATAGTTATTAAACTTTAAGAGTTGCAATTCATTAATTGATTTACGAACCGAAAGTGTTCGCTTAAAACAGGTAGGTACGTCTACTTTATTTTCTCTAAAGAATGCGGTAAAAGTGCGATTTTGAAGGTAATCAAAATCGTCCGCAGCTTCATGAACACCGTATTTATCTAGTAAGAAATTTCGTAACGGTACCGACTCGGCCATATTTAAGCAATGAGAAAAACGGTCGTTATAAAACTCTTCCGATACATATACATATTGTAAAAAATAGTTTTTATTTGAATCTATTTCATAGTGTCTCTCAAGATGATGCTCAGTACCTTTAATTATGAAATTGATATTATTATATCTCAAGTAAGCTTTTATTTTTACGAATATAAAAGCATAAGCGACGTTTAAAATAAATAGGGTAGAGTTGGATTTAAATTCTTGCATATCCACTCTTTAGCTAAACTTAATCGTTTATTAGTTCGCAAGATTTGACTTGACTTCGAAACTGAACCCACATATTTTTTCTTATGTACAGCTTTGTTGATTTTTTTTGTTTTTACAGGTTTAAATCAGTGAACACTTATAAATATTCAATTACCGAAACGCATTATCCATAAACGCATAGGAAAATATTCACCTGTACGGTATCTTATAAAATACGAATGTTCAATACCCAAACGGTCGTTAGTGTAAAAGTAGCGTTGAAATGAACGTAAGTTTTTTACGTATTGATCAGTAAGACGTAATTTACGAGTATTAGAGCGATATCAGTACTCGTGTAGAAACGAATTAGACTGAAAAACTGCGCCGTAATTTAAGTAAAATGAAATGAATTTCGTTAATATTTCGTCTTCTTTTAACGTAGGGTGGTAGCGTTGGTCCACATACCAATGCTTGTATCAAAATTGGTTTATACCTAAACGAGTAATAACTGGATTTCCCATGTTTCCCAAATTAAAATTAGACCTATTAGGTTATATTTAAAATTACATTGCAAAAATTGCAATTGCAACAAAGAAAAGTAAGAACGAGAAACTTTCAACAAATGCGAACCCTAAAGCAGCATAATTGAATAAAGTTTCTTCATAATCAGGAGCATAAGACATACTTTTAAGTAAAGAAGCAAAAATTAGTCCGGTTGCGATAGCGCAACCAGTTAAAGGCATAAATACTAGAGCTAATGCAAGAACTTTTGCGGCTTTAACAAATAACATTTTTATTTAAAAAATATTGCGTAGAAAAAGGAGGGATATTCAAGTAAAATATGTACAAAATTTTGAGATCAGGAAACGTTATCGATAGATCATAAGAATTCAATCGGTAATCGCGAATAATTTGCCAAATAGCTTGTTAACACTAAAAAGTACATTCATAGTGAAAAATAAAAAAATTGGCGAAGTGACGAGACACAATAAGTGGTCAACGTTAATGGAATTTCTTTTGTAGACCAAATTCGACGGAATAAGGTTATTCAATAAATATATAAAAAGAAAATACAAATAAATAAGAATGTTTGAAAAAAAATCATCGCTGCAGCAAACGGACCATCATTCTTGAACCAGAAAACAGTTTTAACACCGTGATAAGTAAAATGGTCTTTCTTGGCTGATCCTCACCCTCAACGAGCCGGCTCATGACTTAATTGTATGTAGTCGATAGGTCTTGTTTTTTGATACCATACCGGGTCGGTAAAAAATCCTAGAAATGTAATTATAAATTGTGTATATATCAAATATGAAAGGAATATATTAATTAACAATACCAGAAATAACCCTTTTTTATAATTTAACCACCGAACCGTTATTTGCAAATAGTAAGATATTAAAATTATTAGAGTCAACAAAGAGATGAATTTGAAAAAGAAAACACGTGAATATCAATGCCACCACGAGTAAACAAACGATAAATTATAATTAGTTTCAAAATAAAAAGGTACGATAACAAAAATTGCCGCGACAGCATAATTTATTACGTAGTAACCTTCAATTAATCAAAAAGTTTTATACCATGACATTCAAACACGTTTATCGCGACCTGTGTAGCTACCGTAACGACTGACTATAAGATTTTCCGCGATCCATGCGAATGAAAATATAAACAAAATTCAAGTTTGAACTAAGCTTCATTCGAGGGGCTCTCATAAAGGCTCGTCATCGGTCAAACACGCGTCAATAAATAATACAAATACAAAACCTTGTATATAATAAAAGCTGAGACCGAAGGTACGGTTTATTATATTATTTGCTGATTCAAGAAACGCGGAACGAGTTAAATATTTCCATGTTTGTGATAGACCACCGAAAGAAACGCTAAACAGAGCGGGATGTATTGAGGACTTTTGTAAAGAATTGGATGAGTTGGATTTAATTAAATTCGGCGTTGTTACAGCCGCCAAACTCGAAAAATTTTTTATTTTCCATATAAACGTGAAGTCTCGTAAATTATGAGACAACTGAACCTTAATTGAGGATCTCGCACTGGAAAAGGGGTTAAAAGTCTGTATTGCCGTCCATGTTAGGCTTCAAATTAATTTTAAATTAATCATTAAAAGGGTATAAAAATTCTTAACTTGAAGTAAGAAGGTTAAAAATAACATTATTTAAAGACTAATGTACAATACATAAAGCTATACCACCGATTTTCTTGTCTAGAGCTTCGAGGTGGTTTATAATACCATGATTTGTAGAGAGGAGTAAAATTGATGCGTTTAAAGTCCTTGTGATTAATTTAAGCGCACCAAACGATATATTATGTTTTTTAGAAGGTGTTGATATCACACGCACCGACTTAAAAAAAGGAGTATTCTTATAAAAAGGTATAGTAATGTAAACATATTGGCGACTCCCGTCTTTTACTAATTGAAACTTATGGATACAACCGATCAAGTTTAAAGCACGTATGAGTGATAAAGTCTTCTTATTAACTCGTATTTTAGTTTGTAAAAGTTTTTGAGTATTTAATAGATTAATATGATTAACTAGGTATATATAAGGGTTTGTTTGTATAATTGGAAACATGGGGCTCGAACCCATACTCTTTAGATCCAAAGTCTACTGCTTTACCGATTAAGCTAGTTTCCATTTTATAAAAAGTTTAGTATTAGCGATTAAGATAATTAAATTGTTCATGGTTATTAATTTTAGCATTAAACATGAACCAGTACGAGTCTGCATAGTTTGAAACTTTCCAATGAAAGTGTGTTTTATTAACGAGTTTAGAAGTAGCTAATAAAATAAAGTCGTAATAAAAATTAAATGTTGTGAATGCTTTTCGGAATATTAAAGAGTATTTTAATAAAAGTTCAAATCGCAACTTAAGTGTTAGTATAAGTATGCAAAAAGTAATGCTGATAAGAAAACAACTAAAACTAGACTTAAAAACTTAATTCATCCTATTTTCGTAAGGAAGTCATACCTATAACGGGGAATACCTCCTCGAATAAATACTAACAATGCAATCAAAATTATAAATTTGAAAGACATACTTAAAGCACTTACTGATACGTATTTCAAGATAACAGACGGGGTTAAATAAGATACCAAGGTTTCAAAATGCTGATTAAGTTGACTAATAAGATCGAAAAATCCGTATCTGTAAAGCGTTATGCCGATATATTTATTATATATATGGAGTCATCAATCAAGAGCGTTCATGTTATACCACCTCATAATTTAGTAAAAGTTAAAATTTGTTTTTGGTTAATGTTGAAAATTTTAAAAAGGACTTATAAGTATTCGGTTTTGTAACACTAGTAGAAGTATTTAACGTATTTTTACACGTGTTATTATATTGATGGGTTAAGACGGATACTAGTAAACTTGAAGTTAGTAAAACGAATAGAACTGTTCAAACACCAAAAGATTCAGAAATGTCAACTAATAAATCGTAGCAAGCGAAATTTATTAGATATTTATAGATAAAGACTTCAATACCATACGACAGGCATGAAAGATTTTCAGTGATGTATGTAAGCGTGTGAGTGAGCGTTGTGGTAAAAAGATTGAACATAAAAGTTATTATTTTTGTAATATCTTTATTATCAACTTGCGCGCCTAAAACCAGGTAAATGTGATTTATAAGTTTTTTCCCTGAAAACAAATCGAGATAAACGAGTTTTTTTATCGACTGATTGAGACCTACCACTTACAACACATCGATTATTTATTACTGTTTTTGAAGCTATTTTAGGTAAATTTGATAAATGAAACGCTGCTTTATTCCGCTGCACATAAGACATATACTTATTACATCTAGCAGCTTTTAGAAGTTGTTTTTTTAGCTCGTTTTTTAGAAACATTTTACGTTTAAAATGGTCGATACTACATCACAGATCGTGCCTACTCATTATTTAAGTTATCTATCTACATCACCAAATACTATGTCTTGTGAACCGAGAACGGTAACTAAGTCGGCTAAGTAATGGCCTTGGAGCATACGAGGCATTATATGCATATGATGATATGCGGGAGTCCTTATTTTACACCTGTAGGGCTTAGATGAACCATCAGAAACTAATGCAACACCAAATTCACCTTTTGGTGCTTCGACCGCAGCATAAGCGAAGCCTTTTGGTACCTTAGCACCCTCGCTATATTTTTTAAAATGCTGTATAAGACTCTCCATTGAAGTATATTTAGTTTTTTTATTAAGCTGATTTTTTTTTGTTTTGTACAGGAACTCAAAAAACGAGAAAAAGTTTGTTTGATCTGTTTCTATATCCGTAGTATTGTTTCTAGAATTGACTAAGTTACTTAGGACTTGGAAAACTATATTTATACTTTCGTACATCTCACGAACACGTATCAAAAACCGGTCGTAACTATCCCCTCGTTTACCTAAAAAACTGTGTAGGGATAAAAACCAATAAGAAGCGTAAGTTTCGGACTTATAAAAACGAACATCTTTTTTAATACCAACGCTACGAACGACAGGGCCCGAGGCAGCATAAGCTACCGCATCGTTTAAATTTACGGACCCGATACCAACTAGACGTGTTTTTCATATTGCGTTAGTTGTAAGAACGGCAAAAATTTCAGTTAATGACTTGAAGCAGTCACGAGCAAATAATGCTACGTCTAAAAAAAATTGGTGATTTAATCCAGTCCAATCAATATCATTTGGTCTATAAAATGCTGCATGCATTCTAGCACCCGAAACACGTTCATAAAATTCCATTAAACGCTCACGCTCTTCAAAAGCTCAAAAAACTGGAGACATGTTACCTACATCTAATGAATGACATGATAAAGCTAGTAAGTGATTTAAAACACGTGTTAATTCATCAAATAGTACCCTTATTTGAACGTATAATGCTGTATGAGATGTTGTTTTTAATAACGACTCAACTGCGATACAAAACGCATGTTCTTGAGTCATCATTGAGACATAATCTAAGCGATCAAAATAAGGGACAGATTTTAAATAAGTTCTTTTTTCAATCAACTTCTCGGTTCCGCGATGTAGGAATCCTACATGAGGATCAGCACGTTCAATTAGTTCCCCACTCAACTGAAGAACTAATCGTAGTACGCCGTGAGCCGCTGGATGTTGCGGACCGAAATTGAGAACTAAGTTTTTTATTTTTCGTTCGGAAAACGAATTATTAGGTAAAGGAGCTTGTCAAAAATTAAACATGGACGATTTCATTAAACTTCGTTAAAATTACCTATTAGGCTAAATAAGTTAAAAATAATTTAGGATTTAGGTTAAGTGATATATTTTCAATTATATAATTTGTGTATTGTAGGACGGTAATCAACCGATTCAAAAGGTGCGTTATACGTAATTATATAAGGGTTGTAAACTACGATGGCTGAAAGTGTTAAATAATCTACCTCGAGGTAAGGTTTAATATCAGCGATGTCGTACCGGGTTAAATGAATCCACGAAGGTACGTGGAAACTTTTCTGCTTACGTTGCTTCATTAACTTATACTTCCCTGCAAGACCTTTCCGGTACGTTAAGCGTTTATAACGTTTTATACGTTTTAAAACTCAATTTGCAATTCAACGATACGCGACGTAATACCATTTAGATACAATTAAATGAATTAAGTCATTTTCGTAAACAAGCGTCTTTAAAGATTTTACCATATCCCCGTTCAGGTAAATTAGTTTTTCATTTCAAAATGTTATTAACGTAGACGTATCTGGTATAAGGCGTGTGTAAATTGTAACCTTCTCAATTGTCATTTCCGAAGAACTAAATGCGTAGTAGTTTGCCTTTTTGAAAAATCTTACTAAGTAGCGTGACAGTTTTTTTTGGTACTTAAATTTTAAACCTAAAACTTCTTTTAAAGCAGACCGTGAGTGACGTCATATACGTTGATAACCAGGCTTAAATCGTACGCGAGGAATTCGAACTTCCGAACGTTTAAATAGATAAGTGGAGCCGCGTAGACCAAATGTACCTGTGTTTATCAGTTCTTTTAAAGGTGTTTTCAGGTTATAAATATTATATGAAGTTGAATGTTCGTTCAAAAATGTTTGAGGTGTATAAACGTTTCGTAACAGAGAATTATTGAAACTTGTTCGATAAAGTTGTTTTAATTTTGCCGGTCGGAAAATGGAACTTTTTGTGAAAATTTTTTTCTGTTTGAAGATAGTTTTGTAAAGGAAAAAATTTTTTTTCTGGTTAAGTAAAGTTTGTCGTACTTCATTAGGTTTAAAGAAGGAGAATATTCTTTTTTTAAATTTAAACCTTGGTAGCTGGGTTTGGTAAGTGTTTTTGATAAGAAGTTTTGAAAAAAAAACTAAAAAAGATTTTAATATAAATGATTGGTGAGAGCGGGTAAATAACTTGACTTTTAGCCCAGGATTACTAGGTCGTATATTTAACGAAACTAAAGTTTTTCGAAGAATAACTTTTAATAACTGCTTGTGCTTCTGTTTTTTAAAAACTGTTTTATATATGCGAGTGAAAGATTTTTTATCTACGACCTGATTTTGCAGAGATTTTGTTGGGGTTAATAAATTAAGATTTAGTTGTTTTTTAGTTGGTTTTTTCTTAAAAAAAGATAATTTTTTCGTATACATTTTTGTGAAATTGTAAGTTAGTGTCTCGTTTCGGTTAAGAAAAGTTTTAGTAGATACTAATTTTATTAACAAGGATTTTAAAGAGCTATGTTGTTTAGGGGCTGGGTTGATAGAGCGATTTCAACATAACCGTAATTTATCGCGAGTAAATAAACTACTTACATTGTATATAAGTTTTTTTTTTCGTGACTTTTGGTAAAACTGCAAACGTTTATTACGTTTTTTATATGACGTTTGTGGTTGAAGATTTTTGTTGAGGTAGATATCCCGTAAAGAATAACTACTTCCAGAACTTAGAGATTTATTATTAGTAAATTGGTAAGGTTTTGAATACTCCCATTTTTTGTGTATGGACTTACTTTGTTTACGTAAATGAGTGAGTGTAAAATATCTCTTTTGAGTTGTTTTGTGAGTTAAGAACTGTTTTATAAATGATAGTATACTAAATTTTGAACTTAGTTTTAGGTTGAGAGATTTCATAAATATCTTATAACGTCTTCAATACATTTTTTTAAATTTGCGTGTAAAATTAACATGGTTTTTTATATTACGGAATGTTCTCTTTTTTGAAGGTACTCGAAGGGTTAGAGTGACTGACGTGTCTAACTGTTTACGTGAGTATTTAGCCCGTTTAACGTTTTTTTTTGCTTTTTGGTCATTACGATGAGGCCCCTCTGTTAAAGGTTTGTTTGTTACAAAATTATCTATACAGTTAAGTTTTTGTTGACCCAAAGTAACTGTGTTTACAACTTTAAAAGTTTTTGTTAAATTAAAGTGCGCTTTATAATTACTTTTGTAACGCCTAAAACGTGATCTCAGTTTTTGCTTAAAAGGAAACGTAATGGGTTTGCTTTTTAAAAATTTGATCTGATTACGTGGAGGAGTTGTTAACCTGTAAACACTACGATTTAAAATGAGCTGGGTGCGTTTACGTAAAAAAGAGTTATGGTTCCGAAGCTTACTCTTTAAATACTTATTACGTTTAGAGTGTTGCCTTAAAAATTTACGATATTTTTTCTTCGGTATATAATTGGGGCTAGATAACTTTAACTGTGAAAGTTTTATTTTTTTCAGTTTTTTAAGAAAGGTCGGGCGCGGTACCCGTGAAATCCTTTTTTGAGGACCATATTTTATAGCTTGTACTGTTATCAAGTTTTCTTTCCATGTATTATTGTACGACAAACCGTATTCATAAGACGGTACAGTAGACCCAACAATTAAAATATAGCATTTTTTAAAACCTGGATAATTATAAAAAAAACTATCGTTATGAAAAGTATGAGCTAAAGTCTCGAGTGTTTGTGTAGGTTGGTACTGCGAAGAGGAATTGTTTTTAAATAAAGTTTTAATAAAGAAAGGTTTTAAATACCTCTGCGAATTTAAATAAGACATAGTAGAGTTGATAAGTGATGGTGAATTTAAAATGTATTTATTTACAACTCGTATTTTGTTATAATTAGACAGTTTATTTGTGAGTTTAAGTGAGGTGCGGACAATAAAGCCTAAAACCATATGTTTTTTTTCTTCTTTATATCTTGTTTTTTTTTTTTTTTCGAGGCATATTTTTTTTTAACAATTTTATAATTAATTTTTTCAATTTTTTTTGTCTTTAGAAGCGCTTTCCGTGTTTCACTAATAAAAGTACGTAGCGACGTGTTGACGTTATAAGCATTTCAGGCGTTTGATCATGTTCGTTGACCGCGAACAGGTTTACCTAAAGCATGGCAGCGACCTTTATAGGATTTAATTAAGTATAAGCGTATGATTGTTAGTCTATATAACTCGGATCTTTGATTATTAACAGAATTGATTTGCGAGTAAATTACATTGATCGGTTTAACAAGTGGTGTTTTTTTTAGATTTTGATAACTTTCTAGTATATCGTGTCTTCCTGAGTTATTAAAAAAAGTCAACTCGAATCGGTCAATGAATTTAAGTTTTACTCTACCACCTAACCCCGGCGTTTGTTTAAATAACTCTTCAAAGGTTTGATTTATGTAAAATAATTTTCCACCATAGAAGAATCCTTTAGTTCAATAAATCTGTAATATATGTTCAAATCTCATGGGTATTATTTTTTGTTTTTGTTTTTTTTACGTAACTGTTTGGCTTTAAAGAGCGCGTACCGACGGTTTCAAGTAAATTCACCCGCCTTAAAACCTACCATCCATTTATTAACTCGGCGGGTGTGTCATTTTTTTCCTGAGTAAACTAGAATCTCGTGATTTACAAAAACATTCGGGATTGTTGAATTGCGGCCGTAAATTTTTTTCTCACGTGTGTGATAGACCTGGTTGGTCGAAATTAGGTATACTGAGCGTCAGATATTCGGTGAAAAGTGGTTTAACTGTTTATTTTTTTTTATTCTTAATGAAAAGTTATACAAATTACCCATTAATTATAGAATTTTTATTTAAATTTGGTAGTTTTACCCCAAGGAGTTCTTTGATAGCGAATTGCTTTCGCACGACCACCGTGCGGATGATCAATAGGATTTTTCGCGACCCCACGCACAATAGATTTTTTACCGAAACGTTTCTCAAAACCAGCTTTATTTTGAACGCATTTTTTTTGTTCAGGTAAACTTACTAAACCTAAAGACCCTAAAGAGTACGTAGAAAATACTTTTTTGACGCCCGACGATAATCGTATTAAGGCTGTACTAGTCAGAGAATTCATTTTTAGGATACATGCACTTGATCCCGTGCTTCGAGTATAAATTATACCTGTAGATGGTAATGACTCAAGTAAACATACAGGTTTATTTTTTGGTAATAAACCGATAGTAAAAAAGTTGTAACCTAAAGCTAATAAAGGAGATAGTTCATGGTCACCTTGATTAAAATCGCTATAGGACTGTTTTAAGCTTTTAAAACGTGCTAGTATGAATAAATGGTGTTGAGACGAGGCTTGAACAAACGTAATGGCACCTGACGATAATATAAGTAATGATATTAGTTTGTTTTTAGGTGGTACTAATACGAAACCTGCCGTAAATGAAATATTTGTTGATCGAAATAGATAATTTACTTTCGGTTTGGAGAAATTTTTACTTTTTGATTTTTTAGTATTAACAACAACTCGACCTGTGTTATTTCGACCGGAACGGTAAGGGATCTTAAGTACTAAGTTTTTAACTTGTAGTTTAATAGGTAAATTATTTTGAAAGAAAAACGATTGTCTAGAGCCGCCCGAAGTAATACCCTTCTGACGTAATGCTAACGGTGGTGAAAACTTTACAGGATTAACTTGCATTATTTATACGTATTACTTATGCATAATCAATAGTGAGAGATGAATTAAGGTTTTGTAGTACGCAAGTATTATGTAAAGGTTACACGTAAATCAATCTTTGCATAAATCATGAAGAATCTCTCTACTTTTGACTATAACTGAATCGTTATGAAAACCAGGATGGTATGTTAAATTTTCAAAACAGGTATCCAAAGGGTAAATTATCTCATTTTGACTTAGTGATGTGTACGAACCGGTCTGCACTAGTGACATTTTAGAATTAGTCGACTTATAGCGACCAAATAACGTATTTGATTTCACAAATACGCGATAAAGTAATTTTTTCGAACACGAAAAGTTGTGAAAGCTTAAATACGCTTCGTTAGAATAACTTATTAAATTAATGGTATTAAAGTCCGGCATATGCGATAATATCGGTGAGTAAGACATTGATTGTATGAACCGTGAGAATTGTTTTGCTTGTATATAACTTAATGATCACCACTTAGTAATTTGTGCTAATACTAAAAGTGAGGTAAAGAATTTACGTTGGGTATATTTTTGACGTACGGATTGAGTTAAACCTCTTGTAAATTTTTTAAATTTAGTTGTCTGTCTAAAAACCTTAAAGGACTTCGCCTTAACTGAGAGGTTTAAGCTATAACTATTATTCGTTATGTTGGGTGTTAAATATGATCATTTCCGTACCATTCACTTGATGAATTTAACTCAGATAATGTAAACCCAATTTTCCCTTGAAGTTGAATAAGTCCGAAAATTAGAGCTTCGGCGGTGGGCGGGCAACCCGGTACATACGTATCAACCGGTAAAATACGGTCACACCCTCGGACTACAGAATACGAATAATGATAATAACCTCCTCCATTTGCGCAGCTCCCCATCGATAAAATTCAACGTGGTTCAGTCATTTGCTCATACAAACGACGTAAACAAGGTGCCATTTTATTAGTTAATGTTCCCGCAACAATTATTAAATCTGCTTGGCGTGGCGAGGCCCGGAATATAATCCCGAAACGGTCCATATCGTAACGACTTACTGCGGCGTGCATCATTTCAACGGCGCAGCAGGCTAAACCAAACGTTAAGGGTCATAGCGAACCAGCGCGTGCTCATGTAACTAAAGATAAAACGCGTGAAGATAATCATTCTAATTTCATTATTTATAGTTATTTCCGAAAACATCTCCTGACATGGTTTGAATACCCGCTAGGTCGACTTACACCGTAAACTGAGCGGCGTTTTTTTTTACCAACCACCGGTGAAAAGTCGAAAGCCCCACGTATTGCCGTATAACCGACACCGGGCAGGTCGTTCGCACGACCACCCTCAACTAACACACGATTGTATTTTGCACAGAGGTACCCACGGCCAGGTAAACGAGATGTTAAGCGTAGGCCGTTATTTAAATCGATTTTAGCGACGTGCCTAACGGCTGAGTTAGGTTTTTTTGGTGACATAGTCGTGATTTTAGTAACAATACCTTTTGCTTGAGGACAACGTTTAAGTATAGGAGTTCGCGAAAAGGTTGGATTTTTGTATTTTAAACTTGATTTTCGGAGAGGTCTCTTACGTCGAACTGATTGAAGACATGTTGCCATTCTTATTTTTAAATTACTAACGCCTGCCACGAAACACCTAACCAATACATTAATACCGATACTGAAGAGAATACAATAAATTCACGGACCGAAAGGTCTGCCGGAAGTTTTAATGAAAGGAGGTGTGAGTGACCAAACATTACATTCATTCATGATCGGAAAAAAAACGTTGGACCTAACAAATATAAAAATATTAATATAAAAAGCGTTAATATTGGGAAAAGGTCAAAGAAGAAACTAAAGAACAGGAACTCGGAGACGAAAAATATTGACCCAGGAAAACCTAGAAATATCAAACTATTTAATAATGTCATCAAAAATAACTTAGGGCATAAAAAGTTTAATCCACTAACTTCGGTTAAAAGTCGGGTTTTAAATCGCCGCGCAATTGCATCAACGAGGAGAAATGAATTAGTGGATAGTAAAGCATGAGCGATCATCATACAAAAACTTGCAAGCATTAGATTAGACTGACCACTTACGACACAAATAGTTAATCAATGCATTTCTACGACTGTCGAGTACGCCACCAACTTTTTTAAGTCTATTTGGTAAAATAACTTAAAGACCGCGTCTATAATGCCAATAATCAGGAAAGGGTATACATAAATAAAAGTCGGCTCAAGATGTACAGTAATCAACATCTTTAGCAATCCAAAGAATGCGAATTTAACTAAGACACCACTTAGAAAGATCGAAAAATTGGTAGATGCCTCAACGTGAGCTTTTGGTAGCCACCCATAAAATGGTCAAATAGGAAGTTTGACCCCAAAACCGAATAAAACACACAGGAATAAAAAGTTTACCTCAAACGGATTAAAATAGAAGTAGCTTATTAATGAAAACTGTGACGAGTTGCACACAAAAAACAAGTATAGCAAAGCTAAGATTAAGAATAAGGCGCCAAATTGGGTTCAGAAGAACATTAGATAAGCCGCTTCGACACATCGGCGTGTTTTTGCGAATTTATATAAAATAAAGAATGATGGTATTAGTAACATTTCGTAAGCAAAAAAAAATAAAACTAAAGAGTCTGTAAAAAATAAAATGTAACCTGCTAATAATATAGTAACACAATAAAACATAAAACTAGACAGCTCATCGATGTTGTAAGTTAGGCAAAAAACTATCGACAAGACTGTGATTAGTAAAAAGACATAAATAAACGGAAAAAAATAAACCTCAATAAGATTTAAACTAAAGTTATTAATGTTTAAAATTTTAGCCGAAAACCAAAATGTTACATATGTCAGATCAATTGAAGCTGAGTCAAGGTAGATGATCTCTTGATAATAATCTAATAAATAATGTAATATAGTAAAAGTTAAGAAAAAAAAGAATAACGTGCTTGTCATGAAAATTTTAGAAATGATCATTGTAATTTGAGATTGATAATTGTTATTTCAAATAAATAAACGTAGCAAAAAAATTATTGACGTGACCATAATGATGTTAAAAGTCATATAATAAATATATCCGTACCACAACAAAAAGATATACGTATACGTACGAATATGTAAACTTTTGTGCACTAAGGTAAAAATCGTTCATTAGGTATTTTAGTTGATATATTTCAAGGTAGAAAATACATTTGTTTTGAATACGCGTTTAATTCCGATTTTACAGGCAACCGTGATTTGATCTGATTACAAAAATACTTTGCGCGACCTGGTCGAAGATTTTTGAATTCAAATAGGTTAATTCCGCCTGGTAGGCAGCCAACTCAACCGGATAATTTACCTTTTCCTTTTCCCATACGAGAACCTGCAACTTTTTTGGATAATGGTAAATGAGGGAAAAGGTTAAATCAAATTTTACGGGATGTTTTATCTGAGCGTTTAATTGACTTTTTCAGGAAGATTTTATAACGAAATATTTGTTTACCTGTTACCCATAAAGGCTGTAACGTTCTTAAAGAAAAATCTCCATAGAGTAATCGTTCGCGCTTTGGAAATATTATCTTTCGACTTTTATGCCGATTTTTGAACTTGAACTTGTTTGGTCTCAGTGACATTTTTATTTAAGTGTAGTGAGATTTTTACATTAAAAACCATATTACGATAAGTAATAAGTCATCAATGTAGAGTAAACCTAATAATAATAAAGTTAAGAATATGATCGTGAAGTAATAATAAATGAGGGTATTTTTCTCTACTGCGTTTATATGGATTGGCGTAATTGAGAGTGAGTTAGTTGAATGTAAGAAACGTATGTTCTGTATATAAAAAAATAACCCAATAAACAGTAAAACAAAAAACAATAAATATAAAAGGACGAAAGCGTTATTTACTAAAAGAGTTAATATAAACAGTTTTGAAAAAAAGCCAATAAACGGCGGTACGCCTGCCATTGAGAAGACAATTAACGTAGTTGTTGTTAAATAAAAGCTATTAAAACTAAAACCTTGAAATGACTGCAGAGTTTTAAACGCTGTTAATGTTGAATTAAACAAGGTTCAAAACAGAATTATTAACGAGATATTATAAATTATCATATAAGTAAACAATAGCACGTTCGCGTCGTTAAATAAATTGATATATACCATTTTTATTGAACTTATACTAAAAATACAATCTGATTAACGAGTAAGTCTTTTCTTCGACGGTAAACGAGTTTTCGATAAAAATTGAAACGAGACCTATTGTGCTCGTTAAAATAGCAGCGTTTTATGGTGGAGTGAGTGATACGTTTTGGAAAATCTTGTATTCATAGTTTTTTTCGTTTAGTGTTTTTAGGACTTTTGACGACTGCCATTTTTATTTTTACATCCAAAATATTAAAGATGTTTGATGGATCGCTGATAGAGACAAGAATACAAATAATGAATTAAGTATACTACTTATAGCAAGGAATATTTTTAAATAATACGAATCGCATATAATGAAAAGTAGAGTTAGCAGTCCTGTTAGTGTAAGTAATATCATAATTGATGAGTAAAAGTAAAATATGTCGGCAAAGTATGAATTTAATAAATGAATTGTGAATAAAAAAAATAAAAAATAAAAAAAACAAATATAAAAAAAAAGGGTGTAAAAAGGCAAGCCTTTAAAAAACGTTGGTTTATATAAATAGAGTGGGGCGATACCCGACTTGATAAAAATACTCAGTAACATTATGAATCACACTAAACCAAACGAAGTTAAGTCTTTGTAACTTGTAACTAACGTTAAGTAACTAAATACATGCTCTATTGTAAATCAATCTAATGTATGAATTTTAAGATATAAAAGCAGTAAAAATAAAAATAGATTTAGGGCCGATATCAAAGAGATTCAAAAATAGTAAATTAGAGATTGCAAGAAAGTATATGGGGTCGAATTCTGAAATAAGTTACCGAAGGACAATTGACTATTACGATAAAAATACGTTGATGAGAACGTAGAAGTCACAATTAATAGAAAAATAATTGCTGATATAACTTCGATAATAAAAACCATAGTGAGTATAGAGTTAGACATAAAAAGTAGTAAAATTCAGTATAAAAAGTTATATAGAACAATGTAATAGTCGTATATTTCCCGTGAAGTTAAATATGTTGAAGTAAATAAAACTAAAAGAATTAATAAAAATATAAAGTGAATGAAATACGTAATTTTAAGTTGATAATTTGCGTACATTATATGACCGAACCATGCCGAGGTTGTTGAAAATTCTCATAAAAATAGCGGAAGGTAAAACAATGTAAACGAGGTTAATATTAGCGGTACGGCATCAAAAGAGTTCATTTTAGAGTAAGTCGACTTAGCCTTGGTTGTGACCGAATAAAGTTTATTGGTTAATGTTGGGAGACAGTAAAATAAGAAAGAAAATAAAAAAATAATATAGGTAGTTGGTGCAAATAAAGCGAATGTTCACAAATTTGATTGTGTAATGAAAAACATAATTTATTATTAGTTTTATTTTAGTTATACCCATAAATAAACTAGTAGTGTACTAAGGCTTAAAATAAAAATAAAGTGCAGAGACGTTGAATTTAAATTAAAAGTAGTCAAATAACCGGGTAAGTAAATTACATCCTGTAAGGTAATATTTTGAATTAAATAGGTGCACATTACAAAAAGTATTGCCAAGTAGTAATATTTAAGAAATATCGAAAATATATGTATTACTCATGCCTGGACTTGAACCAGGACCCGCAATGGACAAGGTTTTAAGCCTTGCGTGTCTACCAATTTCACCACACGAGCTATAAATATCTAACTTTACTTTATACTTTGTTAGCGTAATCGCATGAAGTTTTTGTCGCAAGAAGCGAACGATAATTTAAAGTTTTTTAAAAACAATAAGTTCGTTGTGAAAAAAGGAAACGTTTCGCGAAATTTTAAGATTGCATAAATTGACTTATTAACAGAGTCGCATTTTGATAGATGGCGTGTACTGGACTTGAACGTGATACTGAATGTATAAAGTTTTAGTGTAAATTGCTCTTGTGAATATGTTTTGTGCGCCATCGGCGTTTTAAGTTTAGTTGTTTTAGTTTGAGTGATTTTATGTATAAAGAACGAAGGTACGTGCTGACTTTCATTAAATTTAGAGTATGACCCTTGGGTATAGAGTAATCAAATTAATAAAATATAAGATTGTTTAATTAATATTTTATTATGGTTGTGCTCATGAGAATTTGTTGTAGCAAGTGAGAGGTTTGCGATAGTATTTGGAGTAATAAAAGAAGCAAATTTTAAAGAGTATCTAAAATGTTTCGACGCCGTGAATGGTTTACGTTTTTTTTGAAGGTGAAAATTCATAACTCAAGCTAGCGGGATTCGAACCCGCGTTATTAGATTGAAAGACTAATGTCCTAACCCCTAGACGATAGCTCGTTTGATTAAACCCGCTTGTATTACCCCCCCCCAAAGTATATTGGAATTATTTACTTTAACCAAAGTAAAAATAATTGTTATAACTGCACTGAGACGTTTTTTTGAACTAATGTGTCTTTTAACGGATCGTAAAAAAGCTCTTTTACTCCTATCGACGGGAATAGCTTTTGAAATGGAGATGTGGTGTCGCCATATTGTAACATTAAATTACGTAAGTCTTTTTTTCCAGTGAAGTTAATGCCGTGAAGCTCGGAAATTTCACGCTCAAGTCAATTAGCAGCAGGGAATAACTCGGCAATCGAATCAGAGGCATCATTAATCTTTAAAAATTTGGATTTCGTTGTAGAGTTTGATGTTTGTGTAAATAAAAAGATTCGATTTTGAGAATAAAAGGAGTGAAAATTGTAAACGATAATTGTGTTTTGAGCTTTTGATCATAAATTGGGTTTGTTGACCGAACTCGAAAATGAATGTAAGACTTCATAAGCTAGCATATCACTTAATTGCGTAGTATAAAAAGGTGTCGCTAATTTTAAATGAGTACAAAGGTAAAATAAGTGAGAATTACTAATTACGATGTTTATATTTTTTGATCTTTGAGACAAGTTAGATGAAAAAGAAAAATTGATTTTTCATAAAATGTATTTAAAAAATAATTTAAAATTTAAATTCAAGTGTTTTAAGTCGGATTCGAACCAACGACCCCAGAGTTTTCAGCCCTGTGCTCTACCAACTGAGCTATTAAAACGGTTATCGTATATATCAAATAATGATCTATACAGATACTTAGGTCTATGTGCTTTGGTTTGATTCAATGTAAAGCAGAAAACTGACGAACTGCTAATAAAAGAGGGGATGGCTGAGTGGTCGAAAGCGGCAGACTGTAAATCTGTTAGGAAACTCACGTTGGTTCGAATCCGACTCGTCTCATATCGAATAAATAATGAGATATAATTATAAGATTAATATTTATAAATACTATAATAATAATTATAATATAATAAATAATTATAATACAATTTTGATTAAAAATAAAACGTTAAAATATAACACCCTTTTTAATCTATTAAAAACAAACAAAACAATGTCGTTTAAAAAAAACTTATACAAACATCACAATGTGAAAAAAACGTTAGCTTTGAATTATAAAAGGAACAGATTTTTCCCTAATATACACACACTGAAAGGAGATAACTATATTATGCTTTCTTTAGGTATGTTCATGAAATTTTTCTTAAAAAGTAAGTCCTTCTTACGAAGTAAGTCAATGTATTTAATTTTGAGTAGTTTTTTAAGAAAAATATTAATTTTTTCCAAATTTAAAAGTCTGATTCTTACCATCTCGAAAACACCTCTCTTCCTCAAAGAAATCCTTTCGAATTTAAATGAACCTGTAATTAATATTTACAAACATCCATTTAATGAAGAATACATAAATGAAAAATCTATTATTAATAAATTTAAATTTAGCTTTATTTTATTTTTAAACAACGTAGCTTTTACGAAACGTAAACTAAAGAAAAAAGGCCGACTTAAACGAAAAATAATGAAAAGAATAATACTTTCTAATAGAGTTGTAGATTAGCCATAAAACCCTTCAATATTTTACTTTTTAAACAATGAAGTATTGAATAAAAAAATAACAGCACCTCTGAGCTTAATTTTAAAAATAATCGACCTTTTTTTTTTAAATAAAAAACCTAAATAATGTGGATTTTACTAATATTTAATTTTATGAGTTTGACTGTGGCTCGGAGTGAACGCGTGCGCGGTGTCTTGACACATGCGAGTTTAACTAAAATTAATGTTTAATTTTCGTAGCGCAAGGGTGAGTAATATATTTAAAATTACCGGTAAGATCGTTTAAAAAATGAATATGAAATTTAGTATGGCTGGATTTTACTTAAACCAGTAAATTTTCCTCTTAATGGCGAAACTCGAAATTGTGTTTGAACAAAGTAAAGTTCCTACCAGTTAGTATAAAGAGAATTACCATACAAGTAAATTAAAAGAAGTTTAAATTCCTAAACTCAAAGTTACATAAAATTTCGCAAAACTAAAGACTTCTTACCGATATTTTTATATTAAGGTAGATGATTACCATGAAGTGTTTAAACTTTTGTGAGTAAGTCGACGACCTTTAGCTGGGTTGTGAGATTGTCCAGTCACATGGGAGCTGAAAA
>ENA-UOXV01001763-UOXV01001763.1-marine-metagenome-genome-assembly--contig:-NODE-1763-length-29495-cov-8.460904_pt1 | contig 29495 bp, 22 predicted proteins | sample MGYA00238165_ERZ766961 | MGnify/ENA primary metagenome ERZ766961 (study PRJEB28924, sample SAMN03173240) | marine metagenome | biome: Marine; feature: Water; material: Subsurface seawater | place: North... | reverse complement strand
ATAGTCATGGATGTAGAAAATGGTTTAACGCCGTTAGAGATACATCTACAGATAAGGTCTTGAGGAGTTATGAAATTAAAAATGATAAACCATCGCCTGCCGATCTCGAAGACAGTAATTTGACGACACCTTCAGGAGAGCCGGATGTTGGATCTGGTAACTTTACGGTTAAAAAATCATGACCGCTCAAGACAATAAAGATGTTACTCATATAGCCTTTCATCAATCAATAAATTTTACATTTGACGGTGTAAAATATAGAGGATTTAAAGGGGACACAATAGCTTCAGCCCTAATAAGAAATAACGTTAGGGTTGTTGGTAGAAGTTTTAAGTATCATAGACCAAGAGGTATTTATACTTGTGGAATAGAAGAACCCAACGCGCTTGTACAAATATTAAGTGAGCACAATGAACCTAATACACGTGCAACAATAAAACAAATATATGAAGGGCTAGAAGTAGAAAGTCAAAATCGTTGGCCCTCTCTAGAAAATGACTTGGGCTCAATTAATAGCCTTTTATCTCCTTTATTCAGTGCTGGTTTTTATAATAAAACTTTTATGAGACCGAGAGGTTTTTGGAAAAAAGTTTATGAGCCTTTAATTAGAAAAGCTGCTGGACTAGGTAAACCACCAAAACCTTTTAGAACAACTAGCACCCAACTCCATCATCATGTGGATATAGTAATTGTAGGAGGAGGTTTGTCTGGTTTGTTGGCAGCAAAAAGCCTAGCAAAAACTGAACTTCAAATTTTAATTATTGAGCAAGATAGCTTCTTAGGAGGAATACTCAAAAACTCAAATAAAATCTCAACAATTGAAAATAAAGATAATGGATTATGGATCAAAGAGCTTGAAAAGAAATTAGAAGGTTTAGAAAATATTAAGATCTTAAAAAATACTTTAGCAACCACATATAATTACATTAACCATTTAATTGCAATTGAAGATAGGACAACAGGAACATTACCCTTAGATGGTAACGTCGATCAGATCCTCCATAAAATAAGAGCTGATCATATAATTTTGGCTAACGGACATATTGAACGTTTAGTTTCATTTAGAAATAATGATTTACCGGGGATTATGCTTGCAGGATCATTTGAAAAATTTATTCAACGATACGGAGTTATTCCTGAGACTAATCCTGTAATTTTTAGTAATAATTCCTCATGTCTTAGTCTTATAAAAAAACTAATTGATTTAAATTGCAAACCTCAAGCTTATGTCGATTCAAGATCTGGAGATAAAATAGAGCCTGAGTTGCTAAAAATAATTCATAAAAAGAATATACCCCTTTTTACTAATGCTCATATTGAGGGTTGTGATGGGAAAAAACAAGTGCAAGAAATTAGTGTGAGGGATGCCGAAGGAATAATCACTAAACTAAAATCTAAAATGCTTTGTGTTTCTGGTGGTTTCAATCCTGACGTACATTTATTCACTCAATCTAAAGGTGTATTGTCTTGGGATGACGAATACTTAACTTTTAAACCTGATAAATCTTTTCAAAATACGATTGTTTTAGGCTCAAATGCAGGAATATTTCAATATAGTAAAATTGTAAATGATATTAATACCAAACTTAGCTTTTTGAATCATGAGCCTCTATTAGAAATAGATTTGACGCTTAATGATACTGATAAATACTCAATTGAAAAATTATGGGAAACAAAACATGAAAAAGAATCTCGATGGTCAAAATCTTTTATTGATTTACAAAACGATGTTACCACTAAGGATTTAAGACAGGGAATTCAAGAGGGATTTGATAGGATTGAACATTTAAAAAGATTTACCACTAATAGCATGGGAACTGATCAGGGTAAAATAAGCAGTATTAACGCCCTTGGGATAGTTTCAGAAATACTAGACAAAAAAGTTTCTGAAGTAGGAACTACAATTTATAGACCGCCCTATGCTCCTTTAAGTTTCGCATCAATTGCAGGAAGAGGAACATATGATTTTTATGACCCAGAAAGAAAAACATCTATTCATGAATGGCATAAAAAAAATGGAGCTATATTTGAAGATGTTGGTCAGTGGAAGCGTCCTTGGTATTTTAAAAGTCATCCAGAGGAAAATTTATATGAAGCTGTTCAAAGAGAAGCTGTGCATGTTAGAAAATATGCAGGTGTCCTAGATGGAAGTACTTTAGGTAAAATAGAAATTAAGGGCAGTGATGCATTAGAATTTATGAACCTAATGTACACAAATAATTTTTCAAAAATGAAACCTATGAGTGCACGCTACGCTTTAATGTTAGGTGAAGATGGTATGGTTATGGATGATGGAATTATATCAAAAATCAATGATAAACATTTTATAGCTACTACAACCACAGGGGGTGCAGCAAAAGTTCTTAGTCATATGGAAGAATTTGCACAAACGGAATGGCCTCATCTTAATGTATTTTTAAACTCTATTACTGAACAATTTTGTACATTTAATATAAGTGGTCCAAACACTCGTTTAATAATGGAGAAAGTATTCACAGATATAAAGTTTGATAATGAAAATTTTCCTTTTATGACATTTGGAAATTTTACTTACTTGAAATCAACTGTGAGAATTTTAAGAGCTAGCTTTACTGGTGAACTTGGTTATGAAATTTATGTAAGACCCTCTATTGCTTTGAAACTTTGGGAAGATTTATTTCGTTTTGGCAAAGATGAAGGTCTAATCGCATATGGAACAGAAACAATGCATCTATTAAGGGCTGAAAAGGGCTATATTATTGTTGGTCAGGATACTGATGGATCTGTAACTCCTCAAGATATGGATTTAGAATGGATGATTGGAAAAAATAAAAAAGATTTTATTGGAAAGAGATCTTTAACAAGAACAGATACTATTAGGTCAGACAGGAAACAACTAGTTGGAATTAAACCCATAGATCCGAATGATATCATTGAAGAAGGTCAGCATATTATTCTTACATCAAGTATAAAACCACCTGTTAAAATGTTAGGTCATGTAACTTCTAGTTATGTCAGCCCTAATTTAGGACATAGTTTTGGAATGGCAGTTATTAAAGATGGTAAGAAATTAATTGGTTCAAAAGCTTATGTATCCTCAAGTTCTAAAGGAGCTTTTGAAATAGAAATTATAAAGCCAATTTTTATAGATGAAGAAAATAAAAGGTTAGTATCTTAATGAACTTGATATCATCTAACTCTGTTGAAATTAAAGAATTAAATCTTCATCAAATTTTAATAAGAGGAGATCATACCCCTGCTCTTTTGCAACTTGTTAAATCTCAGTTTAAAATTTCTCTTCCAAAGAATAATCTTGAGATTGAAGAAAATAAAAATGTCATTTGTTCAAAGAGTTCTTTTGATCAATGGAATATAATTTTTTTGCAAGATACAAAAATAGAAATTGATACTGTTATTGATAAAATTAATGAGAATGAGAAGTTGTTAGCAACTGATTATTCTGAAGGTCAAATTTACTTACAGGTAACTGGTGATAATAAAATTGCAGTATTAAATAAAATTACTCATTTTGACTTTAGAGAGCAAAAGTTTCCAAGTTTAACCTCAGCACAAACATTAATAGGAAGGGTTGATTGTAGTATTTATAACTTAAAAAATAAAATATTAATTACTTGTAACAAATCATTTGGAGACCATTTAAAGAATCAACTTATAGATGCTATAAAATTCTAATTGACATCATATTTTAAATTGATTAGCTAAATTCTGAAAAGATAATGAATTTTAAATGTTAAATAAATCAAGAATAATAATAGTTGGAAGTGGCATAACGGGAGCTAGTACTGCTTATCACTTAGCAAAATTAGGCTGGAAAGATATTACCGTCTTGGACCAAGGTCCTTTATTTGAAACTGGCGGTTCAACAAGCCACGCTCCAGGTGGAGTTTTTCAAACAAATCCGTCAAGAATGATGTGTAAATTTGCTCAATACACAGTTGATTTGTTAAGATCGCTTGAATTTGAAGGAAAGCCTTGTTACCACACAGTTGGTGGAATTGAAGTATCAAAAACAAAAGAACGTCATGAAGATCTTTATCGAAAGTTAGGATTAGCTCACAGCTACGGACTCTCTGACGCAACAATTATTACTCCTGAAGAAGTTCAAAAAATGAGCCCTTACATTGATCCTGAAAAAATTTATGGCGGATACTATGTCCCGACCGATGGATTGGCTGCACCTGTGCGTGCTGTCCAAGCGATGGCAAAATATGTTACTGACCTAGGTGCTGGAAAATTTATTGGTAACACTGCCGTCACAGGATTTAAAATTTCTAACAATCAAATTCAGGGTGTCGAAACCGAAAATGGGCTTTATGAAGCTGATATTGTTCTTGTGGCTACAGGAATTTGGTCTCCTAAAATGGGAAGGTTAGCAGGAATTTCTTTACCTCTTGTTCCGTGTGAACATCAAATGGCATGGCTTGAACCTTTTGAAGAACTAAAAGAATTTAAAGCTGATATTAAAGAAGCTTTGGTTGAACATGCTCTCGTTAGACACCAAGATCATAGTTTATATTTTAGACAATGGAATGATACTTATGTGATTGGCAACTATCGTCATGAACCCAGAATTTTAGAATCTGAAGAGCTTTTAAAACCAAAAGATGCTATTGATATGCCCTCTTTAGTAGACTGGAGAGCAGATGACTTTGAGGGAGCGCATAAAGAGACCAATTGGCTATTTCCCTCATTTGCAGATAAGAAACTAACTAAAAAAATTAATGGTATTTTTTCTTTTACTACTGACGGTAACCCACTGATGGGAGAAACTTCCATTAAAGGATTATGGTCAGCCAGTGCTGTTTGGATAACACATAGTGGTGGTGTTGGTAAAGCTATGGCTGAGTGGATAGTAAACGGTGAACCAGAACTAGATGTCAGAGAAGGTGATATTAATCGTTTTCATAAACATCACCATGTGAGAAAGTATTTGCGAGCAAGAGGAAAACAAAATTACAAAGAAGTTTATGATATTATTCACCCACTTCAGCAAATGGAGCAGCCAAGACCTCTAAGAAGAAGCCCTTTTTATTCAAGGCTGAATGAAAATAAAGCTCAATTTTTTGAAACTATGGGATGGGAAAGACCTCAATGGTATGAAACTAATTTATCTTTAATTAAAGGTAAGAATTTTCCAAATCGAACCGGATGGTCTTCAAAGTTTTGGTCACCTATTCAAGCAGCCGAACACTTAGTAACAAGGCAAACGGGTGCTCTTTTTGACATCACCGGTTTTGTAAAAATTGAAGTTAGTGGAAAAGGAGCATTAGATCTCTTACAAAAAGTTTGTACGAATAATATAAATATACCAGTTGGTAAAGTTGTATATTCTGTAATTTCAAATATCTATGGTGGGATCAAGAGTGATTTAACAATAAGTAGACTTGAAGAAAATAAATTTTGGGTCCTAGCTGGTGCCGGTAATGGAATGATTGATTTATCCTGGCTTAGAGATAATGCTCCCGATGATGGTAGTGTGAATATTATTGATTGGACTTCTGCTTATGCGGGTATTGGCCTCTGGGGACCTAATTCAAGAAAAGTTTTAGAAAGTTTGTGTGAAGACGACGATGTATCAAATGAGCAATTTCCATTTTTTAGTATTAAAAATATTTCTATCAGCCATGTGCCATGTATTGCAGTTAGAATTTCTTATATCGGTGAGCTCGGATGGGAAATCTACACACCAACAGAATATGGTTTAACTTTGTGGGATGAATTAAGAAGTAAGTCCTTAGAATATAATATGATTTGCTCTGGTGCTGGTGCATTTGAATCTTTGAGACTCGAAAAAGGCTATCGCTCACTAGGCTCTGATATTCATACCAACACAAATCCATATGAAGCAGGATTGGGCTTTACGGTAAAGCTTAAAAAAGAAAATAATTTTATCGGCAAAGACGCTTTAATGAAGTTAAAAGAGTCACCTTTAGAGAAGAAATTATGTTGTATGGTAATGAGCGATAGCGAGGGTATGGCTTTAGGTAAAGAGCCAATCTATGACAATCATGGAAAATCAGTTGGCTATGTCAGTAGCACTAATTATGGCTATTTTGTTGATAAGCATATTATTTATGGTTATTTACCTCAACATTATGCCGAAGAGGGTACAAAATTAGAACTAGATTATTTTGGAAAAAGATACCCTATCACGGTAACAAAAGAGCCTTTATTAGATCCTGAAAATAAGAGACTTAAATCCTAAGAAATTTTATTTTTTTATGATAGTTTCTTTTTCTTAATGAAAGAAGATATTATAAATTTTATTGATGATTTTACCATTGAGTTAAATCCTAAAGTTCAAAAAAAAATTACCGATATTCACATCAATAAAAAAAATAAAATTTTTGTTACATATTTGCCTGAGTCTGATGAAAAAGAAATTCTCAGCGCAGTTGAGTTTGTGGACACTAAAGGCTTTACACCTATAGTTCATTTACCAGCTAGAACTATGAGGGATATTGATCATGTTGAAGATTTTCTAATTAAGATTAGGAAATTAACAAAATCTAGTGATATTTTAGTAATTGGTGGTGGTGGCAATCAGGTAGGTTCTGTTCAATCTTCTATGGATATTCTTGAAAGTGGACTTTTAGAAAAATATAATTTTAATAAAGTTAAAGTTGCTGGTCACCCTGAAGGTTCTCCAGATATTAATGATGAGACATTAAAAAAATTTTTATTAGATAAAGAACAAATCCATAATACAAGTGTATTAGATTTAGAAATTGTAACGCAATTTTTTTTTGAAGCAGAGCCTTTTATAAAGTGGGATGCTTTACTTGATACAATTGGTGTTACCTTACCAGTAAGGGTTGGTTTTCCAGGGCCAGCAACTTTTAAAACTTTATTAAATTTTGGACTTATGAGTGGTGTTGGAAATTCTTTAAATTTTCTTAAAAAGAATTCCAATAAAATTGGAGACTTACTTGTGAAAACTAGTAATGATAAACTTTTAATGGAATTAGTTACCGCCAGTAAATATAGCAAGATTGGAAGACCTAATGGCTTTCATTGTTATCCCTTTGGTGGGTTTGAAAAGACTTGTTATTGGCTAACAGCTATCCAAAATGGTGATTTCATTGTTGAAAATGAAAAATTAGTTTTCCATAAGAAAATTTTTTAGACAGTACTTTTGAGATTGCAAAAGCAATAAAAAAAATTTAGTTTTCGATTTATAAAACGTTTTCCTTGGAGGAAGCACTATGAAACTATCACAACCTAATACCGTGGACCAGTCCGATAGACAGGTACCATATAACTTAAGACAATCAGGTCCAACACCACAACAAATGTTAATTTCGACAAGGGTTAGAAAAAACCCTTATTGGCATTTGTCTGTAGAAGCTGGATGTTGGAGATGTACGGTTTATAATCGTATGTATCATCCAAGAGGATATGTAAAGCCTGAAGATGGCGGAGCCATGGTAGAGTACAATGCATTAGTTAATCATGTAACTATGTGGAATGTAGCAGTAGAAAGACAAATTCGTGTTAAAGGTCCAGATGCAATGAAATTTACTAACTATGTTATTACAAGAGATGCTACTCGTATCGATGTAATGAAAGGTAAGTATGTAATCTTATGTAATGATAAAGGTGGTGTTTTAAACGACCCTATTCTTTTAAGAGTTGCAGAAGATGAATTTTGGTTTTCCTTATCTGACTCAGATATTATGTTTTTTCTTCAAGGTGTTAATCATGATAAAAAATTTAATGTTGAAATCGATGAAATCGATGTTGCACCTGTTCAAATACAAGGCCCAAAATCAGTCGACCTTATGGCTGACCTTGTGGGTGATGCAGTAAGAGAGATTCCTTATTATGGTTTAATGGAAGCAAAGGTTGGGGGAAGAGACTGTATTATCTCACAAACTGGTTTTACTGGTGAAAAAGGATATGAAATCTATTTAAAAGATGCAACCAAGTATGCTGATGATATGTGGAATGATGTTTTAGAAAAAGGAAAAAAACATAATCTTATGGTTATAGCCCCAGCTCATCACAGAAGAATTGCAGCTGGTATATTATCTTGGGGACAAGATCTTGACTCAGAAACTTACCCGTTTCAGTGTAATCTAGCCTATCAGGTACCTAGAAAAAAAGAAGCTGACTATATTGGTAAGCAAGCTCTTGAAGCTATGAGAGATAAGATAGAGGCAGGAGAAAAACCCTACAGTAATCAACTAGTTGGTTTTACTCTTGGAGGCAAGCCTATTGAGGAATATGCACCAGATTTTTGGTTGATATCTGAGGATGGATCTACACCTATTGGATATTTAACATCTCCTTGGTACTCACCAGAATTAGGTACTAATATTGCTATGGGCTACGTTCCCTATGACAAGAAAGCTATTGGCACTTCCTTTAAAATTCATCTTCCAGATGAATACTGTGATACTCCTGGAACACCAGTAGATGGCGTAATTGTTGATATGCCCTTTAGACCTTCCGTAAATGCTAATGCTAGAGAGTTAGCAAAAGACAAAGGTCGTGACACAGCTTTTTAATAAACTTTCAATCCTAGTGGCTTCAAGCCACTAGGATTACTTTCTTGTTGTTTCCTAAACTATATTCCATAAATTATTGTTCTAGATGAGAAAAGAAATTGATATCCTTCAAAACGAATTAGAATTTGATAGACCTATTAAATTTGACAATCAAATATTTTATTTAAACCCATCGTCGAAAAATCTTGCTGCGTTGTCTCTTAAAGAAAAACCAAAGATGTTGGTTCCTGGCTACTTTCTAAATTTTCACAATATTTCTAATGCAAAGAATGATTTATATTATCAAGTTGAAATCATAAAAATTCCTAAAAATACAAATATACTTTTTAATCAAAAATTTAAAATTGATCATTTCTTTAATGTGAAGTCCTTAGCCACTGCATCTAAAATAGAAATAAAAATTTTTAAGATATTTAAGAGTTTTAACCTCATACCATTTCCATTATTTATTCATAAAAAAAATAATAAAACCCTTTTTAATAATGCAGAATTATTCGACATCCCCTCCATTTATAAAAAATTAAATAAGACTAATGTGATTTACCGTGATGAAATAGAATTACCTATTAATAAGGGCCAAGACACAAAATTATATTTGTTTCAAGATAAAATCAACAATCACACACACTATGCAATTCAATTTCAAAGAAAGTCTAAAAATTATACCCCTAATATACGCATTCATTCTTCTTGTCTGACAGGTGATTTAATGGGAAGTATGAAATGTGATTGTGGTCAACAATTAGATGAAGCTATGCATTATATCAACAAGTCAAAGGAAGGAGGTTTCTTGTTCTACCTTAATCAGGAAGGAAGAGGTTTGGGAATTCATAATAAGATATTATCTTATAAACTTCAGAGTTATGGAATTGATACATATAAAGCAGACAATATTCTTGGTTATAGTGGAGACGAGAGAAATTATTTTGCCGCTTTACAGATACTTAAATTTTTAAAAATAAAAACACTAAATCTTATTACCAATAATCCAGGTAAAATTAGTGCCTTAAAGAAAAGCAATATAAATGTTAAAAAAATGATCACAATTAAGCCTAAAGTAAATCGATTTAATAAGAAGTATATGGAAACTAAGAAAATTTTAGGAAATCATAAAATTAAATTAAAAGAATAGATTAAGTTAAGTTATAGTTAAATATCAAATTTGGAGAAGATTAAAGATTAATTAGATAATCAGATTTAGTCGAATATGCATACAACATCATTTTTAATAGGTCTAATTATAGGTGCAGGTATTATTTCCATAATTTATTGGATCATCAATTCTAATAAAAAAAATACTTCTAATGATGATATTAAATTACTCAAGAATGAATTCGACGTCGTTTCTTCTTCTATTAAAGACATCGTTGGCAAACAATTAACTATGGAAGAGATTTATAGAAATATATCGTTAAAAAGCGACTCAATAGATAAATCTGTGATAGCTGCTAAGAATTTAATGACGAGTGGTGGATCCAAGTCACAAGGTGATTGGGGTGAGAGAGTTTTAAAAACTGCATTAGAAAATATGGGCTATAAAGATGGGTTTGGGTATGAGTCCCAAAAAGAGTATTTAGATGAACAAGGAAATAAAATTATACCTGATGTTGTAGTTCATTTACCAAATAGTAGGGATATTGTGATTGATTCAAAGGTATCTATGACGGCATTGCATGAATTAGCCGAAGCAGAGGACGAAAGTGCAAAAAAGGAAGCTACTAAAAAATTAATTGATAGTGTGAAAAAGCATTTTAAAGACCTTGACGATAAGAACTATACTAAGTCTGTTGAGTCATTTGATGCAATTTTAATGTTTGTACCAGCTGAAGAAGCACTTTTGCCTATATTAAAAGATAAAAGTGATATTATCGAGGAAGCATTTAAGAAAAAAATATTTATTGTAGGGCCTATTTCTCTGTATTTATTTATCACATTAATTGATCATATGTGGAGAATTGATAATCAATCGAAAAAAATGGGAAAAGCAATTAAGTTTTTAGAAAACTTAAGAGCCAAAGCTGTTATGGCTTATAACCACATTACAACAATTGAAGAAAATTTGAATAGATCTCAAAAAAGCATTATAGATGCTAAAGGGGCCTTAAAAGATAAAAAAGGAAACTTTCTTAAATCTCTTAAGGATATTGAAGATTTAAAAATTTTATCTGTTATTCAAGATCCTAAGAAAAAATTACCTGAAGAAATCAATCAAGACGAGAATTAAATTTTAGACTCATTTCCATATTTCCGCCTTCTATCAGTTTAATTGAATGCTGCTTATTATGAAAACGATCTTCATTCATACCAGCAAGATGGATGCATGCAATTGGATTATGAGGAAGGTAAGGCTCAACAAATTTTTTTAATTTTATAGAGTAATGGGGCATATGGGAATCACACAACCAATTACAATAAGCCGGTAAAAGTTCAGCACTGATTTTATCTCTAAAAACTGATAAGCATAAGGCTACTTGATCAGATCCAAAAATTCTTCCTTTTTGTGAAGCTTGCTTAAGATTGGATCTAATAATTTTCATTCCATCAAATTGATAATTATAAGCAAAACACCCTGCATTCAATGTTGCATAAGCAGCAAACTTTCTCCCAGTACTTCGTGATATACTTCTTGAAATATTTTTATAATTAATTGAGTTTATTTTTATAGGAAATATTCCAAACCATTTTATATTCATAAGTTGATAATAGGCTCGGTCAACTTGAGGTGTAATGGAGAAGCCAGATTTTTCAGAACCTTTTACATAAAGTTCAAATGCTTTAAAATCATTAATCCACATATCTGAGTCCATCCAAATATAATTTTGATACCCGGGAAAATAATCATCTAGAAAAAATCTAGCAACTTGTGTTTTTAAGTGATCTCTTCCTAAAATTTTATATTGAGGAACTTGTACGTTCCAAATAGGGTCTGTGAATGGTATGTTTAATTTAGTAAGAGTTTGTTGATTTTCCTTTGATAACCCAACTGATAATACTGCTATATCATAAGATTCATATTCACTATTAGCCTTAACTGAATTAATTAGATCTAGTAATAAGTCAAAATACTTATTATCTGCAGATGAAACAATTAAGTTCTTTTTCATTATAAGCAAATTATACTAATCATTAATGAATCAAAACATATTTGTAGTTTATCCATCAGGTAAATTAGGTGACTTTATTTGGCATATGCCCTTTATTAGACATATTAGTAATATTTCTAAAAGAGAAATAATTTTAATTACTAGAGAAAGTACAAGCGCTAAAGCTATTTTAGCTGATGAAAACTATATTGAAGATATTTATTATATTCCTTTTAAAAAAGGGTTTTTTAACTACATAAAAGAAATTTTATACATGCAAAAATTATTTAAGACTTTAGATGCAAAAGAAGTTTGGATATTAGATAAAATTAGTAGGCCAGCTATAGCTGCTAGAGTGGCGAACGTAAAAACGATAAATGGATTTGGGGTTACTAATCAATCTCTTTGGATAACAAATAAAAACCAGCTGGAGAAAAAAGATTTGAAAATTCATTACATTGAAAGATCTAATAAATTTTTTAATCAGATGAACTACCCTATCAACTATAAATTTATCAATATTAATGTTGATGAGAGCTTATTAGAAACATCGAGAAATCAACTATCTCCAAATAATGAAAAAATAATTACATACGGAATTGACTCTAGTGAAATGTGGAGATCATGGCCAAAGGAATACTTTATAGAGCTAATATTAAAAATTAATAAGAAAGATAATTATAAACACATCTTATTAGCCAGTCCTAAAAATGCTTATTTAGCTGACGAAATTATTAACGAAATAAGTGATAAGAGTATTTTAAATTACGCCCATCTAGGCATTAAAGACATTATGCCTATATTGAAAGTTTCTAGCATGTATATTGGAAATGACAGTGGAATACTTAATTTGTCAGCAGCGATAGGAACTAAATCTATCGGTATTTTTGGAGCAACAAAATCTTTTGATTACTCAAATAATATAATTCCTGCTATTGCAAAAGATGGAGAAATATCTACGACCACTGATAGACTTCTAGATAATAAAGGAAAAACTATAGAGGATCCCAAACTAGCATATAGAGTTAAGCCGAATGATGTATTTGAAAAATTTATAGAAAATATTCTTTTTTAAAAATTTTGATAATAGTATTCACCGATAATTTTTTTTGTAAATTTATAACCTGAATCTATTAAATACTGATTTAATTCTTGATAGTTTTCTTCCCAAATTTCAATTTGCAAAAAACATCTATTATCTTTTAAAAGTTTTTCCATTCCTTTGAAGGCCTCTAATTCATGGCCTTCCACATCGCATTTAATGCAAATATTTTGATTATGAAATTGTATTATTTCATCACATTTTTTAACAGATATTTTGATATTACCCTCGCCACTAATATTAAACCCAGCAGCTTGTTTTAAATTTCCTTTTTTCCTTAAAAGTCCGAAGATATTTTTAGATACCGATGAAAGCCCATAATTATAAATATCAATTTTATTTTCTAAATTGTTTTGATAGATATTTTTTTGTAATTTATTAAATGTTTCGATTAATGGCTCAAAAGAAATAATCTTTTTAATGCTTGGAACATTTTTTGCGATTCTTAAGGAATAAATACCAATATTCGCTCCAACATCTATAAAAGTATCTATTTTGTAATCATGAATTTTATCTATTAAATAAGATAATCTCTCTTCTTCATATCTTTTTTCAAAATAAATTTTTCTTTCTAAACTCTCTCTAATATCTAAGTCGATTTTTAAATTATGAAATTCAAAATTATTAATAACTGGATTAAATAATAATTTATACCTTCTGATGACGCTTGGAATAAGTCTTTTAAGAAATGGTATATTATAAATATGCATTTTATGGCGGAGAGAGTGGGATTCGAACCCACGGTAGGGTTGCCCCTACACTAACTTTCCAAGCTAGCGCGATCGACCACTCTGCCATCTCTCCGAGTATTCAATATCAATACTTCTAGCATAATGAAAAATATTTGAAAGGTTCAATAGTAATTTTTGATATAAAAGTACATATTACAATTAAATATAGGAGATATCTATTATGAAAGATTTAACTAAAAAGCAGCAAGAAGAAGTATTTGAGTTGGAAGATAATATAATTGATTGTGTTTGTGATTTTGATTTGGAATATTTTGCAAAGAATTTTAGTAAGGATAAAAAAGTTGCCACTTCACTGCGCAAAATGTTAAATGAACTCACTGTTTATCAAACAAAGCTATTAAGATATTATACAGTATTGGATGAAATTGAGCTAAAAAATAAAATTATAAGTTTTACAAAAAAGAAAAACATAAAGAAAAAGACTGTAAAGAAAAAAGTTTAATTTTTATAAACAGGTTTTATTCTTCGCCTATTTTTAAAGCTTCGAAGAAAGCATCTTGAGGTATATCTACACTACCAAATTGTTTCATTCTTTTCTTACCTTTTTTCTGTTTTTCTAATAATTTTTTCTTTCTGGTAACATCACCACCATAGAGTTTTGCAGTTACATCTTTTCTAAAGGCTTTAATACTTTCTCTAGCTATAATTTTTCCATAAATAGCAGCTTGAACGGCTATTTGAAAGTTTTGTCTAGGAATTAGATCTTTTAATTTAATGCAAATTCTTCTTCCGATATATTCAGCTCTTGTACGATGAACAATGTTAGAAAATGCATCAACTAATTCTCCATTTACCAATATACTTAATCTAACAAGATCTCCTGGCTTATATCCTTCAACATAATAATCAAAACTAGCGTAGCCTTTAGAGTATGACTTTAATTTATCGTAAAAATCTATAACAATCTCGTTAAGGGGCAATTCCATCTCTAGAATGACTTTATTATTTTGTATATTTAGATTTGTTTGTTTGCCTCTTTTATCAATACACAAGGTTATTACAGTGCCTAAATATTCTTGAGGAACAATAATTGTTGACTTTATCCAGGGCTCTAAAATCTCTTTAATTTGAGAGGGATCTGGTAATTCAGTTGGATTACTAATTACAATTTCTTCATCACGATTATTAATAATTTTATAAACAACGCCTGGTGCTGTTGTAATTAAATCTAAATTAAATTCTCTTCTTAGACGTTCAGTTGATACTTCTAAGTGCAATAATCCTAGAAAACCACATCTGTATCCATAGCCTAATGCTGCACTTGACTCTTTTTCATAAACAAAGCTTGAGTCGTTTAATGCAAGTTTACCAAGACTTTCTTTTAAGTGTTCGTAATCTGAAGTGTCAACTGGATAAATTCCACAAAATACGACAGGCAGAGATGGTTTAAATCCTGGCAGTGCTTGGACATTTTTATTATTTACATCAACAATCGTATCTCCAACCTTACAATCAGAAACTGCTTTAATACTTGCATTAAAAAAACCAATTTCGCCTGGTGTTAATTCATTACAGTAATTAATTTCAGGTGTAAAATATCCAAGTCTTTCAATTAAATAAATTTGATTATTAAACATGAATTTTACTTTCATGCCTTTCTTAAGGATGCCCCCTTTAATTCTGACTAAAACAGTTACACCTAAATAATTATCATACCAGCTATCAACTAAAAGTGCTTTAAGCTCTTCCCCTTCAGATATAGGAGGTGGCAATTTAGAAATAAGTTGATTAACAAGCTCAGGAATACCCTCTCCAGTTTTTGCAGAGACAGGGAGAGCTTCTGATGCATCAATACCAATAGTTTGTTCAATATCTTCTTTAACCCTCTCCGGATCAGATGAAGGAAGATCTATCTTATTTAAAACTGGAAGTATGTCATGGTTAACATCAATTGCTTGGTAAGCATTAGCTAATGTTTGAGCTTCAACTCCTTGTGTACTATCAACAACTAAAATTGAACCTTCACAGGCAGATAATGATCGAGATACTTCATAAGAAAAATCCACATGACCTGGAGTATCCATTAAATTAAGCTGAAATTCTTCTTTGTCAGCACTGATATATTTAAGTCTTACAGTTTGTGCTTTGATTGTAATGCCTCTTTCTCTTTCAATATCCATAGAATCAAGGACTTGATCTTTTTTAGTGCGGTCGTCCATACCGCCACAATATTCAATTATTCTGTCAGCCAGAGTAGACTTACCATGATCAATATGGGCTACAATGGAAAAATTCCTAATTTTAGAAATTTCCATTAATTTCTTAACTGCGCATCAAACTTATTAGTAATTGTCTCTATAACTTTTGAAAAAATATCTTCCAATTCTTTCTCATCTAAAGTTTTGTCTTGAGACTGAATTTTAATTCTAAAAGTAATGCTTTTATTTTCTGAGCCAATCTCATGGGAATAAAATTGATCAAAAAAGTCAACATTATGAATTAATTTTTTATCTATACCCATTATAGATTTATATACTTCAAATAGGTTTTGATCCTTATTAAAGATAAAAGAAAAATCTTTTTCACTAAAAGGAAAAGGCGATTCGGAAAAACTAATTTTTTTATTATGATAAATTGTATCTAAAGGGAGATTATCTATATATATCTCAGCCGCATATACGTCTGGTGCTTTTGTATAATTCTGAATAATAATTGGATGAATTACACCATATCTAGCTATTAATTTTTTTCCCTGCCATAGTTCAGCAGATTTTCCAGGATGAAACATTTCATTTACAGATCTTTTAATCGCAAATTGTTGAATATCAAAATTTAATTCTTTTAAAAGCTTTGATATTTGGATTGTCAAAGCATGAAAATCAAACAATTTATTTTCAAATACAGTATTCACACTCTTCATTGTAAATGCCATCATCGAAAGAATGTTATGCTGTACATTTGTGTCTTCATATATAGGCCCAATTTCAAAAATACTTTGTTGTTCAAATCCTTTTTTTTTATTCTCATCTAAAACTTTAAGGTGATTACCAAACATAGAATTACGCATATAGTTAAATTCTTCGCTTATAGCATTTGATAATTTTAATGTTTCTGAACCTTTGAAAGATGTATGAGAGTCAGAAGAATGAAAAGAAAAGGTAATAACTTCTTGATAGTTTTCACTAGCAAGGATTTTTTTAAGTCTTTCATATATTTTATGTCTTTTATTAGCTGAAGAGTTTTCAATTTTAATCTTGTCTTCATTTGTGCTAATAGTTTTTTCTTCTTTAATATGTTCGTATCCATGAAGACGAATAATTTCTTCAATAATATCAATTGAGTACTCTATGTCATTTCTCCATGATGGTACTTCAATAGTACAATTAGTTTCACTTTGTTGAGTGATTTTAAAACCTAAATTTTGTAAATATTGAATTTGTGCTTTCGGCTCAAGATCAAATCCAATCACTTTAAGAAATTTTTTAAATTCATAGTTAATAATAATTGGCTTTAAATTTAAATCACCTGCATGAACAATTTTACTAGCTTCTCCTCCGCAATATTGAATAATTAATGAGGAGGCGTAATCCATACCTTTTTCAATGAATACCTTATCTATTCCTCTTTCAAAACGTTGTCTTGCGTCAGAAAATATTCCTAGAGACCTTGCTGATTTCGCAATACCAGAAGGTTTAAAAGATGCAACTTCAAGAAAAACATTTTTTGTCTTTTCACTACATCCGCTCTCTAATCCGCCAATAACACCCGCAATACCATGAATATTATTAGAGTCAGAAATTATGGTATTAATTTTTGAAAGTTTGTATTCTTTATTATCTAAAGTTTTAACACTATCGCCGTCTTGACTTAAATGCATTGTTAGATCTCCATTAATCTTATCAGCATCAAATACGTGCAAAGGTCTGCCCTGATCGATAGTAATATAATTTGTAATATCTGCTAAAGCATTGATGGGTCTTAGACCAATACTTAAAAGTTTTTTCACAAGCCATTCTGGACTTTTTAGATTAGAAACATTTCGGAAATATCTACCTAAAACAAATTCACAACTATTATTGTCGCTTTTAATAAACCACTTAATAGGGCTTTCAAAATTTGAATTTTCTATTTTTTCTATTTTAAAATCTTTTAAGACTCCAGAGCCTTTTGATGCTAGATCGCGAGCTATACCTCTCACGCTTAAGCAGTCGCCTCTATTTGGAGTTATAGCGATTTCAAAAAGTGGGTCATTTAATCCTAGAGCTGTAACAGCATCAGTTCCATTGGCTATTTTATTATCTAACTCAATAATACCCTCATGCTCATCGCTTAAACCTAATTCTCTCTCTGAAAGCATCATGCCTTCTGATAGTTCTCCTCTAATTTTTCCTTTTTTTAGAGTTAAATCAATACCTGGTATATAAAGACCTTCTTTAGCAAATATACCTTTTAGATTTTTTTTTACATTATGTGCACCACAAACGACTTGATATTGTTTTGAACCATCGTCAACTGTACAAAGGTTGAGACGATCAGCATTGGGATGTTTTTTAAATTCTACAATAGATGCAACCACAAAATTTCCATGAGATTTGGAATAATCTGTAAGATTTTCTAATTCAAGACCGATATTAGTTAGAGCTTCGCCAATAGCATTGGCATCTAAATCTGTATCAAGATGATCTTTAAGCCAACTATATGTAAATTTCATAATTTAAATCCTACCCAAACTAAAACCATTTGCTTTTAGCCAATTATTATTTCCGTTAAAAAAAGATCGGATATCTGTAAGGCCGTGTTTTAGCATGGTTATTCTATCCAAGCCTAATCCAAAAGCGTAACCTTGAAATTTAGAACTATCCATTTTGCAATTTTCAATCACTTTGGGATTAACCATTCCGCATCCCAAAATTTCAAGCCACTTATCGCCCTCACCTAACTTAATTTTATTATCGACAATAGAATACGCTATATCCATTTCAGCCGACGGCTCAGTAAAAGGAAAATAACTCGGGCGAAATCTAACTTTTAAATCATTAATGTGAAAAAAATCTTTACAAAAGTTTATTAGATTACCCTTTAAGTGTCCCATATTTGCATCTTCATTGATAAGCAGGCCCTCTACTTGATGAAACATAGGAGAATGTGTTGAGTCTGAATCACATCGATACGTTCTGCCTGGCGCAATAATTTTTATAGGAGGCTTAGCATTCATCATAGTTCGAATTTGAACTGGGCTAGTATGAGTTCTTAAAACAAAAGGTTTATCTAATTCATCTTTTTCATTCAAATAAAATGTGTCTTGCATTTCTCTTGCAGGATGATCTTCAGGTATATTTAAAGCAGTAAAATTATTAAAGTCTGTTTCTATATCTGGACCCTCAGCAACAGAAAATCCCATATTTCCAAAAATATCTATGACTTCTTTATAAGTTTTAGATATTGGATGTAATTTACCTAACTGACTTATAGGGGGAGGGAAAGTAATATCTATTGATTCTTTAGTTAGTTTTTCATTTATATTTTTTTTATTAATTTCTAAAGAATGAGTATTGATTTTTTTTAATAACTCTTCTTTAGCTAAATTTACTGACGCACCAAATTTTTTTTTGTCTTCTACACTTAGGTCTTTTAATGATTTTAATAAATCAGTGATAAGACCTTTTTTTCCTAAGTATTTTACTCTTAGACTCTGTATAGAATCATCGGTATTAGATTTCTCTAATTCAGAAAGTGCTTCTTTAAGGACTTTTGAAACGTCCATCAGGATTTTTTAAACCGTTAAACTTGACTTTGCTTTTTCAACAATAACTTTAAAAGCAACTGGTTCATGAAACGCTATTTCAGATAATATTTTTCTATTAATTTCTATATTAGCTTTTTTTAGACCATTAATGAAAGTTGAATATGTTAAACCATGTTCGCGAACTCCAGCGTTTATTCTCTGAATCCAGAGTCCTCTAAAATCTCTTTTCTTAACTCTTCTGTCTCTATAAGCATACTGAAGTGCTTTATCCATACTCTGAGTTGCAACTCTGAATACATTTTTTCTTCTTCCTCTATGGCCTTTGGTAAATTCAAAAACTTTTTTATGTCTTGCTCTGGCTGTGACACCTCTTTTAACTCTTGGCATATTGTGCTCCTATTTATTTCCCATACGGCATCATTGCTTTAACTATTCCTGATGCTGCTTCTGATAAAACTCTTGTTCCTTTAGAGCTTCTTATGAAAGAATTTGTTCTTTTAGACATGCCGTGTCTTTTTCCAACATGTGCAACTAGTACTTTTCCACTAGATGAAATTTTAAAGCGTTTTTTTACGCTGCTTTTAGTTTTTAGTTTGGGCATTTTTACTCCTTATAAGTTAGGTTGTTTAATATCTTGAGGCATACCCTTTTTGCCCCTTCGATTAAAAAGTAAGGTTTTGTATCATATTTACTTTGGAGCAACAACTAAAAAGGCTTGTCGACCTTCAATTTTAGGTTCCATTTCAACTCTAATAACTTCAATTAAATCTTGTTTTAATCTAAGAAGCATGGCAATTCCTAAGTTTGAGTGCTCCATTTCTCTTCCTTTAAACCTAAGACTAAATTTTACTCTATTTCCTTCACTTATAAACTTTCTAGCATTTCTTAATTTCACATCGTAATCGTGATCTCCTGTGCCAGGCCTAATCTTGACTTCTTTTGTTTCCATAACTTTTTGCTTTTTTTTAGCTTCATTTTTCTTTTTTTGCTCTTGATACTTAAACTTACCATAATCAATAATTTTGCACACTGGTGGGTCGTTGTTTGGAGCGATCTCAACTAAATCAACACCTCTACTTTGAGCTAGTTCAATAGCGTCCTTAGTTGTCATGACGCCCAATTGCTCGCCATCTTCTAATATTACCCTAACGTTTTCATTAGATATGAATCGGTTAATCTTATGAAGGTCTCTTTTTCGTTGGAAATTTCTATTATAAGGCTTGTTCAAATTAAAGGTATTTATAAAAATTGTTGAAAGGGGAAGTAATTAACAAGAAAAGCTAATTCCATAGAGTTTTGTAAATTTCATTGATGGATTATTAACAGTTATTAAGAGTTTGTAAATAGGATTTTTATGTCTTAAATCATATAAATAACGTTAAAATTAAGTTATGAGCAAAAAAATCTGCATAATTAGAGACGATAGACTGGGAGATTTAATATTAACCTTACCAGTAGTAGAAGCTTTAAAGCATGAAAATGATGTAGAAATAACTCTACTGTGCTCACATATCAATAAAAATTTAGCAAGAAATACTAAATTATTTGAAAGCATAATTGTGTTTACAGAAGGTATTTTCAATCAGATGAAGTTAATAAGAAATTTACGAAAAGAAAAGTTTGATTATATTATTAATTGCAGTCCATTTAAAAATAAATTTTATAAAATACTCTTATCAGGAAAATACAAAGCAACTTCGCTGCTTTTATCTAGATATAAAAGAAACTCAAGTTTAAAAAAATTATTTTTTAAAACATTACTAAATTTATTTTATAATCATGTCCAAATAATAGATAGATATGAAAACCGTCTGCAAAATAATATTTCACATCAAACTAATATTGTTTTGAAACTCTTAAATAATATAGGACTTAAATTAAATACTCTCAAAAGTTATAATTTTTCTCCAAATCATTATGAAAATAAAAATATAATTATTATCCACTTATCTAATCAGTGGCTTTTAGACACGCGAATAAATCAATTAAAGGAATTAATGAGATTAATTAATCAAGAAAATCGATATAAACTTATTTTAACTACTGAGAAAAAAATTCATTCTCAGTATAAAGAGATTTTAAAAGGAATTACACTTTTTGATAAAAATCATAAGATGGAGATAAATAAAACATATCTTTGTTTTGAGCAATCTTTTGATGATTGGATAGAGACTTTAAATTTAGCTTCGCATGTTATTACTCCTGAATGCGGATGTTCTCATGTAGCTACTATGTTAGGAAAAAAAACAATTATTATTTATGATGAAAGCAACCATCCTGATTTAATAAATAAAGAATATGAACCTTATAAAAATCATTATACAAAATTAGTGTTTAAAAAAGATGATGTAGTCGCAGATATTATGCAATTTTTAAAGTAATTTAACTGAATTAATTTTTTCAATTACTTTTTTTGGATCTATTTCTAATATATTTTTTGATAAAATAGGTATGACCCTTTTACCAAATGGCTGACAAGCCTTAGATATAGAATTATCAATTGCAATCCAAAATAAAGGCCTATTAGAAAGGGCTGCTATATGAGTAGGGCCTGTGTCATTAGCAACAATAAATGATGCATTTTGGCAAAGTTCAAGAAAATTTTCAATCCTAGATTCATCAATTTTGATTTTAGCCAACGGGCAACTCGCTTTGATTAAATCAATAGTTTTCATATCTTCATTTGAACCTGTTAAATAAATATCAAAACCATTTTCAATAAAATGATTTGATAATTTTGCATATCTATCTTCTGGCCATTTTTTATAACTCCCTGTTTTAGAAGCGCCGGGTATAAGAATAATGTATTTCTTTTTGACTTTTTTGTTAAAATTTTTAATCATCCAACTTAAATCTGGGTCTTCAAAATTTTTGAGACCTAACAGAGTTAATTGATTATTTAAGCCTTGTATTACGTGTTCATCGCCCTGCTTCGGAATAATATATCTATAATGTGAGTGATTTCTTGAACTAGAAATTTTAACTTTAGTAAATTTCCTAATAAAGAAATGATATATTTGTGTTCTTGAGGAATTTTGTAAGTCTATAACCAAATCAATTTTTTGGGAAAAAATAATATTTAAAATAGTAAAAATAGAAAAGAATATAGATTTTCTATTATCTTTTTTAATGGAATTAAAATATGGAATTGTCTTAAAAAAATTAATATTTTTTTCTTCAGTCAGTAATAAAATATTATCTTTGACAAAGTGTTTTCTTATTGATTTCATGGCCCCCGATGCCATTACAAAATCTCCTAGAGCTCCATGTTTAATTACTAAAATATTCATTTCAAACTACTTTGATAAACTTTGAGTTGAGAAAAGCACATTACATTTTTAGAGTAATTATTTAATACGAAATCTCTTGATGTGTTAGAAATGTTATTTCGATTATTTAAAGCATAATACAGGGCTTGCTTAAAGGACTCATAATTATTTATTTCATATAGAAGTTTGTTATCAAACTTTTCTAATTGTTCTTTTGTTCCACCACTATTTGGAGCTATAACAGGAATTTTCATAGATAAAGCTTCACAAATAGTTCTTCCGAAACCTTCTGGCCTTATAGATGAATTCACTACTATATCTGCATTCATATATAGTTCTTTAACATTTGTTGTTGGTTTCACAAAATTAATGCGATGGCTAATTTTTAAATTTTTAATAGATATATCTAAAGATTTTTCATATTTATTATTATGGTTACTTATTATAGTAACCTTAAAATTATACTTAGTATCATCAGCTAATCGACTAATGTAATTAATAAAAACATCATGCCCTTTCCAAGAGGAAATTCTAGAAGGATGCAGTATGTTTAGATGTTCTCTAGCTTCATGATTATGTTTTTCTTCAGAATTGAAATAATCAGTATTTGTTCCTCGAGGAATAATTTCTATTCTTTTATTTTTTAAACTGAAATTTTTATAAAAATGGTTTGACACATAATGAGAATTAGCCAAGACCCTATCTCCTTTTAATAAAAAACTAATATAATATTTTTTAAGGAAATTTTTATACCTGTATGTATTATGTAAGCTGGTAATAAGAGTAATATTCCGCTTCTTAATCCAATTTGCTAGAAAAAAAGCTGGGGCCCTTGAAGATATATGTATCAAATTAATTTGATATCTATCTATCAGTTCTCTAATAAATTTTTTAATCCTTTTTTGGTGTAATATATTTTTAAAATTTAAGTTATCTAAATAATGAATATTAATATTTTTGTTGTCTAGCTTATTATTGGATTTTTGTGTCAGGACATAGTTTTCGATATTTTTATTTGTTAGGTATGCAGACATGTCTCTAACGCCTGTTTCTACTCCCCCTATATCCATAGAAGGAATTATTTGTAAACATACTAATTTTTTAATAGATTTTATATGTGCCAAGGATTCATTTTTATAATTATAACAATAATAAAATAGCCTATAGATTTAGCAAAAGAAGTAAAAAAACTATAGTTTTTATTCATGGACTTCAATCCGACATGAATGGCACAAAAGCTTCTTTTTTTTATAATGTAGCTAGAAGGAAAAAATATTCATATTTAAGTATGGATTTAAGAGGTCATGGGCTTTCTAGTGGGGTATTTAATCAATTAAGCGTAAAGGATTGGTATCAAGATCTTGATGAGCTTATTAAATTTTTAAAAATTAAACAAATAATTATTATTGGGAGTAGTATGGGGGGTTGGTTAGCGATAAATTATACATTATTAAATCCTTCTAAAATAATAAAACTCATAGGATTGGCACCAGCACCAGATTTTACAGAATTACTTTTATGGAAAAATTTTAGAGACAGCATCAAGAAAAAAATAATGACTAAAGGTGTGCATAAAAAAAGAATATCAAAAGAATTTGTATATGAGTATTCAAAAGTGCTCATAATGCAAAGTAGGCCCATGCTAACCAAGAGAATTAAAAGTAAATATAATGGGGAAGCAATTTTTTTTCAGGGATCAAAAGATACAAGTGTTCCATATGATTATAACAATAGATTTTTAGATGGAGATCATTTTCAAAATCTCCGAATAATTATTGTTAAAGATGCCGACCATAGTCTGTCTGACATCAAAACTTTAAAGATAATTGAAAAAGAATTTTAAGCTATTTTATCTTTTGACTCGACAGAGAATAAAAGTTTTGATTTGACTTCATCAGGGACTATATGAATGAACTTAAGTACTTCACTTTGAAAGTTTTCTATAATGTTAAGGGCTTTGACAGAACCAGTTTCTTTGTGAAATATTTTAAGCTGATCTAATAAATGCTTTTGCCAGTTATTGTCTAGTACACTATACAAACCTACAGATTCTTTATTCACTAAATTGAATAAGTTTTTTTGTTTGGAATATACAAAAGCATATCCGCCTGTCATACCAGCACCAAAATTATCACCTATATCACCAAGAATAATTGCACTACCTCCAGTCATATACTCACATCCATTATAACCACAACCTTCAACAATTGCATCTGCCCCAGAATTTCTGACACAAAATCTATCACCAGCTTGACCAGCAGCATAAAGCTTTCCAGATGTCGCTCCATATAATGTTACGTTACCAATTATTACGTTCTCGTGACTAGGTTTATTGAATGAATTTCTTGGCTGAACCACAATTGTTCCACCTGAGAGACCTTTTCCTACATAATCATTTGAGTCTCCAAATACATTAATTTTCAAACCTTGAACTGCAAACGCACCCAATGAATTTCCTGCAGATCCACGTAATTTTAATGAGACATGCCCTTCTGGAAGCTTATGCATACCATATTTTATAGTTATGAAGGATGATATTTTGGTTCCAACGGTTCTGTGGGTGTTCCTAATATTATATGTGAGTTCAATTTTCTGCCCTTTTTCAATAAAGTCTTTGCCATCTTTTTGGAATTGATCATCAAGAGTTGGAGGCACTTCATTTCTCTTCTTTTCTAAATGAAAATTAAGAGGTGTATCATTTTCAATTTTTGTAATAATGGGATTCAAATCTAGATTGTCCAAGTCACTAGACCCATGATGGGCTTGATATAATAACTCAGTTTTACCTATAATGTCTTTCAAAGAGCTATATCCTAGACTAGCTAATATTTCTCTTACTTCTTCGGCTACAAATGAAAATAAATTGATAACTTTTTCTGGTGTACCGCCAAATTTTTTTCTTAGATCCTCGTCTTGTGTGCAAACACCAACTGGACAAGTGTTTGAATGGCATTGCCTTACCATAATACAACCCATCGCAACTAAAGATGCTGTACCTATTCCATATTCCTCTGCACCTAATATTGCGGCTATAACGATATCTCTTCCAGTCTTAATTCCACCATCAGTTCTAAGTGTAACTTTGTTTCTTAAACCATTAAGAGTGAGAATTTGGTGCACTTCACTTAATCCTAATTCCCAAGGTAGTCCTACGTGCTTAATACTAGACTGGGGACTAGCTCCAGTACCTCCAGAGTGACCAGAGATTAATATTGTATCTGCTTTTGCTTTTGCAACACCTGCAGCAACTGTCCCAATACCTGATTGAGCCACTAATTTTACACAAACTTTAGCTTCAGGATTTATTTGTTTTAAATCGTAGATTAATTGGGCTAGGTCTTCAATTGAATAAATATCATGATGAGGTGGAGGGCTAATTAAAGTAACACCAGTAGTGCTATTTCTTAATTTTGCAATAAGTTCACTGACTTTAAAACCTGGAAGTTGACCACCTTCTCCAGGCTTTGCACCTTGAGCTATTTTAATTTCAATCTCTGAACAACTATTGAGGTATTCAGCAGTAACGCCAAATCTACCACTTGCAACTTGTTTAATCGCCGAATTAGCGTTATCACCATTTTCGTTTTGCGTAAATCTTTTAGAGTCCTCACCACCTTCTCCTGAGTCTGACTTAGATCCAATTCTATTCATTGCAATTGCTAGTGTTTCATGCGCTTCAGGACTTAAAGCTCCTAATGAAATACCTGGTGAAACAAAACTTTTTCTTATCTTTGAAATACTTTCAACATCGTCAACTATTATTGGTTTTTTTGAACTTTCTATCTTCAGTAGATCTCTAATATGAATTGGTTTTACATTATAAATTCTTTCAACATATTTCTTGTAAAGATTATAAGAGTCTCTTGTAACTGCTTCTTGAAGCATGTGAATAGATTGGCCTTCATAGGCATGTAGTTCTCCTTTGGCTCTAAACCTATACTCTCCACCAATATCTAGTATTGTTTTAGAGGCCGAAAATGAGATTTGATGTTGTTTTCTCATTCTACCTTCTAGACCTTCAAGACCAATGCCGGATATTCTTGACGACATACCGGGAAAGAAACTTTCAACCATACTTCTACTTAAACCGATAATTTCAAAATTTCTACCACCTCTATAAGAACTAATTATTGAGATACCCATTTTACTTATGATTTTTCTTAAACCTTTTTCAATGGCTTTTTTAAAATTGGTAACAAGATTATCAAAAGACACCTTTCCATAAATTCCTTTTTCCAATCTCTCAAAAATTAAACTTTCTACAAGAGAGGCGTTTACTGTAGTAGCTCCTACTCCAATTAAAACTGCAAAATAATGAACATCAAGACATTCTTTAGAGGATACGTTTAAAGATGTGAATGTTCTTAACTGATTTTTTATTAAATAATTATGTACAGCGCTTGTAATTAGTATCATTGGAAGAGAAATTCTATTTTCGTTTATGTTTTTATCAGTAAGAATAATATGTTGTGATCCAGATCTAACTGCGGTTTCAGCTTCCGAGCAAATTCTTTGGATTTCTTGCAAAAAGTTTTTATCTAATTTTTTTTCATAAGTACAATCTATTTCAGTTGTATTTTTTTCTAAATGTAATTTGAGAGAGTCCAACTCGTGATCTAGAAGAATAGGGCTTTCTAAAAGTACAAGATTTAATTGATCTTCATCTGTATCGGCTATATTGCTTAAGTTACCTAATCTTGTTTTTAAACTCATAACAATTTTTTCTCTTAAACTATCAATTGGAGGATTAGTTACTTGAGCAAAGTTTTGTTTAAAAAATGTATGGAGACCCCTATAATTATCAGTTAAAACACTCAGAGGAGTATCATCACCCATTGAGCCTAAAGCTTCTTGACCAGATATCGCCATAGGATCTAGAATCAAATCTAAAACTTCTATTGTATAATTAAAATACTTTGAAATTACTTTTGAATTTTCTAAATTATCATTATCCGGTTTTGTTGCGCTCTGTTCATCTAAAATCTCATCAAGGAGTATTGTATTTTTATTCCATTCTACATAAGGATTTTGCTTAGCAAGTTGTTTTTTTAATTCATCACTTTGATAGAATTTTTTTTCTTTATAATTAATTGCTATTAATTCGCCAGGTCCAACTCTACCTTTTTTTAATATATTTCTATCGTCAATTATAACCATCCCCACTTCTGAACCTGAAATCAGTAAGTCATCGTCGGTTATTATGTATCTAAGTGGCCTCAATCCATTTCTATCCATTCCAGATATTATCCAATCGCCAAAATTAGCACAAACAGCTGCGGGTCCATCCCATGGTTCAATTACTGCATTACAATAAGCGTACATTTTTTTTAGTTCATCCGGCATATCATTATTATTTGACCAAGATTCTGGAATAATCATTGATTTTGTCATTGGCAAACTTCTGTCGGTTTGTAGTAAAATTTCAAAGGCAGCATCCAGTGATGCTGAATCGGAAGCGTCTGAATCTAGAATAGGCTTGAGATCTTCAACCCTGTCGCCAAAAAAATCATCAGTGATTCTTGTTTCATGAGCTTTCATCCAATTAAGATTTCCTTTGAGAGTATTAATCTCTCCATTATGAGCAAGTACTCTAAAAGGTTGAGCTAGAGACCAAGTTGGAAATGTGTTTGTAGAATATCTTTGATGATATACTGCAAATTTAGATTTAAAGTCAGGGTCTAACAAGTCTGGGTAAAAAGACGATAACTGTTCTGCTAGAAACATGCCTTTATAAACAATAACTTCTGAGGAGAGAGAACATATGTAAAAGTTACTAATATTGAGACTCTTAATTTTATTTTCAATTCTTCTTCTTGTTAAATAAAGGGTCTTTTCTATGTTTGGATTTTTTTCTTTTGGTGAAAAAATTAATTGCTCAATTTCAGGTCTAGTGTAATTTGCTTTTTCACCAATAATAGAGGAATTCACTGGTACTTGCCTCCAGCCAAAAAGATTCATTCCAGATTTAATGACCTCGTACTCCATAATTGCTCGACATTTTTCCTGTGCATTGAAGTCTTCTTTAGGGAGAAATACCATAGCTACGCCAATAACATTATTATCATTGGCCTTATGACCAGTTTTAGAGATTTGTTTTTTAAAAAATGAATTTGATACTTCCAACATGATACCAGCACCATCACCAGTTTTTCCATCAGCATCAACAGCCCCTCTATGATAAACAGCTTTTAGAGCTTCTATGCCTTTTTCAACGATATCTCTTCTTGATTCACCTTTTATAGAAGCAACAAGCCCAACACCACAATTGTCATGTTCTTGGTTTTCTGAATATACACCAGCGTCCTTTAAAATTTTCTTATTTTTTAAATATAAATCTAGTGAAGTATTTTTTTTCATGACGCTTTTTTAATTTTCTTATTTTCAAGATAATGTTGAATAGTTTTTGCAACTTCTCTACCATCATGAATTGCCCAGACTACAAGTGATGCTCCACGAACAATATCACCAGCAGCGAATACTTTAGAATTACTTGTTTGGAACTTATTAAAATCAACTTTAATAGTACCCCATCCTGTTAGATTTAAATTAGTATTGAATTTTTCATTAATATTCTCTGGCTGAAAACCAAGGGCCTCGATTATTAAATCAGAATTTAATGTTTCTTTTATACCTGTATCAACAGGAGATCTTCTGCCACTTTCATCAACTTCTCCCAACTCAGCAACCTTATAAACTAAACTAGATGCTATATCATTTTGTTGAATAATTTCAGACGGAACAGAGAGCCATTTGAATTTAACACCTTCTTGTGCCGCATTCTCAACTTCTCTTGCAGATCCTGGCATATTTTCTTTATTTCTTCTATAAAGGCATATCACCTCCGAAGCTTTCTGTCTTACAGCAGTTCTAACACAATCCATTGCAGTATCTCCGCCTCCAATAACAATAACTTTTTTGTTTTTTGCATTTAAATGAAGGTTTGAAGAAGGAGTATCTCCAAGTCCTGTTCTGTTACTTTCAATAAGATAGTCTAGAGCAGGTACAGAGTTATTAACTTTTTTTGTATTAAGATCAAGTGACCTTGCTTTATAGACACCAGTTGAAATTAAAATAGCATCAAAATTTTTTTCCA
>ENA-UOXV01001761-UOXV01001761.1-marine-metagenome-genome-assembly--contig:-NODE-1761-length-29509-cov-6.842195_pt1 | contig 29509 bp, 17 predicted proteins | sample MGYA00238165_ERZ766961 | MGnify/ENA primary metagenome ERZ766961 (study PRJEB28924, sample SAMN03173240) | marine metagenome | biome: Marine; feature: Water; material: Subsurface seawater | place: North... | reverse complement strand
ACCAGCCATCGCGAACGAAATTGGATGATGAAGCACGCACTAGCTGGCGCACTCTCTTGGCTGGTTGTGTGTAAAGCGACTTTATTAACTTGTGTCCTCTTCAATCACGGGTTTCATGCAATCTGGCCTGTCGCTGTTTCTAGTCGTCGCTGTCGCTGTTTTCAGGCTTGCTGACGGGTTTTCGCTGCCCACAGCACCTCTTGCTCTTCGGCGATCCTCTCAGGTCCCAACTCGCCTTGGTCTGTTGAGCGCTGGCTGGTCCATTTTTTCTGACACCCTGGCTGAGAGATATGGCCAAGAACTCCGCGCGTCGCAGCAGAGGCCAATTTTGCCACCGCCTTTAGCAAGCCGCCTTGTCAGTTGTCCGAGGTTCCAATCTTTCACTGTGTTCGACAGATTTTCCAGCCGGTGGTTTCCGCGAACCTTCCACGTCGTCCCACATTGGGACAGCATCAGCTTCTCAGAATGTCGGGGGGAGCTGGATCATGCACCGCCGTTCTCGTTTACGTTTCTTGCAAAGAAGGTGATATCCCGCGGCTACTCTCCGCAGTCCTGGTGCGCAATCGCATGGCGCGGTGCAGCCGCACTCGCCTCGGAGGTTATGTGCATCCCGACAGCATTCGTATGCCTCACCCGGACGTGCCAAGGGGCCATGACCAACCCCATGACCCTCGGCCGTGGACCTCGGCATGATTGCGGGAGGGAATGGCAGGAATGGAAGAGAACTTCAAGAAGGCGACGCTCAACAACGCTCGAAACTCTGTCCAGGAGGGAGGCATTGCCCGCTTCGACTTCATCCAGCAGATGGATGACCCCACCAAGTTTGTGCTCGTGGAGGTGTACAAAAATGCTGACGCACCTACCAAGCACAAGGAAACGGTGAGGATCCGTGGCCCGCCGACTCCGGCCTAAACCCTGCTGAAGTTGGATGCACCGGCTGAGCGGTTAGTGGCGAGGCGACTAGGAGCACTACCTTTCCTGGCGCTCTTCTGTGGAAGACGCCATGGCGGCGCCGCGCTCGGCGACCAAGTACACCAACTGCTTTCCCGCCGCCAACGAAGAGTGGGACGTGCCGACGGGGCTCATGCAGGGGTCTGCCGAGGGTGGTGCGGACGCACTCCTCGTCGTCCACGTCTTCGTCTCCGTCAAGGTCGAGCGCCCCCCAGGCCGCGTCTTGGCCCTTGACCCTGATGGCAGTGAGCCTTGGGGAGCGTGGAAGGCATCTTTCGTGAGGCTGCAGCGAGTCTGCACGCCGGTGACTCTGCGCGGGCGTGGCGGTGACAGTCCGGGTCCGAGGAGGCGTTCAAGGCGGCGTCGCTGGCCAACGCCGGTAACTCTGTGCAGGAGCCTGGCTGCCTCCGTTTCGACGTGATGCAGGTCTCCCTGAGACCCACGCGATGCATCAACAGCACTGGCGCAAGCGCGAGTTGCTCGCGACCCTCTCCCTAGCAGCCTGACGCTATTGCGGGAGATGAGGGGCCTGCGTGAGTGTGCTGATTTACGCTGGTCGTGACTCTCATCAGAACACCGAGGATTCCAGTAAGTTCTGTCTTGTGGAGGTGTACATGGGCAATGACGCTGCTGGCGAGCACAAGAAGACAGCGCACTATGCCACGTGGGCTGAGACGGTCAAGGACATGATGGCGGAACCGCGCTCCTCCATGTCGGCCCCACCTTGCCTGCTCACACGTTTTGGCTTTTGTGTGGGCTTTCCTATCAGTCGTGATCCCTCCCCTGTCACGACATACAGCACAAAGATGCCGGTAACTAATCCTTGTTTGCAACGGCAGCAAATACGCAAATCTATTTCCATCTGAGGCAGCGAACTGGAAGATGGCGAAGCTCTGAAGCCTGCGGGTTCGTTCTTTACCCTGGTTTTGCGAGACCCTTGTGTGGGGCTATGTCCGGGCTGAAGCGCAGTCACGAGACACACGAAGACCTAAGCCTTGCCAGACGAAAACTAGTTTTTTCCTTGATCTAGTGTTTGAGGCCACTAAAGATAGAAAAAGTTCCAGGGTGGAACCTGCGTGTGGAATGTTCACATTCGCAATCGCCGTCGAGAGTCAGACTCTGGCCGGCTACATTGCAGCGCACCCACGAGCATGTATCCTAAGCGTGCCCTTTGCCCTTGCCGACAGCAGTGTCTTTTCGCGGCCTGCTACGCTTGCCAGCAGGCCTGCCTTCCATGCCATCCGACGCGCTGCCGAGCCAACCACGAGCCTGCATGCGCTTCAGCAACTTTTCCTGGCTCCTTTCCCGGCGACTTTTGCCAGCATCGCCGACGTCGTCTGTCCCCGAGTCTTGTGTCCTTGCCTTCTTCGCCTGCTCCCATCGCCGCGGGACCTTGAGTGCCAGTCCTACATCTGAACCCCTCAAGGGGGTGGGACCGCCTTCTGAACAGATTGAAAACAAGTGCGAATGATCGAGCGCGGATGGGCTGGCACAAGGACCTTGGGGCGCTTTGCTGCCTGGCTTGTGCTCGCGTCTGCAGCCCCACCCGCTTCGCTGGGTTGCCGGGATTGGCGAGCGTTTTCTCCACTTTCCGATGAGCCTTCCCGCGCGCCTGATGCTTGATCTAGCTGACCCTCTGAACGGGTGAGGCTGGTCTTGCCAGTCAACCACAATAGCCCTTCTGCAGAGCGTTCTCCAGGCCCCATTTTACGCTTCTTCTTTGTGTCGGCGGGAGCACTTTCATCCGTTGAGTCTGCCGGTGCTTTCTCTGCATCGCGCTTCTTCTTCACCGTTTTTTTCTTTTCGTCTTCCTCCCCATTTACTTGGTCTGGCACTGACGAGGCGGTCTTCGGCGCAGCCTCGCCTTTCTTGTGCGACTGCTCTGGCTGCGTTGCCTCCTGCGCCTGTCGCGCAAGCCGCTCCATCTTGCTTTCCTTTTTCTTACCCCCGCCTGAAACTGCCGCCACTTCTTCGGCATCTGCACCCACACGTTTCGTTTCCTTGTCTGCACCACCGGATCCGCCAAAACTGCCCTTGCCTTTACCCACAGAAACGTTTCCGCTACTTCCATTCTTAGTGTCATGACCCCCGCTGCTGGTCGGTGCCTGCAAAGATGCATCAGCCCCCTTAATACGCACGAGACGCCCCCCAGCATTGACCTTCCAGCCCTGTCTCGCCAAAGCTTCGCGGATTGCGTCTGCCCGCCCGTAGTCTTGAGCCGCCCGAGCACCCTCCCGCTCCGTTGCTAGCCGACGCACCTCAGGCGGAGCAGTATCTGCTTCCACGGGAGGGTCGCTCTGCAAACGCTTCTTACGTTCTTCCCTCTTGCGGGCCTTTTTGCTTTTCTTTTTGGGCTTCGTTGGATCCACATGCGAGTCCTCTCCCAGTCCCATTGCTTCTGGAGAAAGATCGTAGAGTTCCCCCTCCTGCCGCATCCAGCGCTGAGAGCTCGCTTGCCCAGCATCTGACAAGAACCAAGCAACAGCTCGGTGTCCTCGAGCAAGAGGGATTCAGGTTCAAGGGACTGACCTCGAGGAACCACCCAAACGCGCAAAGCAGTGGATCATCGCTCTCAACTCGCGTTATCTGCGCGACAGACCTAACTCAGGAACGGAGTAGCTGAGAGGCAGAACGGACTTTTGCCGAACGGGTTGAAATGGAGAGGGAGATCACAGCGTACTCGCGCGGAACGTGGAAGGCCACGAGCGAGTTGAAAGTGAGCTGGATGTCGTCGGTGGCAACCTGCGTCTCGTGGTAGAGGTCCCGGAGGATCCCGCCCGCCCCCATTCCCCGATCCTTGGAAAGCACAAGATATACTGCAACGTCACGCGAGCACTTGACGATGCCATCTTCCGCGCTCTCGTCCATCACCGCCGCGTAAGCCGCGTCATCCTGGCCGTGCCCCGCCCTTACTGAGCCAGATCGCCTCGGCCCCTAGCTGGGGAGAGACTGCGCCGGAATCGCATACCGACAGCAGCACCAAAGCAAAGGGCATGGCGTCCAAGGCTGTGCGACAAGTGCAGTTCTGGCCTACCTGGCGGTCCAAAAAGTCTCCTTTCCCAAACCTTCCAAGATGGAAGGCCCCGTGGCGCTTCTTGGCTGGGGGCAAGAGCCCCCCCAGCAAACCCAAAAGTTCAGGGACGCCCTCATGATCTTCACCAGACACAATTGCTCCAAAGCGATGCGCTGAAAGGATTCCGTCTGGAGCTGGTTGCGATCGGTCCCCCTCGCCCTGCAGCAGGCTCCAGTGTTCCAGTGGGATTTTTCGAGCCACCTCTGCTGCCCCTTCCGCAACCTGTGCTCGCCAGTAGGATCAGGGACTCATATTGCTTAAAAACAGATAAGCCAGCAGAGAAGCGGGGGTTGTGCCTCTGCTGGAAGCACGTTCTCGAGACAGACGAGCATGCCTTTGCCTCGCTCTCGGCGTGCTGAGGTGGAGCCTCGCGCAAGTGAGTTCGGTCGTGTCCCAAGCATCTGGGCCAGATTGAGCTCCCTCTGGAACTTTTTCACGCCATTTTCGTCGCGTGCCCACTTGAGAAACGCTTTAATCGCTCCCTTGCCTTCGTCTGCGTCCTTCGTCCTGCCCATCGTCCCACTTCACGTGCCCATTACACTTTTGAAGCAAAAGTGGCCGAGGTCCGTGTCGCAAATGTATTTCGAACCCATTTCGAACCCAATACTCTGCGATCTGCGACCGCGCACGGGCCCGGTGCGGGCTCGGGGCTTTTGCCCCGGCTCCCGCCGCCCACGTGCTCGCGTCCCGTTAGTGGTGTGGGGCTGGGACCTTTTTGTTACGCGGCCTCTTTGCTGCGGTCTCTCGGCCCCTGCCCGCCACCAGTTTTTCGCTCTGCGATCTGTGACTGTTTGTTATTAAACGTATCTTTCTCTCTTTGTTGCTTTTTTGTTCTGCGGCTTCCTTGCCGTGGTCTCCCGCCCCCTACTCGCCCACAGTTTTCCGCTCTGCGATCTGCGACTGTTTGTCATCAAACGGATTCTGCTCCTTTTGTCAGGAAACAAATGTTTCTCTTTGAATCAAAAAAAATCCGTGTCAAAAAGAATTTTGAGGTCATTCAGTACACCCTCTCTCTGCTTGCGAGAACACGCTCCACGAGGCCTACCGCGCCAAGGTGACAAAGAATCACAAGTGGCTGGACGCTAAGAACTACTGGTTCGTGCCTGTGGTCGCCGACACGTCCGGAGCTTTCTACCCTGCATCCCTGCGCCTCCTTCACGATTTCGCAAGCCTCAAGACGGACGCCGCCGAACAGCAGTGTCGTGGCTTTTCGGACTGGTTTTGGGTCCAAGAAGCACGGAACATCGCCTCAAGGAAGAGTGACACCTTAATCCGTTCGGCTTCTGCACAAATACAGTCTTGTACTTTTTCGGTCCCGGCTGAAACAGGCTGAATTTTCGGCCGTTGGTCTCGTTATCGCGGCCATTTCTGCATCCAAAAATCATGATTCAAAGGTTCTTCGAGCCTAACCAAGCACCCCCACTGTACATACGATGGAAGCGGGGGGTCTGTCCGGAACTTACTAGTGAGAGCGATTTTGGAAAATCATTCGCCGCCGCATGGGTGGCAGGCCACACCGTGGGAAGCAACATAACAAAACTTTACTGTACAAATGCACGCACAAAGGCGACGTCGACGGTGCCGAGCAGGGGGAGCAGGGGCGAGAAGCCTAGCCCGCGTCGCCACGGTAGGTGAGGAGTGCGACGCCGCGGAGGATCCACTTGGACGGGGGGTCGACGGTGCGGATCTCCGGGGCGAACATGAAGTTGGGCTGCGCGGCCGTCATGCCGCGCTTGCGCGGGTCGAAGCGGAAGTACACAGGGCACTCGTACGTGAGGTAGTCCACCTTCTTCTGCGACTTGAGCACGCCGGTGATGTACATGACGGGCAGGTGCGCGACCAGCACCTTGGGCGGCGCGTCGATGAGGTGCTGCTCCTTCTTGTTCCACGCCGCGCCCTCGAGGAAGAGACCGTGCACGTAGATGCCGTCCGCGGGCGGCTCTCGCACGTCCGCCTCCTCCATCTTGGTCACCTCCGTGAACATCACGACGTCGTCGAGCGCCCAGCCGCTCTTGGAGCGCGCCACCTCCTGCATCATCGCTGTGAGGAACCCTTGTCCGTTTGAAAAGCCTGGGAGCCAGAACGACTTTGGTCGCCCGACCTTAAGCCACCGGTCGAATTGCTCGTAACGCAATAACAGTGTCTGGAACCACACGCCAACGGACGAGCATACCCACGCACCCTTGAGCCACGCCTGCGGGACCTTGGCCTGCACGAGGCTGTCCAGCGCGTCGGCCAACATGTCACTCATGACGATGGTTCCTGCCATTGCAAGCTGCAGGTCCTGCAGCGTCCGGCGCACAACACTCAAGGAGCGCTGCAGCACGTCCGTTTCCTGCCGGAAACAGACATTGATGGGCTTTGTCGGGCCCATCTTGGTAAGCGAAGCGCGGATTTCGTCTTTGGAAAAGTCCTTGGGCAGCTTGGCCAGGAGGTCGAGACACATTTCCGTCACAACCTCCTCACGCGACTTGCCTGCACCGCCGCCGCCACCCTTGGGCTGCGTCTCCATGATGGTGTCGAATACCTCGCCCGCCTGCGACGTGCGGAACTGAAGGTCTGCGTTCAGGTTCAGCCCAAAGACCTCTGGCGAGTCCACCTCCGGGAGCGAGTTCTCGATCGCAGCGCGGTACACAGCAATGTCGTTGCCGCTCGGAATGGTGTAGCCCGGGTGGAGCTCCGAGCCCGGCTCGAGGGACGACTGTTGAAAGAACTTCTCGGCAAACGTGTTCATCTGGCGGCGGTCCCAGTCGTCGGTGATGCGCCCGCCGTACTGGATCTCTGAGATCATGTAGCGGATCGTGCTCCACGTGACTTCCTTGGCCTTCTTGGCGTCCATGTCGAGCAGATGGTTCTGCAGAAACAGGCACGACGCGTTCAGGTCCGACTGGTTAAACTCGTACGGTACCGTCCAGCCGATGGCTCCGTACTTGCGGCGCTCCTGCACCACTGAGTGCGCATGGCACAGAATCCAGAGGAGTGTTTTCCACTCGGGACGCGCGACAATGTCGAGCATGTCTTGGTTTATCCATGCGTACGAGCGCTTCATGCCGGCCTTCATACCCACAGGTGCCTCGTTGGTGAACTTGATCGACATCTGGAGCAGTCCGATGGGGAACTTCGGGTGGGGCTCTGCAGTGACCCAGACGCGGAACTCAGGATCGATCTCGTCTAGCTTGGCCATCACGTCTTCGAGCTCCAGCAGGTATTTGAGTCCGAGGTGGGTGTTCTGCAGGAGCACCCACGAGCCGTTGGCGACCCCTGACGCAACGTAGCGCCGCGCGATGACCTCCTGCCCCTGTCCCATCGATACGGACTGAACCTCCTTCTTCTTTTTCTTCGCCAGACCCATGATGAGATCGGTGGGATCAGAGCCCATGGAAAGGATGCAGATAAAAGGTGTTCGCTCTGTGCTCTCCGCGTGCATGGCCTCGATGTTGAGCGGATGGGAGTCTACATACTTGGTTCCGAGGGTGTCTGAAATGTACTCATGCGCCACGATCATGGTGCGGTCCATGCGCATTGAGCGGATCAGCAGCAACTTGTGCATCTTGTCAAGCCGGTCTGCAATCTCGGGACAGTGCGTGCTCTCGGGCGCTTCTTGATCGTACCAGTGCTGCCAAGCCTGTTCATTGCGCGAGATGAGCTCAGGAAGGTCCTTGAAGACTGGCAACTTCCGAGAGAGCTCGATACAGTTGAGCCACACCATGTCGGGCAACCACGCCTTGGGCTTCTTGCGCTCCGCTGCTATGTCAAGTGCGGCGCCGCCCTTCAAAAAACAGTCGAAGTGGTCCTGGTTGATTGCCTGCGCAACCAGCTGTACCTTGAGCGCAAGCAGCAGTGCGAAAACCTCCTTGTGCTTCTCGAAGAGCCCGCGTCCTATGTACAAAAATGTCGAGAAGGTCAGCTCTTCAATGATGTTACCGATTCGTTTGGCAGGAATAGCCGCCTTCGGCGAGTTGAGCATTGAGTTCTGGAAGACTTTGATGAACTGCGCGAGCGACGTCTGGTACATCACGTCGATGGCATTCATCTCAGCGATCAGGAAATAGAGTACGGACCCGCGGTTAGCCACCGGGCGGAATTCCTCGCAGGCCGTTGTGATTCGTAGCTCAGCGTCACGCGCATTACGAAGCTTTTCTTGCACGTCTGCAGAGGTTTTCTTGGTGACATTTAGGACGTCGATGATCTCAGGGTCATCCAGCAGGGAGCCAGTGCAATTGGCGAGGCGGAACAGAAGGTCATCCTGCAGCTCCATGATCTTCTTCTTGTAAGCATTCACTTCTTCGAGTAGCTTCTGACGCTCCTCTTGCAATTCTGGCTTTTCTTGCGAGACAACACGTGCGAGCAATTGATCTTCGAGACCCTGCATTGTCACCGTGAAGTCAATCACAGTCACGCGCGCCGAGAGCTCCGGCGTAAAGTGTGGATTAGGAATGCGCGATGTAATGAAAAGCTGAAATGTGTCGGGCTCGACGTCCACTTCTTTGTCACCAAGCTGTATCACACACTGTTTTCCCTTCCGCACAAAGGCCTTGTCGAGCACCGCATCCAGAAGTGGATCAAGCTCCTCCTCGACGTTGGCAAGGAGCATCGGCTTGCCGAAGCTGAGACATTCCTCCAGATGATTCCGGAAGGCCTTGTCACTCGAGTTTGTCTCCACCAGTCCGTTTTGAGACTCCTTGGCGCGCGTCCAAGAGAGGCCCTGGCCCTGCGGATCAACCATGATTGGGTAACGCGAGGCCCGCGTGGTGAGGATGCCGTTCTGCACCGAGAGATCGTCGGTTGGGAGGCCCTGCAGGTTCCATTCGCCTCGGACAGCGTCATTGGTGAGCATTTCGATGAGGGATAGGTCTCGCGTGAAGGCCACCTTCTTGTCTATCATGTCGGCGATAAAGTAGTCCTGCACAAGTTTGTCGCGGAAGGTCTTGTTGAAAGGCCCACAGTACGACATGAATGCGCACGCGAGGGCACAGTCTCCGACAAGCCGAGAGATTTCGTCGGCGAACTCGGCCGACTGTTCTGTCCAGCGGATCTTTTCACCCGCAAGCCCTGAAATCAGGGCATTTGCTGCGTCCATGCGTTTCTTGGTGAGGTCCGTCTCATCCTGCAGCTTCTGCTTCTCTGCCATTGCCGCATCAAAACGCGCCTGCATTGCGTCGAGCATGTCTTGTGCGTCCTGCAACTCTGCATTGGCCTCTGTGAGCTTCTTGTTCGCAAGCGCGAGCTCTGCTTCTTTGAGTCGCAATGCGTCCACTTTCGGTATCACAACCTTTGCGATGGTGTGGTAGGTGACCATCGCCTTCACCCACTTGCAAAGTCCGACTGCGAGGCCCGACGCCTTGGCTGCAGTCTCGACAGTGAAGAGCGAATGGTCAACATACGGCGCAAGCAGCTCGCATTCCTCGTCTGTGATCTCCTCCTTGGGAAAGCCCTGAAGGTCTGTCAAGAATGAGGCTTCATTCATCATCTTGCTCGCATCCGAGTAGTTGTCCTTGTAACACAAGGTACCCTTTTCCTCAACGACAGTGCACTTGATCATGGTGCGGCGGCGCAGCAACAAAACACCATCAAAAATGATCTTGATCACAACAGGCGGATTTTTGAGCGCCTTCAAATTTTTGATATCGTCTGGTTTAATGGCGTTCAGCGCTTGCTCCGCCTCGATGAGTGCGGGCTTGGCAGCCTCAAGGTCCTGCTCCACCTCAGCCTTCTCAGCCCCAATTGTTGTCGCTTTTTCGTTGGCAGCATCTGCGATTACCTTCACTGATGCTTTGGTTTTTTCTGCCGCAGCAGTCGAGGCCGTAATCTCCTTGAGTAGCTCTGCGGACTTCTTTGCGGCGTCAGCGAGCACCACCTCTGAAGCTGCCAGTTCCACCTTCATCTTTGCAACATCTTCCTGCGCATCTAGCAGCTTCGCTAGCCCATTGTTGATCTTGTCCGCTAGAACCTTGATCTCCGAGTGCTTGTCTGTGTAAACGGCACAGTACGTGTTCAGGAAGGATAGGTACGACTTCGGGGTCACGTATACATTACGTCGGTACTTCTCAAAGTACTCCACAGTGGTCACCTGCACGATAGAATGAACCTTGGCCATGTGTGCCATAAGGGCTTGTTTCGTTTCCTCATCCGTGGCCATTGGAAACTCTGCGATGAATTTCTCAGAGACATTCTGCAGGCCCTCTGCGGGCCAAGGAAGAAACCAGTCCACCGACACACAGTTGATGATTCCAGGAAATTTGCGCGCGCGAGATGCGAGCGTGTCACCAACGGGCGACATGCACAAAACAACGTGAAGATTGTTGCGCACGCGGTCCATAAAATACTTAAGCAAATTATCTGCAGTGTCAATGAAGCCCTTGGTTTCCTTCTTGGCAATCGGGCGAATATCGTTCAGAATCCCATCAATCTCATCTTTTGCAAAGAGATTCGAGACCTCCCCAGTTGCAAGAATTTGGTTCACGTACTCGAGGAATCCTTCATCCTTCACTTCAGCATCCGAGAAAATGAAGGTCACGGCTTGGCCTTTCACTCCTGCCGTGCGGTACAAAATTTTGACATCATCAAATAGGTTCGAGGTTGAGTAGCTCTTCGTGATGGTGATCTGAAACACCATATTGCCCGCGATGTACGAGGCGAGGCGAGTGAGCGATTGCTTGCCAGAACCTCCCACGCCGACCAGCATCATTGACCCACGATCCATCGAGATGACGCGCGAAATACGCATGAGGTGCTCGAGCGCGTACTCAAAGAGCACCAGCTCAAGTTTCCCGACCTTGGTCTCCTCGTTGCGCCGAACCTGGAACTCAAGTGCTTTTGCGCGTACCTCCTGCACATCCTGGACCTGCTTGTATAGCTTCGGGCGTTCGTCGATGCACACGCCGTCTTCGTCGTAAGTGGGTTCTTCCAGGAAGTTGACGAAGTAACAACTTCCTTCAACAGCCGATGCCATCTCTGACCCGAAAGTATCAGAAATCACGCGCAGAATTTCGTTATTCTCCCACTCTTTGTCCTTGGCATTCGTCAGCTTGTCCGAAAACACGCGCTCACATTCGTGGCGCCACAGTGCAAGAAGGTACGTCTCGTCCACAATTGACTCGCGAGGAGCCTCAAACACTCCGGCAAACACCCTCGAGAGCTCACGCATGTTAAACTGATAGTGGAACTTTGCCGGCGTCGGGAGCATCTTTGCAGAGGTATCTTTCCAGAGGCGGATCGTCGCATCAGTAAGCTGCGCCGCAACCTCCGCTATGGACTCCGACGTTTTGCTTGCAGGAAGCCGCCCGCGGATGATGGACCCAAAGATATTGTCAATAGCGACCAGGGACGGCATATTGACGTTGAAAAGACAAAACTGCCGCTTCAGTCGGTTCGGGATGTCATTGCGACCGCCGCCAGGGTGGACCATTGCCGCTGTGTAGCACAAGTCGACCAGATTCTTCCACTCACCGGGCTTGTCAAGAGAGTAGATGCCCGACTCACCAAGAGCCTGACGCACTATCTCGTTGGTAATCTGGTCGCCCCATGAGTTGATGAGGGGCATCGAGACATCGTCAATGAAAAGCGCACATTTTTTCCCGCCCGGCGGGCCGAATGTGCGGCCTTGTCGTTTCTCCACACAAGATTCGAGCGTGCGCTGGAATATCTCAGGCGTTGTCACGAATGAAAAAGGAGTCATCTTGACAGTATACCGTTCACGATCAAGTCCAGTCAGGAATTGAAGCATGTTTGCTGTCTTGGACACCCCTGAGCCGCCGGTGAATAACACTGGTTTCCCTTGCGGAACAAGCATTGCTAGCATCGACTCGTAACGAATCGAGTCTAACGTCGGGATCAGCAGTTCCGCAAACTTGGGATCGTGGTCCGCTGGATAAATCCACTCGGTCATTCGCGTTGACCAGTGTGCCCACTCGCCAGACTCGTCTACGAAATACTCGAAGGTGGTATCTGTCGAGGGCGGAGCAACATCAGAGAGTGCGCGCAGCTGCTCATCGAAGACCACGCGGTTGTCCAGCTCGAGCAACGCGCCAATCGACCAGCAGACCGCATACATGAGCACCCTCTCCATGTGCACTTCGGTTAGCACTGTTTTTGCCGCCTCCGAAGGCGCCAGGATTTCCTCCAGGATCTTGAAGCAAGATGTCACGTAGATGCCATCCGTTGAGTACATCACGGACTTCGCAGTGGTCGCTACAACTGCAAGCATCGTTGGAATGTACTTTTGGATCAGTGTCTCCAGCACAGTAGCCTCTTTCTCGCGTCGCGTCGCAAGCCACGACGGCACCAGCGGCTCCCAACCAAGCACCGAAATTGACACATAGATGATACCCATACGAGAAACTGTTGCAGGCGATGCATTTGCGAGATTCTCTGGTTCGAAAAAGGCCTTCATAGCGGCGCTCATTGGAATGCGGTCGCCGTTCGCGAGGGTGAGTAACTTGTTATCATCCAACACAGTGTTAAGATTCTCGATCCAAATGGCGTCGACTGGTCCGTCTAGCACGATCCATGTGTTCTGGTTCTTAGCTTTCGTGCCCTTTCTCCACAGCACAGCAAACACGCCGTCTGTCCAGTCGCCCGTTGTCGCGTCCATTTTGCCAAACATTTGCGGCGCCGTGATTGCCTTGGGGTTCATGCGTAACAGCACGTGCTTGACGTCAACGATGGAAAGCCCTGCAGCAAGCGTCTCCATCATTGTGGTTTTCCCCGCGCCCGTCGGTCCGACAACCCCGATACCGTGCCGCACGTAATAGGTCTCAAGCAACTGGATGCATTTGCTTGCCCAACCCGGGGCCAGGTCGTACTGAAGCCCACGCTCGCCAGCACACTTTCGCATCGCAGCTTCGATCTCTGGAAACGTCGCCTTTTCTGCCTGCATGTTCGGAAAAAGATCCGCGATCAGCGACAGGAAAAGAGGTACGTCTTCAGCAACCAGCTTTGAAAGGTTCATGTCACGCAATGTTCGCATCATGAGTAGCATCTCAGGGGCATCCAAAGCCTGCCGCTTTACGGTCCCTGCCGTGCGAAGCACCGACAAGATATTTCGCAGCCCGTAATCGTAGTGAGTCTGCTTAGAAAGCTGCTGTTTGCAGAGATTATAGAGGATATCAAACTTCTTGGCAATCGCCTGGTTCTCGTAGTATCCGCACGAAGCAAGTTTTACTCGCATGATAAGCCCGAAGTCAGGAACCATCATGCAGACGCCGCGAAAGAGGCTCTTGAGATTTTGCGGCAGCTCCTGTCGCCCAGCGTACCCAGGATTCATTGTGATGAAGTAGGAGCAGCCCGGGCGGAGGACCACCGTCTGTCCATCAGTGAAAACAAACTCCGAGCGTCGCTCTCGCTGCGCGGTGAGCACGCAAGCCACTTGCTGCGCAGCAACAGAGAGAACGTCCAAGTCGATGCGGTTGAACTCGTCAAAGCATCCCCAGCAGCCCGCCATTGCAAGGCCTTTATAAATTTTGCCGAGCGCCTTGTAATCCATCTGGTCTGAACAATTGAATACCACTACAAAGATACCGAGTGTGCGACCCATGTCTTTGGTCGTTTCGGTCTTGCCCGTCCCTGCCGGTCCGGCAGGCGCGCCGCCAAGGAACATTCCGATCGCTTGCGACAGGGTGATGTAGCATCGGTCGGTAAGGGGGGTAATGACCAGTCGCTCTTTGCATCCAAGGTACTCGTAACAGTAATCGAAGTCGACGTCGCATATTGATATGACTGCTGTGTCCTTTTCGTCACGCCAGTAGAAACGCGCCTGCTTCTGCCACTCGAAATCACCCGGGTCGCGGACCCGTTTCTTGAGCAGCTCGTCGCAGATGTCTTTCTGGTGCACCTGGATCGTGATTAGCGTCTCAACGTTGGTGCGGTGCAACTTTGACAAGTCCGTCACGGTCATTCCAATCAGCTCGTTAAGCACCGCAAGCGCTTTCTTATTGCAAGCCGACATGGCCCCTTTGTCCTGTCGCGTCTTCAGCAATGCCTCCTCGTTATCGGCCGTCCAAGAAAACTGCAGCGCAAGGATGCAGATCTGTGCAGGAAATCGAGTTATTATCTCCGGGCCTGAAAGTCCTTCGCATTCAGCAGCGCAGTCCCGACAGATGTCCTGAAGAGTTTCCTGCATACCGCGAACAACGTCTGCAAGATAGTCCTCCACATTACCTTTAAGCTCGACAGGAAGCGTGAGCGTGACCTCTTCGGCATCGTTGGCGACCATTGAAATCGCATGGTGTTTCTTGGTCTTTTCAAATGTTACTGCTGCAAGCGAATCAAACACATTTTGGAGGTGCTGAACTATTGCGTGAGGGTCGGATCCCTGCGAGAGAATCTCGAGCAGGACGCCGTCAGAGACGAAATAGAAACGCGGAAAGCAGCTTCGTTTCGTCTCGAGGTATCCCGTCAGGGATTTTTGGCAAAGCTCGAGCTGCTCCATGAGGTGCGGAAGGAGCGTTCTCATCATGTCCGAGCCACAGCAGCACTCCACGCAATTTGACACCTCCAGTGCCTTCGCAGTGATCTTCATGAAAGACTTGTCGATCCCGTTATAGCGTTTCGCTTCCTGAGGCAGCTGTTTTGCGATATCCCCGGACGAGAAAACCGCCTCCATGTATACCCAAAGATTCTGCACAGCGATCCACTGTTCAACAATATCTGAAACGGTCGAGAGCGACACGATCCAGCTCTGCAAGCGGTCACGGAAAGGCGACGAATAGCGATTTGAAGCCATCGAACCGAGCTGCATTTGCGAATCCTCGAGTGCCTCCATGATCTCACCCAGCTGCTTAGGTTCGAGAATCACGGGCCCACGATTCTTGAAGTTCTGGAAGGTGAAGTCCATGGCAGTCCAAACCTCCTCGATCCCGTCGAGCTTGGCCTCAATCTGCAACTCTTTCGATGAACCGCCTGTGATGTCCTCTACATCCTCCGCCACTTGAAGCATCCCGAGATCAAGAATATGCTGCAGCTTGCAATTGTCCGGGTGCGGGCCGTGCTCGTCGATCGGCACAGTTTTTTCGCACGCACGCATGAGCGCCTCCCAGTGCCGCAGTCGCATACTGTTCTGACTGAGCAACTGCAGCAACGGAAGAACCTCAAAGAAGTTGTCAATCGTGGAGCGCAATTCCTCGTATGCGTTCCACTCTCGGAGCTGCTTTGGCATCCGCTTGCACTGATTCTGGAATTGTGATGCCGTCTCAGTCATGCTCTCAATGTTCGAAACAACCTCAATCCATTGTAAAGCCCCATAGCCCTTGATTGTCTGCACAACTGAAACGTAAAGTCCGTAGAGCTTATCTAGGAGTTCGATTTGCCGCTGAGTCTCCTCTAGCTCGGGATATGTCGTGACAGTAAGTCCAAACAACATTTCACCTTCCACATAAGAGTCCCATTTGCGTTTCCGCTCTGCAAATAACCGCTTGTACTCACTGAGTCGGTCTGCGGCATCCATGGGGGCCAGACCTGGAACCATAGGGCCCCGATCAACAAAGCTCTGACGGAATTCGACGGCGTCAACCACAAATGCTTTTACTGCTTTTGTGAGGCCAGTCTTGAAGCCGACGTGCAGCTCCGAAAGCATGTCGCTTGAAGCCTCTGCCGTCTCGCACAACTTCCGCCACGAAACACGAAGCTCGGCAAGATCTTCTAGCTCCGACTTTCCAACATGAACATCATATTGGCGCAGTAGAGCATACTTGTCCTCTATCGGTCCAATCATCATGTCGATTTCGCTCTCCTTGTCTCGAATGGTGCGCAGCACAGCCATCACCTCCCGTACGTCGTCGAGATCCGCTACCTTACGATCAAGTTTGAGACAGACTTCTTTCATGTACTCTGCAAATGCATTCATTTCATCTCTGGCCTGCGAATGTAGATTGCTGGCGAATTGCGATCGCCAGGCGACTGCCTCGGTGCGCAACGACTCCTTCACGGGTGCGGCCTCTAGCCCAATGCAGCCGATCACATGGCGATTTGGAAGGTCCATGATTTCTGCCTCTATGTCCATGTACTTCTTCAGCTCGGCGTCGAATGCTTCGAGCGAAGGAAGTGTCTTCATGAAAGACATGTATGCCTGGTGCTTGTCAGCCTTCCAGAGATGCGAGTAGCGCATGAACTCCTCGAGATAGTCGTGCACATGCTTCTTGGTGCCTTCGATACTACCGGTGAGGAGAAGAACCATTTTGACGATCGCCTTGTCCTGAGCAATGAATGAATGAAACGTTTGCAGCGAGTTGATGTCACGTGAGCGGTCCTGCCCCCACTGGCAGATTCGTTTTGAGCACTTCAACACGTTCACGGCGCTACGATTAATCGCTGCCTGAATCTCCTCAAGCGATGGGTTCATGGCGACGGATGGCACGGAAAGCTCGACATTGATGTCGAATACAGGAACAGACGGAATATTCAGCATTGTCTTGCTTTTTGACGAAAGACGTGTCTTGAGCGCATAGAATGACTTCTGCGTCGCGTTTAGGATTGCGAGGTACATGAGCCGTGAGTAGTGAGCACGCAGTTTCGCCGCAGCCTTGTCGAAACCATGCTTGTCCATCTCTACTTCGTCAAGCGGGGAATTACGCACCATGGCGATGAGGTCTTCGCAGGCAAGCTCGCACTCTAGGTTCTTAGAGTCGAGGAGCTGAATCTTTGTCTTGGTGACTTTCTCTTGCATCGAAACGAACTGATCGAGCGTGAATGTCTGACCCTGCGCAATGTCCACGAGCAGCGTCTTGGAGACGAGTTTGAGATTCTTCTCAACACGGTGCTCAATGAGCTCGTTAATACGATGGAGCAGCTCCTCGAACTTTTGGATTCCGCTATGGACGCGTCCGATGTATGTTTCAATGTTCATCGACTGCCAGGTGAGCGTCGAGATGCCTGGTTGGAGTTTGGAGTCCAGGTTCTCAATTTGTGCCGCAAGAATGTCGCGGATAACTGGGATGATCATGGCGGTGACTCGCGCGTGCTCATGCAGTACGAACTTGAGCTGCGAATGAAAATCTTTGAATTTGGCTTCCTGCAGAAGCACCATGCGCGCGCTTTCGGGGATATCAATCTGCATGCGCTGCAGCGTCTTGGCCTCCCGAATCAGCTGGAGAATTTCGTGGTCAAAATTGACAAACAGCTTCCCTGTCCGAGGATGCCGTACGACAAGAGCGGCCTGCAACCCGGCCTTAGAGGCCTCGACAGACCGCGCCCACGCCATCTGCCATAGTGTTTCATATTCAACGAGAGCACGAGCGATCTTGTTGTACATCTTGACCACCCGCCGCGACTCCTTGCTCTTCATGATGGTTTCGTTACCCTGAAAGCGCCGCATTGGCTCCTCTATGCGCTTTAAAAGGTGGCGCGCCCAGATCACACTCCCACTCACGGGTGGCGCGTTGCGTATAACCGGCGGGCTGGGCTTCTGCTTGTCGTAGAGCTTCTGCACTTCTAGCAGATCTTGTCCGTACTTATGAAATATCAGCACGTGTTTGGAGTCAAGATCCGATCTCAAAGATTCCCGCTGAATCACCTTCTTGTACTCGCTGAGGAGTTCAAGCGCGTGCTCGGTGCTGTGAATATTCTCAAACTTGGAGTTGATGAAGGCCTGCAGATTCGTCTCCAGCTCGCCGACAGAGACGTTGAATTCTAGGAAGTCTCGGTCAAAAGCATTGTTGTCGTACCCAAGAAGATCATAACCCTTCCTCTTAAAATCTTCCACAAGATTAAAGAAGCCTTTGATCAGATCCTCCATGCCGTCGATGTTGTGACTAGCAAGCACGCGAAATTGCACGATCGTCGTGAACATGTCGATCAGCTTCTGGGCACGTTTGCAAAACTGGTCGAGGTTGCCAAATATCTGCTTTTGCTTGAAGTCAAACTGCTTGCCCTTGGGTTTCTCAGCTAGCTTTTCCTTGGCTGCGTGGTAAAGCTGCTGGTATGCTTCATTCATTCGGATGCAGCTCTCGAGACGAAGAATAAGGGGTTCCGAGTTCTGGTCCCACAATCGTACTTCACGCCCCCCCGCACGGGGACACAGGACATATTTCTTGCACATGCGGATCATCTGGTTGGCGATCTTCGTGAAGAGCGACATCATGCGCTCCGGCGTCCCGTAGTAACGAGCAATTGTAACCATCATCTTAATATTATTGACGAGCGCCGGAAGGACTTCCATGACTGCAGGAGGCCCCCCACCGGTGTAGAGGCACTCAGTGTATTTTTCAAGGGACGTGAGGTACTTCACGTTGTCCTTGGCCTCGTTCAGCGCGTCAGTCATTTCGTTCACTAGCGCGGTCCAGCGCTTCATCGTCGAGCTTTTGGCTGTCCATAGCACTGCGATGATCAGTTGGCAGTCACTTTGCTTGAGATGCTCCGCAATGTCGTTTAGTCGCTGAAGACGCGTGCGCCAGTACTCGTACTCAGTATCAGGGCCCGCATCCTCTCTGGCACCCTTCTTGTCCGGCTCGTTCAGCAGGGTGAAAACCGTGTTTGACCATGACTCCATCACATTCTCAAAGTGAATCAGTACCTGCGACCAAGAAACGCCCGTATCAGCGTCAAATAGCACCTCAGACTATTTCCAGCACTGTTTGCGCTGCTCCACTCGTGCAGGCATGGCACGCGGGGATGTGCCGCACGTCTGAATCCATGGCGGCACGTGCCCAGGCAGACTGCTTGTTTTCGATCTTCATGTATTTTGGATCTGGCGCCTGTAGCTCAACCTCCTGGTTCAAACTCTTGACCGCAGATCCTGCCGATGCCGCGCTGCTTTAAACGCTGCAATGCCTCGTGCACCGAGGCCAGGGTAGGGCGAAACCCAGGAAGTTATCGAACTTGGTGACCATAGTGACAAAGTCGTGGACGTCGCCGGCGTCACCCCACGTCTCGTACGTCGTTACCATTGGCTGGTACACGTGCGAAAAAGCCTGCTGGAGCGCGACGAGTGGAAGCCCCGACGAGTCACCGCAGCACAGGTCCGCCTCCAAGGTGCGCACGTCCACACCCTTGGTCGCTGAAGCCCTCGTGAAGAAGACACATTTCCCAATGAAAGGTTCATCTATAGGCGGTCGTGTTAGCGTCAGCTTGTGCCGCTGCGCGCTATCCAACTCCTGCATACCCACATTTGCCTCCGCACTGCAATAAAAGGTGATCGCTGGCGGCCCGTCCGCCCGAAAAAGTGCTGAAAGCTCTTCGCACACCCTTGGGTTTTCCAAGAATTTCGGCACTGACGGCGTGTAGTTCAGCCTACAGCGGGACCCGCACGTTAGTATTGGCGGAAGCGGGTATACAGGACAGGAGTCTGACTCGGGTTGGCGCTGCAGGCAGAAAGGGGCCCTGACAGTGGGCAGCACACCCGTCAAGCGCCACCTCAAGCCGCTGCGCCACGTACTGCAGCCGCGGATCTGTCATATTGATGACGGAGCGCTCTCCTCGCGCCCTGTTCCACTACCTCAGCACTGAACCCCGCCTGGCCGCTCCAGCGGCTCCCAGGTGCGAGACCCCCCTCCCGCCCTCGGCCAGCCCTTGCAGGTCGTCTCCTCAGCAGCCAGTATTCCACGCTATACGCAGGCGCAAGTCAGCATGGAAAGCCATCCCTCCCAGGCTACGCCACGCTGGCACGCAGGCTTCCTGAAACGGCGTTCCTGCTTCTCCGCAGTCCCCCCTCCCCGCTGCACTACCCGTTAGCAGAAGTGGCGGATATTCGGCGGGGCGAAAGGGTTCAAATTCCACTACCAGTTTTCCGGCGTGGAAACTTGGGGGGGGCGCCGCCTCAGAGAGCCCGCCACACGGGATTTCGCGTTGGGTTTTCTTCAGCGTGGGGTTACAAGGCGCAATTGGCCAAGCGACTGCCACCATAAAAGCTACGCCCGTCATGTCAGATTGCGTGTGACTCACAGACAAGACAGTGGGTGAAAGTGGCTGTGGACATGCCGAACTTCTGCATTGGGCACAAAACAGGACCGAGACCAAGCGATGGCACAACCATCTCGTGTACACATTTATTTATTCAATGATTCCCTCGCCTGAACGCATTTGTCGCAGGCTATGGTTTCGAGCACCATCGAGCGCGGCACGTCCGGGGTACGCCGTGCTCGCACCGAGCCCAGCGCCGTGTTCCTCGACCTCCGCCATCGAACGATCCGCCGCATTGAGCGATGTGCTCATGTGGCGATTCACCGGCGGGAGCCCGCCCTGCAGCGTGCCGGACAGCTGCGAGCGGGGGATCACGACATGGCCGCGCGACATCGGTGTCACGCGCTGCTGCGCCTGATTGGACGCGATACGTGCCTGGTAGTTTTCGGCCACCTGGCATGCCATAGCACGTGCTCAGAACTCTTGGCGGCCTGGTGGCGCGTTGAGGGACAGCAGGGCGAGCACAAGCAGGTTGAAGGAGCAGTCGACGGAGGCGCACCGAGTATGTCTCGTACGTCCGCCGCGGGGAGGAGAGGACGGGGAGAAGAAGGAAACTTGCGAGCTGGATGCAGCGCTCGAGACCGAAAAGGACCTGCTTGCGTGAGAGGGTGAGCTACGCACAGCACACACTGCAAAAGAGAGGAGCAGACAAGATAGCGAGGAGAGCTGTGCACAAGCCTCGCGTTCCCGGGCATTCATAGACGCATGGTACTGGGCGATGGGTCACAGGGATGGCGGCGGCGGGGTTGGGGCGGGCGTGGAAAAGCCTTTGCACGATGGTAGTAGGGTAGGAGCTGGGCGACGAGGACCAAACAGGGGAGCTGGAGAAACCAGAGGGTGAAAATGAAACCGAAGCGGCGATAGAAGGCCCGTTTCACGACCCGCTTCTCGAAATTGATGGTGCGGTTGAGAAACATTAGAAAGAAGACAAGCAGGATCAGATTCAACGCCACACCCATGTAACCAGCCCACGTTGCGTAGCGGTATGAGTTTTCGTAGCGCTCCTTGCTCATCTCCGAGAGAAAGAGGCCGGTGTAGATGCAGAGCACTGTGAACGAAAAGAAGGCATTCTCGGACTTCCGCGAGAGCTTGTTCGTGGTGATCATCCATCCCCGCGCAACGAGAAAAAGAACGTTGAGAAAAACCACGTGGCCAAGTACTTGCAGCCACACGGCGAAGATTTCAGCAACGACTAGACCCACCCCGTAGTTGGCGAAGTGAAACCAGTGCGCACACTCGCAGCAGTGGGAGCCGAGATACATCAGATACGACGCAAATATGCCCCAGTGCAGCGGGTGTAGTAACTGTTTGTCCGAGAAGTCCTTCATCATGCCCATCAACATGCAGCCATACAGCGAGTAGACCACGATGAAGAAGATGTTCATCTCAAAAATGCCCATCTCATCGACTGAAAAGTGCCTTGCGTAAGTTTCATCCTGGTGGCCATTATTGAGTAGGGCAACTTTGACTTGCGCAGTGATGTCCGTTTGCGAGCAGTCTGCCAACGCAATGTACCAAGTGTGAGGTCGCTTGGATTCCGAAACCTTAATCTCTCCCGCGTTCATGATTCCCTTCTCGAGCCTGATTTTTTCGGACGCAAATGCGACACGATCCGCGCAAGTAAGCTGCCAGTCTTCAACAAAATCTGCGAATGACCAATAATTTCCTCCTGATTCAGCCCACCAATAATGTCCTCCTGATTCAGCCTTCGATGCCCAGGAGTCGTCGTAAAAGAGCAGCCTCGCAGCAGGCGCCGGCTTTGAAGCGCAGTTAGAGAACACCAGTCCCGCTGCTGAGTCAACCTGGCTGCTGCAGGGCACAGTTTCCCCCGTGCTCAAATTTGAGTAACACGATTTGCATGCCACTGTCGATTCTGTCTGGGAGTAGAATGGATCTTCCCTGCCATCGCCCATCAAAATTTCCCAGCGCACGACTGCGCCCCCGGTTTGATCAAATACAAACTTATCGATGAATGCCCAACCGCTGTTCGAATAGATAGAATCATCAAAAACACGCGCAGATGCTTCTGGCAGAAAGATGAGCAGCAGCGCCACAACAGCGACAACTGAGAAACCGAAGCTCTCCGCAGCGCCACGAAGAGAAGTTCGCTCTTCTCCCTGCAGGACAAAATTCACCAGAGTTCAGGGAAGGGGCCCGGAGCGTGCAATTGTGGTGAGTAGCACTCCGGCACCGCCTTCTTTGTAATCGTTCCGGGCTGCATGCAGTCGGCACAATGCTGGCTGAGTGGGAATATGGACGAACCATGTCAGCATGACCCAGATCTGGTCGCTGTACCACATGATTCCCCTCTCGAGAAAAGCAGCGCTTCAACCCCATCGTAGGCGTGGCGAATATCCACTCCATGTCGCGGGTGTTTCCACGTGCGCGGCTGCGACGGCTCCGAGTCGCAACACGCCTCCGAGTGAGCTCTGTTCGTTTGATTTCTCCCACGTAAGTTGTCTACATATGAAGCCAAATGTTGTCGCGGGGAGGGCATCGCGCCGTTGATCACACGCCGGCGAGGGCTCTGGCTGGGTGTACGCGTTCTCTGGATCAACTGGAGCCATGGCGCAAAACAACCGGCTGGAGTCACTCAACTTCACTGATCGAAAGCTTCACGGAATCTACGGCGACGCTGTAGTGCCACAGTGAGTACCGCAAGCCTCTGAATCTCAGCATTTTAGGTACTCGGTTTTCTACGCTCCCGGCTCGCTTTGCTAGAATGCTGATCGGGTGAGGAGGCGCGGGCAGGGAGGATCCTGTCGAGAAAGAGGAAACAGCAAACAAGATGCGGCGTCCGAACGTAAAGTACTATCTCTCGCAACTGCAAGACACGAAAACAAAGGCACGGCTGCAGCGCGCTGGCTGCGCTGGCTGGCCGTGCCACGACGGCTACCTGTGCAATTTCTGTCTGCTGCGACCCGAGTGGACCGCCGAGGCCAGGTTGATACCCTTGCAGGAGGAGGTATGCGAATTGCGCGAGACAGTTGCGCGGCTGCGGCAACAGCAGGCGGATGTCGACACGCTGGAGAGGGCCGAGCGGCTGGTTTCAAGTAAGCACTGGTCGGCCGAACAGGAAACACGGCTGGGGACTCTGAACAGTATGCTAGAGGACAGCAAGGCACGCATCGAAGCGCAGGATGCCAAGCGGGAGCTACAAGCGTGCCAGACCGTGCGTGATACTCTGCTAGCGCAGCTCGACGCCGTTCAACGACGTACAGAGCAGAAGGACCGCGAGAACTCAGAAATCAAACAGCGTGTAGAAGGCTTGAGTGAAGCCTTGGCCGACACTCAGCGCCAACTACGATTTGTTGAGCGTGAGCTGGCAGACAAGCGCTCGACGATCTCTGACGCGATGAAGGAGAAGGGCCGCGCTGGACACGAGGCGCGGCGTCTACGAACGCTCCTCGACGCTCAAAACACAGAGCTCGCGTTGCGCGGAGAGCAGGTGAAGGCCCTCATCGTTGAGCTGCAGCACCGGCAGGACGTCGAGCGCGAGCGTGACCACTTCAAGGATGTTGCCAACCAGCGCGCCCGCCTCGCAAAGAGCATCATGCTCGAGGTCTCGGAGGATGTCGTCCTGGCAGAGCGCACACGCGACGAGCACGTCTCGGCACTCCACAAGGTGCACAAAGAGAACCAGCTCGTCAAAAAGCAGCTGCTCTCGCAAAACACAGCACTCGCTAAGCTGCGATCGGAGCTGACGGAAACACGCGCAACCTTGCGGGCGTTGGAGGAAGATGAGTACCCAGTCGCAAGCACTAAGTCCGTGCGCCCGCGGTGATGATGGCACGCAAACACAGACCGCTTGTGTGTGTGTACATAGAATGTACAGATTGTTCCCCATGTTGCTTCCGCGGACGCACATCTTCCGCCGCTCCTCCCGTACCCTGCCGCCGCCAAGCGCTGCTTCGCTGCAGCGACTTTGATCGGGGACGCGTTTTTTGTCCTGATGCGATGGATTGTGCATGCGGACACGGTCGGACAGCAGGGTGGATGTGAATAGAGGCACGCCCACTGCACAATTCATTATCTAACAAGAATCTCTCGACCACACCAGGGACAACGCGCGGCATGGAGCCACAAGGCACACTACCGAGAGCAAGAAAAAGACCTCACAGCGCCCAGCCTGTGTCCTTGCTCACTATTCTGCCCAGCTATCATGAACCAGCGTCGACAAAGAATTGGTAGCAGAATGCACAGAGCTTGACGGAAGAATACTTAGCTGAAGCAGACCTTAGGCGCGCTGTCGTTTCCGGCATTCCTGCCCCCCATCTGCTTGTCCCATCGCATCAGTTGATTGACAGCGTGCCAATATCACCGCCATATCGCAGCACTCCCGATTCAAGGGATCGCAACGGTTTTTGTCATAAAAGCACCGGGTTGAACTCCGGACGGGGTGTTACTGTTTCCGCAGATTGGCAATAGCCTGAAAGGAGACGACGCCGGGGAGGTTGTGCTCCTCGTACTCCATTGTGCAGAGCCCACACTGCTTGACCTTCACTAGACCTGTCCGCAAGTATTCCTTATCGCCTCTCTGGCGCATCTCGCCGTCCACTGAAACAAAACTGGTGTGGAGGCTACCTGCAGCAACGGGATCCTCCATGCGCTCCCGGCGTTCATCTTGATCCTCACTGACGCGCTGGCCTGGTCGTACTGGGCTCTTGGGAACGCGGGGAAGAAAATCGACAGAGTCGGGTGGCGCAGAGGGGCCACCCCGCTTGCTCGGCGGCAGCAGCGACATCGGCGGTTTGGTAGTTCTACGGTCCACCGTATTTTTGCCCGCGAAAAGATCCACTACTTTACACACAACTTCTGTACTGTTTCCTCCCTCTTTCTCTCTTTCTCGCTCTGCGATCTGCAACTGTTTGTCAGTAAACGAATGTTTCTCTCTTCTTTCCCCTTGTCTGCGCTTGGTTGTATGGTACCCAGTCTGTACGAGGTTGTTCAATACACCCTCTCTCTCTCTCTCGTGTGTGTACGAGGTTATACAATACACCCTCTCTTTCTCTCCCTTGCGCTGCCCACTTTCCCAGCAATAAACTGATCTTTATCTCCTCTCTCCTCCTATCTTATCTTTCTCTCCCCTCTCCTCAGAATTTACACTCTTGAACCCTCTTCCAGCGTCGCACGTTCTAGAATAGAGTCAGAGAACGTAGCCTGTGACTTCGAGGAAGAAACACAAAATGGGTGGTCTGCCATCCTTGGATGACAACAGGGCCATGTTGATACCACTTGACCAGGTCCTGCACAGTTTGGTACAGCGAAGCATGTTGGCGAGAGTCGCAAGGCCTTGATCATCTCTTCCATCAACGTGCGAACCTCAGAAGACGAAGATCCACGGACTGAAGAATCAGATGATTCTGGACGCCCCTGCAGGACCCGGGGACCATCCTCAGGTGCTAAACTTGCAAACCTCTCATTCTCTTTTTCAAAGCAAGGTGGAGCGGCCAACCGACTGAGACCACTTCTGGGGGTGTGCAACACACCTGATCCCCAGAACCGTTGCGTCCACTGGGAGAGAGCCCTCCCAAAGCACTGAGTGTTTCGTCTACCCCTTTCCACACGTGTTCCCACGGTTTCCAACTGCGGCGGTACAGGGAGGCACATTGAGCACCTGGTTATGGGCTGATTTCCACAAACCAGCGAGTACAGTCAGCCTGAAATGGGGCAAGGCACACCTGCTCAAGTCGTCGAATCGTTCCTCCGCATCCCGAGTTCCTCCACGCCCGGATTTGGGATGGCAAGGGGCGCAGGACCCCACCAGCATCTGTTTTCAGGGTTCTCAGGCGTGGGTTCGGGGCTACAAATTCTTGGCGAGGGCAGCATCGAACAACACTGTCCTAGGCACGAAGGGGCTGTAGTGGTGCTCAGGGTTCAGCAACCTCAAGGATTACGCCTGCGAGCGCGCGACGGTCTGCCTCCGCATCCCGCGCCAGGAGTTCATCCGCCGACAAGGGGTTGTCTTGCCCCTCCGTCTCAGCCTCAGCAAAGCTCTCTCCGAGGCCTATGAGTTGAAGACTCGCCGGCCCGTGGTCACGGTCGCACAAGAAAAGGTTCGCGCATGAGAGCTTCCCGTGCGCCACCTGAACGCCGACACGGGCGCTTCAGACCAAGTCAATCTCCTCCCTCTCCTTATGTCTTGGAGCTGGATCGAATCCTCAGGCGGGGCGCACGCAGCCGTGCCGGTGTAGAGGAGGCAACCCGGGTCGAGCGGGGGACCTTCAGATCGAGATGCAAGAAGTCTAGGGCACTCGCAATGCCATGCGCATACTTGCGGATCGTCATGAGCTCCAGGATCGGTTTCTCAGGCATCGAATCTTCTTCAGTAGGCTGCGGAAACGGGCCAGTTTTCGCAGCCGGAGCGCGAAGGTGCTCCTCAGCTTTTTCAATCACGGTTCGCAGATTTCTTTCAAGAGGAAAGTATTCCGTCATGATCTGCAGCTGAAGCAGAGGACCGGACGATCCCACAGCTTCTGGGACAGGCTTGAACATGCGCTGTGTGCCGTAGTACTTTGCGAGCGACGTGCACCATGCCTCAGGCGCCTGGATCCCTTGCTCACTGGGCTGAGCAGCTCGCACACGTGCAATGAGCTGCTCGCATCGTCGCAGCCAGCCATCACTTTTGAAAGTAACCCTTCGCACCTGTGTCGCCAGGGTCCACGCTCAGCACGTGTCGACCATGGCGCGCTGCACAGGCGCACGGCACATCGAAACTCACCGCGTATCCTTTGTGGCTCCGGGTGCAGTGCGCCATGTAAACTCGGACAGGTTCCGGCTCCTGCAGGATCAGCAAAGAGAAGTCAAGTCGCGTAAGGCACAGATACATGCTCCCCCGATGGACAGAGGGCATCGCACCGGCCGGACCTGGTTGAGGGGACTGCCGAGCACCCAAGGATCGGAGCGCCCGGGGACGCGGAGCACCGTGTCCTCCACAAGTTCTCTACCGGCCGGCAGCGTGCACCTCTCACAACGCCAACCGAACCCGGCTGCACTTTCACGCTGTGTCTCTGGCACACATTGCATGTGCCATGTTCCCCCGCATCCCGCACAAACAGCATGATGCTGTCTGATGATACTTTCGTCATTTTGGCCCTTGACTTCTTCGCCCTTGACTACTTCTTCGCACTTGCGACACCAAGTAGCAAGTCCTTCTCGCTGACGCAACTTCGCACGCACTGAGGCAACACCTGCAGCTGCCTCAATGTGAAGGCCGCCTTTTGTGTCCTGCGATCCGGAACCCTCAAGACCTTCCCAAAATTGTGCAGAACGTTCAAACTCATCATCATCAATCTGCCGCACACAATCGAATTCATCCAGTGTCAGCAACCGGAAATCTCCAACTCAAGCCGAGAGAGGTGTCAGTCCCAACCCCCTTTCCCATTCTCCTTCCTCGCAGCGGAGACAAATTCCCACAATGGAACGTGCAGCAGCTCTCGGGGCAGAGAGAGGAGGGGAGGGTTGAAATACACCTCAACCCACAAGCGCTCGCAGCGGAGTGCAAGTATGAAGTAACGCTTGCACGATTGCACGCAGCGGCGAACAAGTGAATCGGTCCGTTCGGCGCGGGCGCGGCCTGCGGGCCCCGACTCCACATCGCAACGCCTGGTCCGGCGCTCGGCGTCCCGCGCCATCACCGCGTCACGCCACTCGCGCGCGAGGTCCCAGCAGACCAAGGCACCCGTCTGCAGCTTCGCAAACACCGCGATTGAGAGCAAACGGAGCTCTGCCTCAGCAGCACCTGCCTCTGCGGGCGAGCCAGCCCGCGCCTTGCGGGAACGTTCGGCAGCCCCCTGTGCAGTCCTAGAAATCTCCTGCACGGAGTCCAGCATTTTGTGCAGCTTCTTCGTTACCTTCATCCTGACGGAGCAACGGCGAAGATCCTCATCCAGAAGACTGCCGTCTGGGTCCGCATTCTCTTTGAACTTCTCAAGCTCGCCCTTCTGCGTGTCTTCCAAATCCATCCGTCCGAAGGCCTGAAGACGAACGCGGTCCCGCTGCGGCGGATCTATTCGTGCCAAGGCTTGCGCCAATGGCTTCCCGACCGCCTTCTGGTCCAGCGTCCGTCGAACAGGATTTTCTGCTGCGTCATCATGCGAGCCTTTTTCCAGAGCACTCCAATAGCCCTTGATGCTGTCTTTCTGCTTGCTACCGTCCTTCTTGTTGCTGTCCTCCACAAGCCACGTCTTGCTTTTTTCCGCGCTCGGCTTCAAGACAACCACATGCCCACACCGCTGGTTCTGCGGCGGGGGGTCCGCAAAATCGAGCGTCAGTATTTTCGGCAGCGCACGATTCAGAATATCGGCGTCCTGGGGCCCGTCGCGTACTGCCGCCCGTCGCGGCGCTGCGTGGTGCTGCGTGTCGCTCTGAAGACCGTCGGCGTACTCGTTCGCGTCGGCCCCGTGCGCATCCTCCGCATCCCCCACTCCCCCGCCTAATCCTGCTACCCGAAATAGATCTAGGGCATCTCCGTCGTCCACCACGTAGAAGTCCTTTGACACCCACACGTACAGTGTGCCCGCATCGTGCGACCCCTCCACGGCAATCATCATGTAGCCTGCCTGGAAGAGATGATCGACCAGCTTCTTCAACCCGCCCATGCCACCTTTCGCCTTGAACATCGCAGCCCGCCCGTACTCGCCGTACACTCCAGCCGCCGCCTTGAGTACGGCAAGGCACGCGTCGACGACCGCTTCCAGCGCTTGGCCTCCCTCTCTGAGCCAAGGCATGTCCTTGTCCAGCGGGCTCGCCCCAGCTGCCGCATGGTACCTAATCCGCCCAGCCGCCGCGGCCTCGTGCATCGAGCAGTTGAGCGCTAGCGCCGGCGGCGTCTGCGGCTGGGGCGTCAGCAGGCCCGAGTGCTCCGCGGTCAGGGCGGGGGAGTAGGGCGCCGAGGAGGCGCTCGACGACGCATCGTCCTCGTGCTGCAATACCCCTCGCGGATGCAGCGCCGGAGAATTCTCCGGAGATGCAGGCGGCGTCTGGAACGCCTTGTCGCCCACGCACGCCTGCGGTCCCCGCCCCCCCCGCGCGCTCACCCGTCGCTCGCGGTGCCGCTCGACACGGGAACCCCATTTGCAGCCACCGTTTGCAGCCAACCCGTGTGCAACCCCCGTTGGCAAACGGGGGGTCGGCAACACACCCCTGGGGCAGCCGGGCGCAGGCACGCGCGGCGCAACGGGCGGTGGAGCTGGGCGGGTGGCTCGCCCGCAGGAGCAGCAGGGCGCGCGCGGCGAGGCCCGCGGCGATCTCACAGCGCGTCTGCGCTGCGGCCGCCGCGATGCGCTCGGACATCTGCGCGGCGCAGCGCCCGCCGCACCTTGCGCAGCCGTCTTTGCAGATCTCCGCCATGCTGTCGGGCACCTGAGCAGCGCCCGGCCCGGGAGCTCAACCGCCGCCGCGCACGCTGGGGGCCCTGGCTGGGGGCGCTATGGGGAGGCGACGCGCTCGCGCGCGGGGCGGGGTTGAGCGCGGGGTGGGGTGGGGTTGAGGGGCCCAAGCGCGGACTGCGTCACCTCCGCCTCGGCGTTCTTCTCCAACGGCGTGTCCACTTAGTACGGGGTGAGGGACGTGGCGTGTCCACTTAGTACGAGG
>ENA-UOXV01001757-UOXV01001757.1-marine-metagenome-genome-assembly--contig:-NODE-1757-length-29539-cov-7.160121_pt1 | contig 29539 bp, 38 predicted proteins | sample MGYA00238165_ERZ766961 | MGnify/ENA primary metagenome ERZ766961 (study PRJEB28924, sample SAMN03173240) | marine metagenome | biome: Marine; feature: Water; material: Subsurface seawater | place: North... | reverse complement strand
GGGGGGGGGGGGGGGGGGGGGGATGCGTGCAAGAGACACGGTTCCTCAGAAAAGCGGCTTTTACCTTTCCCGGCTGCTCCAGCTGTCTGGTGCGTGAAGGAACGGGCCAGCTTGAACGTCAGCTTGAACGAGAACGAATTCACTGGCGATTTGTGGCTCGGTAGGTCGAGGCGACTGTCGATCAAATCTTGGAATGGCTGGCGCAGGGACGCCCAGCAAGCCGGGCGCCTGCCTCTGTCTCCAACGCCCGCGTTATCCAAGCTCCAAATACCCCTGTCAATCCTAGCCCTCCGGGAAGCAGCAAGTCGACGCCGAAAACACCAACGAGCAAGAGTACAGCCAGCGGAGGCAAGGTCAAGGCTAGTAGCAAGAAGAAGGGTGCGCAGCGCGACGAGAGAAAGGGCACTGGCGCCAGTGGCCCGGTCGAGGCCGGCTCTTTTGGCCCTCCTTTACTGTTTGAGTGTTGCGCTCGCACTCGATCGCAGCACGCTCTCCAGATAGCAGCAGCGCCAGGGAAATGAGAATTTCGTGTTCCCGGCTTGAGGTCCTTCGTGGAGCACAAAGGCCTTGATGCTGGGGGCAAGAGCTCCCACGGGCACGGGACCGATAGGCCACTGAACTTCTGCTGACCAGTGCAGGTTTCGTCGGTGCAAAGTGAAATGCACTCTCTCGGCCTGGTCTCGCGCCCTTCCAAGTGCGGCTTTGTAGGCACTGTGTGTGCTTAATAGTGGCCCTGGATGGCCACTTACTAGCTTGCATGAGCAGTGATCACCAGCAAGTATGCTGCTCGAAGTTGATTGCTGAAGCGGGGCGGTGCAGGGCTTCGAAGGACTCGACGTCAACGATGAGAGAACGGAGGGCCCGGGTAGCGAAAGCTTCGATTTTGTTCCCCTCGCGGATGAGAATGAGGACGGGCGGTCCACCATTTCGTTGGTGGTGGTCGGCCACGTCGACGCGGGCAAGTCGACCATAAATGGACACTTGTTGTGTCTGCTTGGGTCAGTTGACAAGGTCCGCTGAATTCCCAGCGCACCGCTCCAAAATGGCAAATGGATTGCTGGTGCGTCTGACATGGCTGCCGTGCTGTGCGTAGCGTACCATGCACAAGAACAAAAAGGAATCGCAGGAGTCGGGAAAGGCGTCGTTCCACTTCGCATGGGTGCTAGATGGCCACGCAGAGGAGCGTGAGCGAGGTGTTACAATTGACGTTGGCGTGACAGACTTCGTCACAAAGCACCGGCGCGTACAGCTGCTTGACGCACCCGGGCACAAAGACTTCGTGCCCAAGATGATATCCGGCGCAGCACAGGCTGACGCGGCAGTGCTCGTCGTCGATGCCTCTACGGGTGAGTTTGAGTCAGGTTTCCACTCTGGCGGACAGACGGTTGAGCATGCGATCCTCGTTCGCTCACTCGGTGTCCATCAGCTGGTGGTCGCCGTCAACAAGCTCGACGTCGTCGCTTACGACCGCGCACGATTCGATTTCATCGTCCGAGAACTTTCCGACTTCCTCAAGCAGGCGGGTTATCGCCTTGATGACGTCACTTTCGTACGGCCCCGCTGAACACCAACCCTCTTGGGCACGATGGAATCATGCCTGCAATACGTATATGTTGACCATTGTGCTGCGCGATCGTTGCCGCGAAGGTGCCGCTCTCCGGCTTCCAGGGCGAAAATCTTGTTGAGCGCTTGGATCCCCGCCTTGGCTGGTACGAGGGCCCCACACTCTTACAGGTAATCGACAACTTGCGGCCACCCACGCGCCGCTCGGACCTACCTACGCGGCTCACCGTCTCAGACATTTTTAAGACGCCTGGGCTCGGCGGGTGTGTTGCGGGCAAAATCGAGGCGGGTGCAGTTGAGGCGGGTCACTCGCTCGTCTTCCGCCCTGGCGATACAGTGGGACAGGTTCGCGCGGTTGAGAAGCACGGGCGGCGCGTAACAAGCGGTTGGGCTGGCGACTCGGTTGTTATAGCGCTGCAAGGTGTCGATCTCGACACCGTTCGAGTGGGACATGTTCTCTGTGACGCTAAATGTCCAATTCCGCTTGTTACTTCCTTTTATGCCCAAATCCTTACGTTCGACATACCAGTGCCGCTCACGAAGGGCTCTCATGTTGTTCCCCAACACAGAGTAAACTGCTCTGTTTTTGTTGCCTATTGGAATCATGAGGTTGGTTCTCCATACACTGTGGCATAACGACCTCACGTGGTGCTTCGTGGCAGGGAACCATGTACATCAACGCAAACAGCGAGCCTGTCACAATTGACAAGCTCCTATGCACCATCAGCAAGACTACGGGAGAGGTTCTGACTCATTGAGACAAAGAATGAAATTTGGATGAAGCTCAGACCTGATTTGCACTGATAAATCATAAATTTGACTCGGAGCACGGCAGGTCCTAAAAAAGAAGCCACGTCTGCTCTTGAAACATACTGCAGCATTGGTTCAGGTTCGTCATTTGTGTCTGACATTATTTGTCCCTGGTGCAATCGATTTGCTACAGCTTCTGTGCATTCCACTCAACTTACAATACGCTCCCGACCCTACCCTACATACAGCTCACATGTCCAAGGCCAGTCTGCCTTGAACTATTCGCGGATTACAAGCAGCTCGGTCGTTTCACATTACGGGATGCGGGGGTCTCAATCGCTGCAGGCACTGTCATGAAACTTATTTCTTAGATCAGAGTAGCACAGAACGGTAATACACATACTTTTCAAATCACAGTACCCGACCCCCACAGACACATCACAGGATAAGTTGCTTTCGGGGTCCACATTGTCACAAGGTCGATCGAAAGATATAGAGATGGCCGGCGACGGGTTTTCCACGATTCATCCTGTTCATCCGATCACAGTCACCTTGCCCAAGCACAAACAAAGCATGCAGATGAGTCGCAAGGGTTCTACCGAGGAGTGCATTCATCCACAGCGATCTCGTCTAGCGAACCTGTCATCAACAATTAAAAGTTCGTGCTTGTAATTCCGCTGGCAGCGTACACAGGGAATGCCAATGGGCGGAATACCCGTTTCCTTTGCAGCATTCAACACGTAATCTCTGCTCGGCAATTGCAATCGAAAGCTTTACATGGGCAGACAGAATCCAAGGGTAGCATGACGCCCAGCGATGATGCAGGCAAACAAGACTATACTAGACATGGCAAGAAGGAGAGTCAGCAACAGGACAGGTCATTGACCTCTCATGAGAATATCTCCCAGAAATTGTAAGTCGCCAGCCTCTCGCTGATTGTGCAGAGTCCATTTCATTCCGGTCATCCTGTATCAATGCCTCTGTCGTGAATGCAAGAAGACCCCGCCGACCTTTCAGTGCCTCCGCACATGTCTGAAGAAACTGAGTCAAATCGCCGATGTACACCTGGGGCAAAAACATTGATTCAGCAGGGGAAAATAGATCTGAAACACAAGATTTGATAAATGGATGTTGTCGAATATCTGAGGACCATGCACATACCAAGACATCCGCGGCGATGATCACATCGTAAGACCCGCTACCTTCCCGCGAAATACCCTCGCTAATTTCGGCAACCTGTCGCAAGAATTATGCCTGAGTATGCGTTTAGTAACGTGAAATGGCTTTCTCTTGACTGCATGAATCATTGTTGTAAGTTCTTAAAATGCAAGATGAAGAATGCGTAGATCCTGAAGGCTATCGTAGACTTCGCGAGCTCGTGCCCGGTCTATCATGCGCTGAGATAGGTCGATTCCCGCTAAATATGACGAGATGTTTCGAAACATAGGACCGCAAAGACCAGTTCCACAACCAGCGTCCATAATCTTGGGGACCAGAAAGTTGTCAGCGATGAGCTAAACTCTCAGCTGGATCACACAACTTATAGAATCTCACGAGGTTGACGGATGGGCCTTGGAAATGGAAAGCTCACCCTCCATTGGCCGCTCAAAGGCATACGATTTGTAGCCCATCCCTGCCCACGAGGCTTGCTAGAGTCAGCAATTGGTTGCGCGTGACCTCGGCAATTGCTTTCGTTTGCATGAAGAGGAAAGTATCGCTGGACTTGATGCTGTACACACATGCTCTGCAGAACCGCCCGGACCCACGACTTCGTCGACTTTCTTACGTAAAAGGTACGGAGAGGAATATTCCAGAGCCTCAAGCGAAGCGTCGAAAGACGGTGCATAGCCGTCGAACATGTCCCGAACGTACTCAACAGGAGCCTTCAGCGCACTGGAGTCTCCCGAGAGCGCAGAAAGCCCATGTGTAGCGGCAGCGTTGTTAGGGTCTAGAGCGAGGACGCGTCGGTAAAGAAAGGCTGCCTCTTCGTGGTGGTTCTCAAGGTGCAAGACACCCGCTGCAGCGCTCGTCGCTTGTACAAAGTTGGGGTCGCGATGCACCAGCTTCTTGAAGCATGCGATCGCCTCACTAGCGCCGCGCAGGGGCAGAAGTACGTTGCACAAGTTGAGGGAGGCTGCACGATGAGCAGGGTCCTTCTCCAGGGCTGCCGTGAATGCGCGTGCTGCCTCCTCCATCCGTCCCTACCCGCGCCCAGTCACGTGGAACGCTGAGGCCAGGGCATGAATTGGAAGGACTAGGATTAAAGGCCAGGCACCTGGGCCTGATAGGTGACCCCAAGATTCGAGTAAGCGCGAGCAAGGTCGAGTAAAGCGCGCCCCTTGAGACCCTCGACAAGTTGGTCGCTGGCGCCCCCAGCAAGCTGAATTGCCCTCACGTACTCACGCTCTGACCACAACACAGTGCCTTAATGGTGCTGCAAGTTGGCATCCGACCTCTAGACCACACGCTGACGGCAAGCACCGGCAGTGAGAGCACATGGTATTCATGGGCTGCAATTCTACCGGCATGATCGTAGCGTCCAGTCGAGTGTAACGAAATTGCGAGCTTGTACGCTGCCCTTGGACGGTCCTGACGGCCCCGTGACGCTCATCAGCAAGAGCTTGACGGGCTTGAGCAAATCAGCAGTGAGATTCGGGGCGGTGGGTTCCCACCGGGGTCAGTTGCCGCGCCTTGAGATGGCACTCCATCGCGCTCTGCACCTCCCCTCTCTCCCGCAACACATTCCCCTGGGACAAAATCATCTGTAAACAAGCATGACAAGACGGCGATTGGTTGGACAGGGCCAACCAGATTTGCCCACGCAAATGGGTGCTCGGGGTTGAGCTCTATCGCATCACGGTACTTCTGCTCCGCGGCCGCCACATCCCTGCAGCCCGAGCATCGCAACAGGATCAGATCGGGAACCACAGACCACTAAACCCTAAACTCCTCGATTATTGCCCCGTTGGGCAAGCGCTTCACACGAACAAGCAATTGCGAAGTGGACCTACCCTGCCGAGTAGAGAGAGTTCGCCTCCTTGTAGAGTGAGCTCGCTGCATCTGCCGACTCCTGCCCGAGTGAAACAGCAAAGAGACAGGCAAGTGTAAGTCCTGCTGCGAGTATTGCTCCCGCCATTCCGGTGACAAGCAGGCGCTGCTGCGCTTGTTCGGCAGATAGCTTCTCTTGTTCTGACCGATAGCTCACAACCCTTTCGCCCTACACCAACAGCAGGATGTTCCCAGTGATTAATTCTCTGCAGTTCAATGCTGTATCAAAGAAGGAGTCCTTGTAGCCTTTCGAAGAGGCATTGGAGGAAGAGGCATTGGAGGGAGGGAGGGAAGAGTATCAAAGAAGTTCTAGCAAGATAAATGCGTGGTGGGATGGGAGGCGCCTGCATGGGCCTCTGCCCACAAAGTCAACACTAAACGCAAGTTAAAACGACCACGCTAGTGACTTATCAAATCCCTTTTGTTTCAGTACAGGTTTCCATTTCAGAGCTTGTCTCGCTACGAGCGGTGAGCAGTCGCTCGACGGCTGACAAGAATGTGGTCAACGGCGTCGTTCCTCGGAATCTGGGTCGGCTAAACAAACGCACTTTCTGCGCGACCCGACTCCTGTGATCGAATACAACGGGGGTCCGCGTTTGAAGGCTCCGAGAGCCAGAGCCCCTGACGCGCGTACGAAATGCTGCCGATCCTGATATAGGAGGCGTGGCATTGAGCACGCCCTCAACTGGGATCGCCCGCGGAATCGTCTGAACCAGAGCAAGCTCATGCCACTTCATTCCAGACCAGAGGGTCACGCGGTTCAAGTAGCAAGAGCGTTCTTCCAAGCATGCACCAAGGCGTCAGACGACAGCGAGGTGCCTGTCCTTGCCGCATCTTGCGTGCAAGAAAATCCTCAGCTGTCGGTGCGCAAAGTATCCAGGTTGGTCTTCTCTAGGTTTTGTCTCAGGCGGGTGTGTACGTTCCCAGGACATCCTACCGCAGGAAGATTGGCTGGAAAACAAGCTCTCGGTTTTCGCGCAGCCCATTTTGCACCTGCACTAGCGATTTGCACGCGCGGAGTTCTGAGCCCAGATCACAGCGTTGCAAAACTTGAAACGACTACAAAGTATTGTCAAAGTCGTTGTTTCTAATGCACGTTGGCTTGCAGTAAGATCATCGCAGGAGTGAATGGGTGGTGTCTGGAAATGTCTGGTAATTGTCACCTCGCGCTCATGGGCAGGTCTTTCATCTCTTCTCGGAGCTGTTTCCGGATTTGACGAGCGCAGGTTGTCACTTTCAGTTTCGAAATAGTCTATGTGGCTCCAGTGTCGTGAATCTGTGCCAACACAGCGATCTAATTATTAGTGTTCGTCTGCGGCAGCCGGGAAAAAGGGGTTGATGCGCCTGCAGTTCAACAAGGTCATTCCTGGTTCTGTCGGAGTCCCTTCTATCGACTTGTGGATTGTGCATGTGACGACTTACTTCATCAGCCCATGCTGTTTGGTCTAGTGGTTGAAACGCATACAAAATGTGTCTGGGCAATCAGGTTGGGTACGAGCTCTACGACAAAGAGCAAAGCCGGCGGGTACCTGCAGTCCGGGCAAAACCGGTGAGCGTCAACCAGCTTGAAGTGCTGTGTGCCCGGTGTATCGAATGCAAGCTTCACATCGCGCGGATAAACCATCGGATCTGAACTGCTGGATTCGGGGAAATATCGCTGCAGTGGCAGCACTTCTGCTGTTGTGGGCTTCTGAAGACTGAATCGGGTCCTACAGGGGAACCCCGGCTACGGGTTTCGTCGAGCGCGGTGGCGAGACTACTCGGACCCACAAGACGCGGCATTGGCAGATCAAATCCTCTCAGGTATTGGGCTATCACAACCGCGCATCGAGCGCATCAAGAAGCGCGTGCATGACTTCCGGGTTACCTGGGACGCCGTCCGCCGTCCTTCCCGCCCTTGCGGGCCTGGCAGGCCCCAAAAGCGCGGCCTCAAGCAGGTCCAACCTCCAGAAAGCCTTTGCTTCGCATGGCCCCAGGAACTAAAATCACCGATGTGTGGCACGTTCGTCTGGCTTTCACAGAGATCGAGCGTGCCGCTGACAGCATGCGTCTTATCCGGAATGGTAGGAGGCGGTGCAGGGAGAGGCGGGGGCCAAAGAGTGGCATGGAGGTGAGCATGAGGGTGGAGAGCGACAGCGGTACTGTGTTGGACTAGAGAGGAGTGTGGACACTGGAGCTGCAACTCGGGTGCACCAGCAAACGCACCAGTACCTGAACATGCAGAAACAAGAGGAGGTCCGCCAACATCAGCGGATGCAGCATCGTCAACAGATGCAGCACCATCAGCATCAAATGCAGCGGCATCAACAGCAAATGCATCGGCACCAACAGCACTTCCAGGAGCTTGCTAACTGTGAGTGGCATCCAGCGGCTCCTCCTTCCGGGTCCATGGAGATGCCTACGCCGGGCGGGTGGTACTATCCCGAACTGATGTTATGCTTTGTATGGATGGTCTGAGTGTGTACGCGCGCACACGCGAACAAAAGAGGTTGAGATTGCGCGGCGCAGGCGCGGTTCGCACGTTGTGGGGCCAGCTATGGGGGCGGCACCAGGTGGAGGGCCGGAGGGCTACGTCCTAGCGCACCAAATGATGATGCGTGGGGATTGGGCGGGCTCTCCAGATGGAGTTGCTGCTAGTAGCAGCGGTATGCACGAAGGGCATGCCTACTACTTCAACGAGCAGCAGGGCTGGGGGGTTCGGGAAGGGGCCAGCATGATTGAAATGCAAGGAAGGGAGATGGGAGGCGGCGACCGGGGTTCTGCGGTAAACTACTACAGGGGGGTGCAGGAGGCGGATAAGCCCCTCGGTGCCAACGCAGAGAGCACCGAGCCTTCCAGGTGCTTTGTCTACCCACTTATCTTATCAACAAGTGCTCTTTTCGCAACGCTACGGTAGGCGAGTGGCATGAGTGCAGCAGAGAGCACCCTTCCTGTGTTCAATTCTTTGGTCGACAACTATCTCCTTGCAGGAAACATTGGAAGCAGTCTCAAGAGCAAGAACGTGGCTGGGAGCACGCTCCTGGGATCCGGACTTCGTACCATACCCGCCCTGCCTGGCCTCGTGCGCGCACGCGCTGCGGCAAGTGGCGCGGTGCGTTCAACTTGGTGCGGTCCTGCAGGCTGGAGCAGCTTCTGGCGGAAAACCAGAGTCTGAGGCAGGTCAACGTGCAGCAGATTGCTGCCCGCGGGGCGATGCACAGAAGCATTCACCGGGTGAGATACGCACCGCCGTAAGTGGCGATGTGATCGTGTGCATGCACTGAATTGCGTATTGATCGTGCACAGTTGGAAACCGAGGCAATTATGCTGGAGAAGGAGGGGTTGCAGCTGCTTGAGCGTGAAGCGCAGCGACACAGTATGAGTCAAGGGGGGCTAGAGGAGAGTTTGAGGTCGGCACTTGGACGAGTTCTCAGACTCGTCTCTGGCCGGCGCAATGCAGACGGGAACGCCGAACGGGACATTCAGGTATGTGTCGAGTCTCGCGCTGCACCTGTTCAAGCAGAAAAGGTCCGGTTTTGAATCACTTTACACGAGCAGGTATGGCGGGAGCTTGAGCGTGCGTTTGCAGAGCATGCAGAGTGGCGCAAGCTGCAGCCACTGCAGCCACGACCGTGGCAGCAGGTGTCGCACGAACAGGGAGCTCTGGAGGACGCAGGAGTGGACGGGCAGGAAGAAGAAGAGGACGAAGACGACATTCTTCTCCTTGAAAGTTTCCCGCCACCCGGTGGTACCGGGGGCATATGCGATACCTCATGGGCCGTGGCGGGTGCGAGCCTCGATGGGCCTCTCGGCTGCCCTGTAGTCGCGCGGTCACCTGGCGGCGTAGACGGGAATGAGCAGCCGCAGCGTCTCGTGCAGTCTCCGAGCCAACACCAATGGTTGAGGGGTGAGTTGTGAATACATTTGCGCATATGCAAAAGCGAAGAGCAATGGGCATGGCCCGGTTTTTCCAGGGAGACGTTCGCTTGCGGCCTGAAGTCCATGAAGCACGAATTACGTCAGGAGCCGAACAAATATCACACTACCAAGTCTGTCTTGGCGGTCATAGAAGAGGAGAAATGTATTCGAATGACCTCGTACAGGAACGACGCACAAACCGAAGAGGATCAAGAAAGGGTGAAGGCGCACCAGAGAAGCCATGGCTAGGGATCATCCAAGGCACCCACGACAACCGCCAGCAACGCTCCTCACGAAGTACGTGACAATTCTTCTTCAGTGCTTCCTGGGCCTGAGCCAGAAGTGGAATCGGAGCTGGAACCCTGACCTGACCTTAAAACATGATCGCGCCTGTGTTCTCGAGAAGCCTTCCGTTTCACGGGGCTGTGTCGAAAACCGCGCCCAAAAACCGGTCACGTTATTGCACCGCAGAACTCGGATGGCTGCGTGGAGCGGGGCTGGCCCTTCAGCGGCCAGAAAGTTTGGCGAGCGAAACAAGGGGGACCTCGATGAATCTGCGCTTGCAGACCTCCTCGAGGTGCTCTCAGCGAAGCGCCAACGCAGATTCCTGCTCCTGGTGGAACAGGAGTGCGTCAACCTCGTGGGTCGGCACAAGGTCGACAGACCCTCCGACCCCTCACACTTCCCTGGCCCAGACACAGCCAGTACCCTACTGGAAGTCACCCAGTAGCAATTGGCACAATGTTCCCATGGTGTTCGACTGATCCTCCCTTGGTCCAAATGCCGAGTGGCCGCGCACGCTAGATTTCATGTTGCGCGTTTGGCCCTCGCGGATGTTGCTGTGCGCATCGCAACATCCCAGTCGAAGCGCGCTGGCATTCAAAGCCAAGACATGACTTCGCGCGTCCGTTGGCATTGGCAGAAATGGTCGGGGCGGGGATCAGCGCCGCAGGTGGCGATCCCTGCGCTGACGCAGAACCTGAGGGACCTCATCAGCCAGACGGCTGCGCGGTTCGGCTGCAAGAGCACTGCCCTCCCTGACGGTGATCAGGTTGGGTTTCCAACTACAGACGACTAGTATTCACAGCACGCAGCATGCACACGGCCCTGCTGCGGCTCCAGCGCTGTGTGACGGGCATGGTCCCGTCCCTTGGCAGGAGAAACCTATGGTGATAGAAGCGCGTTCAGGCTGCCGGATCCCCGCATTGCTCTTCCGCGACTTTTTCCCTAAGCACTGTCCTCTACTCGCAACATATCCTGTGCGACCGAAAGGTGGGCTTGCTCACGACAAAATCTTGCCCGACGCGGACCAATCGACGATGCCAAGGGCTGAGATTCGCAGTTCCCAAGGGGAATCAGGACCCATCGATGCCAGAGCGAAGCGGCTGAAGCCAGGCATGGGAGTGTATCGTCCGGCTGCAGCAATGCGTGCAAGGCAAGACGCCGCTGCCGCCGCGGCCCCATCAGAAGAGGATACGGGGGCGCAGCAACGGGCAGCATCGTCACAACCAACACTCGAGCCCTTGGCCCTGGGGCAAGCTTCGGGGCAGCAAGATGACAAGGGTATACCGATGGAAGATGGCACCAGGGCGCAGCATGGTATCGCAGTGGAGGGTGATACTGGGGTTGATGGGGGCGCACTCTGCGCTACTGCAGGTGGGGCAGGCTGCAGTAGTGTGAATGCGATGGACACTAAGGACGACAGGAGCCAAGAGTGGGGAATGGTGGAACCCCGCGGAGACTTCTCGGAATTTCAGCTCGATCCTGTGGCAGTTGCAAGTTGGGCCGATCAGGCACCCGCTACCTACCACTGTTGTAGGACCAGCACGTGCCGGGCCGAGCCAATCAGTAGCGCGGGAATAGTAGTAGAGGAGCTTGCATTGCCCCGCCGACAAAGCGAATCCGATTTTGTGGGCCCGGGTGTATGGGCGTAATGACTGAATCCCCCTGTTGTTGCAGCCGCGCAGGCGCGCCTTTTTGGAGCTAGAAGTACAGTCCGGCCGCGCTGGAGTCGCAGGAGGCTCGTCGAGCAGCGCATCTGTGGGAAGTTTTGAGTGGGACGCGTCGTGGCGCCTCCGCAGCGACTGGTGCGGTCCTACGTCCATTGCAACCGTGTGCGCAAGATCTTGGCTCATCCACCAACCAAGTACTGACATGCGATGCGCGTGTGCAAGCAGGAATGGGGTGGTAACCTTTTCAGTGCAGGCGGACGGACCTGCATGGCAGCTTCTTGTCGCGCTACGACCGCCCCGTGAAGCTTGCAACACGCCGGGCACGGCGCAGGGCCAGTATATTTTTTGTTTTGTTGCAGGAGAGGATGGGAGAGTGAAAACATGTGATATTGTGCGTGAGGGTGGTGTGGGATTCAGAGGTGGAACGGGGGCTTGGGGGGTGGGGAGCAGCGCGCCTCCGGAGCTGCAAGGGGCAGGTCTGACCCTTCTCAACCCTTGCCGGTCTCCGCCGGGAATGACAGCGGAGCGGTCGTAGCGGTCCGTACCCAATATTTAGTTCACACAGATGCGCCCCGCGGCTGGATTTCGCAGGAAAAGGCGACGGTGGGGCGCAGAGAGAAAAGGTGCTGCGGGTACCTCCGCAGGCGTTCTGGGTAAGTCGCCTAGCCATCCTGCTCGAAGACAGCTTCGTGAATCTTGCTAGCATGACGCATGACCCGCGGCGTACTAGACTAGCTGCTCCAGCTTGGTAGCGTCGGAGAGTCATGTCTCTCTCCACGTCATCGAGGTCTAGTGCGACCAACTGGGGCCATGTGCGCGGGCACAGCTGTTAACCCGCAATTCACACGAAGCTGGCGCAAATCTGACACGAAGCGTTTGAGTGCCGGTAGGTTTGTGTGCGGAATGGGTTGTTGGCGGTTGGTTCCGGGGCACGCTTCGATCCTACCACACGGCTGGCAAGCTGGACCGACCCAAATCCACTACAAGCGCTCGTTGAAGTCGGCTTCGCCGCGCCGGGCCCCACCACTGCGCCACGACAGCCGCGTGTATCTGTCACACGCATATCCATGGGCAAAGCCCTCGCATCCACCGCAGCTTCTCTTTCCCACGTGCTTCACTTCCAGTTGCACACCGCTGCAACACAAGACTCGATGGCAGCCACCACTGCTGACTTGACCTCCCGTGAACTTGTGACCTCTTCATTTCCAGGCTCTCTGTCCCCGCCCAGCGTGGTACGCTGCCAGCGACGGCCCCCTACGAGTGGCCGGTTGGCTTGTTCTGAACCAGGATGCGGACAGGCTCCAGTCTGCCGTCAGTTGTGACCTGGGGATCATTGCCGCGCGTGCGGTTCGCCCATCCTGTGATTCGGGAGCTAGAACAGCGCTTCCCTCCGGTCGCCCTTCGCCTACCGCCGCAACAGGCAGGCGCTACAGGCGATCCCTCAGCCTGGATCGTCTTCGCGAGCTCAGACGCCGCATGGGCCGCGCTGCGCTCCTCTCTGGAACGGCTGCCACCAGGTACAGCTCCCCGGCCCGGCCCGCTGCCTTGCATTCCCTTGGGTCAAGCGCGTCGATGATGTGGTGCGTGCGGCATGGCGAGGGCAGGGTGGGAAGGGCCCGACGACGATGGAGTGAAAAGTAGCGTTTGGGGCGAAGAGGTAACTAACAGAGCATCAGTATCTCTCGCGGAGACAGATGCATGGCGGGCAGCAGGTGCGCGGTTGGCCTCGTGCGACCTGGCGGGGCGCTCGGCGTTGGAGGAGGCCGGACTCCCGCTCTCCCGTCTTCGATTTCTGGCTGCGTCGCCCGCAGCAGCGCGCCTCATCGCTCGTGCCATCCGTGCATAGGACCTGCGTTCTTGAGGGTAGAATTCTGTGCCTTCACGGTCGATTGCATAATGATGAGTAGCTGGGGTATACCAGAGCATGCAGTTGAGATCATGAATTGTGTGGGTGTTCTGCCTGTCTGAGCAAAAATGAAGCGCTCTACACACTTTTGTCCTCTTTTAAAGCACTCTAGACCTAGGACAAAGATTGGTGAGTCAACACCTTACTGCTCGTGTGAAACTGGACTGCTGTTTTGGTCACGAGCAAAAACTTGCCTTTTGACTGCCTCCTGTGTAAAATGACCAGGCGCTGGTTTAGGGTTTGGTCGCCGCCCGCTCGTACTAGCCTCCCTCGAAGTTGTTCAAGCAAAACACGTTGTGACAGTACACGAGTGAATCTCAATGTGCATTAAATACTTATTTTTCTCATATTCTGCAGCAACGCCTCAAGGCAAGATCGGTGTTGCATCTCCGAGCCATCTCGGGGAGTCACTGTAGCAATTTTAGCGTGGCCTCCTCACGGGGCCACTGCTGCGTTCGGTACTAGGCTCGGACGGGCTGGTACTGTACCAGATCGTTTAGAGGGCTCAGACGGAACACCTTTTAGAAGCAGAGGCCGGGCTTTGAGTCGAATACAAGACAGAACAATACAACGCACACGAGGTGCGTGCGTGCGCGGTGCCGGGGCCTGCTGCGTACTCTCAGCTGGGGCTATGCTCTACTGTTAGTACTGATACGTTGTTGATACCTTTCCTAGTAAAAGGATGATCGTTAATACCTCTCCTAGTAAAAGGATGATGTATTAAATAATCCCGTGCCCAAAAAATGTAATCGGCTAGCTCTTTGTTTTGGCTAAACTTTGGATGGGACCAGGCTGGAACGGCCACATGCCGTGCACAAACTAGTCTTGCGAATCTAATGAACGCGCCTACACGGGATCACGGCTCAACGGGCAGGCGTTCACGTCGAAGACGCGGGCGCCGCCATGGGCGCGAGCCCCCCATAACTGCGGGGTGCGGTCCTCGGGCGCCTCAAGGTGTATGCGTGCGTTCGAGGCCCTCCGGGGCGGGGATGGGGCTGTCCCCCGGGCGCGGGCGTGGCCCTGGCTCTCCCGCCTCTGGCGGTGCCCTCGGTCGTATGCAGGCGTGCTGGGTGGCGGTGCGTGAGGAGGCTCCCGGCCGTGGTTTTTTCACGGCCTGGGTTGTGTTTTCTCTCCTCCGGGGTTTTTGCGTGCCTATCTGGTTTGGCTCGGTTTTTGGTACGCGGTCTGTACGAGGTTATTCACTATATCCTCTCCCTCGCTAACTCACACAAGTCACTCATTCCATACCGTGGATCACATCCGCATTCTAGTCTTTCACTGTCAAGAACAATGCTGTGCGAAATGGCGGCATTTCGCACGCCAACTTGCGGTCTCCGGGGGACGCCCAGGGTTGTCGGGTTGCTCAGGTCGGATCCGCCCCGCCCTCTGGCGTCGGATTCTTCGGTTACTAGTAACCTACTTCTGTCTCGGTGGGGCAGCACTCCTTTGGGCGCTGTTCACCAGTATTTCACCAGTAGATGATCTTTATAACTATTATTAGAGCGCTTTTCATAGAAATGTGTGTGCATGACACACTTCCTGGTAGTCTCGGCGACGTGCTAAAATCTAAAAAGTGATTTCGAAAGTTGACGGCGGATCAAGGTTTATGAAAAGCGCTCGAAAGCCATTTCTTGGTCTGCCAGCATGGACGAGTTCGACGCGATCCTGAACCTCGAAGACGAGTGGGAGAGGGAAGGTCAACAGCAGGGTATAGAAGACGGTCGGAGAGCAGGAGTGCAGTCGCTCCTGTCTTTTCTGTTCTGGAGCACGAATTGGTCTTCGCGACAACCTGCTGTGCTAACGCGCCTGCATAACAGCTAGTTTACATTTAGTTTGTCGCTGTGCAGGTATATTGCAGGGCATGCTGCTTGGAGTGGAAAAGGGGAAAGAGCTTGGACACGAACTCGGCTACTATAGGGGTCACACCGCATGCCGACATACGATTCTAGCGTAGCCGCTTCTTCCTTACACGCGAAAGAGACGGGGCCAGACATTGCACGAGAGCTGAGAGCGGTCCTGCGTGTGGCTCGCACGAGGCAGGTTGCGCCGAAGGGTGGCTGGTCCTGCACGAGAAGCAACGCCGTGTGGCACACGACGGGGCTGCAGGGACGGAGCCATCGTCTGCAGCGAAGGCGCCACCGGCAGATGAAGTCAGCGGACAGCTTGGATGGAAAATCAAGGAGGGTGCGCCCAAGGTGTCGGACCGGGCGGCTAAGACGCTGCAAGGGCTGGTGACGTTGGTCGACTGCTTTCCTCTTGACGACATCGCCGACGAGAAGGTTGACCCCGCCAGCAGTGTCTATCCAGTGCCACTATATTGCGCACCTACATAACATCTCGGTGCGTTCATGTTTTTTCACTGGATCTGACAAGCCCGCCCTGAGCTGTGGCAGCAAGTCCTGAAAGAGCTGGGTGCACGCAGGTGACAGAGCACATCGACAAGATCCGCGGCAAGTTCAAGGTCCTGTTCCCTACTTAATACAGCTTCTTTCTAGAAATCGGACTTTTGGGAGATGTGTGCATCTTGGCTTGATCTAATATTGGCTTTCTGGGAAAGGTTGCCGTTTCGCAACTGGGTATGGTGCAACACCAACCGCCCTCTGGCATAAGCTTCTAGCCACCTCGGCACGTTCAAGCTCGCTCGTTGCAGAGTGCGTAACCGCGCAATATGAGCAATGAACTGTGGTTCTACAATGAAAGTGACAGCGAACCAGTTGCGCCACGTTACGAGTTTCTTTGAGTATTTTTTGACTCTCTCGCGGAGGACACAGACACGAATTCGGACTCTGCAGGGCGAGGCACGGCCTTCGATTCGTGAGCCAGGGGCTGGTCACGCGTGCCCGTGACCAACGATGGGGTACTTTGTGATGTCATGCTTAATGTAGCGGCAGGCACCAATTACACGCTCTGGAAGTTCGTCGTCGCGCTGTCCCTCGATCATGAGAATTAGGTCGCAGACTATATTGCGGCAGGCTGACTTGACCACAGTCACAATTGCTGCTGCGGCCATCGATGACGTCACCTATCCACAAGAATTCTGTTCAGACTTGTCACACCAGGCTATGCGACCAAGGCACTTATCTTAGGCTTTTTTCCAACTAGCTAAACTGGTTAAATTGGTCTTATTCCAGTGAAATTGGTCTTATTCCAACTAGCTAAGCTAGTGAAAAGAGCCTAAGATAAGTGCCTTGTATGCGACCCGGCCGTGAGGCATTTCTATGGTGCTTCGATGGTGTGAAGGGCGGGGCGTGCACGTCGCAAACGCACTCGAGCATGTCTTCCGTCTGACGGTAGTAGCATTTGAGTTTGTTCCCAATCAGCGCAGGGACAGGTTTCCCGATTGTCTTGCGCACCATCCAGTTGGCATCCACCACGGACCTGCCCACCAGAATGACGGATCACTCAGACATAAAGCAACCAACCCTCATGGGCGCCCAGAAATCACATGGGCGCCCAGGCAGGGATTCGTTTGGTCGCATTGGACAGGTGCTTGAAAAGTGTTAGGAGGATACACACGTGATGAGCTTGATTCGCTTGTTCTTGTACTCGTCATCCCCGGAGAGAAATCGACTCCAACACCGCGCAAATGCCTGAGCCCCGTCGCTCAGTAGGGGGCATGAAGTCCCTGCAGACTGAGTCCACACCTTACATAAGGTAATACACGGCTAGAGCAGGGGAAGAACCGGGTCCTTCTCAAAAACTTCGCCATGTAATTCGTAGACCATGACCGTGTGGGTTGCCCCCAGGTCGAAGTGCATGACCTGGAGCCAGAGCTGGCGTCAGCCTCGACAACACGCGTATAAGGCATGAACATCTTGTTGTTTGGCCAAATCTAGGGCGGCACTCACGAATACAAATTTTTTGCGGCCCATTGAGCGCGCACGCGCGTAATACGAGTCGTCGCGCTCCGTTGAGAAGCGTTGGTCCTGGCCCTTGGCCGTGTTGTACCCGCAGACCTCCACCAGCTGGAAAGCACACGGCTGAGCAGGTATCTTCTTTTTGTCACGGAGATAGTCCTGGCCACGAATCTGCAGGGCCGGCACACTCGTTTCAATGAGCGGTCCAGGCAGTGGAGGCCTAGATCCGGAAGCAGAGGGCGTTCGAAGGACACGAGCGGCTGCTCGCAGCGGGCGCACCGCAAATGCAGTCGCGTCTACATGATCCCACGACGTAGCTGCTTGCCCCCATGGAATGGTGTACTGACAGGGTGGAACCCCTGTGTCAATCGGTCCGTTGGGCTGCGAGGTGTGGAGCAGGTCAGAACTCAAACCGCGAGCTGTGCAGGACGCACAGCTGCCGGTCGCGCCTGAACCAAACTACAGTGCGCCAGAGCTTACACATTTACAAACGACGTCGTTCCTTCCGTTAGACCCTACGCACGCTTGGTAGATACCGCAAAACACACGCAAAAGGGGCCACTGCAGGCACACCTTGCCCTCGCCGCTGCCCCCTCCCACAAGCGCTGGCTCCTCGTCAGACAGGTCAGCGGAGTGGTGCTGTGCTGGATGCATCGTAACGATTTGTGCAGATACGCTGACACACGCCTGCGCCTTGCAATGTTTCTCTCTAGCAGTCTGCCTCTTTCTTCTGCAAGGGACGGGTCAGCTGAGTCGTCAGGATGGAGGGACCATGAGGCTATGGCAGAACACGGCATCGCATTCCAGCGCATTCAACGGAATCTCGCGCACAAAACGCATGCAATATAGCCTCTCGCACGCCGACACGCTCAAACATGCAGAGAATCGCAGGTACCCCGCCCGCGTCCGTAGAAACAGCGGTAACCTCATGGAACCTTCGGCATCGACCAGGTCGAAACGCTAGTGGTGTGGAAGCACCTGACTCCCGGAAAGTACACACTTTGCGCAGAGAATTTGAGATCTAGAGGACGAGCAGGGCGTCAATGCCCCAGCAGCTTTCGCACTGCCTCCTCCCCCCGTCTTGTGTGCCTGAGCCAGCGCTGTACGTGTGCTCTGCTGAACACCCCTCGTAAATACGGGATAATACGTATTTGCAACATCGCGTCCCAGAGGTGTGCATAGCAGTGTGTCCCGCGAGGACACGTCCAATTAAAATGGGGAGAAACCCCGTTGTTTGTGCCTTTCTCGAAACCCCGTTGTTTGTGCCGCACTCGAGGTCGCGCATTCACCGTCAGGGGTCGTCTGGGCGCCGCTCCTGCTCGAGAAACCACGGAATCTCTCCAGTTCGTGCTGGATATCTGGCTCTGAGAGATGACGGGGCCTGATCGCCATCTTGGGGTCAAGAAAGCCGGGGTCAAGAAGCCTTGCCCGCGCCCAAAGTGTGCCATCTGCAGCGAGTCAAGGAAGGGGGACCGCTGGAGGCCGTCAATGGGGCCTGTGCGGCGAGGCGATGCTTGTGGCAAGCTAAATGCGTCCCGGGGTACTGTTTGCAGTTCACAGCAACTTCGAGGCCCTTGTAGTGGGCGAATGCAACTGGGACAGGCGCGCATCAGAATTCGTGTCCGGCTGTACACAGAATCAGCTTCTCGAAGAGACGATCAGCATGGTCAAGAGACAGAGCGGTCTTGCCGTGTTCGCCTTGGAAGGCCCCACCTGTAATATTCGGCATGCCAGCTCCAGCTTCGCGGAACTTGTGGGCTGGTTTGCGGGAGGCAAACCCTTGGAGGGCTGCACCATCCTGCCGATTATCCATCCAGATGACATTGCGGCCTTCCTCGATTTCACTCGGGCGGCGGCACTCGCTGATTACGGCAGCTGATATAAGGTTCGTGGTGCGACTTCTTCTCTCCGGGAGTCGTGGGCCTCCGCCCTGGGCGCCCGCGATTTCGAAAGGTCTTAAGTTGAAGCTCGCACATGCCGCCGAGGCTCCCGGAAGCACCGGGATGGTGGTTCTGGTCACTGATATGAAGAAGGACGTTCCGTTTGATGCGACTCTTCATGTTGCTGTGGTCCGCAACTTACTCGGCAGCGGACACTTCAACGGCAGGTACGCAGTTGACAATGCGAGCGGTCCTGCAGCCTCAAGTGATGCACTCAACCAGCAAGGCCCTCCTCTTCCAGGTGGCCAGGCAGACTCGATCTTCCAAGCGGTCGCGTCCGAGTTTCTCCACACTCTGTCGGCCAGAACCGGCGAAGATGCGGCCGCCATCTTGCTGCAGCAGCATGCGTCGACAGTGCGTCTTGCAATCGCGCTGCGTCTCGATGAGACTGATACGCTGCATACAGCGCGTCGCATCAACGCATGCTTGCGGGATTCCGCGCAGCTTACGCTTTGGCAGTTTTGCACGAGCAAGTGGGCGATCGGGAAACAGTAAATAGAGAGTTACCGCGCCGAGGAGGGAAGGCCTTCGCGTGCTGCCTGATCACTGCGCCCATCTCCACTTTCGCCTTTCATTAGAAACGACCCGGCATTGGGGGGCTCGAGTTGTGCCTTACCGGTCTTCCTGAGCGTGTTTGGCGTTTGTGGAGGGAGTGCGATGATGCGCACATCGCTTCGACTTGCAGATCCACGACCCCTTGCACGCACCCTCAAAGGCACCCCGTGGGCATTCAGCAGCGCGAGCATCTGCCACTAACCCTGTCCTTTATTCATATTACATGCTCCATACCCTTGCGTACACGATGCGTGGCGCGAGGGTCATTTTGGCGCAGGGAACACAGCAAAGATCGGCACGCGGCACAGTGGGCAGTCCCCGCGCTCGTCCACGATGCGGTATGCGCAGTGAAGACAAAGAACCTGCCTCGCACGACAGAGTTTTGGGTCATCTATATACCGCTGGCGGCTCAATGCAAGGCAGGGCAGGGCCCAGAACGCACCTGATGTGTAGTCTTGTCGCGGTCGCCGTGGACGATTATCGCCTCACGGGGAGCGTCGAGACAGACTACGCACACGGCGTCCATGTCGTCTGTCTGCACTCCATGCACGCCTGCCGAATCCCCATGGCGCACCCGCGCTGCAAACGAGCCCCCGGATCGAAGTGAAGCCGTCTCTTGCATATTGCCTGACTGAGGCGGCAAGCGGGACCCAGACACAGTCACTAAGCTCGGAGCACTTAGCAAGATCGTTGACGACGTTCCCGTTCCCTCCTGCGGCAACGTGCGGTTCAGTGTCCACGCAAACTGTGGTGCTCCGTCGCAGGATGAATCTTCGCTTGGGCGGGGAAGCAGATAGATTCACGCAGGGTTGCTATGAGGTCACGAGTAGGGCTCACACGTCAAGGCTGTGCAGCACTCTCTCTGCCGTGCGGTCGCCGTGCACACAGACGCGAAACCTGCAGGTAGTATGAGGTCTTAGTGGCGCGCAGTCATGCTGGATTGGCGGGCGCGGAACACGGGTAAAGGTTGAACCCGGAACGCCGACACTGGTCGCACACAGTCGCACCCCCTGATTGCACGGAGTATCGTGCGGGCTGCGAGGGCTGCGCCGACGAGCGACCGTTCCCCTGGGATACGCCCAGACACAACCTGCGTGGCACGAAGCTGCGTGAGCACGGTCGTAGCCTTGCACATTCAAGTTTGCTCATGCCGAAAGAGGTGGTCAACGCGTGTCGTCTCACCAGAGCGCCTTCATCCGCTCGGGCTGATGTCTGTGGACAAGCCATAAGGCGAACGCCAGAATGGCTACACACGCAAAGCACCCGAGAAGTGCACCAATCATGACCCCTCCAGTCTCGTGAGCCCCCGGCGTCTCATCCGATGCATTCGCGACTGCTGAAGCCTCATCGACAGCACTCTCGCCCCCCACCTTCACCAAAACCGATACTGGTTCCTCGCCTTTGACTTGCACCGTCAACACAGGAATTCCGCCCCCCGCAAAACCACCATCCCTGCCACACTCACAGCAGAATCACGGCCAGGTGGATGTGGACGCACTTCTCACACACATGCACCATAGCTACCCGGGGACATTTGTGGCCGCGCAAAAATCTTGGCGGGCGGGGCACCGAGCGAGCTGAGTGAGGGCCCCCGTGTACGATTGTGCCGCGGCTGGGTCCGTTGCAGGCGCAAGCACGCGGAAAACAAGACGTGTTGAGCTCGCACGGCGAGTGTTGAGAGGTTCGAGGCGAACCAGATAGACCTGGGAGGCATCTTCCAACCCCAGGGCCGCGACAAGCCACCTTTCAAACCGGGCGTAGGAGGCACCAGACGGTCGCAACTCCTCGGCGGAGACAGACGTGACCAGATAGATGGGCGGCGTCGCCCCTGTTCGTCAACCTCATATCTTCAGTTGGTCCTGCCATGCTTGCGTGCGGGGAGGAGTCTGCCCACGCGGGTCAAGGACCTGTGTAAGTGTACGCCCTGACAAGCCCTGTGCCGTCGAGTGGCTGGCCGAAGGTAACGGCCACAGATACTACCTCCCCCCCAGTGTTTGAGGTGGCTTCAGCCGCTCGTGGTGTCTCGCACTCTAAGAGCGAGTCAGAAACCCATCTGCCCCGACTCCCATTTTAGCGCCAAGCAATTGTCATTCCCGATATTCGCCGTGCAGGCTGGGCACAAGATTTTCTGCACAGGGAAGGTGTTGCCTGGTCACAAGACAGTCCCGGTCGCCGATAATGACTGTGGGTGCAAGATCGATTGCACCAAAACCAGAACCACGGATAGTCGCCAAAAGTCCGCCCTCAGGAGGGCCGACTTTGGGAGAGATGGATGTCACAACTGGGGGCGCAAAGAAGACCGCGTCCGCTTTCTGTACAGTGCTCCCGTCGCCTGCCTCAACTCGACCGCACGTTGCATCAGACCATGCAAGCCGGGACACTTGCGCGTCCCCAATTTGCAAAATGAATTTACCGCCTGTGACGGTCAGCTCCAGGTTTGTTCCGCCTCCTGGAGGAAGAAAGCATATGCACCCGTCCCTGCCGGAGATTGAAAAGTGGCGCACAGAGATTACAGGGATACTTGGTCACGCGGCGAGTAGCCTCTTGACAAGCTGCCGCGTCATTTCAGGAGATTCCCTTCATGTCAATAGACTGTTGATGGTAGGGTAGGGGTGCAATCGATTGGGCGGGGTCAGTAACCCTTCACCGCACTTTGGGTCGTCCTCCGTGCAGGTGAGCCCCGTGCAGACGAGCGGCGCCATCTGCGTAGACAGAAGCTCATCGCAAAGGGAGCAGTCACGCGCCTGAGATGCTACAGAGTGGCGCACATCCACAAGGCCTCCGCAAGGGAGGTCGACCAGAGCTCCAGAGAGCACCGTGAGATACGATGGCGCACTGAACCCAGAAAGAGCCAGAGCAGTCGGGCAATCGGCTCTCACAACGAAGTTTCACGGGCTTGCACCTGGTTGGGCAGTGCGACGGTAGCGGTAGCTGCGCTTATTAGGCCACTACCGCAAATGAGAAGCTCTCCGCCGACGACGCTGCGCAGTGCCAGACAGTCTTCCACTGGCTGACATCCTGCAGAACAACAATGCACGACTGCATACACCACCATTGATTCTGCGGCCGCGTTTCGCGTCTCAAACCCAGGCACGTGCATCTTGCGGCGCCATTAGGAGGCGGACAAGACAGAACAGCGCTATAGCTGGTGGTGAGGGCTTGATGGTATTCACGCGGGGTTGTAGTGAGCCAGTCCACATGTACGGTTGAACTCAATGGCGCGGGTGAAGTTTCTTGTGGCGGTGTTGGAGTCGACGAGAGGGATACCTGCACAAAATGTCATCCGAGGCCTTATGAAACGTTTCTTTCGTACGGGATAAGCTGAAATACGCTTCGAGAAGCCCGCACATCCAAGTTGAATATTGCGCGGTGCAAGTGGTATGGGTCCAAAGTGTGCGAGACGTCGATGCCGATGACCAGCGGTTCGATGTCGGTTCAGCGAAGCGTGCAGATGGACGAGACCTCAGTGGTGGTTGAAGGCTGAGGAGGCGGGGTCCGGTTGAACGTGAATGAAAGGTGGACAAATGCCGAGGAAGGCCACTCAAAATTGTAGGCAAGGCAACGCGCCGTGATGGTTCGCCGACCAGGCCCTTCGCCCCATGCGATCGGAAGGTATACTGCACCTTCTGCACCAAGGTCGCCTCTGTATGTGCAGGCTGTCGGCAGCGGGTAGTCTGCGCAGATTCCTTCCGTAGTCTGCACCGTGTATGACCCTGGGACCAGGCCAGCTGTGCGTTTAGTTCAGGGGGGATTGGGAGAGAAGTGCGTGTGGCCTCAGGTCATGTCCGGAAAGTTGGGCAGCTGGTCACCCGCTCCCCGTGGCGTGCAGCGAATAATCAGCTTGGCAGTTTCACCAACATCGGCAAATATGGTATCCTCATCTGCAGATGTGCACAGTGGTAAGTCAAGGCCTGATAGCAAAAAAGGAGCGGGCCGCGACAGGGCAAGACGAGATTGGGTGACTGGACCGAGCATTGGAGGATCGAGCGGCCGGGCAATCGGAAAATCCTCCTGAAAGAACGAGTTCAGATACGGCATGCCTGTGAAAGCACGCCTCGAGTCAACGTCGGTGGTCGTTGTCATGATCAACGTCTTTCGCATCGTTCTTCTTTACGTTAGCACCCGGCGGGCGGCACCTTCGGCGAAGATGAGGTCCACTCGGACTCTCAAGCTTCCTTCATTGTCGAGATATCTGCGCTCAGAAGCCGAGCTGTGTCATGTCGCAGTGCTCATGCGAAGGACACTCTTCGCGGGACCGACACGCTGTACAATTAGCAAACAAAAAAACACGCCTGTCAAGTGTATAGTTGTAAGCTCCTAGCACGGCATTCTCCGTGACCACAGGGGGCACATATGTTGCCCCGTAGAAAAATTGGCGCGTCAACCGGATCTGCGCGTACACGTTTCGAAGTCAAGTACAGCCACGGTGATGCGGCAGGGTGGTACTCCTGTGCTGGAGGGAGCGCGTCCGAAGGGGGCACGTCACCTGGTAGGTCACTCCAGGTGGGGCCGCTCTTGCGTTAACGTTGAATTGGAGAGGGTCTTGGTGCTGCATGATCGCTCCCCAGAGGCAATATCAGTACCATAGCCAGGGCAGTACCAGCGCGCAGCGCGATTTCTCGTCGCTTGTGTGTCGGATAAAAACGGTGGCAGTATCAGAGAAGGCTGGGAATTGCAGCAGCGGGGCGTGTGCGCGGCCCAACGACCTTGGCAAAGCCATCCGGGAGCGGAGATGTCGACACCCAGGCAGGCGGAAACTGTGGCAGTCGCGAGCACCAGACATCGTCCAGGGCATCGCCGTCCAGATCTAGCCCACCCATCAAGCATAACTTCTCGCCTCGCAGCACAACGGCACCGTGCTTGTTGCGTAAGGGATTAAAAACATCCGCATTACCCCCGGACAAGGATGTCCTGCGCACAACCGCACGGACCCCAGAATGTTGAGCATGCAACGAAACCAGCGCATGCAACACGTATACCCCCGGGTGAGGCAGCCAACGATTCAACACAGTATTTCTTAGGCCGGATGACCGACCATGTCACGCCAACGTCCTCGGTCGTGTACACTTTGTTAGAGGGTTGATTTCCCGAACGACTACCCCCCGCAACCTGCAGCATTCCTTGTATTAGTGCAGGCCATGTGTTAGCACGGACATGGGTTGGTGACAGGGCTTGGCCAGCGGCACAGGAAAGGATGTCGACCCAGATGTTGTTCAGGAACTGAAGAAGGGGGGCAAAGCCGCCGCCGGCATTGAAGTCGGCGTCGGCTTGCGGTACAAGGCGCTTCAGGAACAATTGATTGTCAGCTTGCTTAGTGATTTTCAGGAGCCCTGACGCTTCCGCAAGCAAGACGGAATTCCCATCAGGTGCTACCGCCGCAGCCGCTCGGTCGTCTCCTAACCAGGAGCCGCCTCCGAAAAAGATCAGATCCATCTGCCAAGGCATTTCCATGGATCAGAGACTGCCATTCCGAGACGAATAGCGACCGGGAGAAAGGACAGTTGTTGACGAACACCTTAGCCCAGGAGACACCGTCGTCCCTTGAGCACCACGCTTCTGGACTGAGCGTGTTGCAGTCGAGGTTCTCGGAGTAGACCACGCACCCTCCGAGGATGTAGAGGTCGCCCAAGAAGGACACGGCCACTGCCCCTGCAGCGCACCCAGGCAGCACCCATCAGCTGAACACGACCGGTCTTACACTCTCTCGTACGCGGCTGAAATGATAGGTGGCAGGAGAGACACACGTAACGGGAGGCAAGCTAGCAGAAGGGTGCGAGGGCACCCGCGCGCCTCAGCGCCTCAGCAGGGCCTGCGACGAATTGGAACTGCAGGCTCAAAGGGCTCTTTCTGCATCCAGTTTCCAGCTTCCACACATCATCTCTCAGAACCAAGTTCTCACCCTCCATTCCTGTCATCCATGCACTAAGAGTCGGGTTGCTATATCCATCAGGGCAGACAGTCATCCCGGTCGCCGGCCACGCAAGGGGTCGAGGGGACAGACACCGACGCCGGCCATCACATAGAGATAACAGCCATGGATCACAGCAGCCAGGTCTGCTCGCGCTTTCCATGGTGGTTGCATCAGTGTGTACTGATCCTGCTCCCGCACGCATCTGCACTTCAGTGTGCATCGCTACCACGGCAAGCTGAGTGCAAATTGGGGCTGCACCCATTCTGCGCCATCTGTGGAGTACCACACATCATTTTTATACGTGATTGTTGTACCGTCGTGCACGCGTCCACCCAGCACAACCACTCCTTGACCCGCTGGCATAGACGAGAGACCCTCTCGCTTGCCCCAGGGCGCGGAGTCCTTGATTTTCTCCCAGTCAGCACCGACCCCATACCACGGCAGGGCCTCAGACTCGGTCGGCGACAGACGTAGTCGTGAGCTTCTAGGAATCGGACCCTGCTGCTGGCCGCTGCTTTCTTCAAGACGAACGTGGCCTTGCTCTGCTCTGGCTGCGCCAGAGCCGAAGGTGACGCCACGGCTCACCCACACTGGGCTCATTTCGTTTGCTTGTAGGGCGGGCGCAACGTGTAGTACAGCTAACAGCGCAAATAGATCGAGTGACCAACGGATAACGACCATCGTGGACCACTTTACGTGTAGGAGCCCAGCCTGGAGCTGCAGGCCAGCCCACCACAACTATTTGACAGCTGTTTGGGGGGCGAGTAGAGATATCAAGGGGATGACGGCATGCTGCACCCACTGTGCGTACACCTACGCACAATCGGACCTAAGCAAACACCAGGGGTGCGAGTGCTGAGGTCGCCCTTAAATAGCTCGGCACGCCCTGGCCTGCGCCCTGACCCTCGCCCCTGAGCGGGCAGGTCGATTTTTTTAATTTGACCATTGTTTGCTTAGGTCCGATTGCCCCGATTCAGAAACTCATGTTCGTCGGCCGTGTCTTTCAAGCAATGCCGTGTCTTTCAAGCAATGCGACGACTGCTTCCGCCAGGTCGTCAAAAACTTCCGCACATTGAGCAAGAACGCGGATCTCCGGGTCCAGAGGCTGCCCTGCGACATCGGAAGCATCCGGTGCAGCATCGTCGGGCCTGGAGGCAGAGGCGAGGATCCGAGCTGCCTCCTTCCCGTGATGCGACGAGCGTACGAGCATCAGTTGTGACACCCCGGCGCGATGTCCAGCAATCAAATCAGTGAGATTATCCCCAATCAGCACGTGCGATCGCGGGACGGAGAGCTCCGCTGGGGCCCCAAGACGAAGGGCAGCGTCCACAAGATCGGTCTCTGGCTTCAGCGCCAGACGGTGGCATTCGAGGGAAACTTCGTTTCCAGGCGAGTACAGAATCGCGTCCACGAGGCGCTTTGGTTCCGAACTGCTCGCACTGCGATCAATCGCTGCTTGCTGATCCAGCTGTCGCAAGAGCACCTCGTGGATTTCCCCAAGCTTAGCGTGGGTCATGAGGCCCCGTCCGACCTGCCGGTGGCGAGCAGGTGATTAGCGTAGCGAAACCTTTGCCATGCCCCCTGGTGAGTGCGGTCACGGGACATTACCGACTTCTGGTTGGTAATGATGCTCACACGGGCTCCGGCTCTTTTCAGTCGGCGCAGGGCCACCCCGGCGCCGGGGAGAGCCTGGACTTGCGCCACCTCAATGACTCCGGGACGCCCCACATCGCTGTTTAGCACCCCATCGCGGTCAACCAGCACGTGTAATCCTGCGCCACTCCCTTCGACAGGGTCCTCGCTAGACCCCAGCAGCGCCTCCCTGGCGTCCTGCACCGTACCGACCAACGTGTCGAAGCATCCTGCCAGCACCGCGCGTCCATGTGATCCGTACGCCACCCCAAGTGACGTTACGCCGGCTGCCGCTGCTGCTTGGGCATCTGACGGCGCATCGCCGACATAGACTGCCTCGGACGTTGTCACCCCAAGCTCTGCCAGCGTCTGTAGCAGGCCGTCTGGGTATGGTTTTGGTCGCAGTACGTCGTCTGCACCGTGCACTACCGAAAACCGATCGCGGACGCCGTTGACAGACAGCACTGCCTCAGCATATGCAACCGCTGCATTGGTGAGCGCACCAAGCTTCACATTCGGCGGCGCAGCGTCTAAGAGTTCCCGGATGCCTGGGTAGAACCCGGCAGTTTCCTTGTCCACCAGCGCAATATACGTTTCATCAAACTTTGCGCCCAGCACTGTTCCTTGTTCGTGAAACTCGGTCCCGTCGTCAGGCGACAATCCTGCGTGGCGTGCAAGGCGCTCCGGCGTGGTGTAACGTGTGTTGTAATGGTACTGCTCTGCCGAGACAGGTGCGAAGCCGAATTCCTCAAGGACCTTGTTTGTGGCTGCCATCGCCATGCGCGATGAGTCGCAGAGCGTGCCGTCGATATCAAATACAATCGCGCGCTTCTCGAGAGGAGGCCGGCCACACAGGATTGGCGGCATCGTTTCCGCCTGTTGTCCAGCGGACATCACCACTGTTGCTGGGCTGGCTCTGTATCGAGTAGAAGTACACGTGTCCGTCACTCCAAGTCTATCCGGGCGGGATCGTGCTGAGTTCACGGTGCGAAATGAGGCGGCCTGTGCAACAAGCGCACAGAGAAGGACGAGGCGTAGGCAGAGCAGCCAAACTCGCATCCGACGACTCGCTTCTTTTCTGGGATTTTGCAGCGAGGAACTGGCTCAGAATTGATCACAATAAGTTGCACCCCGCCACAGATACTCCCCAGGCCCATCCACAGCGATCAGAGTTGTTGCCTTGCCCCTGGCTAGCAGGGTCCCTGCTAGCTTTCGAGGCGGGCCTGTGGAAGAATGAGGCGGGCCCGCTTAATTAATTATAAATATAAATAAACGGTTCAGCGCCAGGCGCCTGCAAGCTCGGGGCACGGTAACCTCCCAATCGTGGCACCATCGACCTCCCAATCGTGGCACCATCGACGTCGGCACCCGGCGCATACCCGTGGAGAGATGGGTGGATTCCTTGGGCGACACAGGACGACGATTCAGCGAAGCGAATCTGAATCGTCAAGCGAGTGTTCCACCACTAACTCGAACCGCACGGAGGAAGAGGAGGAAGCAAACGAGGCCGGATGGGAGACCATTGAAATTATTTGGCAGGCTCGCGCCACCTCCCTCCTTCCCTCCTTCCCTCTGTCCCTCCCCCACTCCCTCCCTCCCTTCCTCCCTCTGCGCGTAATTTTCATCGAAGAAATGTGTGCAGGCAACTTGTGCGGATCTAGAAAGCCGCAACTGGGAAACAAGTATCGTTATTGCGGCACGCAAAGCCAAAGAGGAGGCGGAGGCTGCTCTCAAAAAGGAGGAGGAAGAAGCAAGAGCAGCTGAAGAGGCGGCCCATCAGGAGCGAGAAGAGTACTTGGAGGCGCAGCGAACCATGGAAAAGGAGCGACTAGAAGCAGAAGAAGCAGCTCGTGCTGCGGAGGAGGCTCAGCGGCAGCTCGAGGAGCAGGTGCATGCGCCTTTGCGAGAGATTATGTGCTCTGAGCACGCAACCAGGCTCTCTGTGCCTCGCTGACGACAGACCCAACTCGAATTCAGCGCGAAGAACACTGTGACTTAAGTGAACGAACGTGCGCAGGAGGAGCAGGCCGCACAGGAGCTGCGTGAGGCCGAAGAGGCCGAGGCGGCATTTGCCAAGGAAGAGGCGGAGGCGGCGGCCGCAGAGGAAGACTTCGAGCGGGAGCTGCAGGAAGCTGAAGAAGCGGAGGAGTTAGCGCGGCAAATGTGGAAGGCAGCGGAAGTCGCAGAGCAGGCTGCAGTGCGCGCAATGCAGCGGGTAGAGCGAGCTATTCTCAAGGATGAGGCTTTCGCAGACTTTGAGCGGGCCGAATTGGCAGCCCTGAAAGCAAAAGAGGCCGCAGAAGAGCAGCAGAAGCGGGCGGAGAAGGAGCGACGCGAAGCGGAAGAGGCTCATGCAGTGGCAATTCGTGAACGACGCGAGGCAGAGGAAGCGCGGTTGGTAGCACAGAAAGAGCGGAGAGAGGCGGAAGAGCATGCGGCGCTAGTTGCTCAACGCCGGGCCGAAGCCGAGGCAGCGGCCGCTCGGGCAGCAGTGGTTGGATGATGCGGTCGATGTGATTCTGGGCGGG
>ENA-UOXV01001746-UOXV01001746.1-marine-metagenome-genome-assembly--contig:-NODE-1746-length-29640-cov-5.700254_pt1 | contig 29640 bp, 28 predicted proteins | sample MGYA00238165_ERZ766961 | MGnify/ENA primary metagenome ERZ766961 (study PRJEB28924, sample SAMN03173240) | marine metagenome | biome: Marine; feature: Water; material: Subsurface seawater | place: North... | reverse complement strand
GCCGCGACGTGGTCGACCGAATCATCGGCCTCTGCGCGTCGCCCGCGGGCGCGCTCCAGCCACCGGCGTACAGTGCGGGGCAGAGCGCAGGCAGGCACGCGGGAAGGCCGCATATGCACTCGCACCCACCGCCCGCCGCGCTGGCGAAAGCTGTTGCCACCAGGATGGACTTCGCCGAAGAGCACTTCAAGCCGCAGGAGGTGGCCAACGCGCTGTGGGGCTGGGCGTCACTGGGCCTATCGGGTGCCTCATTGGCGGTCATCAGGTGGACTCAACACGCGCTGCGCCTCGCCTCCAGCTTCAAGCCGCAGGACATTGCAAACGTCCTGTGGGCGCTCGGGCAGCTGCAGCACTACCCGGGGCGCGAGCTGCTTGAGGCGCTCTGCGAGCGCATCGTCTCGCAAGCGGACCACTTCAACGCCCAGGACGTGGCCAACAGCCTCTCGAGCTTCGGGTGCTTGGAAGTGACGCCCCGGCCTGCTGCACTCGTTTCGCTCTGCGAGGCGGCCTGCCGCCTTGCGAAGAAAATGTCAACACAGCACTTGGCTACCTCCCTCTGGACCCTCGCGACGCTGGGTGCATCTCCGAGCTCCTAAATCATTTGGCCGAGCCTCTGCTGGCACGGCCTTGCACTGCACAACGCGCTTCCGAGCTGCCGCTTCGCGCCAGTCTCCGCGACGCCTGGGCAACGCCTGAGCGAGTGATGGGTTCTTTTCTCTTACGCGAGAGTGCCCCTGGGCAGGACTCACCGAGGAGGTGCGTGCCATGCTCCAAGCACCAGAGCGCGAGTCGCTCGAGCGCACCATCGAGACGCTCGCCGCCGCTGTCGCGGACCTACCACGTTCAGAGTTCCACCCAGAGCTTGCGTGTCTTGTGGCGTGGAGCGCGGCGGTGCTCGAACACTTTCCCGTGGGGCTGCTGCGCAAGGTGGCTGAAGTGATGAGCATCAACTGTGCGTTGGAAGACGTTGGACGGCGCCAACTGCACCAGTTTCTGCTCTCGTGTCGTTTAGAGCCGCGCCTGGAGGGGCTGGTCCGCACAGAACCATCACTTGAGGCCCTGCTCACAGAAGAAGCGCAACCCTGCCTTGAGTGTTTCACGCGACAGTCGCGCGATGCAACGGAGTCCAAAATGCAGCAGGCCGTTTCGCAGGCACTCCGTCAGAGGTTGCCGGTGGGCTCACAAGTGGTCGACGAGTTCGTGGATGCTACCACGGGATACTCGATTGACTGCTACATTCCAAACGCTCCGCTGCCCGAGGGCACCGCCGCGCCCGCTGGAGACAAGGGCGTGGCAGTGGAAGTGGACGGGCCGCACCACTTTCTTCGAAACTCGAGGCGTCTGCAAGGGCGCACAATTATCAAGCACATGCACCTTCGACGCGCCGGTGCCTGCCACAGTCTCGCCCGACTGCATGCGCTCTTGCCTGCATGCGCTCCAGCCCGCCTCGTAACCCGAGACCCCTCGGCTTCATGACCTGCGCCCTCCCCTCGGCAGGCTTTCGCGTCGTGTCTGTCTCCTACCACGATTGGGATCGCCCGGCAGAAGCGCTCGCCCACTCATGCGACGGGTCCGACCTTGAAAGCGCGCGCTCTGCACTCCTTCGCCAGCTTCTTGCGCCCCACACGCCTCTCCCGTGAACTCCTCAGGCCCCGCCTGGGGAACTTTCTCGGGACCGAGGCCGCCCGCCAAGAGGCGCCACGTAACCCGTGAGCGAGCGCCAGCCGCTGGCGGAATTCGTTCTACCTCGCACTGAGGCCTAATTTCATTCCTTTACAACTCATAAAGACACGATGAATCGTGTCGCTGAATCAGAGAGCTTCATCGCATCTCTCCAGAACCCATGGCACCTGGTTAAGAGCGTCTGAATCTGCCCAGCCGTCCCAGGCGGTTTGCGCAGAATCCTGTGCTAACCCTGAGGGCGCGTCGGCCGGCCACGGCTGCACCAGCGCAAGCACTACGCTTGACGCGTCAAGCACCGCCACGCCGTCCGCCACGAGCTCCCGCACCAACCCGCCCAGCGAGTGCCCCAAAGCCCAATCCGCGCGACCCGCGCCCCCCAACGCCCCCGTGTCCCGGCAGCACCGCCGCAGCCAGCTTCCCGGTACAGCTACATACCGCGCCGCGCCCGAGGTTTCCAGTCGCCCTTCCTCCCACCCCAGCGCCTGCACGCGCCTTCGTCCCGCTTGGTGCTCGAGCGCCGCCGCCAGCGTCTCACCGAGCCGAGCCTCCGCATCCCTCGGCAACACCCTTCCAGTTCCAACCAGCGCCACTCGCTCACCGAAACGCGCGCGCACTGCCGCCAGCGCCAGCAGCAAGTCGGGGCCTGCCACGGTCTCCCCGTCCACCGCGACCACTCCCGACGCAGCGCCGCCGTCCTCTGCCGCGGCATGCGCCTGCGCCGCGCAGAGCGCGCCAACGAGGCCCCCGGCCCCCTCCCACTCCACAAATCCCATTCCCAGCCGCGCCGCGAGATCTGACGCCCCCTCACGAGCCGCGCCAGCGAGCGCAAGGCCCCGTCGGCCGAGAGCAGGAGAGAGGGCCGCCCAGCCAGCGGCTGCCGCGGCAAGCCGCGCATCAGCGAGCGGAGCGTGCACGTGGCCCCTCTCGCCCCGTGCGAGGGCGGTCGCTGCCCGAGACATGCGGGCGGCAGGGACGACGACGCCTCGCGGGGGCGGCTGGCGTTGCAGAGCAGACCCGCGAGGGGTCCGGAGACAGATTGGGGTTCTGAAGAATGCCAGGCCGAGGTCGCGCACGCTGCCTTGGGCGGCACTGAAAAAGTCGGAGCCACCGTCGATGGAAACGGCGGCCCCTGCCACCCCGCAGGGCACAGCACCCCACTCGCAGCCGCCAGCGACAGAATCGGGCAACGCGCGGCGCGCCGTGGGTGCAGCGCAGACCACGCGCGTGGGCGAGAGGATCTTGACAGCCGGGTCAGACGCGGATCCAAACCTGCGCAGGTCGGCGCGGGGACTTGAGTCCTGGCCGTGCACGGCTGCGCGGCTTCCGTAGGTGTCGTGGGGCATCTTCTAAGCGGCCTGGGATTGGGAAGCTACGGCGGGGGGCACCACGGCCATGTGGGCGGGGCGGTGCCTACAGAAGGTCTTGCAGAGCGCGGAGGTGAAGCCCTCGCCGTGCAAAGTGACAAGGGTGCCGCCCGCCGCGGGCGCGGCGAGCGGGGCAAGCGCGGAGAGGGTGAGGCGTACGTATGAGTACGACCACGGCTGGCCCGCCCCCGCGCCCTCTTGGGGGGCACGAAAGCTCGCACCTCCGGGGAGGGCGAGGCTCAGGGGGACCCTTGCCGCGGCGAGGCGCAGCGCCTGGCCCACGAAGACCTTGCTCAGGTCCGCCACTTCCGGGTTCAGCTTTGCCAGCGTCTCGAGCGCCAGGCCGTTGGCGGCCGCCAGCCGACCAACTGACTCCCCACTTTGCACGCGTGCCACCTGCGCTGGGGCCCGACACCGCACCACGCCCATGCGGCCTGCACCCGGTTTGTCGCCCGCGGAGATCTCGGCAGCGACCTCGCCCAGGACCCGCACACTTCCAAAGCTACACCACACGTCACCCTGACCCTCTTTAAGGCCTCGGACTTGTGGACCACGCCAGGTGACAAGGCCGCCGCCGACCTGCCACCGGCTCAGTCCGTGAGCAGCACGAGCTCGGTGGGCAGCACCCGCCTCAGCGACGCGCCCCCGGAAGTGGTGGCTAGAACACCCATCCCGCGAGTCCTAGCGCACCCGAGCATGAGGGGTAGGACAAGGAGGGGTGGGGCAGAACGTCCGGCCCGCGGTCAGGCGATGGCTCCAGCGTGAGGCCCTCACCCGCAGCGCTCGCGGCAGCGCTCCCCACGGCGTTGGCGCCGGCGCCCGCATGCCCCCCCCCACAACCCGCAGGCAAATCAGGGGGACTGGATGCTGCCATGGGTAGCACTCTGCCTCGCGAAACGAAGCTGTCGCCAGCGGGGACGGCCCACCAAGCCGCCACCTTCAAAGAACGATGCACTGTCTGAGCATGAGGTTTTCCGGCTTGCGAGAGACAGAGTGGCGCGTGCCATGGTGAGGACGACGTGCCTGCTGGTCTATCGCGAGTCGGCGCCGTTTCTCCTCCTTTTCCTGCGCACTCTCGTAGCCATCGCCCGCTGGAGCGCCAAGGATCTTCGCAGCGGGAGCTCGAGACTGGGCGCGAGACGGCAGCAAAGTGGCATGAGAATTGTTCTGCGAAATCCTCAGGCGTAGTGCTTCCAGCGATCTGCGGTGGAAATTTTGCGTCAGGTAGTGTTTGGACCTTCCTTCAAGCAGAAGCGGGTCCGTGCTTCACCAGACTGCCATGGCAGAACTACCCTTTGCTGCATTCTCATCCTCTAACTGCGGGCAACAGAAAGCGGATGGATGTTAGCCTGCGCTCCGATTCGAGTTGCTTGTTTCCCCATACGTTGACTGCGACCAGCTGAGCTGCAGCAAGCGCCATGCCAACGAAAGCCACGACGCGCCATGTCCGTCCCTGCCCAACTCCGCTTCGCCCATCTGACAGAGTCTGTGCCCTGCCCCGAACCTCAGCGCCACGGTGCCGCATGCAGTACCGCGCACAGCAGGTGATCGGCGCCGGTCACACGCTCATTTCTGCACTCATACTTCCCTGACGCGGCGCCCAAGCCATTCACACGGCGCCGCTGGGCCGCCGAGGTGCATCGTCCTGAGGCGGGCTTTTCCAGAATTCTGGGAAAGCTCTACCTGCTCCGAATTCCGTTGGAGGCGACAAAGCGACTGCCCGGTAGAGGGAGAAGGCTCGAGAGCCTTGCTCCCACCGGCTGGCACCGCAACGCGTGTTTTGTCATTTTCCTGACCTGAAAGTTCAGCGAAATTTCGCTCAAGGTTGCATCTTCGTGTGCCGCAACAGCATTTCGTGACGTCAGGTCCCCCCGCCAATCAACCCGCAGATGCCAATCAACCCGCAGGCAGATGCTCAGGGCGCGCCATGGGATCTGAGATAAGAGCAACCAGACAAAACTCTGCGCCGTATTTCTTGACCCGAATTTCATCAGCTCTGTGTGACCTGCAGATACTAGTTCACCCTCATGCCTCGCCTCGGTGCGCTCACCTGTTTCCCGTTGTGCGCTTTGGCAGATGCGAGGATGGCCGGTCAAGACCTGCGTGATCTCGGCCGGCAACCTCCACCGAAGGACCAATTGAGGCCGCCTGGGTCTGGACGAGATGTAGGCGGTCCAGTTCCCCGGCTGACAACGGCTTCGCCTTACGAAAGTGTGCCTGGTGCGCCGTTGCCCAATCTCACTCTGCGGTCTCCCGCAACGTACTGCCTTACTATCCAAGGTGCATCTCTACCATACGCAGCGCTCACCATCTGGTGGTGACACACAGGTGCTGGGGGTCTGAGCTCATCACGCTCGATGCCGTCAAGGAACGGATCCCGGGCCTCTGTGACGTCGATCTTTTCAGAAGGAAGCCAGCGAAAGCTGCTCGACGCCAAGATGGAGCGCCGACGCGCTGACGAGGACCTCGCGATGATGAAAAATCGCGTGAAGAAGTTGCAGTTGGAGGAGGAGCGGGCGCACAAGAATTTGGAGAAAACTCGGAACAAGGCGGACGATATCGTGCGTCTGAAAGCGCAGAACGAGCTGCGGGCTAGGGCTAAGGAACACGCGCGCAAGCTTAGAGAGGAGGAGCTGCAAAGAAAGATACAGCAAAGGGCTCTCGATCGTGCGACGCGGGAGGCCAATGTTCGGGCTGGGCGGCAGGCACAGATCCGGGCAAAGCAGCAGGCAGTGCACGAGGGCCGGCAGGAGAAGCTACGTTTGCAACAGGCAACAATCAAGTTCCGGCGTGCACAGGACGAGAAGGCTGCGCGCATGAAGCAGGAAATTTACATACGTGAGCGGCAGGCAGTTCACGACAAGTACAAGGCGCGGCACCTTGCGCAAATGCGTGCGGTGCAGAGCTACGAGGACCGCGTGATGGAAGAGGACCGCCGTCGCGCTGAGCGCGAACAGGCCATCTCTGCCCTCGAGGAAGAAGAGGCGGCGCTGCTGCATCGTTTGCGCCTTGCGCAGGAGCTCCAGTGCTCTGCGTATGATCAGCTTGAGGTTGCTCTTCAGGTTTAGACCTACCGAGGCAACGCGTTGACTGGGTTGCAGAGGCGTGGGAATGGGGAGCCGGCTTCACCGGTATCCAAAAAAGTACAGTTTACTCGGGTTGCTGGGTAAACTTGCGCCAGATCAGAATGCGAGAAGGCGCTGCGTGTGCGCGACTACACTTAGCCGACGCAAGCCAGTGAAGGTTGCAGAGTGACATGCCGCAGACTGAACGCTCGGACACTCCAGCGGCCCATGCCCTCGCCCGGTATCCCCGAAGAGATGATGATGATGGTCAGATTATGCCGAAGAGGGAAGTGGCAGTAGATCCACGCGCGCCAGGATCATCCACGCGTGATAGAGTGTTCGCGAGAAGGCCCGTGGAGTGGTCATTGAGGCACTTGCGCAGCTTGCAGTTCTCCATGAGAAGTCGTAGAGTCTCAATGTGCAGACGCTCCTCAACGGGAACCTGTGCAGCCTCTTCCATCACCTTTTCGATGCGCTCGTTGCTCAGCTGCAACATCGAGCGTACGCCCATCGCTATCTGAGATTTGCTTCCCTGAGACTTGAGGTCTGTCGTCTCAAGCTCCTTGCGCAGATCGCGCAGCGTCCGCGTGAAGTTCTCTTCGAACTCCCTCCGTCGCTCTAGCGCCAGCGCTACCTCTTCGGGCGACATGGCTGCATTTCCAGCACCGCCACCTCGGCCCTCGAGTTCCGCCCGAAGCGCCTTGACCTCCTTGGCAAGCAGCGCCTTCTGCGCATTAGCCTGGGCGATAATTGAAGCCTTCTGCTGCTCCAAGTTTGCGATTTCAAGCTTGGCACGATTCACGTCTTCATCCTCTGCGTCCCCTTTCTTGGACTTGCCAGACGCCCGCAGCGCTGCAACCTCCCGCCGCAGCTTGACCACCTCCTGCGCCAGCAGCTGCTTGTGCAGCTGCGCGGCCCCCGCGTCATCCATGCGGCTCGCATCCGACTGCATCGACGCTCCTCCTGCTCCGCTCATTGACGAGTCTACCGGAGGCTGCGCAGCCGCCTGCGGTGTTCCCGAGCGCGTCTGGCCCAGCACTGGAGGCCCAAGCGGCGAAGCGCCGCTGCCGGGCTGTGCCGCCGCGGGTGACATAGCGACGCTCGGTGTCCCTCCCCCAGACTCCGGGCCATTGCTTGCATAGCCAGGCGCGCAAGTAACAAGGTAGTAATCGTTCTGCTGACCCGTAAACAGGCAGCGATCCTCTGTCCCGTTGTCCCACAACACCGAGCAATAGCCCCCGTTGGCATGCGTTGCCGTGATGGTCCCGGTCCCAGCATCCTTGAACCTGCACCCGGGATGTAGCTCTCACTTATCGCTTGCCAACTGGCACGCACGTTTCAGTTGAGAGGTCGTTCTCTGAGACAATGTCAGTGAGCTCACCCCTGTGCCATCACAACCCGGAGCCCCGCTGCTGCAGGAATATCTTGTCCGACGACCTGCAACTCGCATATTTGATCAAGACACGAATCGGGCCGCGTCGAACACCCGTAGAACAAGCGCAGTGCAACACTCCCTGAGCCTCCCCAGCCCATGCCTTTCGCTCGGGCTTCCACTAAGTCCTAACGTGCGGTCACGAACGCCCAGCAGACTATCCTACATATGGGGGTATGTAGTGCATTGGGCCAACGAGGAGCAGGGCACCTGGCCGCCAGGTATGCCGGACATGGTTGCCTGTTCGTCTTCCTCTTTGCTAAAAGTCATCATTTTAGCGGAATCAAACATGACACTTTTGCGAAAGTTACGGGGCGGGAACTTCTTTGTCGCGGAGGGCTCGACGCCTGGCCTCAGGCGTTTGGGCCTCTTGCGTGAAATATTGCGTCTGAGATGCTGGCAACCCGGGTTGTCAGATCATGCCTGCTGGTCTCCACTCTCCTTTTCCTTCCTGCAGGTCTGCGACTCGTTTTGAATGCCGTGCTGCAACCGCAGGACCTTCCTGCATGCTAAATTGCAACCACTCTTGTCCTGATGTGCAAGGCTGTCGCTGCAGGCGAGGCGTTTGCCCCATTCGGTCTCGTCGGTTCCGCGCTTCAAATTCGGAGGTCGGGTGTACTTGGATTTGCTGCACAGGAAGGGATCGCAGCGCAGAGTGGCGGTGAGGAGAGTGCCTCGACGGGCAGCAAGGTAGCGAAGAGTGGCGTCTCTCAGTGGGGGAAGCGATTTGCGTCTGCGCTTGACGCCAACCCAGGGCGGGGTGAGCGGCGTGAACGCAGCGAGCAAGAGGATCGGTACAAGCAGGTGTTGGCGACCTCCCCGGGCAACGTCGACGCACTTTGTGGCTATGCTTGTTTCAAGAGTACTGTGCGCGAGGATTATGACGTGGCCGCGCAGCTTTACACCAATGCGCTGCGGGCGGATCCCGAGCGAGCGCGACGGATCACGATCCAGCTGTGGGCAGACCTCTGGAGCATGGAGGCAGAGAAATCGCGAACAGAGGAAGCCAAGGCTGCGTGGATGGACCTCTTCGGCAAGGTTGCAGAGGGCAAGCGGCGCATTCCTGTCCCGGTGCCGCCCGCGGCTCTCCAACGCGTCGTGGCGCTGCAACAATGCGCTGAGAGCGCAGTGGCTGGGGCGCAGGATGTGGCGTCGGCATTTAAGCAGGCGAATCTGGAGGTGCCTCAATCAGAGATCGATGAAACGACCGTCCCACAGGCCCTGAGACCACCAGGCCCCGCGCAGCACGCACCCGAGAAAGTTCACATGCCCCACCCTCTTGAAATGGTCAGATCTCCAGAGCATGTTGACGCTGGCTGCCCTCCCGCTTGAGTGCAGGGGGACACCTACGTTGTGGAGTACGAGATTCTGGCGGAGAAGCTTGCGGCGAAAGCGATCGTTCCGCGCCCGCGATTCACTATCTCTGCATTCTTTTCCTCTCTCTTTTTCCCCGCGTCAAGTCGCTCGAGCGCAAGTGCTTGAGCCCTCCGCCTTGACCGTACAGCGCCGATCAGTTGGGAGGCCGAGCCAAAATTTGCTGGTCTGCTGCAGCACGAGATCTGCAGCCGTTCGTTTCTGTACCAGTACAAGCGCAGGCACTGTGTGATTGCATGCTGCGGTTTTATTTCCTGATGGGACCATCTTGTCGCCCCGTTTTGGCTCTACAGATGCGCACGCGCCTGCGCCCGGATCTGAATCTGCCTAAAGGTGAATCCGCTAGTAGGTGCCGCGCACGTCCCGGTCCAGCTCAGCGAGCTCCCCTTCCGTCGACCGCCACCGCCGTTGCAGAACGTGTAGCTTTCCTTCGTCCGAATCTTCACTCGCCCGCGCGTAATGCACCGTTTGGCGCGCCTCCCTCGCCTGCAGCTGAGCTGCGCGGTGGTCTGCGCGCGCCTTGTCAGACAGCTCCGTCGCGCGCTCGCGTAGCTGAGCCGTTTCGCTGCTGAGCGACATGTCGGCCTTCATCATCGCCGCAAGGCTGGCGACCTGTTCTCGCTTTTTGGCCGCTAGCGCTGCTGCCGGGCCCGCCTCGTGCTGCTCCTTGCGCCTTTGCGCAGCTTGGGCGTCGCGCAGAGCCTCCTGCATCTGCTCGACATGTGCACGCAGCCCGGCAGCCTGATGCAGCTCGCGGGATGCCACTTGCAGATCCTGCGGCGCGCGGGCAGCGGCTTCATCCGCCTCAATGAGCAGCTCCGACGCTTTGTGACGGTACGCTGTGGCTTCCTTTTCAAGAGCCGCTGCTGCCCGGCTTGCCTGCCCCACGCGCCGCAGCGCACCTTGAGCTGCTGCTGTAGCCCGCTCTTGCGCTGATGCCACGTCTGCACTCACGGCCGCCGTCAAGTGCTCTCCCCCGGCACCCCGAAAAGGTGCCTTGTCGGCCGACGAGAGCGCTGCTGCAGCCTCGCTGCGGCCCGTCTGCGCGGCATCGCGCGCCTGATTCATGTCTGCCTTGGACGTTGCGTCCATGGTACCAGCCAGTGCGTTGAGACTCCGTGCCTGCTGTTCGAGCAGTCGTGAAGTCTTGAGCGAGTGGAGGGCCGCGTCGCGCAGCTGCATCGCCTGCTGCCGCTCACCCGCCGCCTGCTGCGCCACCTGAGACATCGTCTTCTCCACATGCGCTGTCTGCGTCGCAAACATTGCCCGTGCATTCCCTTGCTCCCGCTGATCCTTCAGTGCCATCTGCAGGCGCGCCCGCAGGCGCGCCTCCGCACGCTCGCGGCGACGCAGAACCGCTGCATCGTCGCGTGCGCGCCGTCTCAGCGCTGCCGCATGTGCGTCCTCCTGCACCGCTGTGCGTGTCTCCGTCTCTGCGTTGCGTGCCTGCACTCGGGCTTCGTGGTAATTATCCCGATCATTTCGCAGCGCAACGCGCAGTGCCGCCATGTGCTCCTCCTCGTCCTGCCGCTTGGCCTCGATGCGCCTCCGCGCGTCTGACTGGTGCTTCGCCCGCTGTTGCTCCACAAAGTCGTCGCTCTCGCCCGACGTCCGCGTACGCGCTCCCCCAAATCTCTGTTCTAGCTGCTGCAGTGCCCGCGCCGAATGCCCTGCCGCCTGCCGCTTGCGCGACCAGAGTGGTGTCTCTGGCTGCCGCTGCTCCAGCTCGACCGCTGCCCCCAGCGGTGTACCGATTTGCAGCAGAGCCACGGGCTGCCCACGCCCACGGTGCTCCCCCACCCCCCCGTCAGGCTTCTTGGCCATCCCACGGAGAGCCTTGGCACTCTGTGCCTCGTCCTGTGCCTTGGACAGCGCCGCCTCGGACTTGGCACGCATCATGGTGCACTTTGAGCGATAGGTCATGGTCTTGAGCCGGTGAGAGACCGCTCGCCGCTCCAACTTCTGTCCGATCTCCAGCGTGGCCTTGGCCGCAGCCGCAGATCGCGCACTTTCCGCGCGCAGAGCGTCTGCGTTTTCCGCGTGGGCTTTCGCGCGCCGTAGGATAATGTGCGCCTTTGATACGGCGGACCCGCCGGCGTCCTCCTTGGAGTCGCCCTCCAAGTGCAGCCTCGCCTTACGCTGCGGGTGCTTGGTCGCATTGACGTGCTTGATTGACTCCAACAACGAGTTCCCGGCGGTCAGCTGTACGCGGCCTGTCTTAAGCATCGCAACCCCCTTCTTTTTGAGCGCCTTAGCCGCCTCAACCTCCTTGTCGGCCTCCCCAGCAAGCATTGCCGCCCGTCCCTCGAGAGAGGTAGCCGCCTCCCGTTGCGTCCGTGCGCGATTAGACAGGCCATCGTCTGTATACTGCAGATGGTCTGCTATCTTGCACTCACGCGCCGCGCGCGTTTGCAGGTTCTGCCCCTCGATACCCTCTTGCACTGCGTCCTGTGTCTCCGCGTCCGCCTTGCGAATCAGGTGCGCGTTCCGCCGAGAAGTCCGACTTTCCTCGTTCGACGACGCACTCGAAACTGAATCAGAGTCTGGGCCTAGCCCATCGTCGTCCTCGTCGAGCCCCTCAAGGTGCTGCCGCCACTCTCCGGCGGTCAACTCAGCGTCCAGCCCCTCGAGCCGCTGCTGGCCCCCCGCTGCAGCCCGAGCCCAGCCTACACTGCCGTCCACACCGGTGCCCGTAATCATGTGTGTCTCGAGATCGACAGAAGGTCCGACCTCGGTCTCCCACGTTGGGCGTGGCGTGCCATAAATGGTGAGCACCGTCACGCAAAGTGCCACCGCAGCAAGCACCAAACCAGAAGCAAGAAGCCTCTCACGGAGCAGCGGGGGGCGCCGATGGCCGGCGCGACCCCCATCAACTACCATCACGCGAGCTGTATGGCGTGGCGAATCAGGGTCAACAAATCGCCAGCGGCGGACCGCTCCGCTGAGCGGGCCCCAGGTGCGATGGCAGATTTGGCTGAAACGATGACTCTCCACTCTCCGAAAATGGAGGGTACACGACTCACGGTAACGTGACTGCTTGGTTGGCTGAACAGAAACAGTGGATTTCGAAGAGAAGGAAAGGTTCGCTTGGCGCCAACATGGCCGATGTTGGCGACACTAGCACGATGAGCGCAGGTGTACCCCGATCCCTACTGCGATGCGTGCCGGATGAAGACTACGATTTGTGTTTGGAAAGCGCGCCCGGGCATCGGCTGCCCGCTAGTGCGCATTTTTGTCAGGAAGCCTCTGTGCCGAGGCCTGGGTGCACGTAGCACAGCTGTCTGAATCTGTGGAGAGCCATTGTCAGGAGATTCTGCGGTGGCCGAGCCCCCCTACAAGAAGAATTTGGAGCGGCTGGCTAGCCTGCAGGACCGTCTTTCCAAGGTGCAGAAGACGGCTGAATCGCTGCTTGCGACTGTGAGCGGTAACTCCCAGCGTTTATTTTCATCCACGTGAGCACGCGCCTCGGCAAGGCGTTGGATGAGGAAGTACCGTACTAGTTTTGCCAAAAAGGCTGCATAGAACTGCATAGAAAGGTTTGAAGACGTAGCGTCATGAGCGAGATCCTTGATCTGCTGATTGGCTCGACCGCCGCACCAAGGGTAGAGCGGGTTTGTGTGAGGGTTGTCAGGTCGGGACACGCGCCGGCATGAAAGTGGTCCCTTACGTTTGATGTTGGGCGTCTGCGTCAGGAACTGGAGACTACACCGACAAGCTGGTGTACACAGATGTGGATCGCATCAAGAAATTTCTGCAGTCAAACCCCCAGGTCCCCCAGCAAGCCCATTGGGTAATTGCAAGGTGCAGCAGCTTAAAGCACCAAGCACGGAAGTTTTGGCGAACATGTTGTCGACTCTTTGTGCGGTTGTGCATGGTGTGAATGCCTTGGCAGCTGGTGTCGTGATTCGATCGTGGGAGCATGCGATCGTGGGTTCTGTACTCTGTCAGTTCGAGGTTCTTCTTGGCATTTGATTGTGTTCAGCATGATGATCCGTGCTGACTCTTTTGAGCCGGTAGCGGGGCTTCAGTGGAAGGAATCATTTTCTCTGTCTTTGGGTTCGGCCCTTGCACAGTCGTGTGTGCAGTAGTGAAGAAGTCGCGTTTCAAAGCGGGCAGCATAAGAGAACGGTTCGCTGATGGCGTGGCTTCCGGGAACGCAGTTGGAGCAAGGGCTTTCGTTGGACGATGAAAACGCAGTGGAGATCCGCTTCGTCGTCAAGTGCAATTCCGCGGAGCAGCACCAGAACCTCCTTTCGCAGCTCAAGCTGACCGCTGATGGCAAGTGAGGTGCACCCCGAGACGCACGGCGTCAGGCGGGTGAGAGGTTGTGGGATGCAGGGATAGATAAATGCGAATCGAATGGGACATGATCATTCTTCACCCAGAATATCGTCCGCCGCGGCGCCCGGGCATCATTTCGAGCGTACGGGTCCGAGAGCTGCCGAACCGTGTCACTGCCACCTTGGCTCTCTAGTGCGTCTTGGACTTGGCGGTGACCTTGCTGGTGCCGTCTTTAGAAGGTTCGGGCTTGCGGTCGAGGATGCGGAGTATGAGGTAGGCCACAAATGCTGAGAAGAGAAGCGCGGCCTGCACGGCGCCCGAACGAGAAGAACGTGAGAGAAGGGCAAGGCCCGTCGCGCGGATCGTCCACAGAACCTGGATCCGGAAGTCGTGCTTGCGTGCGGGGTCGCGGCGGACGCGGGCGATCCACAGTATGCCGCCCGCCGCGAGAACGGCGCAGTAAGCGAGGGCCATTTCCCAGTGCGCGATCAGCAAGACTCGCAGCATGCCGAGTGCGTAGCGTCCCAGCGCGAGCCAGTAGGCCGCGATTGCGAGCAGCGTGAAAGTGGCCGAAGTTGCGCCGGGGACTCTGTACCGCCGAGCAAGGAGGAGCAGAACCACCGCAAGCCCTGCAAGCAACGAGAGCGAGACACCACTCGAGTACCACAGCACCTTCGACTTAGCCAACTTGCGCGAGAAAATCAGCAGACCACAGGCCGCGAGCAATAGCAATGGTAGCTGCAAGTTGAGGCGGCTTTTTGCCAGAACGACAAATGTAGCTGAGTCCTTGTTACTGGCAATCGACACACATGACCGTCCAAATGGAGAGAAGAGCTTGGCGCAGGAGGTGCGAGAAGGCGCCCAAACCGGAGGACATTCGAAGAGGAGGTCGGCCGGGGACGCAAAATATTCTATGCTGCGTGCAATGGAACGCCGTCGTGCCTGTTCCTCCATGTCCAAAACGTCCCCCGTGCCGTCGCGAATGTATCCGTCGACGAGACCGTGCATGTCGTCCCTCGACGCTGCGTGGACGTTCGGGATGTATCCCTCGGGCGCGACCACTTCGATTTCAACCTGTGTGCGGCAAATGCGCCCATCAGATGGTCAGGAAGCTTGAATCTATGTCGCAGTCACCATTAGGTGCTGAGGGGTTCGGGCCTCGTGGAAGGTGCGCCACACGTTGAACTGAGGTGCGTCGTAGCAATACACGAGCGGAGCTTCACTCCTCGAGATAGAACCTGGGAGGGGGGTTTGGTCATCAGTGGGCCTCAAATCGTCCTAGGCCATGGCAGAATGCACTTTTAGTCGGCTTGGTGGTCTGCGTATCTCCGCTGGCAACACTGCTCCGTTCTGCAAGCAGCGAATCTGAGGGGCATCTGTCCGCGTACGCAAAGACTCACCAGAAACTGGCGTATCGAGCACAAGGTCCACAGCGTCGCTTCTTGCTGCAGCTAGAAGACAAGTTATCAACGCGGCAGCGGCCCAACGGGAAACTGCGAGCATCCTTGCCCACGCCCCGTCTCCAAAACACCGATAGGGCTGACTTTTACGGCTGAAAAATCCCGACGAGATACGCCCCAAGCCAAACGAACGAGCCGATGGTGGGTACGAGGCTCGCACTCTGCGTCTTGGCAATCGCATTGCTGGTCGGGGCGGTAGGGCATCCCACGGGCTCCGTAAAGTCAGCCCTATCGGAAAGCGCTAGGCTTGCATTTGTACTTCCCCAAGCTTCGCGCAACGTTGCAAGGAGCAGACCGGGTGCTTCCATTGACACTGCGCGCCCAGCGGCGATCCTCTGCCATAGAATACAAAGAACCCGGCGTTTGGTGCACGGGGTGAATGTGTGGGCAAAGCTTCGCGATGATACGCTGGACGCTCTGGCCATCGACTTGCTAACGCAGGTGCTGGAGGAGGACAAGCCTGCAGAGGGTCTGATCAAGAAAGCGTTTCAGCGCTTGGGCACACGCGCAACAAACGAGCAACGCAAGCGGCTCTCACGTCGTGTCCTCGGTGTATCGGTCCTCCGTGTGAAACTCGCGTTCATCGTGGACTGGGTAGACGCGGAGCAGCTGATTAACACCTCAGAGCCGTGTGCACCCAGCCAAGCATAGTAGGCGCGATGTGGCTCGCCTCCTCTAAGGGCATGGCGTGTGCAGGACTGTGATGAATTGGAACTTCGAGCCGGAGATGAAGCGGCTGGCCTCAGCTGTGCGCGACCGGAGCGCGCGTGACCATGCGAAGGATCTGCTTGCGACGTATATTCTGCATGAGGAAAGCGGCCAGCACTCGGCAGTGTTTCGCGAAGGGTCGGCAGTGGCACTCAGCTTCCTCTCACGCGCGCAAGCCAAGCGGCTGGCGGCGGTCGACCCTGCGCGTGATATCTGGCCGTTGGTACTTGCCGATGAGACGCCCAGTGCAGTGGCGGCGGCAACGTCACTGCCACGCTGGCTTGTCGAAAAGTGGACGAGACAGCTGTGCGACCCTGCGCGCTCGCACGGAGGACTCCCGTTCTCGGAGGTGCACAAGCTGGCAGAGAGCTGCAACACGCGGGCGCCGGTGACCCTTCGCGTAAACCGGCTCAAGCTCGGTGGGCAGCAGGCGCTGGTCGAGGTTCTCGCTGCAGAGGGCCTCCAAGCCGACCTTGCCCGCCTCTGCCCCTGGGCAGTGCACCTGCGTGACGGGCGCCCTCCCGGCGGGATCTGGAGCCTTGCCGCCTGGAGGGCCGGGCTGTTTGAGGTGCAGGACGAAGGCTCTCAACTGATCGCGCTATCGACGGAGGCTGCTCCGGGCGAGACGGTGCTCGACTACTGCGCTGGTAACGGCGGCAAGACTCTCGCGCTTGCCGCCATGATTAGCAACAACGGCACCGTTCTGGCCTACGACATCAACGCTGCGCGTCTACGCCAGCTCGAGGGCTCGGTCGGTCGCGCTGGCGCCACGTGTGTGCGGACAGTAACCCGCGAGCAGCTGGAGGAGGTGAGTGCACTGCACTTCGACGCGGCTGGCGGGGGGCGCTCGTCAAATCAGTCCAACGGGGGCGGAGGGGTGGTCGGTGGAAAAGGGGGCGTGGACGTAGTGCTTGTCGACGCGCCGTGCTCCTCCACTGGTGTCTTGCGGCGGCACCCGTCGTTGCGGTGGACCCTCGCCAAGGACGATGTCGCGGAGTTCCCCGCCCTGCAGCTCGCCATTCTGCGGAACGCCTCGTCACACGTGCGGGCGGGAGGTAGGCTAGTGTACGCGACGTGCGCCATAAATCGGGAGGAGAACGAAGAGGTGGCAGACGCATTCGAGGCGGAGGTCCTACGCTCGGGGCCGCAAGGCGGCGGCTTTGAGCGTTGGCCGTTCGAGGCTCGGGGATCGAACCGCCGCGCGCTGCTGCCGCACGTGCACGGCACCGATGGGTTTTTCATCGCGCGCTGGCGCCGCGCGCCGTCGGCTGCTGCCACTGCCAACGCGCAGGGGGAGGGGCGCGCGCCACTGGAGGAGCCGCTGCCGGAGACGTAAGGATCGCGGGGCGTCTTGCAAGATCCGACGATCGAACCACGATTCCGCGGGGATGAGGGTGAGGACGGGTCTGGCCCCCCTCCTGGTGATCAGGGTTCTGGAGGAACTGTCGTCGGGCCGGGTCGCACGACGCAAGACACGGCAGCAGAATTGAATGAGCGGGGCGTGGCAAAGGCGTGGCTCAGCGCTCCGGGTGAGAGGGGCGGGGGGCAGGCGATAAGCGCGAGATAGAGGAGGACGCGCGGGGGCGCGGGATATTTTCACGCGACGAAGAGGCAGGCAACCAATTCCGGTGGGGGGAATGAAGTGGATGGCTGCCTAAAAAGTGGGCGCCGAGACACAGCATGACGCCGGCTGCGTGCCCTCCTTCGCCAGGAGCGTTCCATTGCAGAACTTCACTGTGAGCTCTCAAATATTACATTCATGTACATCCGATGAAGCACTCGACGGGTGACTCGCGCGGCAACTCGAATGGTACGCTGCGCCGCATTAGGCGAGGACTCGGATACTAGGGCGTCTTGACGGATGGAGCGGGAGATGGGCGTGTCCGCAGATCAGCACGCAGGGGGCGCGGCACGCAGGCAGTGTGACGTGCGGAAGCGCGCCGTCAGATGAGGTGGACGCCCACAACGCTCTCGCTCGACGCGCAGCGCGTAAAGGAGGCGGGTTGAGCTTCGCCGTGGGCTGTGCTGTCCCCCCAACCGTCATCCGTGAGCTGCTTTGAATTGTACAACGCTGGGATGAACACGTCGCTGCGCGGTTCCTGCGCGGGGATCGCCTGCCGCCCAACGCTTCTCTTGTCAGATAATAAAAAGAGGTGTCGGCTGCACTCTACCGTTCTGTGCCGCAGCGCAGCCCCGTGCAACCGCCACCACGAATTGGAAGGAGCAACATCAATCTGGCAAACATCCCTTCCAGATGAACCGCGCGAACCCTCTCGTCAAGGATATTATGTCGTGAGATTATCAGCTGGACTTGGGGGACACCAAAAGAAGATCGCTCAATCCCCAGGTTCCAGGCGCCGACGCTCCAGCTCGACTTTTCGACAGTCCGCCTGAGCTGTTGCCAGTACCAATGACCATGGTACGCGACTCTCCCAGGTCTGACAGCACCCCTTCCTCCGTCGCCTTCGCTTCTTGCCCGTAATACTCCGATTGATCGATTTCATAGATTTTGAAATTGAATTTAGCCACCAGTTTAGTCAGTGCACCTTGTATTTCGTCGCCGCTCGCCGCCCCTGCGGTCGCCTCTGCGATCAGGTCCAGGACCGCGCCGTGCGCGTCAAGTCTGCAGGCGGTGCTAGCGCTGCGCGCAGGGTGCGGCGGGAGATGACCCTGCAGTTGAAGCTCCCTCGCCATTCCACTGGCCATTCCACTAGCCGCCGCGCAGAGGAGCTCCGCGCGTGAAGCGCCGGGTTGCTGGTCCGCACCCGCCCAACCACCTTGCACGGCCGGGTCGCCGCACTGGTCGTGCAGCGTGCCCGTACCCGGTGCGCGATGCGCGCCCGCCGCGGTCGCGCGCACGGAGCGCTGGTCCTGGCCGTCGCCGTCTCGCTGTCCTGCGAGGAGCCAGACGGACGTGGGATGAGCGCCTGGCTCCTGCTCGCCTGGGTGCCACGGGGGGTGCGTGCGGAGAGACTCCTCCACGTCTGTCGCCCCGACCAGCGCGCTGGCAAAGCGCTGCGAGAGTTGGGCCGCGCCGGGCCGCGAAGAGGCAGCGAGGCGCACCGCGCCACAGACAGTGGTTCCGAAGATGCAGAAAAAAGGCGGTCCGCTCGCGGAGAGCGATGCAAGACCAGGCTGGCCACCAACCACCGCGGCCAGCACACTGCCGACATGGCAACCCACCCGCACACGCGGCGGAGGTGCTGCCCCCGCCGTAGCGCTTGATTCTCCCGGCTGCGGAAGCTTTCTGGACATGTCCACACTGTCGGGATGCAAGGAAGTGTCTTGCGGATCAAGCACTTGCGCAGCGGACCCGTCCACACCCGAATCGCATCCTGGTTGCTCGAGCGAAACAGACAGCAGCTCTTGAGCGAAGCGCGCCATCGCCACGCAAGGGTCGGGAGTTGGCGGCGAGGCGCCCGTCGCAGAGGAGGGTGTTAGTCCCGCGCAGAGAAGGACGCAGGCGCCGCGCGTCTCAGCGCGCACGAACGACGGGTACATGGCCCCGCGGGATGAGAGTATGCGCGACACGGCCGCGTGCAGGGTGCGCTCCGTGGCCGCAAGGGCCGCCGGTTCGGCGTCTGGCGCGTCGATCTCGGCGAAGAGCACCGCTGCCCGGGCGTGGCGCACCGGAGGGACCTTGAGTCCCGCCTGAAGTCGGGTGAGCACGTCCGACGGCAGCGAGGCACCGTCACAGCCCGGCTCAGGCTGCTTTTGGGGCGTGAGGGGGCGCAAGAAGAGGTGGTCTGCGCGGAGTGACTGCAGGAGAGTGACGATGTTGGAGAAGGACGGGCGGTCACCCACATGCTGCGCCCAGCATGCGCGCATCAGTTCCGCCACCTCCTTCCGCACTTCGACGTCAATGTTTGGGCGTAGCGTCCCCTCTTTGACGCCCTGCACAATCTGGAAAACGTTGGCCTTGCCGTACACATGCCGCCCCGGTCCCGAAGAGTTGAAAATCTCGGACAGCGTCACACCATATGCGTACACATCAGTCGCCCGCGTCGCACCCGCTCCGCGGAGAAGCTCGGGCGCGTTCCATAGCAGTGTGCCGACTATTTCGCCATCCTTTGACACGTGGGAGGTCATGCCAAAGTCGCAGACCTTGGGCTGGAGGCGTGCGTCTACCAGCACGTTAGAGGCCTTAAGGTCCTTGTGGATCAGCGGCGGCCGCGCGAGGTGAAGGTACTGCATCCCTTCGGCGATGCCCGCCGCAAGCTGCATGCGAATGTCTAGGGTTAGCGCCAGGCGACAAGAGAGCATGTCGGCCATGGAACCGCCCTCGACAAATTCCATGAGCAGGAACTCTTTGCCTGGGTCGAGGCACACCCCGAGGATCGGGCAAAGGTTCGGATGGCGCATCGCCACCATGACCTTGACCTCGGCAACCAGGCTCTGCCTTTGCGACGGGTCAAGCGGAGACGCCCAGAGGTCGTGGGGGGAGGAGCGTCGCTGGGACTGTGCCGCAGGGAAGACATTGTCCGGCATCGGGCTGTCTGGAATCGCCGAGTGCACAGAGCTGGACGTCGAAGTGTGCAACGATGGCTCGCGGTGAAGCGACACATTGCTCCACAGCACCTCGCCCCCCCGACCTTGGCGGTCCCCCTGGCCTGCGCGAAAAGATTCACGTCCCTCGGGCTCCGGCCCTGCCCCCGCGCGAGGCGCCCGTTCCCACGGCCCGATGGGTGCCGCGCCGCCGCGTGGCGCGCCTGTTACGCGTAGCACTCCGGCTGATCTTCTCCGCCCGGCCTGCCGTGCGAGTGCGCGCTGCGTCAGCCATTTCCGCGCGAGTCCGACGCATGAGGGCCAAGGGGCGCCTTGGCCCGCGGGCAGCACGATCCAGCTTCTGCAGGGGCGCAACGGGGCCCACCTCGGTGGGCGTAGGGGAGACAAAGCGTTTCACCGCCGCCTCCGCACCCCGAAAGTGAACCTGGCACAGATACATCGCATTCCTTCGTCAGCTTATTGGCTCCCGGCGCGGCAGACTGTTGCGCGGCACAGATTGGCAGAATACCTTGAGGACTAGACCAAAGGAGCCGCGGCCGAGAATCACGGGTGGCGCGGGAAAGTCAACCTGCACAAGGAAATCAACTTTAGGACGGCGCCCACACTCAATGAAAGGGTTCCGTGTTCATTTCCGATGACTGGTTCCCAATCAGAAATATGACAGACCTCGGCAAGGGAGATCCGCCAGAGCTTCTCGGCACGCGAGCGCTGCAGCGACCAGCGCATCGCGCAGCTTGTGAAGATCAGCAACGGAAATCCGACAGCGACTGCGGCTACAACTCCCACTGCCACATCGCCACCTTCCCGAGTAGCGTTCCCTGGCAGGGAGCTGTTTGCGCAGGGACATACTGATTCCATTTCGGCGAGCAGCGACGACGGCTGCGCCCATGCTGGCTCGTCCGAGCACGCAAGTGGGTGGCTAGCACATGGTACGCCCGTGGCTGCAGCGAGAAATGAGGTGAGTGCGGAGGTTACGTGACCACCGGCGGCCTGAATGACCCGGCGAACAGGCTGTGCAGGAAGGGCGCCGACTATGTCCGCGGCGACGTTGGTGGAGAGCGAGAAGTTGCTCCAGCAGGCGATAGAGCCGCTGGAGCCATCGGGCGCGAAGATAGCGTCAAGCTGAATGGGAGTGAAAGCGACATTCTGCGGAAGGCGAAGCTCGGCAGTCGGCAGTACAACGACGGGCACGACAGGCGTGGTGCCGATGGGGATGAATAGGAGCTCCATTGCACTGCTCGCGAGCAATCAGTGTTATGAGCAACACCATGTTAACGTCATCGCTGTTTGCAAGTGACAAGGGATCCATGCATGTAATATCTGATATAGCCGCCAGCTTGAAAGTGGCGACAGAGGCTAGCCTCTGTCGCCCAGAACAACAGGGGTTGGCACTGACTCGGCATCAGCCTTGAGCGTCGCGTCGCTCAGCAGCCTCTGGGGCCTGCACGAACAGGGGAGGAAGCTCAGCCTTCGTCCAGGAGCTGAACAGTAGCTGCGCGTTAGGACGAACATCAGTTTCATGCGGGAAGCATGTGAGGAATAGGCAGAAGCAGATGCTCTCACGAGGCACGCACGTTATGGAATCGGAGATGGCGAAGGCAAGGGCGCCCGCTCGGAGTGATCCAAGCACGGCCTGCGCGGGCGCCCGGCTATCTTCGATAGCAACTTTCTCGAACGACAACATGTTGTCGACGTTCAGCGCATAGAAGTTCTCCAGTGCCACGAGGAGCGCTTCGGAGGCGTGCTGATCTGCCCCTGGAAAGTGCGCATATTCCAGCACCGTCACTTCACCATTCGCCGGTAGTTCTCCTGACTGCTGTCTCAGCTGTCCTCCACATTTGAGCGCCGAAAGCTGCTGCAAGATATCCAGTCTTAGAGGAGGCCTGGCACTCGCGAAGTACTCTGATTGCTTGATGTTCCTTGCGTCGCGTGATTGGATGCTCCATTTCAGAAACGAGAGCAAGCGCCACCGTGCAGCACATAAACGCGCCGCGTCCGCGTTCGAGGCATTAACTCCGGCCTTGGGATCCCGCCCAGCGATAACCATGTAAGTGCTCGCGCCCATCGGCCACATCCCACTTCGCGGAGTTGGAAAAACGAGCGGGAGACAAACTCCATACCCATTGCACACAGCGTTCGTCTGGTCTACAATCGCTTCATGCATTGTTTCCACAGAGGCAGCTACTGGTTCAATTGCCTCCGTGGCAGCTGATCGGGATTTGCCCAAGATTAGGCTTGCCAAGGTTATACGCTGGCCGTGAATCACAGCTTGCATCGCCGCGTGCAGAGAGGCATACCCCACGGTGCCAGCGTTCTCCGCCAGCCTGCGTCCCGCAGAAAAGCCTGCATCATCGGCAACGCCCTGGAACATTGGGATTGCTTGGCACACCGCTCACTTTCGGGCAGAGGAGTGTACCGTTGGATACTTTCGGCCTCATTGGCACCCGATAAAGTTTGCATGCACATGGCAGCATCTTTACTCTCTTCACTCTTCGAATTCGCAGCTCTGAGCTCTGAGACTCCGTGATTGGCCGCAGACGCTCGAACCACGAACGAGAGCAACAGCAGTAGCGCTGCCCACGTCGATCCTGCAAGTGCCGACGAGGTCGCACTTCTATCAGGCGCTAGGCTGGCAGCAGGAGCCCAGAGTGCAACGCTTTGGGGGTGGTTGGACTAGAGACAGAACCTCGAACGATCCACCTGGCAGAGTACCAGGATGGTGTCGCGCCGTGTTCTCGCCGCATGAGGCGCGTCGTTGGACTTACAGCCGTTTCAGAGATAAGAAGACGATAACTCAGGTACCAGTCACGCGCCTCGTCACACCGGCTAGACCTGGACCTAGGAATGGGGCAAATCTGTCATGAGGGACAGCGCTCCTGCCGCGCATAGTCTCACAATCCCACAGAAGCCGTGTAAGTGGGAGTGAGAAGTTAATTAAGTTGACAAGGATCGCGCACGGCGAGAGGTCCCATATTGGGAGAGCGGGGTATCCAGGGCAGGAGGATGAATCAATGGGACTATGACCCGCCAGGGAGCGAGGTACGTCATTCTTTTCGGTGCTGCTAGGTTCCAGCTCGAGGTTGTGCCATTTGGGGGTGTGCTTGCTGGCCGATCACCTCCCACAAATGGAATTGGGAGCATCCGAGCCTTGCGTCCCTCCCATGAGCCGCGAACGCCCGAACAAAGTCCTGAACCGAGTTTTCTGTGGCCACGTGGTGGCCTTGAAGGGTGCAAAGAGAATGTTTTAGCACAAGAGCATAGGTTTGGTGGTGCTATTAGCTGCGATTTAGGCGAGCAGATGCTCAAACTTTCGCGTGACGTGGAGGCCGTGCCGGTCCCAGCTGCTCGAAGCCGTGGTGACGAGGGGCTAGTTGAGGGCAGGACAAACGGCTGTGCCACCGCGGACAGCCTAGTTTGAATCCACAATGGACCAGCGGATGCCCTAACTGTCGAAGCATGGCTGGACAGGTGGTGACGAACCGGGACCTTTACGAGGTTCTTGGGATCGAGCGTGATGCGACCGAGTCACAAATCAAGCGCGCTTATCACAAGCTTGCACTGTGCATTCCGCACCCCAAATAGAGCTGTGCGCCCTGCTCCGATGATTGGTTCGGGATCCATTCAAGCCGCGCAACGAGTGACAAGTTGCGAGTGTCCTTGTGCAGGATCCATCATCCTGACAAGCGAAGCCAGAATCCGTCGGGCTCGGATGAGGCGTTCAAGGAGATCGGATATGCATTCAAGACGCTCTCGGATCCAGAAAAACGCGCCATCTACGACCTCGGGGGGACAGCCGCGCTGGAAGAGCAGGAGGGGATGGCTAGCGTGAGCGTGGACCACCTGCTCCTCAATATCCTCATGTGAGGCTGCCGAGCTGACCCCAGGCTGTTCGTAGCACGCACACACTGATAGTGAGCGTGTATTGTTGTCAGGTGGCCTTCGGGTCAGAAGCTATGTTTCCTCTGCCTGCTCAAGCTTGTCCTCCTCGAGGCCACTATCCTCCCGATTCTCGCAGCCCTGCAGCTCGACGGCAACCTCGGGTGGTCGTGGTTCGGCGTCACAGGGCCTCTGTGGATTCCAATCGGCTTGTCTTGCCCAGTCTTCGCGCTTGCGCCGTTTGCCATATACAAGCAGCACAAGGAGGCAGGAGAGGATGCTGCTGCGGCTCTGCAGGCCAAGGCAAGTGCCGTGGGGTGCCTGGTCGCCACGCTGCTAGTAGGATGTGTAGCGGGATCGGTGGGGATGCTGTGTTGGCGCCTAGACGGCGGCAGTGCAACGGGCTTTGGGTTCGGACAGGCGATCATTCCAGTGCTTGTGGTTGAGGGGCTGCTGGCGCTCTCCCTGCTCTCTCTTCCGCGGGGAGAGGCTGTGCAGCAGGCGCTTTGGAAGGCGCTCCGGGTGGGCTTTCTCCTTCTACTCGCTAACAAGCTTGACGGCGCCGATTGGTGCTACCCTACGCTGCCTTGCAAGCCGCCGGTGCTCAGCGAAGCTTTGAATGGGCTCAAAGCAAGTGGAGCGCAGCCAGTTTTGTGTTCCCAGGGCCAGCATAGGCGGCGCGGATGCGTGCGCCACTGCACCATCACCGCTCTGGAGTCTCGACTCATAGCCACTGACGGGGTGCAGGGACTGGCTGGTGGTGCTCTCGCCGCTCTTCGTCTGGTGTGTAGCCGCGGTGGTGCTGTGGGCGAGAGACCTTCATGACCACCGTGAAAAAAAGGCCAAGGCGAGGCTCAAGGTCGTCCCTGGCGAGCGACCCTGGTGCCCCGCTGTGTGCGATGACTGAGAAGATTCTTTCGCACAGGACGTGACCTCTGAGGAAGAGGCAAGTCGCTACGCGCCCTTCTTCCTTGCGCTTCGTGCAACGCTGATCGCAGGCTGCCTGTTGGACCCCGCCCAGTTCTGCGCTTCGTGCACTGCGTGCGCTGCGTGCAAGTCTACGCGTCACGAACGCAGGCGGCTGCCGACCTTGGCAGTCTGCCCACGCCGTCAATTGAAAAGTTGACCAAGATGCTTGGGCGCAGACTCGCCACTCTTCTCCTTGCGGCCAAGGTCCGGTTCGGGCTGACGGTATCTTTCACCGCTATAGCAACGCCGCTCGTAATTTCGGTCGGCATCTGCGCCCATTGTATCCGTTTGTTGTTGTGTGTCCCGCACGTAGGGACGGTGCCGCGTGTGGAGGTAGTGGCACGCAGACCTGTTCCGCGGTGGGATGTGTCTAACGAGCAGGGCGGGTCGGGCTGAGGCAGGCGGTTTGCGCATACATTCTCGTTTGCTGGGCCATGCTCTGCGCGCGGCCCGCGGGGCTGGGCGAGTATGAGCATTTTGATGGCCAGGGCGAATCGTATGGAACATTCAACGGACAGCCGTGAGAGAACGAGTAGCACGCGACGAGGGTGCTTTGGCGGATTAGCCGACCTGGTGGCCGACAAAGCGTTCGAATCAGGCTCCAAGGAAGTGTAAAGGATAAATGGAGATGATCATATGCCTCTTGATTGCATCCGCAGTCAAGACAGAAAACACTGTACCAATATTAGCCATGAAGAGTAGAAACGTTTCAGTCCTCGGTCATGCGCCCCCAAACGTGCTGCAGCAGCTGGGAGCAGCCATTTCAGCATGACTTCGAAGAGGCAACCGCTCGTAGGGTGGTCAACGAAATTACAAGTTTTGAGCCCGTCACCCCCACGTCGCATTTAGGCAACAGCAATCTTATAAGCCTCTTCGCAATACTATGATGCGCAGATAGTGTGAAGCTAGGGCTTCAAAAACAGGCCGCAAGAGTAGAGCTGTTTGTCAACTCAACTTTTAAGCGACTCTGAGTCTGAGACGACGAGTAGGTGCACGCGCAGTACTGACACGTGACAGAATAGGAGACTAGATAATGGATGTGATCCGAATGGTGAAAGAATTGACTAGTATGAGCCAGCTTTTCAAACTCTCAGGGACCGGTTGTTGCGCGCGGATACAAAATCTGTTAATGTTTCCGATGACGGAATTACAGAAGCTAACAACCAGTGGCCTGTGGTCACCCATCCGCCAGGTCACATTTCATGAAATCGCTCTGATTACGTATTACGGCGCTGCATCCTTGCGCGGGTGGCAGCGTTTCTCGGCAATATGTTTATCGCATGTTTTGTGTGAGATACAGGACATTTTTTGTAAGTGTTGATGGTTTCATCTCTCCACGCCGGTCCAGCAGCGTGTGCGGCCCAGCACCCGGCTGCACGGGTCACCCTTCCACCTTCTATCATTAGACAAGCTCCATCGTCGCCACTGATAATGAAGACGGAGAAATTCTTGGTTAGGCCCGACTCATGGCGTCGAGCTTCAATCGAGCGTTGCGGTTCTCCTCAGGTCACGTTAAGATCCATCCACTTCACTCGGCCGCTGAATGCCATCAAACCTCGATGCACGCAAGTATTCGGTCATTTGGCTTGCATCTTTTCCCACTGCTGCGAAGTCTTGCACTTCATCGTTATCGCGTGGATGACCTTCATTTCCTGCTCTCGCCGAATGAGGGTCGAGTCGACGCACGGGGTGCGTGCTAAAGCGGAGGGTGCGACTGGGGTCGACATACAGTGCTCACCTCATCAATTGCAGCGTGGACTTTGCGCTGTCGATCGACCAAGCTCACCCCTTCAAAGATGTCGCTTACAACCACCACGTCAATCTTGGAGCCACAGCCTGCCACCAGGATACCCGGACAAGTTTCTCAGGCGCACGATCCCGCTGATGAATTGCACAGTTTCGTGCTGGGGACGTGCTTGACTCCGTGAAATCTGACATTCGCGAGGACCCGCACTGCCGTGGGCCTGTCTGTCAGATCGTTGGGCTGGGGCGCACCATCAGAAAGATCTTCCACTTTCACAAAGCTCGCCTGCCCCCAGTGTGGCACCGCTGTCAGGAAATCCGCAAGCTTGTAGCGCGCTGTCAATGACCCACCTCGCGCATGACTCAACGGAGTGGGACTGGGCTGGAACCTGAAGATGATCCTTTAGCTTGTCCTCGATCTTCAGGCACAGCGCTGCACCTTCACCCTGTGGAACACCAGATCCCGACATTTTCAGCAGCAGCTGCCAGCCTGCCGTCCGGCTGCCGAGATCTTCAGATCTGAAACCACCGGTCGTATTGCGGGAAAATTCCTCCGGCCGACAGATTCCATTTTTTAAAGAGGACTTCTCGGCAAGATGGCCCGGAGCATGCTGCTGTTCGCGATCCTCGTTGCAGCATCTCTACTGTCTGTCGCAAGCAATGGAGCCTTTGCCCCATCGCCATCCGCAGCGAAGAAGGGTCAGCTGTCGGGTGCGAGCGTCTGTGATGCAGTCAGGAGGCGTTGCGCGGGTGCACAGAGATGTGCTGCACCACTCCGCCTGTCCAAATTCACGACAGCTAGAGTAGAATCCGCCATGATTGGCGACAGCAGGTCGAAGCTTCTGGGGCAGTCACGCGTGCAGCATATCGGGTGGAACTTGGGCATGTGCAGGTCGCGAACCAGCCGTGCGCCTGCGGTTTGCAAGTCGATTGCTCTGTGCTGCGGACGTCGGGTCGGCTGACCATCGCTGTGGTGGATGAGCAGTGCGGACGACTTCATGGGTGAGGGTGATGTGATTGAGTTCCGAACTGGTTCCTTGGCCCCGCTACCCACCCTGCATAAGAGCCGCACGCGTGGCCCACATTCGTCGTCAAGGGTTTCCAGGAAAGGATTAAGATTGATCAAGATTGGGCTTCGCAGACGACGGCTGCTGCTCCATAGGGATGTTTGAGAAAGAGTCAGACGCAGGGTTACAACTTGTTCAGCTTGTGAGGCGTGAGGGAATGGGAGAAGAGGTCTACATGGACGAGTCAGTTCCGGCCATCGTGGTGCCGCGCGAGAACTGTCGATACGTGCCATCCTATCCGTCCCAGGCTGCCCCCCAGCTCAAAAAGCCCTGCTGTGCGTTGGAAAATAAGCTGTGAACACAAGCAACATAGCAACTACATGGCCTGATTCCGGCGCCTCGCACTTGTCGCAGAGAGTGGCTTGGTCCACGGCCTCACCCCACCACAACCCGCACGGGGAGGAATCTGAGGACTGGTAGGCTTCCAGCAACCCCCCCCCCCTCCCCCGATATGTACCAGCACAGCGATGCGAAGGGTCTGCCCGCACGCAACACCTGTCTCTTCCGATTCTTGGTCAGTGGATCACACGGATTCACTGCAGAGAAGAGGATAAAACCCATGATTGTGAAACATTTAGCGCCAGCGTAAAGCCGGGGTGTGCCTAGCGCAGTCAATATACTAGCGCATATCTGAGATGGCTTGTGTTTTGGTGTCGTGTCGCTTGCTGAACCTGATGTTGTCTTCTGCGGTTCCTGAGGTGTAACGGGGCCTGGAAGTGGTAATTTGACGGCGTAATTTGGTTTCTGCAGCTTTCTGATTGAGACGGTGCTACGAGACGACTGCGTCATCCCAGTCAAAAACATAGCGGAAACTTGACCACCGCTCCTGAGTCATTCAATCATTTCATCGTGAAGCGTGCCCTTCAAGAGGTTTGTCAGTGCTGTGATACCCAGCGCTCAACCTAGAAATGGCCTGGTGTTCGCATGGACCATCCGCAGCGGTGCAGCTCGCACCCGATATCGGCTTGCGTGGCTCCAGGTCTTAAAAAATAAAGAGACCGCGCGCCAGCTCACCCGCAGGCTTCCCGCCCTGCAACCATTCCTGATCTAGGAAACCCAGAACAGCATGCTTGCGCATCCACTGACCACTATGGTCTCTGGCCCACCTCGGCTGCTCGGCCGGAGCTGCTTCGCCGCGGCGAGTGACACGATGCCATGACCGTATTCGCCAGACGAGGGCGGCCTCAAGGAGATCCATCGCGCTCGCGCTCGCGGCGCGGCGGGGAGCGGGCAGCACGGTCGTCGCGGCGCGGTGGAGAGCGGTCGTCGCGGCGCGGCGGAGAGCGGTCGCGATCGTCGCGGCGCGGCGGGGAGCGGGCAGCACGGTCGTCGCGGCGCGGCGGGGAACGGTCGTCGCGGCGAGGCGGGGAGCGGCGTTCGCGATCATCACGGCGCGGAGGGGAGCGGCGCGGGGAGCGGCTGCGCGACCTGCCAACGCCAGGGACACGCTCAGTGAGTTGCATGCACCAGCGCACTAGCGTGTGACACAACGGCTTCGTGCCATTCAGCGATGCCCAGCGCTGCATCGAAGCATGGCCAGGGCAATACTGACCTGGCACGGCGTGGCGATCCCCTGCGATCGTCATGACCGCGACGGTCATCGCGACGGTCATCGTAGCCGCCGCCGCCGCCGCCGCCGTATCCTCCTCCGCCGCCGCCAGGCTTGCGACCGCCAGAGCTCAGCTCAACACGCACGCGCTTACCAAGAACGTCGCGGCCATCTAGGTCACGAACGGCGTCCTTCTGCAAAAAGGTAAGCAGAACGAGTGAGCACGTGTGCAGACGACTTCGCTCCCTCAAAGCGATTCTCTTGAGCTCCGGGACTCACCTTGCAAGCCACAAGCTGGTGTTGCTACAGGAAAGGCAGGTGATGCTGGTTGCTGCAGATCGCGGGAGAGACTAGGCGCGACGAATTCTCGTGACGAGGCTCGGTCGGGATTCGGGAGGGACGCGGAAGTTGCTCAGGACGATAGGGGCGCAGGAGGCAGACAGTCGGTCGCGACGACTAAGGAGGCGGCGTCCGGCGAAAAGCAGTGCGCGGCGAACGCAGGTGGTCGGCTGGCGGTGGATTGCCGGGAGGGTCGCGGCGGTCGGTGGGCGGGAAACGTGTGC
>ENA-UOXV01001744-UOXV01001744.1-marine-metagenome-genome-assembly--contig:-NODE-1744-length-29652-cov-5.859716_pt1 | contig 29652 bp, 4 predicted proteins | sample MGYA00238165_ERZ766961 | MGnify/ENA primary metagenome ERZ766961 (study PRJEB28924, sample SAMN03173240) | marine metagenome | biome: Marine; feature: Water; material: Subsurface seawater | place: North... | reverse complement strand
CTGATATCTGAATGAAGAATATGTTGAAAGAGATATTTATTAATATCAATATTCTTATTATTAATAATAACAAAACAACAGAATAGCTTTTTCGGAGAGAGCGATCGTGAAAATAGTTTCACGATCGCTCTCTCCGAATCCACTAGTTCCAGCCGTGAAACCAGCAACAACATTTATAAAGGACATCTCGAAGGTTATAAATGTTGTTGACATGTCAACAACATTGTAGTCAGCATGTCACGCGAGCCCTTTTATCGGCACGTCGTTACCGACTATTTAGCCAACTGATCAGTGGGGACACCGAGGGCGGGACACCGAGGGCGGAACTCGCGGGCCAACGGAGGCAAGCGACGGGGCTTTCTGGGGCCAGGTAGTTTCTCAGGGCGGCGTGCCGCGCTCAAGAATGGCGCACCTTGCTGAGAACAACCGTGGCTGGGTTTCATTTCGGGATGGTTTGTGGGAGGAGTGCACTGTTGAGGACGCGAGCGAGCAGACCCTCAAGCTCAGGCTCAAGGACGGATCTGTGAAGGATTGCAAGCGGGCCGGCACGAATTTTCACTACCGCAACCCAGAGGCGGTGGAGGATGCCGACGATTTCCTGAATCTACCCAACCTCGATGAGCCCAACATCCTGCACTCTCTGCGCGTCCGATACTGGAAACACCATGTGTACTCCTACACAGGGCCCATTCTCATCGCAGTGAACCCATGGCGGCGCGTCACCATATACGAGCAGTCCGTTCTTGACCACTACAAGTCCTCACACGAGGACCTTCCCCACATCTTTGGGATCGCCGCTCGGGCTCACCGTGCAATGCGTAAGCACAACAAGAACCAGTGTGTTCTCATCTCCGGCGAGTCGGGCGCCGGCAAGACGGAGAGCACCAAGCAGGTGCTGCGTGTTCTGACTGCCATGGGTGTAAAAGACCCCAACACTGTGGACACCGGGAAGCCCTCTCTCGAGACACAAGTGCTCATGACAAATCCAAGTGAGATCCCATACCTCGTCCACAACTCCCCAGCCCCAGCGCTCAGCCAAATTCCGCAAGTTTATCAGAAAGGTTGGAAGCGAAGTTACGGCAGTCTGATAGCGTGCACCGTGTGGCAGTCTTGGAGGCGTTCGGTAATGCAAAGACTCTGCGGAACAACAACTCGTCTCGGTGACCCCCCCCACCAACGCGGACGAAAGCTTATTTCAAGCTGCATGCGCGAGAGCCGGAGAAAGCACGGCGCGTTGGAAATGCGCTGAGATTTTTGCTATGGTGGCTGATGGCGTTCGCCCGGATCAGGTTTGGCAAATGGATCAATGTACATTTTGACTCTGTGGGTCGCATCCGCGGGGCGGAAATTCAGACCTATCTGCTCGAGAAGGCGCGCGTGATCCACCAGACGCCGGGCGAGCGCAATTACCATATCTTCTACCAGCTATGCTGCGCTGCCAAGGACACGCCTGTTCTCCAGGACCTCGGTTTGGCCGACGCAACGGTTTTTAACTACACAAAGGGGTGTATCACCGCGAACAACGTGGACGACGAGGCCGAGTACAAAGAAATGAAGGAGGCGCTCACGTACATCGGCTTTGACGAGGCGGCGACGCAGGCGATTTTTGGTGCGGTTTCAGCGTGTCTACATGTTGGGAACCTTGCCATGGAGGAGGACAAGGACGGTAACGCGTTGATCAAAGATGATAGCCACCTGGTGGCAGTTGCGTCGCTCCTCAATGTTGAGTCGGATGCGATCCGCAAGGCGATATGCTCTCGCATGATTCACGCGGGTGGCGAAGTGATGGTCAAGCCGGAGACATACGAAAGGGCGAATCAGTGCCGCGACGCGCTCGCGAAGGCGCTCTACAATAATCTCTTCGAGTATCTCGTATCTCGTGTGAATTCGGCGCTGGACGTAAAGGGCGGTGAATCGACTATTGAAGTATCTGTGCTCGACATCTTCGGCTTCGAGGTCTTCCAGATCAACCATTTCGAGCAGTTCTGTATCAACCATGCCAACGAGAAGCTACAGCTGCATTTCAACCACTACAACTTCATGCTCGAGCGCGAGTTGTACGCCGCTGAGGACATTGAATTTGTTGCTACGGATTTCCAAGACAATTCAGAGTGCATAGACCTCCTCGAAGCCAAGGGCTGGGGCATCCAGGCCACGCTCGACGACGTCTGCAACACGCCCAAAGGCGACGACACAATCTTCCTTGAGCGGCTCTTGCAGAGTGGCCAAATGAAGTCATCGAAGTACTTCACCGCCCCCAAGGTCCGTAACAATACCTTTGTAGTGAATCACTACGCGGGTTCCGTCGCATACAATGTCGAGGACTTCTGCGAAAAAAACAAGGACGCACTTGCTGTGGATCTCGTTCACCTTGTCCAAGGATCGACATCTAAATTCCTTCAAAAGCTCTTCGAGGAGCACGTCTCTCCTGAGCAGGCCGCGAAGAACGCTGCACATGGCGGAGACTCGGGGCACAGGATGGCGCACAAGTCGGTGTCAATGACCTTCAAACAAGACCTCGGTCATCTCATGGATGGAATCAACCTGGCGGATCCGCACTTCGTGCGTTGCGTGAACCCGAACGCGCAGAAGAAGGCCGAGTGCTTCGAGGACCAGAAGGCGGTCGAGCAGCTGCGCTGCGGTGGTGTGATTGAGTCGGTGCGCATGTGCCGCGAGTCATACCCCTCGCGCTTCAAGCACCTCGAATTCACCCAGACCTTCCTGTGCGTCTGCCCAGGCCTGCAGCCCGTCCCCAACGACTCGCGCGCCACGATCCGCGCCATGGTGAACTTCCTCAAGACGCCTCCGGAGCAGTTCCGCCTCGGAAAGACGCTCGTGCTGCTCAAGCGCGAGGCCGTCGAGACGATGGAGAAGCTGCGCGCCAAGGTGCTCGGGGGCTCTGCCAAGAAGCTACAGTGCCTCATCCGCGACTCCCAGGCGTTTGCGGAGCTCCATCGCAAGCGCCAAGAGCGGGCGCGTTTCCTCGCGTCGCTGTGCCTGCAGGGGGCAGCGCGGCGAAAAACGGCGCGTTCGGCCTACTACAAGCAAGTCAAGACCGCGCGCTTCGAGGCTAAGAAGGCGGCGGCCGAGGAGGAGGCGAAGCGCCGTGCGGCCAAGGGGCTCTCGCCGGCGCCGCTCCCGGTAATGGAGGAAGACGACGAGGAGGAGGCGTTGCCCTTCAGCGTCAAGCTGGAGGAGAAGGCGCCGGAGCCCGAGGCGCCGGCGGACGAGGAGGCGAAGCGTGTGGTCCCAGGCACTCCCGAAGCGCCGGCGGTGTCGCCGCTGTGCATCCGGATCCAGGTGCACGCGGAGGGCGTCACGGAAGCGCTGCTCTTCCATGTCGACCTCCTCGCCTCCGCGATTCGCCAGGCGGTGCACATCAAGGAGCACAAGGCGCTGCTGCAGCGGTACCCCAACACCTTCCGCGGGGTGCACGCGGTCGACTGGCTGCGCGGGCACGCGGCGCGTGCGCTGTTCGGTCCAGACGCGGACAAGGAGAAGTACCAGGAGCTCGCGGGGAGCGTCGCGCTGCTGCTCGGGCACAAGCTGCTGGCCGTGGGCGTGTTCCAACAGGTGACAGGGTCAAAGGAGAACCCGCTCGAGGACCCGCAGGCGCTGTTCCGGTTCCAGGAGGACGAGCGGGAGGGCCCGCTGCTCAACTGCCGCTCGATCTGGTTCCAGAACGCGCGCGACCCGCTCCTGGTGGTGCAGGAGCTGCTCTACGCCATGATCAACCTGCAGGTCAAGTTTGCGGGCAAGACGCGCGAGCTGCGCGACTCGGACGACTTTGACAAGTTCACGGCGGCCGCTGCGGAGCTGCAGCTCGTCAACATCAACGACCTCTCGCGAATCCAGCTCCTCGCCTTCTTCCTCAACTGCTATAACCTCGTGGTGCTGCACGCGCACACCGTGCGCGGGCAGGAGTCCGGGCGAGAGGTCAAGGCGCGGCGCACAGAGTTCATGCGCGACAACCAGTACATGGTGGCGGCGTACAACTACTCGCTCGAGGAGATCGAGGAGCGCCTCTTCTGCCGCGACCTCCGCGCCAAGTTCCCGAAGAAGTCCGACAAGTCGCGCGCGCCCGAGCCGCGCGTGCACTTTGCGCTGTCGTACGGCTGCGCCGACTCGCCGCGAATCCGCATCTACCAGCCGGAGTCGCTGGACGAGCAGCTCGAGCAGTCGACGGTTGACTTCCTCGCCAACCTCGCGCCCAAGAACCAGGCGCGGCTCATGCGCGCGCGCAAGCCCGGCTCGCGCGGCGTCTGCGAGCTCGTCCTGCCCAAGGTGTTCAAGTGGTACAAGGACGACTTCGGCTTCACCAAGGCCGAGGCCCTCGCCTTCTACGCGGGCTTCATGCAGCCGCAGCTCCGCGACGAGCTCCTCCACGTCGCGCGCGGCAACAACTTTGTCATCAAGTACGACTCCTTCGATTGGAACCTCGACCTCGTGGGCGTATGCGCCGAGACCGCGCAGTTCCCCGGAGGTGATATCTCCAACGGCGTCGCCCGGTCGCTGCCGGCGCCCGTGAGCCTGCGCAAGCCGGCCCCGCCCAGCCGCGACCCGGCCACCATCGGCATGATGCGGAGCGGCTTTTCCTCGCCCGGCGAGGCGTTCCGCGGCGCCAGCGTGATCGACGACTACGACCGCATGCGCGACATGTATACTGCACCGGCGCACAGCGGCGAGTACCTGCACCACCATCCGACGCACCCGCGGCCCATGCACACGCTCAACGGCGTGTACCAGTGAGCCCCGGCCGCACAGGCTTTTGGTAGGGCCGGTGGTTTTAATGTACGTAGGAGGAGTCATGGGCGGGAGCAACGCGGTGTTGTGGTACGTCAAGGCGGTTGGGGGGGGGCATAATTGAATTTTCTTTCGGCTTTCATCTTGATAATCTTGCTGCACGTTGCTTGGCGACGGGGATATGCACAGAACCGGGAGACCAGACCACCCCTGGCAACCACTGATGGCCGGACCTGCATCGCTTGTCCGTGGAACGGTTTACTCACACCACTTGTTTCACCCCCGAGGCGCCACAATCCCTCGCCGCGGCACGCCTACCTGCGGTCGCCAAAGTCGCCAGGGGTCCCGATCTCGCCAGGCACGCCGATGATGCTTGTCTGTGCCGGCATGAAGCGCTGCGTCTCCTCCCATGTAGGCTGCCCGGCGTCACTGTGCGTCCACTTGGTCAAGTCCGTAGACACCACGTGTTTCGCGCAATGCTGGTTTTCGCCCATGAGACCCACATCACACAGGCGCAGCGCCTTGTCCGCCTCCTCCTGCATCGCGTAGTTGAAACCCTCGAGCATCATGGTCTGCTGACCGTTCCTCTGCATCAACGTAGCATGACGGGGCCGCGTCTCAGCAGAGAGGGCGATCGTAGCGACCACACAGGTCACAGCCAAGGCAAGGCCTACGATCGGCACCAAGGCCAGGCCCGGGCGGCGGCGTTCCGTGCCCTTACCCTCGAAGGTCCCGTCTGCCGCACACACACACACCCACGAGTCAATTTTCCACCGGTCAACTCATACAGCAGCAACTGGAACGCATCGCCCCGCCGCGCCACTGCCGAAATGCGGGAAGCCCTCCGGCCGGAGCCCCACAGACGCGGCTGGCTACTCGGCAGCAGCCAGCATTCCAGGCCCTCGAAAATCCGGGAATTCACGCGTTGGCACAGTGCAACATACTAGGGTCTCTCTCTGACTCAGTTCCACCTTCCCAGCGGTCCCTACACAAGCCACAGCACGGGGAAGAGGGGGGCACGAACAAGCCATCGCGACACTTCGTCGATTCCAACTTTGATGATCGCAGTACAAAATGGGGGTGAAAATCGGTTTCTGGGAGATTCAAAAGTTTATTTTTCGGCCAAAAGTTCTTTCCTCTCTGACGATCTTTCGCAGAAACCCTCGACACGAAAGGCTTTGGCGCGGCGGTGCAGTGCAGGGCTGGCAGTCTGCCTGGACCCGTGCTGTGGCGACAAGCTTTTCTCCAGACAGCGCACCTTCCACCTGCCTGCGAAGGGGTAACTTGCAGCGGATTATCTGTCGCGGCCGAGTGAACGGAGAGAAGCGCTGTAGTTGGATTCAGCGATGTTCAGGCTAGGCATGTGGGTGTGAGGGCGCGAACCTGTCAGACGCTCTCTGAGGGCGGCGTTCCGGCGCTCGCTGTGCGCATATAGACAATTCTTTGAGGCTACGTGGACGAAGGGAACTGGCGAATGCGTTTGGCGCTGGCCAGTGGCTCCTGAGCTGTCGTTGTCCGGGCCTGCAGAGGAAGCGGCAGTTCTGGGACTGTCTTGCACTGCGAGAGGTTTTCGTCTTGCTGTAGTGTTCAGGCATGGGTAACATGTGGTGGGAGGCGGCGTGTGGACCACCGGTCCCGGGCGCGGCGCGGAGATGCGATCAAGGTGGTGAGGAGCTCGCGTGCGCGACGACTGGTGCTGCGAGGGGAGCGGCACGAGTGAGACAGCGGGTGCGGGCGCTTCGGGGACTCGAACCCCTGCTCTTTATGGCGGTGATGGTCGTAGCCGTCGCCGTCGCAGGAGATTCCTTGGAGGGGTGTGGGGACACGCGGCTTCTGGGCCGCGGCCCGCCAGGCGAGCTGCAAGGATCGCCAGTTTCAGTTTCAGTTTCAGTTCTCCGGGCGCTTCGCGCTGGGCTGGACAGTGAGCACTCGGAGAGCGTATCCGAGAATTATTTTCAATCGGGGGACACCCTCGAGATTCAGGAAGGCGGCGCGGACGACGGCTCGAGGAGCGTGAGCCCGGCTGCGCTGCGGAGTTTCGGTGCGTCACCTGCTTCACCGATAGTGGAGCAGAGCGCCCTTCGAGAAGAGAAGGTTGCAATTCCTTGCCCGCCTCAGGTGCACGTGTGCATGCTGCTTGCTTTGATCGGGCCTGTGCGGTGAAGTAGTGGTTGTCTGCCGAGCACGCGTCTTGTGGGCCTGCGCCTGACGCTGTGACTGTTTTCAGGACGCGACGGCCTTTGGCGTCGTTGGGCTTCGGGTCGTCGATAATGTTGCAGGCGCAATCGCAGGATGGCCGATTGCGCAGAATCAGTCGTACACGCGCAACCAAAATACGTTGGGCGTGCGGCCGCGCGTGCAGTTGCTCGATCTGTTCGATGCCCCCATCTCGGAGTACTGCGCGCCGGGGAAGCTTTGTGTGCCGATTGACCTCGACGTAACTGCGACGATCTACAACAACCCCGGGTGCGCTGAGCTTTACGGGAAGACGGTAGAGCGCGCAGTCGGGGGCATAGCGCACTTCACGAGCCTCATGATTGACAAAGTGGCGGACTTGTACCAGTTCAAATTCTCGACAGGCCTGAAGAAGGTGCCCGTGACAACCGTCTCGCCGACCTTTTCGGTCCTGACCGGGCAGGTCTACATCCCTGACGACTCTCTCTGGAACCTCGGTGCGGAGATGTCGGGGAGCGTGGTGTCGTGCTGCGGCGCGGCGACGTGCCCGGTCATCGTCGCAGGGGAGTACATCCAATCGGTGAACAACCAGTCCGCGCGGCCCTTCACAGGCTACAAGTTCCCGACCGTGTGGGTCCGCCGCTACCTCGTCGACAATATCACTGCGGGCGTGGAGAAGGACGGATGGGTGGACGTGACCGATTGGGACTTCTCGTTTGTTGCGTCTCTGCCAGACCCGGGGTGCGTCCGCAAGAGCGCCGACACCGAACTCGAAGTGTGCCGACAAGGGCTGATGGGAACAGTCAAGCTGTCTGATCAGGAGGTTTACGCATCCACGGCCGATAAAGAGACTGGTGTGGCGGAGTTCACTGATTTGCGCGTGCTCACTGCGGGCGACAGCGTCAAAATCAAGTTTGAGTCGCGTGGGATGATCGGATTCACACGTGCGCTTCGCGTCGTGCCGGCTTGCGCCTCTAAGATTCTGTTGCTTCGCGAGCCCGCGATGAGCACCTCGTCGGGCCTTCCGCTGGCCGTGATGCCCGTGGTCAACCTGGTCGACGCGTACAACAACTCTATTCTTGAGCGCGGCTGGAAACTGCAGGTTGCCATCAATCGCGACGGCGGCAGTCCGTGCTACTACTCGGGCACTTTCCCGCCCCCGGATCCTCCGCAGCCAATCCCGTGCCGTGTCTGGAAATGTCTCTCATTTCTGTGTCAGTCCTTCACGGAATTTCCGCCGGGAAGCGTGCTTTTCAACTCGGGCCCGGCGCGTCCAACCGGTATCGTTCGTTTCACCGACCTTGTCGTGATCGACTCTGGCCAGGACTTCTTCTACACCTTTTCGGCCACAAATGATGCAGCTTCCAGGCCCACGATCGTGCCGACGCAATCGCGCCGCTTTGAAGTGTTCGGCGCGCCGCTCGATGAAATTGCGGTGCTGGTCCAACCGCGGACCGAGTTTTGGGTCTCGACTGCCATCATCCCGACTGGCGCGACGGTCGGCATTCCGCTGAACCCGCAGCCTGTCGTGGCGTTCCGGGACCAATTTCTGAACGTCCTGCCCATCAACGGCGAGCGCGTTTCGATTGAGCTGATGCAAGATGGCGAGGTATCGACCATAGCTGTGAATGGGCAGTCGAGTCTCGAGGCTAGCGATGGCCTGGTGAGGTTCACGGACCTGCGAGTCGACCGCCAGGGGAACTTCACCTTCAAATTTTCTTCACGTTCCGGAGACGTGGAAAGCATTCCGTTTACGGTGGTGGCCGGGAAGCTGACAAACCTTGTCTGGTTGAATGACATCCCCAACGTTGCTGCGACGGAGTCAATGAACCAGAACTTCCCGGGAGGACGGCAGGTGTTCGACCCGCAGCCGCGCGTTCAGCTGACTGACATCACGCTGAACCCCTTGATGGTGGCCATGGACTTCCGCATCCGACTGTATGCATTCCGTGCGTATGGTGATGGATCGCAGATCAACACCGGTGAGACGTTCCTTGTGTGCGAGGAGTGCGACAACGACGGGAACCTGATTGTGCGGTCGTCCGCCACGGACTCCATCATTGCTTTCACAGACCTCGGGATCCGCTTTGACTCGGATGATGTAGAACTAGAATTCGAGATCGGGCTGGCGCTGGAAATTACCGCTGCGAATCTCACAGCATGCGAGAAAATCGGCGACTTCGCGTGCCGCCTCGACCTCCCTGAGGTTGAGCAAGTGTTCGGACAGAAAATCACCAACATTTCACAGGGCTTCAACGTGTACCGAATCGCATCCATGCAAACCAAGATGCAGCCCCAGGCCACAACCGCCGGTCAAATCATCCCAGGTGACTACATCCGTGGAAAGTACTTCGAGCCGGGCGTCGAGATCCTCAGCACGCCGGATTCTCGGTTAGCGAGCGTCGCCTTGGTCACGAACTTCGTTGTGGAGGTGGTATTGTACTACCACGAAACTAGGCAACGCTCCACGTGTCTGCAGGGACCTGCCGATCGTCGTTGCATTGGTGTGTGCGAAACGAATGGCACGCTATGCTCCGCTCGCTGCTTTGACAACACGGACCAGTCTGGCGCGATGTTCACAGAGCTTTCGCGGCCTCTCTTTTTCGTCGACGAGAGTGACCCTCTTCCGGCGACTCTTAAAGGGGTCGTTGACGATCCTGGGGCATGTTCACAGTCGGTGCTCTGCCAAGGACAGGACGGCCTCGTGCGCTGCGACAATCTCGTTATCAACCGCGCGGGAACGTACTTTCTCGAGTACCGCTTCCCTGCAGGTTGTCCTCTCTGTACGAAAGTCGTGACGCCAATCGAGAGTGCGCAATTCAGCGTCTCGCGCTCCGAGGACGGAATCAAGTTCCTCTCGATGACCTGTCAGCTTTGCAACACGCCGACGAACACGCAGATCAACGGGTCATACCCCTTCTCGGTCGTGATAGGGGCTGTCGACGCCTTCGGAAACCTTGTTGAGACCGGCTCGATCTCACTGAGCGTGGCAAGTACGCCCGCGCCAATTTTTGTAAGGAATTTCAACGGGCGGAGCTTCGGTCAGCGTCCTGCACAAGAGGGGCTTGCCAGCTTGACGCAACAGCACAGCGCCAAGGTGGTGCAAGGCTACGCGAGCTTTCCGGGCGTGGGCTTCAACGCCGCGTTTCGCTCAATCACGCTCGAAGCACGGACTGGGACGGGGGTCACAACGAAGTCACCTGCGATCGAAGTGCTCTATGACCGGGTTGCGTCGATGGAGATTGAGCAGCAGCCGACTCTCGCGGAGGCGTCCGTCCCGATGACGTTTGTCGTTGGCCTCCTCGACTCGTTCTCTTATGTGGCTGAAAAGGACGACGTGACGAGGGTCACGATTGAGTGGCTGAAGAATCCCTCGGGTGCTGCGCTGCTCTGCCCAGAAGGCGAACCGGACTGCCTCACCGTCACGGCGCGTGCGGGTTTTGCCTCTTTTTCTGTCGCCGTGAACGCCCAGGAAGTTGGTCTGGCCGTTCGTTTCCGCGCAACGGTCCCCAACGGCATTAATTGCACGGGTGCACCAGCCGGCTGCAGTCAAACGCGCACGATCACTGTGGACTCGAGGCCATTCGGAGTCCTACACACGTCACCGTCCGCGCTCATTGTAAGTGCCCAGCCTGCGGACGGCATTGCGGGCGAGGTGCTATCCACCTCTCCGGCGGTGCGCCTGGTCGATCGTTTCGGAAACCGCGTCGGAGTGCCAGACGCGCTCAACCGTTCGCACTATCTGCTCTACAACTCGACGGTGGGCTGTGACACAATCCTCATTCAGCGCTATTGCGATCGTACAACGTGCGCTGGTGCTACTCGCTCGTCGCTGGACAACGGATGTTGTGAGGTGATGACCTCGACACCGGGCAACAACGCACATCTCTGCTCGGAACCGCGCGAGGGCCACAGCGTACGTGTACGACTGCGAGAATGGGATACCATTGAGAGCAAGGAGTATGACGTTGCCACACGGCGCGTGCCCAAGTATGTGAACCCGGACGTGTCGCAGCAGTCAATCCTCAACGAGGAGATCCCGGACGTGTCAGGCCGCACCCAGATGAATGTGATTGGCGACGTGGCCTTCACTGACCTTCTAATTTCGCAACCGTCCTCGACTTCAGACTTCTCGTACGCGCTTCTCTTTGAGGCGCAGCAGCCGGAGTACCAGAACTTCACCAATCTCACTCGTTCCTTCAAGATGAAAGAGGGGCCGGCTGCACTCATTCACATCATGACGCCGATGGAATCAGTGAACGTTGCTGGGGCGCAGTTGCCGTTAGAAGTCAGGCTAACGGACGCGGGAGGTGGGTACGTTCTCACTCCCTACCGCGTGGAAGTGAAGCTCGAGACCAACGCCTCACTCTCAGGCAACGGTTTCGTTGGAACCCAAACCCTTGCCGCCTCAGAAGGAATCGTGACATTCAATGACCTGCAAATCCGCGAAACTGGCACTGTCTGCCCGAACACGGAAGCAAATTGCGATCGGTTCGACTTCATCTTCGGATTCAGACTGCTCTGCCCCGCAGATGACCTCAACTGTGCGCTGCCGGTGGTCCCGAATGCGCGCTCGGACCGTTTTATGATGATACATGCTGCGCCGAACAGACTGGAATTCGACCCTACTCCGCCTAGTATTTGGATCCTCGCGTCAGAGTCACCTGAAGTGACCGTCAACATCCTCGATGCATTCGGAAACCGTGTCTGGAACATTTCGAGCACTGTCTGCGCACGTCTCTATCAGGGAGAAGAGGAGGTCACAGGTGCCGATAATCTACGCGCGGCAAGCGGCATGCAGTACCCGCCGACGGTTACCATGCAAAACGGCCAGGGACGATTGACTTTGATTGCTAGCTACGACAAAGCGAACAGAGTCACTTTCGAGCACCAGTGCGCAAATGCCATAGTGGTGACATTGGCCCCTCTCAGCCTGGTCAGCATCCGCACTCTAGAACTAGACCAAGCCCTTGAGCCGACGGCAATCTCTGGAGCTCTGTTCCCCACACAGCCGACCATCAAAATGTGCAAGCAGGACACGTGCAGTCCTACTCCGGCGGACGGATGCTGTGTGCAGTTAGCGTCGTCAACCATTGCAGTGTCAAGGTCAATTGTCTCCGGGCGCTGCACGCTCCCCGAAGAGGCGAACGCGCCTGTTTGCCAGCTGAAGGGTACCACTTTCTCCTCCGCGAACAGTGGAATCGCTTCGTTCGACGACCTCTCCTTCGAGGCAGCGGGCTGCATCACCCTCGCGTTCAAGACAGGGTCAACGGTGATCACTAGGGGTCCAATCTGCATCCAGCACGGACCGGTGAAGCGGCTTCGCGTCGACCACGAGCCCGAGCCCCGTGTCGTCGCAGGCGAATTCGTGATGCAGCACCCCAAGCTCGCGCTCTTCGACGCCTTCGGCAACAACGCGTCGACCGCGGCGGGGACCATCACGGCTCACCTCTGGGAAATCAACGGCACCTCGGCGTGCAGCGAGGGCTGTGCCTATGTTCCCCGGGCTGGGCTGCCTGCAAACGGCGCTGTTTCGTTCACCGACATCAAAATTGGGCGCGCAGCGTTCCTGTACCGGTTCCGCTTCGCAGTCGATGCGGACCCCGCCGTGTTTGCAGACTCAAGCAACTTTTCGGTTGTGCACAACGACGAGTTCGTGCTGACCACCACCACCCCGGCATCCTTCTTTGATGGTCGCGACATCGTCATCGCTGGCGAAAACTTCACGGTCAATGCCGTGCTTCGAGACGCGTACGGCAACACGATCACGTGCTGCTGCTCAAAGGACGCGTCGAGCGCAATCGTCGACCTTGATGGCTACACGCCTGGTGACGAATGCGTCGGGGGACAGAGCGCGTCTGCGCAGGTGACTTTGCTTGGGGTTGGGTCTCTGAATGGGATGGCAGTTGTCGCATTCGAGCGTGGTGTCGCCTCCTTCACCTTGAGCACGGAGCGAGCCACGGAGGGCGTAAAGCTGCAGGTTTGCAGACTGAATGGTACGCAGTGTGTATCAGGCAAGCTCACAGTCAACACGACCACCTTTGCAGTGGTTCACAACAGCGAGGCCATTCTCTCGAGCACTTCTGGGCTCCTCGAGGTCGGAAGTAATGAGCCGATGGCTGTCATGAAGGCAGGCGTGTCACGTGTGTACTATGATGTCCTTCTGCAGGACATCTTCGGCAACCCCGTTCAGCGGGGATCGCACACAGCACTTGGGGTGTCCACCCTCTCTTTCCCCAACGGAGGGATCCATGTCCTCATCGACGGGTATCTGGAGGCAGGCTGCCTCGACGCCGGCGATGCGGGTGCGCTCGCTTGCAACGAGACGGAGACACCAGGCTGCCTCGGTGCAATGCGATTTCAATCAACGGATGTTTCTCTGGTGTCAGCATGTGCCGGCGGACTGTCTCCGCTTGTCAACATGTCGGGCTCGCGTGCGCGCGTGGCGTTCAGTATGACCAAGGCGACTCCTCCCGGCATGCAGTTCCGCGTAAGCGCGTGCCCGGCTTCCAAGACACGGGCCTGTCCGGATGCAAACAACACTTTATGTGACCCCGCCGGCTTCTGTCTCGTCCAACCCGCCTCCGTCGGCTTCCGCGTTCTCCCCGGCGTGATTTCTGATTTGGTTGTGAGCTCCTGCTCAAACAATGTGAATGAGGCCCTGGAGGTTGGCCAGGGATTCTTCTGTACCCTCGCATTCAAGGATGATTTTGGCAACACAGCGTACGGCCACTCGAGAACCTACGATGTTGTGGTCCTGTATGAGGGAGTGGCTGTGCCAAACCTTCCAGCGACCTTTACCGCGGTCGAGGGTGAAGTCAACGTGAGCATTCCCGCCAATCAACCAGGTGTTTTTGAGTCGCCACTCAAGAATCTGGCCAAGGACGCGCGGGTTTTGTACAGTCTGCCCACGCTCCCCAAGAACTTGCCATCCTTCAAGTTCGATATTGTGCACGGTGCCGTTGCCGGCCTCGAGCTTCCTTTCGATCTGATCGATGCCCAGGTCACAAAGGCATTGCACACCAGGGAACAAGCAAACACCGGGGCCTTCACTGTGCAGCTAGAGGATGCGTTTGGTAACACAGCAACACGGGAAGACCAGAGGGTGTTTGGTGTGGAGCTGACACTCCCTGAGCCGGGGGTCATAACGGGATCTTCGGCTTGGTCTGTGGATGGTGCAGTGCTCACCCGCAACATCACCTCGAATCTCGGCAAGCTTGTTCTCGACGAGCTTTTCGCAGGGCTTGGGATCCAGGACAACGTGGCCTTCGACGTGCGCGTCGCTAACGTGTTTGTGGGGCTCGATTTCGTGCAAACTTCAAATGCGTTTTCCATTGTTTCTGGCGTCATGCACTCGATTTCGGTACTGGAGTCGCCGACTGACTCAGTTGGCTACGAGATGCTGCGCGGGAGGGCACGGTGTGCGGTTCTGGACCTCAATGCGAACGCCTTTTCGTGTGCAGCAGTGGTCAGAGCTGTGCTCGTCAACGTGGACGGCTCCGCATCCAGTGTTGAGCTTTCTGGTACGACAGTTGTCGATACAAACGAGGAATCAGAGGCGGACTTCGAGGACCTTTTTGTTGATCTGGCAGACACGCGCTCATTCCGGATCCGCTTTATGGTTGATGCCTGCTCCGTACCCTCCTCGATTATTTGTGCATCCGGAACGTCAGCCACTTGCGTCCAGGGAGTAATAGAAGCGCTTTCCGATATCTTCATTGTGCGCGGTGTCGCACGCTTGGAGCTCGATGCGCAGATTCCCGGGCGCATTCTTGTCGGCACGCTGCTTCCCGTCCTGCGAGTCTCAGCGCTGGACACTGCAGGGCTGCCAATCGAGAACTCTCAAGCTTCGATCACAGCATCTCTTGTCGGGCAGCCTGAAGGGCTTGGAGGGACCACAATCGTTGCCTTGGCATCTGGTGCAGCAGCGTTTGGCGACCTTGCTCCGAGCGTGCCTGGACACCTTCTGAGGCTGACTTTCCAGCACGAGGCTGGCCTGACCGTCCAAAGCGCCTTTTTCAACGTCGAGGCGGAATCGGTGATCCATCTCAACGTTTCCTTTCTGGACTTCGGGGCAGTCTCAGGAGCGAGCTTTGCAACGCCGCCGTTGGTGACGCTGCTCGACTTTGACCTGCAGCGGCGCCTTGGTGCCACAGACCTTGTGTCAGTTACGCTTTGGGAACAGCCTGGGAAGACAGCTGGCGAAGACTTGCTACAGGGTACGACGGAGGTAAACGCGATGGACGGCCTGGCGATTTTTGCAGACTTGCGAATCGACACTTCCTCCACAATCGGTGCCCTCGAGTACTACACCCTGATGTTCTCTGTGCCGGGAAGCAGCGGGTATGTGCTCGGAACGCCTGACCGCGGCTTCTCTGCGCGATTCGAAGTGCTTCACGGCACCGTCTCGAAGCTGCTGGTCGTTGTCCAGCCGGGCGCCCTCGCGTCCGGCTTCGCGCTCTCGCGGCAGCCTGCGGTCCGGCTCCTCGACGCGCAGGATAATGTAGCGGACGGCGTCTACCCCGCGGGGGCGCCCGGCGCAGACCAGATCGCGGTGCAGCTCGTCGGATTCAACGGCTCGGTGATCACTGGGACGACGGCAGTCTCCCCGCTGCGCGGCTGGGCCAACTTCACGGACCTCGGCGTGACGGGCCCTGCGAACGAGGAGTACAAGCTTCTCTTTGAGATCCCGGGCAAGAGTGTGACAAAGCCGTCTGGCTTCTTTGCGGTCCGCGAGTTCCAGGAGCTCATCGTCTCGTCGCAGCCCGCCAGCCCGTCCTTCATCGGCACGGTCATGTCGCGGATCCCCCGCGTCCAGGTGCGCGATGCCAACGGCGAGCTGGTCCCGTCACCCTTCAACGTGAGCGTTGAACTTGTCTTCCAGAACGACGGCTCTCAGAACGGGTCCGCTCGCAACGACACTGGTGCTGCGGGCGGGTCCGACTTGATTGGCGCCACCACTGCCGTAAGTGTTCTGGGCACTGCGTCGTTTCAGGGCCTCGGCGTGCTAAGCGCATCGGCCATCGGCGCCAAGGTCGTACTGCGCTTCTCAACAGATTGGCCTGGAGTCCCTCCGATGGAGTCTGCGTTGTTTGAGGTGCTGGCAGGGCTGCCGAATGAGTTCTCCCTCGTCGTGCAGCCGTACCCTGCGCAGTCTTCAGGCGTGCCCTTCGAAGAGTGGACAACAGAGTGCGTCGAAGAGCTTGAGCCGCGACCCGGGAAACTCGGCTGCGGGCCCACCCTCATGCTGCGCGACGAATCTGGGAGCAAGATCGCGAGCGGGCAGTCGGTGCTCGCGCGACTTCGGTACTGCCTTGCGTGCGAAAATCCGGTTTCGTGCTCATGCGAGGACCGGTCGGCGTCGTGGATTCCACTCGGCACGCGTCCTTGCAGAACCATTGACCCTGCGAATCCAGGAGTGGTATCCTTTCCGGATCTGACGATCATCGCACCAGACGAATCCTACTTCATCAAGTTCGAGCGCTTCTATGGTAGCATGTGCGACTCCTCGACTCCATTCGACAGGGACGTGACAGCTGCATCAATTTACTCCAGCAAATTTGCGGTCACGTCGGTTGAGTACTCGCGCATCGACGTGGATGCTGTGACGTGCCCGCCCCCTAACGCCGTTTACGTTGCCGGTGTACCCATCGTCCCGCAGCCGCGCGTCACGAACGTGCTGGACCCGTTCAACAAGCGCTCGCGCACCGACGGAAATATTGCCAAGGCGCTCGTCATCGTCGAGTCCGAGGGAATGTTCGCCGAGTGCACCGACCCCGTCCTCGGACAGGAAGACACCCGCGACTGCTTCGCCTTCAACGGATATGGCACGACCGGCCGCATCGCGCCGTTTAACCTCCTCGATGGCACTGCTCAATTTTCGCAGCTTGCGTTCTCAACGCCGACGTCTGCGACAGGGGCCGCGTACACCGACAGGCTTTACACTCTTCGCATCTACGTGAACGCGTACGTGTGCGACGAGGCCACCGGTCTGTGCACGTACACGGGCGACGTTGTATACTTCGACTGTCCCAACCAGTTCACGGTCGTGCCGAATCGCACCACGACACTCGCGCTGCTCCAACAGCCCGGAAGCCTCTCAGCCGGCGGCGAGCTGCTGCGGCAGCCGCGTCTACAGCTACAGGACGCATTTGGCAACCCTACCGGTGGGAGCAGCTCGCTCCTGACCGTCGAGCTCTTGGTGGACGGAGTGGCGGACTCATTCAACGAGAAGTACTCGGGCTCGCCGCCCGCGCAGACCTGGCTCGGGAACCTCACCGACACGTTCGTGGAGTGGCTGCGCGTCGAAGAGTATTGGGCGAACGTCACGCGCTACGACAACGTCTCGGTGAATGGGACATGGACGCTGATCGCTAATGTTTCACTCCAGAACTTTACGCGCATTGTTCCGGATGCATTTGCGATCTCTGCTGCCGCGGCCGGCTACCGCCTGCGTTTCTCCTCACAGGAGGACCCGGCGCTGTCGGGTACCTCCGAAGAGTTCGATGTGGAGCCGTGCCGCGTCGCCGAGTTGGAGGCCATGCCCGCGCTCGTCACCGCCCTTGCCGGCGAGAACATCTGCGGGAGCGCTGGTGGGTCAGCGTGGGTGGAAGCCGACATGTTTCTGGTCGACCCCGACTTCTTCTGCGAGTGCCACGTCGTGCTGGACCCAAACCGCACCAACTCCACACTCGGGTTCCTCTACGTATTTGAAGATCTGGACGCGGAGGCGAGGTGCGCTGCGCCGTGCCTGCTGCTCAACGGCACATCCGGCACCGTGACCTCGCAGAACGTGTCCGGGAGCGGGCAGCGCTCGTGGGAACCCGACTTCTACGCTGGCGGACGCATGTACGTGCTCCGCGACGGACCCGCGTCCGCAGCTCTAGCAAACGAGCCGTATCCGGAGGACTGTACCTTTTCGGAGGGCTGCCGGCAGTGGGGCGACGTGCTGCTGTACGACTCAGCACTCGAGCAAGTTACTGTCGCCTGGTACCAGGCAGATGACGCAGCAACCGTCGCACCGGCGAGCGCCGCGGAAATTCTGCGTGAAACCGCGTCGCGTGTGTGGCGCATGGTGCTGCCTGTGGATCGCGTCGCCGGTCAGGCGCACAGATGCGTTGTGGCGCTGCGAGACCGATTCGGCAACATCATCGACAACAACGAGCACACCATCCTGGTGCACCTCGAGCGATTCTTGCCACCGCAGGCCACCGGAAACGGGACAAACAGCACAAACTCGACAGAGGGCGCGACCGCGAGCGGCAATGTCTCAGCGCCGCTGCCAGCCCTGCACGGGTCTCTCGTGGCCGACGCTGTCGCCGGGCTGGCGGTGTTCCCAGCCCTGCGGGTGGACGAGCCAGGCGAGTTTCTGCTCGTCTTCTCGATCGCCGACGCGGTGGAGCTGAGCGAGACGAACCGCTCGGTGCCTATCTCGACGACGATGCGGCTGTCTGTCGCGACGGGGCGGCGCACGGCCATCGCGATCATGGCGGAGCCGGACGCGGTCAGCGAAGTGGGTGAGCCGTTTGGTGTGCAGCCCGCCGTGCGCGTGCTCGACGCGCTCGGAAACGCCGTCTCCTCCGAGTGTCAGACCGTGACGGTACGGGTCGCGCCGCCCGGGCCCAACGAGACCGCGCCGGTCGTGCCGGTAGAGCTGGTCGTGCTCAACCTCGCGAACCGCTCGGCGGCGCCGGCGGACCCCGCGGACTGCTCAGCCGGCTTCTGCTCCGTCACGCTCGCGGCGGCAGACGGGGTCGCGCGATTCGCGGCGCTCACTACGAGCGGGCCCGGAACCGCCCGGCTGGAGTTTGCGTCCGGCTGCTGCGACCCGGACCCTGCGGCTCTCGCTGCGTGCACGTGCCGCGACGCAGGGGCGCGCACCACGGACCTTGCTGCTCTCCCCCTGCTCCCGGCCTCGTGCGTGCGCGTGCGCTCGTCGCCCTTCTCGCTCTTCCCGCCCGTCGCAAACCTCACCCTCATGCCCGCTACCAACCTTTCGTCAAATGCGACTGCCCAGCTGGGACCGTTCGGTGCGGCTGAGCCGCTCGACGTTTCCGTGGGCGCCATCGCCGCTGACGGCAGCCCCGTGGGCGCGTCGATGCTAGCAGTCAACGTCACGCTCCTCATGCGTGTGTGCGAGGTTGCGAATGCCAGCGCCGACGCGGTCGCTGCGTTCGAGACTCGCTTCTCGTGCAGCTGGCGTTCTGCTGCGATCGAGACTGGCTTCTGCCAGGGCGGCGGCGAGACTGACGGCCTGGAGTGTACTGTCGAGGCTGCGCGCGCCTGTCAAGGAGAGCACCGCGAGGCTGTGTGGCCGCCCTGTGCCGAGGCCGCGTGTGGGTCAGGTGGCGCGTGCGTGACGACGCGCACCGTGCTTGTGGACAACGGCACGGTCGCCTCTGGCGACATCCGGATCCTGATCGCGAGCGGTGAGGTAGCGCGGCGTGGCGGCGAGCACGCGCTGTGCGACGCGGCCGCGGCGCTTGGGTCGGTTGGCACGCTTGCGTGCGCGGAGCTGCCGCGCACGGGCGGGGGGCAATTTGTCCCCGACTACCGCCTCCGGTTCACTGTCGGGGCGGCTACGGTCGACTCGACCGTGTTGACGGTGCACCACGGCCCGCTGCACCACCTCGCGGTTGCTGAGCAGCCTGCAGTCGGCACGGCAGAGGCTGCGCTTCAGCCGCTGTACCTTGAGCTTCGTGACGTGTATGACAACCTTGTTGTGGACGTGACAATGACCATGCGTGCCTTCGTGCAAGCCTCGCCCGTCCGGCGCGCGCCCGGACACATGTGCCTGGGGCAGACGTGCCTTGGAGGGGTGGGGTTCGACGATTTCTGTCCGAATGTCGAACAGGCTGCTGAAACGCGGGAGGAGTGTGCCGCGTTCTGCCGCGCAGACAGCACGTGCCATGGCTTCACATTCTATCCAGACAACAGTTGCCTCATCAATGGCGCGAGCGGAAAGAAGTCACGCGGGGCGCGGTGTGACAAGAGCCACGCGTGCTACCTTGCGCGCGGCGGGTGCGACCTCGTGCCAGACCCTTCGCAGGGCGAGGTCGATTTGATCGGCAACGTAGGTGGCACCATCGATGTGGCGACGGTCGGGGGAGTGGCGACATTCGCAGCTCTAGAGCTGCGTACCGCTGGAAACCACACGCTCTCCTTCTGCGAGTGGAAGAGCTATTTCGTGAACGGGCAGGCGCGAGGCGAATGCGGGCTCCAGGCTGTGGCAGACCCGGTTGCTGTCGTGCCAGGCCACTTTGCGCAGCTCAAAGTGATGGATCCTACGCTTGAACCCGACATGCACATCGGCACGCGGCCCTACGCGCCCGAGGGCTCCACCGCGAATGAGCCGCTGGCTTATGCGGTGCGCCTCGTCGATGCGTTCGACAACACGGTCGTGGACCCGATCGAGAAGCGCGCGGTGACTGTGGCCGTCGATAGCTCGGTCGCACCTTCCAATGCCAGCGTGGGGGGAGTGACATCCGTGCAGACGGACGCGGGCGTTGCGGTCTTTGCGGGCATCTTCGCCGCCGGCCCGAAAGGAACATACAGGCTGCGCTTTGTGGCAGAGGGCCCTGTGTGGGATGCTGGCGTGGGTGCAGCGGTGACGCGCAACGTAACTGTCGAGTCTCTCGACTTTGCTGTGGCGGCGCGAGTCGCGACGCTGCAGGTGGTGACGACGTACGAGCTGGACTCTGTGAACCGCAAGGGGTTTGCGATGATCGGGGGCGAGCCGTTCTTTGAGGCGCCGGTCGTGCACCTCATCGACGAGGACGGGCTGCGCTGCAACACCTCCCGCGCCCAGCTCAACATCACCGCGCGTTTTGTGGGCGCTGGGCCACAGGGGAGCACGCAGCTCGCGCAGCTCGGCGCCCGCCTCGTGACGCCCGTGCACGGCGTCGTGTCGTTCAGCGACTTTGGCGTCTCGCACCCGATCGAGAACCAGCTCTTCACGATTTCGCTCGTCTACGCCTTCACCGACGAGCAGAGCGCCATGAACCCGAGCGTCGAGGTCGCTGCGCAGCAGTGCATGGTGACCTTTCCCGCGAACCTTGGCGACGTTGACGGGTACGCACCGTACGTCGTTAAGCTCGAGCTCGGTGTCCCATGGCTCGGTGACGCGCCAGAGCAGAGCTTCATCGCAGGGAGTCTGCTCGCGCCCATTGTCGCCATGATCGACTACGGCGCCATCATCGGCAACGGGATCTTTGTGGGCCGCACGCGGCGCGATGTGGAGGTGGAGGTCCACAACCTCACCGCCTGCAGCGAGTTCTCCCTGCAGTGTCTCGGGGTCGGCGGCGCCCGCGTGGTTGGCACGACGCGCCGCGCGATTGGCGCCGGCGGCCAGGCGGTGTTTGACGACCTGCGGGTCGAGACTACGGGGCTCTTCGAGCTGCGCGTGGTCAGCCGTGGCAGCCCCGAGGGCGACGGCATCGCCATTTCGCAGACCACCAACGTGTTCGAGGTCACGCAGACCCCAGCCAGGCGGATCGGCATCTTCCGGCAGCCCGACGACGCGATCGCCGGGGAGGCGAACCCGGGCGCTCCCGTGCTGGTCACCTACGACCAATTCGGCAACGTTGCGACGGACGCGACCGAGCGCGTCGAGGTGGTGATCGGCGCCAACGTGCCTGCACCAGCAGGCTCAGACTGCTGGACGTACACCGCAGAGGGCGAGTGGCCGCGCTCCGACGTCCCCGCCAACCCGCTCTGCGCGCAGATCCTGCGCCAGGAGACGCCCGAGGAGCGCATCGGCTCGTTCGTGGTCGAGCCCGTGCGCGGCGTCGCGCAGCTCGACTGCATCGCCATCGATAGGACCGGCGAGGGCTACACCCTCAAGTTCCAAAACGTGCTTGCGCCGGGCGAGACGCGCTTCCCCATCGTCTCGCGCGCCTTCACCGTGAGCCCGGGCATCCCGCGCACGCTCGAGGTGTTTGTCGAGCCGATGGTCGAGCGCCCGATCGCCGCCGGCGTCTCGCTCGCGCTGTCGCGCACCCCGGTGGTGGGCCTCGTCGACCGGCTCGGCAATCTCGTGTACTATCCGCAGAGCGTGAGCGTGGCCGGCGCCGTGCTCCCGTCCGCGAGCGGGTGCGTCTTCGACTGCCAGAACGCTGCGAACTCGACGCTGCTGGGCGTGGTCACATCGCCCTTCGAGGACGGGATCGCGCGCTTCACGCACGCGTTCATCTCGCGCGCGAACCCCGCCCTCGTGCTCCGCTTCTCCGCAACGGTCGGGGGGCTGGCCATGCACGCCGACTCCGTGCCCTTCCACGTGGTGCACGCGGCCGCGGCGCGCGCGCTCGTGCTCATCGCGCAGCCCGCCAAGGCCGTGCAAGCCGACCGCTTCCCCGTGGCGCCCTCTGCCCGCTTGCTGGACGCGTTTGGCAACACCGTGTACCAGGCGGTGTACCAGGTGCGGGCCTCCATCGTCTGCGAGGGAGGCGCGGGCTGCGAGGGCGACCGCTGTGCGAAGGCGCAGGGCACGTCGCTCGTGCACACCGTCTCGGGAGTGGCGACGTTTAAGAACCTCTTCACCAGCGCGCAGCCCGGAATGTACCGTCTGCGTTTCGACGTGGGGCGCCTCGTGTCCGTCGCCAACTACCCGGCCGACGTGGTGTCGCAGGAGGCATACAAGGAGTTCTCCGTCATGCCTGTGTGGTCCGAGCCCTTTCAAGTCACCTCGAAGCCCTGGGAGCTGGCGCTCGCACAGTCCGCGTGGGGAGTGTGCGCGCCTGCGGCGGACGAAGCGGCCTGCGATTCTCTGGGCTGCACATGGCACAACGCCACGGCGCGGTGCGTGGGGCTCCGCGACTCCACGGCGGCCGACGCGCTGTTCGAGCAGCCGACACTACTGCTCGTCGACGCCAACGGCACCCTCGTGAATGTCTCGGTGCTCGGGGCACACTTTGTGCTCGTCTCTCTGCTCGAGGGCGTGGCCGGCGCCACCGGTGAGCGGCTGCAAGGCATGCTGACCGGCACGCGGCGCGTGCCCATCGTCGACGGCGTGGCGCAGTATACGGACCTGGGTGTGGCGCGCGAGGCGCAGGGCCTGCGGTTCCACTTCACGGTCGACGAAGACTGCTGCCTCGCGCAGGGCGGCACGCTTGGCGGGATGCAGGTCGTGTCACCGCCCATCAACGTGTACAACGAGCCCAAGGCGCTGGAAGTGATGGCGCAGCCGCCGGACGGCGTCGCTGGGGAGAGGCTCGCCGCGTCGGTCGACGTGGCGGTCAAGGACACGAGCCAGGTCGCCCTCTACGCGACCTGGACGCTCACCGCCGAGCTTGTCGGGTCGCAGTCTCCGCGCTGCCCGGACGACTCCAAGACACTGCACATCGCGCCCGCGCGCCAGGCCGCCGCGTGGGCGCTCTATGCGGGCGCGCGCGGCGCGCCAGCGGCGATGGACTTCGACGAGTTCAACGCGATGCTGGTCGAGGAGCTGCTGGTCACGGCCGCGGACGCGGACGTGAGAGGGCTGTTTGTCGCACTCGACACTGGCGGGCGTGTCGACGCGGAGAACAACGACGTGCCGGACGGGGTGCTTGACGAGGCGGAGTTCCGCGAGGCGACGGAGCAGTGTGTGTGCCTCGCGGGGTGGGGCATGGGCACGTACAAGATCGAGAACAGCGCGGCGGGGCGGGTGGGCGACGTTGTCATCGTGCCCACCCAACAGTGTGTGCTGCTGCAGAAGTGCCCGGCAGGGTTCCTCGGGCGCCAGTGCCGCAAGGCAACCGCGCTGATCCCCCGCAGCATCCCGCGCCTCCCCCGCCTGGTCGGGACGCTGAGCACCCAGGTCAAGTCCGGCGTGGCGCGCTTCACGGATCTCACGCTCTTTGAAGCCGGGTCGGGGTTCCGCCTGCGTTTCTACTCGCCGGAGCACCCTGGCACCGAAATAAACTCTGCGCAGTTCAACGTCATCCCTGCTGCGCCCGTGCAGGGCGCCTACCTCTCGCCTGAGGTCGGCTCGACGTTCCGCGCCGGCGAGGTCGTGATGTTTGAGATGGTGGTGGCGGACGTGTACTGGAACTTCCAGCCGCTCTCCACCGGCCTAGCCTCGCTCACGCACGCCGACATTCAAAAGTACTCGTCCGAGTGCAACGTGTCGACGCAGATCCTGCCGTGCGACTCGTGCCCCGAGCGCGAGGGCAACGTCAAGTTCTGCCCGGGCCCGCGCTGCCCGTTTCGCTGCTCGTACGAGAACGCGCTGCGGCGCACGTCGTGGGAGGACCCGCGTCCGTGGGGGCAGGCCTGCGCGTACAACTGCAAGAAGGGCTGCTCCTTCATGTGCGGCACGCTCAGCAACATCACGATGGTCGCCGGACGCGCCTCGTTCAACGACGTCGTCTTCAAGCGCGTCGGGCAGCACGAGATGCGCAACGAGCTCATCGGGGTGCAACAGGTGGGGAACGCGACCATGATCGACTGGGTCGACTTTGCGGAAACGCAGCGCCGCCTAAACGGCCGGTTGCTGCTGCTCCCCGAGGACCCGGAGAAGCGGAGGCGCGTCTCGGTGCAGATTCGCAACGGCCCCGGGGTCTACCTCGTCAGCGACTTCGGCCCGGCGCTCCACTACCTCACCAGCAACACCACCCGCGCGGGCGCGCCGCTGGACCCGCACCCCGCCTGCCTGGTTCTCGACCGGTTCGGGAACCGCGCGGTCGATGGGCGCTTCCGCGTCGGGCTCGGCGTGCGCGACTCTGACCGTGACGAGATCGACGCCGCGGCGGCCAAGCGCAAGTACATAACAGACCCGGCGACGCCCAGCGCGTTCACGGACAGCGGCGTGGTGGGCTGGCCGGCGGGCACCGGCAAGCTCGTCGCGGACTTTGTGCATCTCGACTTCGACGCGTCGCCCATGGAGGCGGACCAAACGGCCGACGATGTGGGATGCGTGCCGCCCCTGATGGACGCGCCAACCACGCCTGAGGGCGGCTGCCGCTCGCTGGCAAGCGACATCGATTCGATCATCTCCCGCGAGGGGATCATTAGCCCTGAGTGGTGCCCGTCGACGCAGGAGAAGCGCTTCTGCCGAACCTGCCTCACCGGGCACCGTCAGTTCACGTCGTTCAACTCCTCGCACTGGAAGCAGCAGTACGAGTTCGCCAACTCCTCGATCCGCTTCGGGTTCCCTCAGTTCACGGGCGCCTTCGACTGCCCTACGCGCACGCACTGCACCGAGTACTTCCCAGAGCGCATCAACTGCGGTTGCCTGATCGAGCTGCACAACGCGACGCGGGGCGCGCGCGAGTTCGACCTCTGCCAGGACTGCGCGACACGCTCGCTCCCCAGCGGCATGCCCGTTGCAGACACCGTTGCGGGCCGCGCCGTGTTCAAGGGCATCACGTGCTCCCGACCGCGGCGCGGCTACCGCTTCCAGTGCATCGCGCCGCCTGGGGGGCAAGGCAACGGGCTGGAGGATCCGTACAACTACAACAACGCGCTGCTGATCGAGGTTGCGTGGGATCGCAAGGAGACGCGGAACCCGCTGCTCTCGTTCACACAGGACACGAGCTGGGGGCGCTATGAGCCGATGCATCCGCTCTCGTGGGTGGACAGCTCTGGCAACGAGCACCCGCAGATGGTCGAGTGCACTGCGCTGTGCGTGAATCGGACGATTTTTACCTCCTCGGAGGTCACGCCGCAGGGCAAGGTGGTGCAGTTGAACCAGCAGCTGGTCAACAACTCGTGTCCCGACCACTGCTTCAAGTTCTCCTTCCCCGTCAAGCGCAACCCCTCGTGGAATTTCGTGCCTTCCGAGTCTCCTGCGCTGAGCGTCCCCGTGCGCGTGCGCGCCGGCGACGTTACACGGCTCCTAGTCACGAAGCCACAGCCCGACAGCATCGTGCGTGTGTTTGACGCCTCGCGCCCGCGCGAGGAGACCAGCAGCTTCGTGTCCCTTTGCGGCGACGCGCCGTGCGACGTGGACCTGCCCTCCTTCAAGATGGTCGACCGGTTCGACAACCTCAACACCACGTCGGTCGGCATGGCGCTGGCAAACCTGGTGCCGACGAGCAACAACGTCGGCGCGGAGATTCTCGGGCGGCTGACCACGCCGCTGGTGGACGGCCGCGCCACCTTCTCGGCCCTCACCATCACGTGCCCGGGCCTTGCGTACCGGCTCGAGCTGCGGTATCGCCGCTGGCTGTACGGGCTCCTCGCAGTCCCGGCCAACGACGTGGTGGCGCTGTCGCCGGCCTTCGACGTCGTGCCTGCGGCCCCGCGCCTGGAGGCTGTGCGCTGGGACGACTCGTACACCTCGGTGCTCTTCGAGTTCGACCGCTCCACAAACCGCGGCGGGATGGAGCTCTCGAGCGACTGCTCCGACTTGCTCGACGGCGTCGCGCGGTACGGCGCGGACGGCGTGTGGCGCTTCACGCCCGTGTGCGACCCCGGTCCTGCGAATGCGTCGTGTCAGGTCTCGAGGCTGCTCGGGGAGCGGTTCCCGCCCGTGTGCTCGTGGTCGAGCTCCAAGGTGCTGCGCATGGACCTCGGCAGCAACGCGCTGCTGCTGCCAGACGACATGTTCTTCCTCAAGCACCGTTCCAGGGCGCGCGGCAGGCCCGTCGAGTTGCGGGTGGAGGTGACGGTCGAGGGCAAGCAGCTTCGCTCGCCACCCATGGAGGTTCCCACTGCAACGGGCTGCAACGGCACGCACTGTGCGTCCGAGCCAGTCGGTGGCTACACGCTCATGCGGAACTGCAAGCTCGAGGAGGTGCTGCTACCCGCAGGCGACCTGGGCGGCGACGGGGTCACGGACGCGGTGCAGTTTGCGTACCGCGGGAGGCATGCCGTCGCCGTGGCCAACAAGTGCATGTCCACTGAACCGTGTGCGCCGTCCCAGCGCGCCGTGATCATCTACGAGCTTCACTTCGCGGCAGCGTCGAGCGGCGGCGTGCCGCAGCTCGACGGGCTCACGCAGAAGGAGACGCTGCCCATGGCCGGCGCGGTCGACGTGGAAACGTTCAGGCTGCTGTCGGACTCGGCGGCGGCGCCATACTTCCTCGCCATCGCGCGGCACGCGGACGGCGTGGCCGGGGCGCAGGCCGTCGACATCTTCACCGCGGGGAACCCCGCCGAGGAGGTATTCAAGCTCGAGCAGAAGGTCCCCACGGCGGGCGCGCTCACGGTGCGCTACGCGGCGTACGGGCGGCAGGACTACCTCATGATCCTGCAGAGCGGGGGCGAGGTGCTGCTGCTTCGCTGGCTGGTCGGCTTCTTTGCGACCAACCCGCTGACCGGTGAGTATCGCTTCTTCCCGGGGTACTTCACGCAGATCCGCAGCTTCCGCTCCACGGGCGTCCCGTCGGGGCTTACGTTCGTGTTCTCGGAAGGTAGCTGGGTGCTCATCATCAGCAACGAGAAGTCGCGCACCGAGCGCTGCAGCGCCAAGACGTGCCGCGGCGACGGGCTTACGTACCGCGCGGCGGTTGACTTCCACCGCGTCGGCGCGTTCTCGCACATGGCGCGCTTCGAGCCGTACCCTGCGAGCGTGAACCAGGACATCTGCACCTTCTTCACCTGGTCGCTCGAAGAGCGCTACGCCAACATCACGCTGGTGGACGTGGACGCCGCGGCGCTCGAGACGGTCAAGGTCGGGACGTATCTGCGCGTCAACGGCGAGACAGTGCGCGTCGTTGACCCCGCTGTGGCCGAGAGCGACCTCGCCGGGCTCGACGGGATCAAGGACCCCTTTCTCCCAGCGTTTGACCAGATGGCCGCTGCCGAGTTCGCGCGCGGGCGCGCGCAGGAGTTCGCGCAGGAGCTACAGCTCGGGCCGCAGAAGCGTGATCCGCCCGGGTGGTTCCGCGTCCCGATGGGCTACCGCGAGGCATGGGCGGCGCTCCCCGGCGACCGCGCGCGCGTCGGCAAGTTTGCGGAGCTGCTCAGCCGCATCGAGGGCTCCGCGATGGCACGGCCTACAGCGCCGGCCGCCGCCGACGTTACCGGTGACGGGGTGCCCGATCTGGTCGTGGGTACGTGGGACGGCCGGCTGCGCGTCTTCCCGGGCGGCGCGGGCGGCCTCGCCGGCACCGAGCTCAACGCGTCTGCGCCAGAGTATCCTTTCCGCGGGATCCGCGCAGCGTCGGGTGGCGCGGCGCCGGCGTTCGGCGACTTTGACGGCGACGGGCGGGCAGACCTCGTGGTCGGAGAGGCGGACGGCTCGCTGCGCTTCTTCCGCAACGCCCCGGGCAACGCGAGCAACGCGAGCCTGCCGATGAATGGTTCCAACGGCACCGCACTGCCGCTGGACTTCCGCGAGCTGCTCGGCGCCGCGCGGCCCTTCGTCGACGCCGCGGTCGGCGCCGCGGCGAGCCCCGCCCTTGGCGACCTCAACGGCGACGGCGCGCTCGACCTCGTCGTCGGCGCCGCGGACGGCAGCCTCCTCATCGCGCTCGCCGGGCGCAACGCGAGTGTTGAGCCGCCGCTCGTGCGGCGCGGCGCCGGCAGCTTCGCGGCGCCCGCTGTGGCGGATCTCGACGGCGACGGGCGGCCGGACCTGCTGGTGGGGGGCGGCGACGGCTTCCTCGTGGTGCACCTCGCGGTCGCGCCGGCGGGCGGCGCCGCGGTCAACTACACCGAGGCCGCCGCAGGCGCGTCGCCTGGTGGGATTACGGTGACGCTGCAGTCCATGAACGTGTCCGGCGAGCGCGCTTCGCCCGCGCTGCTGGACGTCGACGGCGACGGGCGACTCGAGCTTGTGCTCGGGCACTCGTACGGAGACCTGGAAGTCTACGCGGCGTCCGGCGCGTGCGGCGCCGCGCTGCTGCCGTGCGAGTTCGTCCCCGCCGCCGCGCCGGCGGCGACGGGCGGGGAGGCGCCGCTGCGCACCGTCTCGCGGGCGCAGTACGCGGCGGTGTTTACCGGGTTCCGCTGCATGCGTCCGGTGTGCACCAACTGCACCGGGGACCTCGGGCTGTGCGACCTGACGCCGTGCCACCGCATCAACGACGACTTCTCGCAGGCCCCGCCTGCCAGCGGCTGCACAACCTTCGCGCCCGTGGACGACGGCCCGGGCGGCTGCTGCGAGTTGGGCCCGGACTCGGGGCTGGCGTTCGCGCCGTGCCGCCGCCCGGGGCACCTCACGGTGCGCCGCGCGCAGCTCGGGACGGTCGTGTCGTCGACGGGCAAGTGCTCGCTGCAGCTGGCGGTCGGCGTCTTCGCGCCGTGCGCGGGGCGGGCGGGCTGCAAGTGCGACGCGGGCGACCGCGCGCTCCAGCCGTGCACGGCCGACGCTGACTGCCCGGCGCACTCGCCCGGGTCCGAGTGGTCGGTGTTCCCCGAGGAAATCGTCCCGGAGCAGCCCGCGGCGCCCTTCATGCAATTCCCCGGCGCGGGCGCGCTGCACGCAGAGCCCTTGGCGATCGAGGGGCAGCAGTTCGTGGCGGTTGCCAACCACTTCTCGGGGTGCGAGCCCAACGGTTACGAGCAGGACTCGGTGCTTTACAGGGTCAACTACACGACCGGGACCTACGAGCGCCACCAGTCGTTCAGCACCACCGGCGCTGGCAGCATGCGCGCCTTCAGCCGCACCGCTGCAGGCCCCGCCGGAGAGGCGGTCACCAAGCAGTACCTGTGGGTGGCCTCGCGGCGCAACCGCTTCGGGCCCACCACGCAGTCGACGCTCTACCAGTGGACGCGGTACGCAACGGCCGCCGGGGCGGGCCAGTGCGCCGCGTCCAACGAGACGTGCTACCTCCCTGCGGGCGTGGCGCCGTCCTCAGGGCGCTTCGT
>ENA-UOXV01001742-UOXV01001742.1-marine-metagenome-genome-assembly--contig:-NODE-1742-length-29678-cov-6.187962_pt1 | contig 29678 bp, 21 predicted proteins | sample MGYA00238165_ERZ766961 | MGnify/ENA primary metagenome ERZ766961 (study PRJEB28924, sample SAMN03173240) | marine metagenome | biome: Marine; feature: Water; material: Subsurface seawater | place: North... | reverse complement strand
AGTTGACGGTCGCAATCCATCACGTTTTTAACACTCCAACCGACCGCCTAATCTGGGATGTAGGTCACCAGTGTTATCCCCATAAAATTCTGACGGGCCGGCGCGATCAGATGCACACCCTTCGACAGGGTGATGGTTTGTCTGGCTTTACCAAGCGAACCGAAAGCGAATACGATCCTTTTGGTGCAGCGCACTCTTCGACATCCATTTCGGCAGGATTGGGCATGGCTGTTGCCAGCTCACTTTCCGGTGTCAAAAACACGGCGATTGCCGTTATTGGTGACGGCGCAATGACTGCGGGCATGGCTTATGAAGCCATGAATAATGCGGGATCAATGAAAGAGCGTATCATTGTTGTACTAAACGACAATGATATGTCGATTGCACCGCCTGTTGGCGCACTTTCGAACTATCTGTCACGTTTGATTTCTTCAAAAGCTTATCGCTCGGCACGTCACTTCGCTAAAGAACTTTCGAAAAAATTACCGAAGCAGATCGAAACCGTCGCTCAGCGTGCCGAAGAATATGCGCGTGGCATGGTGACAGGCGGCACGATGTTTGAGGAATTGGGTTTCTATTACGTTGGTCCGATTGATGGCCACAATATGGAGCACTTGATCCCAATCCTGAAAAACCTTCGGGATGATCCAGAAGATGCGCCCATTCTGTTGCATATCGTTACGGAAAAAGGCCACGGCTATCAGCCTGCCGAAGATTCAGCCGACAAATACCACGGCGTTTCAAAATTTGATGTCGTAACAGGCAAACAGCACAAACCGAAATCGAATGCGCCGAGCTACACAAATGTATTTGCCCAGGCCTTGATCGAAGAAGCGAAGCACGACGATAAAATTATTGCTGTCACGGCGGCCATGCCATCGGGGACAGGCGTTGATAAGTTTGGTGATGTGTATCCTGAACGTAGCTTTGATGTTGGTATTGCCGAGCAGCATGGTGTGACATTCGCGGCCGGATTGGCGACAGAGGGCTACCGTCCGTTTGCCGCGATTTATTCGACATTCCTGCAGCGCGCGTATGACCAAGTGGTCCACGATGTGGCCATTCAGTCATTGCCCGTGCGCTTTGCGATCGACCGAGCTGGTTACGTCGGTGATGACGGTTCCACACACTGTGGGGCGTTTGATATTACGTATTTGGCAACACTGCCGAACTTTGTGGTGATGGCTGCATCTGATGAAGCTGAATTGATGCACATGACGCGCACAGCGGCATCCATCGATGATCGCCCGTCGGCATTCCGGTACCCACGGGGCGAGGGCGTTGGTGTTGAACTGCCTGAACGCGGTGAGATTTTAGAAATCGGCAAAGGCCGGATCGTACGCGAAGGCAAAACGGCTGCGATCCTGAGTTTGGGTGGCCGCTTACAAGAAAGCCTTAAAGCAGCAGAAGAATTGGCTGCACGTGGCTTGTCGACAACTGTAGCTGATGCGCGTTTCGTTAAGCCGCTTGATGAAGACATGATACGTGACTTGGCCAATAACCACGAAGTCCTGGTGACCATCGAAGAAGGCGCCATTGGCGGCTTTGGCTCGCATGTTCTGACGTTCATGGCGAATGACGGGCTGCTTGAAAAAGGGTTGAAGGTCCGGACGTTAATGATGCCGGACATGTTTATTGATCAGCACAAGCCAGCAGTTCAGTACGAGATGGCGAAATTGACAGCCAGCGACCTCGTTGAGACGATCATGACCGCGCTCGGCCGTGAAGACGAATTGAACCAACCGGCAAGAGCCTAGTCCCATCGCGAAAATCCGTCTCGATCAACTTCTTGTCGATCGTGGCTTGGTTGAGAGCCGCACCAAAGCGCAAGCTCTCATCATGGCTGGGCATGTCTATTCCGGTGAGAAAAAATTAGAAAAAGCAGGCCAACAGGTGGCGCTTGATTTCGCCGTCGCGATCCGAGGGCAAGATCACCCATGGGTGAGCCGTGGCGGACTAAAGCTTGAAAAGGGCCTTCAGGAGTTTGCTATCGATCCCATGGGTTACACGTGTGCAGATATTGGTGCATCCACTGGTGGCTTTACAGATGTATTACTGACCCATGGCGCAACCAAGGTGTACGCCGTAGATGTTGGCCACGGCCAATTGGCCTGGAAACTCCGAAGTGATGATCGGGTTGTTGTTCTCGAGAAAACCAATGCCCGTTATTTAACCCAGGAACAAATCCCAGACCCGATTGATCTGGTCGTGTGTGACGCCAGTTTCATCAGCCTTAAAACGGTTTTGCCCGCCGCATTATCTTTGGTGCGCGAAGGGGGGAGTTTAATCGCCCTGATCAAGCCGCAATTCGAAGCAGGTCGGCAAGACGTTGGTAAGGGCGGGGTCGTTCGTGACTCCGCGGTCCATGAGCGTGTGTGTCAGGAAATCACAGATTGGCTTTCGGGCTTAGATGATTGGACAGTGAACGGCGTGACAGAAAGCCCGATCAAAGGACCAGAGGGAAATATTGAATTCCTGGTTTCTGCTACGAAAGTGGCTTAACCCTGATCAACGGGCAGTCCTGCACCCGCCCATGCAACGATTCCGCCTTCCATAGAATAGGCTTCGTCGACTTTGCCTTCTCTGATCAAATAATCAGCGACTTGATAAGACCGCATGCCGTGGGCGCATAGAACAATCAGTTTTTTGCCATCACCGCCGGGAACATTCTCGAAATCAAACGATGACATGGGATTGTGAACAGCACCATCAATGCGGGCCTGCATCAATTCTGGGTCTTCTCGGACGTCCAACAGTACGGCATCTCCTGCATCAACCCATTCTTTGGCCGTTTCAGCAGATATTTCCTTAATCCCAGACATTTGCTTCCTCAATATTGATTTGTGACGTCATGTTCCTTGGCACTCAACATGGTGCGGATTATTGTCATCGGCAATAGGGAGATTGCCATGTTTCACGATTGCCGAGGTTTAGAGATCACTGCAACGTCGTCAGATGCTATTACAGCGTTTGACCAAACCGTTGATTCTTATTTAGGGATCAAGCCCGAAGCAGCACCGAATTTAAAGGCGACGTTTGAGGCCGATCCAGAAATGCCAATGGCACATACCATGAAAAGTTATTTTTTCATGTTGATGGCAACAGGCCCTTTGAAAGAGCGTTCCAGAAAAGCTGCAGCAGATGCCGCAAAGTTTGCGCAGGCTGCAACGAAACGTGAGCAGATGCATGCCGAGGCGGCGACTCATTGGTCCCATGGACGTAAAGGTGCTGCACTCGCGACGTGGGAAACTATTCTAGAGGAGGAGCCACGAGATATTCTGGCGCTCCGGTTGGCGCATCATGGACATTTTTACGAGGGTGATGGACAAAACCTTCGCGATACCGTGACGCGGCGCATGTTCGCGTGGAATTCTGATATGGCTGGTTACGGATATGTCAAAGGCATGCAGGCCTTTGGTTTTGAAGAGACCCATAATTACGATGCGGCACTCCTGGCTGGTCATGAAGCGGTCGAAATCAATGGCCATGACGCGTGGGCTATTCACGCTGTGGCACATGTGCATGAAATGCGCGACGAGGCCACCGCAGGCATTGATTGGATCAAGAAGAATAAAGTCGGTTGGCGTTCATCTAACAACTTCCGCAACCACGTTCAGTGGCATCAGATGTTGATGTATTTGGATCAACAGGATTACGCCGAAGTGCTGCGACAATATGACGAGGAATTGTGGGACGCAGAGTCAGACGAATACCTAGACTTGGTCAATGATGCTGCAGTGCTGCTGCGCTTGGAACTGCACGGCCAAGATGTAGGTGACCGTTGGCAGGCTTTGGCCGAGAAATGCAAAGACCATACGACAGACCAAGCCCTTGCGTTTATCGATGTTCATCATGCGATATCGCTGTCATCGGTTCCTGGTGACGATGTCAAAGTATTGCTGGATGCAATGGAGAGTTATGCGTCTGAAAGCAGCGATGACAATGCGGAGATTACAGGTGCCATTGGATTGCCCTTGGCCCATGCGCTGGTCGCACATCGTGCCGGTGATCATGGTGCTGTTGTCGATCTATTGATGCCATTACGCTATCGGTTTCATCTATTGGGTGGGTCCCACGCACAACGTGATTTATTTGCGATGGTGTTGATCAATTCAGCGATGGCATCGGGACGCACCAATGTTGCCAAGATGTTGATCTCAGAACGCCTGGCACGTGCGCCACAAAATGCTTGGAATCTGAACTGTGCCCGAGAAATCGGCGTGGCGGTCTAAGAGATCCCATGGCACGTAATCCCTCCAGTAAAACGCCGTACCGGATTTTGGGCGTCGCAACAGATGCGACGGCAGCTGAAATCAAAACTGCGTATCGCCGCAAAGCCAGGGAAATGCATCCAGACCTGGACCCAGATAACCCGTGGGCAGAAGAAGAATTCAAACGCTTGTCTGCGGCTTATCAATTGCTCTCGGATGCCACCGAACGTGCGCGATACGACCGGGGTGATATTGATGGAGATGGCCGACGTAAAACATCGGCACGCACCAGCTCAGCCGGAAAAGCTGAAACCAAATCAAGAGGCTTCGAAGGTTTCTTCAAAGACCGCGCGGGCCCTGATATTGATGGTGTTGATGTTAATTATGGCTTGAAGGTCTCGTTCTTAGAGGCGGCCCGAGGTGCACACAAAGACATTAAAACGACCCATGGCGCGACGTTAAAAGTGAATGTTCCGGCAGGTACTCTTGATGGTCAGGTCTTGCGGTTGAAGGGGCAGGGCATGCGCGGCTTTGGCAAAGGTCGGGATGGTGATGCAATGGTCGAGGTCGAGGTCGAGACGCATCCGATATACAAATGCATTGGGCGAAACATCCACACAGAGGTTCCTGTTGATCTGGATACGGCGATCCTTGGAGGGAAAATTCAGGTCGAAACCATAGATGGCATGGTGAACGTCAATGTCCCGGCGAATTCAAATTCAGGCGGGCGCTTGCGTCTGCGTGGGCGTGGTCTTGCAGCTGGCGGACGTAAAACTGAAGAACGTGGAGACCACTATGTAACGATGATTGTCACGCTACCGGATAAGCCAGACCCAGAACTAGCAGCGTTTATCAAAGGTCGGCAAAAAAGCTGAAACTAAGGATTATCTTAGTTATTAATCTTCACCCGCTTTAATCTCTCGTAGTTTTGGCGATCCTTCAGGGTCCTCAAAAACGTCTTTCAGTGAAACCGAGAGAGCTTCTTGATTATTTGATTTCAGCCCTTCAATCAGTTTTGTAAAACGGGATTGCCAATCGGATCCATCGGTTGGAATGCGCACTTCTCCAAAACCTAGTCTCAAAATATTATAGACCTCGGCGACTGTGGTCGTGTCTGGATTCCGAGCCAGAATCCATCGGTTGGCAGATGTGCGCTCTACAAACCGTGCATTACGCAATTGATGGAGAATGCTATCGATGGCCTCACCGCCGCCGCCTGTGCTCCGCAGTATGGCGTTTCGTCTTACAGCGCCAGTTCCCTCTTTGCCAGCATTATACAAGACACAGAGAATTTGCATCGCAGCCACTAGGCGTGCACCTGCTGAAACAGTCGCGGACATGGGCTTTCCGTCAGCCGATTGCCATTCGTTGGTACTCGCGGTTAGCACCGCACCCATCAATACAATGAGCCAGGAAAGGTACATCCAGATTAAGAAGATCGGAACGACAGAGAGTGCGCCGTATATATTCTGGTATGTCGGGAACGTAATGATGTACCAGCCAAAGACCTTCCGCAGGAGGGTAAATAAGATGCCTGCCGTAACGCCGCCAATCAGACCTGCTGATAGACTGATGTTTCGGTTGGGGATAATGACATAGAACATCGTCAGCATGAAAATAATCATGATTGGTGGCAGAAGGGCGATGAAGAACCCGCCGACACCGCCACCCGTATCTATTCCGACCCATTGCGTCGCCGCAAAGTAATATCCGCTAAGAGAGAAACTCGCACCTAAGAGCAATGGCCCTAGGGTAAGGAGCGCCCAAAAGACCAATAGCCTGGGAACCATTGCGCGCGCACGGACAACACGGAAAATCGTATTCATGTCCGCTTCGATGGTGCCGAGCAAGAGAATCGCTGTCATTGCTAGTGCAACAATGCCGACAGCGCTTAGAGTCGTGGTATTTCGAACAAACTGATTAAAATAATCTCGTGTAGCTTCGGCTGTTTGCGGTAATAGGTTCGAGAACATCGCTCCTTGTAGATTCTCGCGTACACCCTCAAAAACAGGGAACGCGGCCAACATAGAAAATGCGATAGCCGTCAACGGGACAATTGCCAAAAGAGACGTATAACTTAAGCCAGCAGCCATTCTTAGGCATCGGTCAGAGTTGAATCGATTGCCAACATAGCTCACAAAAGCGCCGACTTCGCGCAGGATAACATGGGCACCAGCGTACTCATCCTCACCGGCATCTGGATCTGATTGATCCAAAGTTGGATCTAATTCGTCGACTTTTGGTGAAAAGCCATTGTCGTCATTCTGGGCCATGACGTATCCTCTCGCGATTGACGCCTTAATCTGACTATTATAAGCCACACTATCTAGGTCAGGGCACTATAATTGCTGCATCGCTTCACGACGCCGATTAATTTGTCATACGGTTTTAGTGTACATGGGCCATCATGGGTCTGTGATCATAAAGTTAGGATACGAAAACATGTCTGAATCTGCACCTCTTATGCAAGGCAAGCGCGGTTTGATTATGGGCGTCGCAAACGACCGATCAATAGCCTGGGCGATTGCCAAAGCTGCAAGCGCGCATGGAGCGGAACTCGCATTCACCTATCAAGGCGATGCACTTAAAAAACGTGTTGGGCCGCTGGCAGAATCTGTTGGTTCATCAATTGTGCTGCCATGCGATGTGACGGACTTGGGCAGTGTCGACGCCGTATTTGATGAATTGAAATCAAAATGGGGCGGGATCGATTTCATTGTTCACGCCATTGCGTTCTCGGACAAAGAAGAATTAAAAGGCGAATACATCGATACCACGCCCGAGAACTTTGAACGGACCATGAATATCAGCTGTTATTCATTCACAGCGATTTGCCAGCGTGCGCGGCCCATCCTAAACGAAGGTGCCAGCTTGATCACCTTGACCTATTACGGAGCTGAACGCGTGATGCCGCACTACAACGTGATGGGTGTTGCCAAGGCAGCACTCGAAGCAAGTGTGCGATATTTGGCCGAAGACTTGGGCAAAAGCGGCATTCGCGTGAATTCGATGTCCGCAGGGCCGATGAAGACATTGGCAGCCAGTGGTATCGGGGATTTCCGCTATATCCTGAAATGGAACGAGTATAACTCGCCACTCCGACGTAACGTGAATATGGATGATATCGGTGGCGCAGGCCTGTATCTGCTGTCATCCCTTTCAAGCGGTGTGACCGGGGAAACCCATCATGTCGACTGTGGTTACAACATCGTGGGTATGAAGGCCGTCGATGCGCCTGATATCTCTGTCGTTTGATCAATAGGCAAATATAGATGTCGGATAACACCTTCGGGCACATGTTTCGGGTCACGACGTTTGGCGAAAGCCATGGCCCCGCGCTCGGCTGCGTGATTGATGGCTGCCCGCCAGGATTGGATCTCACCGAAGACGATATTCAGCCCTATTTGGACAAGCGACGTCCGGGGCAATCCAAGTACACAACCCAACGCCAAGAAGCCGACCAAGTCAAAATCTTGTCGGGCACGTTCGAAGGCAAAACCACAGGAACATCGATTGGTCTACTGATCGAAAATACCGACCAGCGGTCCAAGGACTATGGCGATATCAAAGATAAATTCCGCCCGGGTCATGCTGATTTCACCTACGATGCTAAATACGGTATTCGTGATTATCGGGGTGGTGGACGGTCGTCGGCTCGCGAAACAGCGATGCGGGTGGCTGCAGGCGCCGTCGCACGCAAGGTTATCGGCGATGATATTGTGATACTCGGCGGGCTCGTTCAAATGGGCACAATCACGCTTGATCCGAATACGCGCAACTGGGACGAGGTAAATAACAATCCGTTTTTTGCCCCGGATGCAGCGATTGCCGATAAATTTGCTACGTACTTGGATGGTATTCGAAAGTCTGGCTCTTCGGTGGGCGCAGTCATTGAAATTGTCGCATCTGGCGTGCCCGCGGGATGGGGCGCGCCTGTGTATGGCAAACTCGATAGTGATCTTGCCTGTGCCATGATGACGATCAATGCCGTGAAGGGTGTCGAGGTTGGCGCTGGCATGGGGGCTGCTGCCCTGACGGGTGAGCAAAATGCCGATCAGATGAGAATGGAAAACGGCAAACCCGTTTTTACATCGAATAACAATGGCGGCGTGTTGGGCGGAATTTCCACTGGGCAGGATGTTGTTGTTCGCTTTTCGGTAAAGCCGACCAGTTCAATCCTATCGCCACGCGAAACTGTTGATCGTAATGGCAATGAAACTGAAATTGTCACCAAGGGCCGACATGATCCTTGTGTGGGTATACGCGCTGTTCCCGTTGGTGAAGCGATGATGGCATGTGTGCTCGCAGATCATCTGATACGCCATCGTGGCCAGTGCGGCTGACGTTAAACTCAACCAAATAAATCTTGTTGTGCAGGCGGGGGTGGCTTTTCCTCATCGAACGTGATGACGCCGCCATAGGGCTGAAGTACTGACATCACCTGATCAAACGGATCATCGGATAACCAACAATTTACATCATTGGCTGCCAATACGACGGGCATCCGGCTGTGGATATGCTCTATCGCGCGTGACGGTGTGCAGGTGACTATCGTGAACCGTTCACCATCGGTTAGGCCAGCCATCGACATCATTGAATCATCGGGCAACCAAATACGGTTTTTTCTCTTTTTGCCCAAATCATCTGTACGCCATTCGAAATAAGCAGATGCAGGAACGATACATCGGGACTGCAACCATGGCCGAAAAGTCGGCTTCTCGGTCAGTGTTTCGGCCCGCGCATTGATCATTGGCTGTTTGGTCCAGTCGACTTGGAAACCCCACGGTTGGGTGGCGGTGGTGCGGTCCTGATGCACAACTACAGCAACGTCAGTGGGTCTTATTTCGGATTGGTTTGGTAGAGCCGGCGCTTCTGGTAAGTCATACGCCTCCATCAAATCGCTGACTAAAGTTTTGAATTCGTATCGAGCGCACATTTTGAATCACCGAGTGGAAAAACTTAGTTCAAGCTTCTCATAAAATCGATGCGTACACACTGGCAAGTGTTGTGTGTTTCCAGTACCGTTTAGGTATGGAAGAAAATGAAGAACGTAAGACAGTTATCGTCACTGGTGCCAGCCGAGGCATAGGACACCATGTCGCCCGCATGTTTCTGGATCGTGGATGGAATATCATCACGTGTTCACGCGAAGACACGCCCGAAGGCTGTAAACGTGAGCCGAAATGGACAAAGCATATCCCAACCGATTTGGGCGACCCTGAAAGTGTCAAAAATTTCATTGAAGAGGCCACGGATGCGCTAGAAGGTGGCCCGTTGCACGCTTTGATCAATAATGCAGGGATGTCGCCAAAGACACCGTATAAGGAACGCTTGGGCATTTTGAATGGTGACTTGGATGCATGGCATGATGTGTTCGAATTGAATTTTTATGCACCGTTACGATTATCACGAGGCTTTGCGTCTGCGCTGCATAAGGGCGAAGGTGCCATTGTGAATGTGACATCCATTGCGGGGCATTTCATTCATCCATTTGCAGGGTCAGCTTATTCTATTTCTAAGGCGGCTTTATCTGGTTTAACCCGAGAAATGGCCAACGAATTTGCGCAGTTGGATGTACGTGTGAATGCTGTAGCCCCTGGTGAAATCGAAACTGAAATGGTGGGGCCAGAATACGATCTGTTGATCCCACGTATTCCCTTGCAGCGGATGGGACCCCCCGCCGATGTAGCGGGAACTATTTATTATCTGTGCTCTGATGACAGTCGTTACGTGACGGGGACTGAAATCTGGGTCACGGGTGGCCAGCACCTGTTTTAAATTATTGGATGCTGATGGGTTATGGCGGTCAGGGTAAAACCAATTAAACAGCCTCAGGATACCGCCGTTGTTCAAGCCGAGAACGCTGTCCATTTCTATCGCCAGCATGTCGATGTAAAGCCAAGCCCGGCAGGCTCGTTTCTGGGTGCTTTCATCAATCATTCAGGCGTTGATAGGTTCTTTTGCCAATCCCAAAACTCAGACGATTACGACGACTTTGTCAGTCGCGTGACACGCGCGGACACAGAGGGGCGTGAATGCGTCCATGTGGGTTTGGGGGAAGTGTCAAAATTTACAGATGCGCCCGTTCTTCGGATAAAGGACAGTGACCCAAGTCCGTTATTGTGGCGCCGCCGTACCGTTGGACAGCGATCCTATTCTATCGTCTCGGAATTTAGTGATCTTGGAGCCGCGCAAACGCATGATGTGTTATCAGCTTTAACAACGGCGCCGGCACAGCCATGGGATGCCCTGGTTTTCCCGTCTAAGACCATCAAACAGGCGGCCGAGACCCTGATGGCACGACAATCAGAATATTTACTCAGCCGCTCAGGGGCCGCGATCAATTACCCGGGGCTTCGATATGTTATTCCATCGGGGATAAATGCTGACGCCTACGCAGATAACACCCAATCCCAGAATGATCGGATCGCTGTTCGTCGTCGTTTGGGCATTCAAGATGATGACCTGTGCGTTCTGACAACGGGCAATTTTGCATTTTTCGCGCGCGCGCATCCAACACCATTATATCTGGCGCTTGAGGCCGCGACCCGGCGGACGGGTGTCCGCATCCATTTGCTGCAGGCAGGTTGGTTTGAAAACGAACAGATGGAGCGTGCGTATCGCGATGCCGTTCGTGAATTCGCACCGGGTGTAAATGCTGTGTTTTTAGATGGCCGCGAACCCGAAGTCCGTGATCGGGTCTGGCATGCGGCGGATGTGTATGCAGCATTCCATGATACGATTTCCCATGGATTAGACAGCGAAATCCTGGAAGCGATGGCGGCTGGTTTACCAATTGTCGCTGCTGATTGGGGATCCAATCGCGACATCGTGAAATCACAGCAGCATGGTTTCCTTATTCCGACGTGGCTGCCATTGCCTGAAAGTGGCGGGGATTTGACTCTCGCCCCGGAAAATAGCCTAGAGCCAGCTAACCTACATCGTGCTGACACATTCTTAGCGGGGACCGTTAATCAAACGACAGCCCTAGATATTCGTGCCGCGGCGGATGCGTTCCAGTTATTGGCGAATGACCCTGGCAAGCGGCAGGCCATCGGTGATGCTGCACGACGACATGCCATCGATACCTTTGATTGGTCTGCCATTGTGCGCCGTCATCAATTGCTATGGTCTGAACTGCGCCGCATACGTGAAGAAGGGGCTGAGATCGCTCCGCCAGCAAAGGGCAGCCCTGCGGTCCCACATATGGATGATCCTTATTCTGTATTCCGCCCGTATGCATCTCATGCGATCAATGAACACACTTTGGTCATGCGCGCGCCTGGCATGTCATCTGGAGAGGGACTGTCGCAGCGCTTGGCCCGGCTGCGAACCAATGCGATCAATGATGTCGCTGCTGCGTATCTGCTAGAGCACGATGAACAGGCGCATTTGCTTGATCATTTGTCCGAACACGAAGGTCTCGCCGTTTATCAATTGGCGGAATTGATCGCGGAGGGACGGCGTTACAAATTACCGCGCACCATCGGTTGGCTGGCAAAGCTGGGTATCGTGATCTTGTCGATGCCAGAGGGGGCTGATGAGAGTACCGACCATGATGGGGTATCATCGAATGATCTGGGCATTGCAGCCCGCGAACAAGGTGCTGATCAGGTTGCTTATCAACATTTTGGTGAAGCCTTGGCAAAAAACCCACAGGACCCCGTCGCCAATCTCCATTTGGGTGAAATTCATGCCCAGACGAACGATCTTGATGCCGCCATCGGTCATTTCGAAAAAGCGGCTATCGCCAATCCGACAGGCATCGATATCAGACTTGATTTGGGTAAGGCGTTGGTATTGCGCGGCGACGCCGAGCAGGGGATAGCAGAACTTCAAAAAGCAGTAGAGCTATCGCCCGAAAATGACGAAGCCCAGTATCTGTTAGGCGTCTCCTATCGTCGATTGGGTGCTGCCGATAATGCGGTGAAGTGTTTGGAACGAAGTCTTCGGCTAAATCCAAAGCGCACTGCGGCATTGGTGCATTTGGGGTATGCTCGGAAAAGTGCGGGCCGACGTGCCGAGGCGCTACAATCGTTTCGTGATGCGCTCCGGATAGAGCCTTCAAACCTGCGCGCGCACGCTGGTGAAATGAGCTTGGGCGCAGAACGTGCTGGTAAGAAATTGCTGGATCAAGACAGCCGCACACGGCGTGTCGCCATCTATTTTGATCGTGCGACCGCTTTCCATGCGTTCTTTGATCTATTCTCGGCAATTTCAGAAGTCCATTGGCCGTTGCTGTCTGGTGATATCGACGAGATAAAAGCATTCACACCTGATGTCATTATTGCATCTGACATGCGGGGTGGACGCCTGAGAGAGCATTTTCCGAATGCACATATCATCATCTGCCCGTGTGTCTTGGCGTCATTCAATCGTTATCCATCTATGTTTAAGAATGCTGATGCCGTGTGCGCGCCGGGCGTCTTGTTGGCAGATATGTGGAGCAGGGCGGGCGTATTCCCGGGCGATCAGATCCACCCCGCAGGATATATTGGGTTGGAGCGTTTGTTCCGCGGCGACGTCATCACGCCACCGTCTTCGTTAATCGATTCCCGGTCGTGCATCCTGTATGCACCCTCAGCACGGCCGCATATTTCATCGGCCCCGATGATTGCCGAGGCCCCGATAGAGTATCTTCGTGGTGCCCGTGATGATGTCACCGTTGTGATCAAGCCGCATCCAGATACATTTCAGCTCCATGGCGAATGGATCCGCCATTGGCGCCAAGCAGCGATTGATCATGATAACGTTGTGCTGATTGATGACCCAGAAGCGGACATCATTCCCTATTTGAAGTCTGCGGACGTGTTGGTGACAGATGCGTCGAGTGTGATGTTTGATTTTCTCGCCGTCGACCGGCCTATTCTTTTACTTCGAAATCCAAATTATACCCGTGATCCTGAAGCATATGATGCACAGGGGATTGAATGGCGTTGGCGTGAAATTGGGCGAGAAATAGTCAATCCAGCAGACTTGCCCAAAGCCGTAGATCTGGCTTTAAAGACACCAGATGCAGGAACAGAGGTTCGGGCACGTTTCGCAGCGGCTTTATTCGATGATACGCGAGATGGTGGCGTTAGTGATCGAATTATTGACCTAATATCTGAGTTATCCACGTAATACACAATATATCGCCATCAAAACTGGTTTACGGCGCTTGATGTAGTGCCCTATGATAGTCGACTGGTAATTTTTTGGAGTTTTCTCGAATGGCCGAGGAAAACAACGCAAAATCTGGCGTGGCGGATAAAAATGATGGTGGTGGTGCCTTCGACGCCATTTTACCGGCTGATTTAGACGGTCAGAAATCTGAGTATCAGGGGGCGCTTGATGATGCACCCATGCGACCAGAGTCCCCTTTTTGGGTGAAATTCAGGCTGTTGCCTGCGGGTGCAATTATTGCCAGTGCCATTTGGGGTTGGTTTTCTTACCAATTCGTTGAGCAGAATTTAGGCTGGAATAACCTAACAGCATTATTACCGCATGAAGTTGGTGGCCTGGCCGCTGGGGTTGTCACGCCATTGGCGCTGCTGTGGGTGATTGTGATTGTCTACAACCGCAGTCTGAACATTCATCACGAAACCGAAGCGTTGCGCTGGCAAATGCGGCAAATGATCTATCCAAGCGATCACGCGCAAAGTCGCCTTCGTGAAATCACGGACTCGCTTCGTAAGCAGACCAAGGACCTGAATAGCGCTACCGAAGATGCCATGCGTCGCGGTGAAGCGGTCAGTAAGCTGGTCCGCGAGCGTGCGATGGAATTGTCCAAAGTATCCGAGGATGCCGATTTGCGTGCGCATGCGGTGGCTGATGCGTTAAGGCGGCAGACCGAAGATCTTTCGCAAGCGATCGATAACGCGACAGACCGGGCCCGTGGTGCGGGAGAGGTCTTACAAAAACACGCATATGACCTGACCGTATCGTCTGATCGTGCGTCGGCGCGCGCAGAGGACCTGGCGCAAGTGATCGGCCGGAAATCCAAAGAACTTTATCTGGTGGCCAACACGGCATCGCAACGGGCACAAGAATCAGCGACCTTATTCGATGACCGTTCAGAGGCGCTACGAGACACCGTTGCTGCTGCCCAAAGCACAGCACAGGATACCGCCGATGCACTGAGCGCTATTGGAGAGGTTGTGCGGGATCGTGTTAGCGAATTGATCGATCTGTCTGATGATGCCACTGAAAATTTGAAAATTGGTGCGTCAGAGCTTTCCGATAAAACCCACGAAATGGCCAAGCAGAACGCCGAGGCATTGGCCCAAGCAACCACGATGCGAGAAATTTTTGAGCGTCAAACGGGTGATTTGGTCCAGACTGTGGATCGGGTGCAGGGACGCACAAAAGATATCGAAGATTCAGTCGCACGACAGACACATATGCTGTCGAAAATTTCCGATAAAGTGGTTTCCGACGTCCAAGACGTTGGCGATGCGGTGCGCGAAGATGCCCGCCAACTGGAATCTACAGCCGCGATGGTTGCTGAACGAGTTCGCGGTACGGGAGAGGCATTCCGGTTGCAGGCACGCGAAATGTCACAAGCTGCTGATTTGGCAGCTGAGCGTGGTGAGGCTGTCGGCAATACACTGCGTCGCGATACTGACGAATTAACGATGGTCAGTGAGCGGGTTCTTGGCGAGGTTGCGCGAGTTGGCGAGGAATTACGCCGACGATCTGAACAGGTTGATGAAACGGCCGATCGGGCGATTGAGCGTTTCGCTGAGGCTGGCGAGCAGATTAGCGAACAAATAGGCACCGTTTCGCGCGCTGCAAATCAAAGTGTGCTGCGGCTTGATGAGGCGGGAGAAGCATTGCGTCTTCGCGGCGAGGAAATTGAGTCTACTGCCGACACAGCTGATGCGCGCCTTGCTAAATTGAGTGAGTTATTGAGCGACACATCAGATGATATGACCCGTGTTGCGGATAAGGGGGTCAACGATGTGACGCGCGTCGCACATGCCCTCAACCACGGGGCTGGCACCGTTCGCAATACCGCAGAGAGTGTGGCTGAGACCGCGCGCGCGACATCTGAAGAACTCGGACAGCTAACCCAAGATACCCAGCAGGCGCAACGGGCTATTAATGACCTGGGCCGTGCGACAAAAGATCGTTCGCAAGAACTGAGTGCCGTCGCGACACGGGCCGAACAGGAGATGGAACGGACGATTGAATCCTTAGAAGCCAATGCGGATCGTTTAGCCGTCGTTTCTGCCCAATCTTCTAATATCTTGAGTGATGCAGGCGACGCCATTCGCCGTGAAACAGAAACCATTGATCAATCGTCATTGACCGCCAAGGCCCGATTGCTTGCCGTTGGCCAAGAGCTTGGCAATCATCTTCGGCATCTGATGTCGGCCTCGGATCAGGCATCATCGCAAATCCGAAATGTCGCCGAGTTGATGTCAGATGAGTCTGGCGCACTTGAAAAGCAGTCTGAACAGGCTGTTGATCAAGTTGAGAAAGTTGGTAAGCAATTGAATTCTCGCTCGCATGAGATTGCTAAAGCATCGGACCGGGCGGCCCAGTTGCTGAATTTGGTGACAGATCTGCTAATGCGTCAATCTGATGATTTAGCAACGGTTTCCAGTCGCGCGTACGCCGATATCGAAGGTGTGGGCGATGTTCTGACCGAGCGGGTTACGCAGGTCGATTCAGCATCTGAAATTGTGCGGCGCCGGATGATAGATGCGGGCGAAATACTACAAACGGGTGCCGAAGAGCTGTCATCAAGTGCAAAACGGGCATCTGATCAGATCAATGCATCGTCGGCGACGATGCGCGAAAGCGCTGACTTGACGCGCGATGCGTCGGCAGAAACCCTAAGCCGCCTGGAAGAAGTTAGCCGCAATCTGATGTTAGAGGCCGAGAAAACATCCAGCGCTGCGGATAAGGCTGCTGACAAGTTATCGGGAATATCCGGATCGCTTCGGAGCCATCATGAGAATCTCGATACAACGCTTGATAAGACTCAAGAACGTATGGGGGATGTCGGCCATCTGCTGCGTGATAGTTCTGAGTCGCTGACGAATGCGTACGAGTCTGCAAGCAATCACGTTCAACGCTTTGCCGATATCCTTAATCAACAATCAAGCGGCCTGACCAACACGTCTAACGATGCTGCTGCTAAGCTGAATAGGGTGAGTGAAGATATTCAAACGCGCACTCACGAGATGAGCAGTTCTGCCGAACGCGCATCGCAATTGATGAGTGTATCTTCTGATCTGCTGAACAAACATGCGATGGACGTGCAGCAAACCGCTGAGCAGGCATCAAATGCCGTTGAGACCGTGAATGTTGAACTTCGCGAGAGTGCCCGAGAACTGAGCGATATTACAGATCGCGGCACGCATGAGATGAACGAAGTTAGTCAGAACCTGCGCGAGCGCTTCCAAGAGGTCAGCATCGTTGCGCGCAAATCGACTGCGCAGTTGGAAGAAGCCACTGATAGCTTACGTCATCGCGGCAAAGTGCTTGAAACAACCACAGAAGACGCCGTCGACCGGTTGGAACGAGTTGGCGAAGTTATCGGTCAGCGCGCTTCCGAGACATCAATGGCTGCTGATTTGAACGTCTCCAAACTTACCCGTGCGGCTGATACATTGCGTGCGCAAATCCATGATGCGGGCGATAAGAGCGAAGAGATCATCGAACGCTTCGAGGGTGGGACCGAAGGTCTCCGTCGCCAGATGCTTGATCTTTCGACCACATACAATCGTGCGGAACGCGGCCTAGAAGCATTGGGCGAAGCGTTGGCACGGCGCGCTCAAGAATTGTCGAGTACGACCGATGGGGCATTGGGCAAAGTGGCGGCCTGGGATAAATCTGTCCGTGGGCATGTTGATGCATTGTCAAAAGCGACCTCAGATGTCGCTAGAAAATCCCATGAGATCAATCAGGTGTTGGATGAACGCACAGAAAATGTCCGCAGTGCATCGAACGAGGCTTCGGCTCTGTTGGCATCTTTGACCGAGAAGACAGAGTCAGCGGCTCTCGAAGACTTCACGCGCCAAGCCACGTTTATCTCTGAGCGGTTACAATCGATTGCAGTTGATATTTCGCGCGTGTTGGAGACCCAAGTGTCTGAAGACGATTGGCGTCGCTTCAACAAGGGCGAGAAGGGAATTTTTGTTCGCAAGCTTCTTGGGTTCCGCGAAAAAGCGAAGCTACAGCAAATCCGCCAGATGTACCAAGAAGATGGTACGTTCCGCGATTACGTCACGCGTTACCTGGAAGAATTCGAAAAACTGCTGGATGAGTCAGCGAAACGCGATACCGACAGCATGCTGCACGCGACGTTCTTATCATCGGATATGGGTAAGGTTTATATGGTCTTGGCCCGCGCACTTGATCGGGACATGTAGCAAAAAGCTCTAACTTTGAGCCTTGGGTTGAAACCAGTCTAATTTTTCAGATAACGACACGACCTTACCGATCACAAACAAGGTTGCGCCCTTGATACTTGCCGCAGAAGCGGTCTCGGACATGTTGCCAAGAGTAGTGGTGATTGTTCGCTGAGAAGGACGCGTTCCCATATTGATGATTGCCACAGGCATGTTGCTGGGCAAGCCGTGTTCAATCAACTTATCGGAAATGGCTTGTGCGTTACTTAAGCCCATATAGACGACCAGTGTCGTGTCGGGGTCGGCGAGGCTCCGCCAATCCAAATCGAGGGGCTCATCGCCTTTTGCATGCCCGGTGACAAATCGGACGCCATGAGCGAGACCACGGTGGGTTAGAGGAATACCTGCGTAGGCGGCACATCCGGCCGAAGACGTGATACCAGGCACGACCTCAAACGGGACACCGTTTTCGACAAGATATAGTGCCTCTTCTCCACCGCGACCAAAAACAAATGGATCTCCACCCTTAAGTCGCATTGTCCGTTTGCCCCTTTGCGCTAGATCGACCAACACTTGGTTGATGTTTTCCTGGGGCATGTAATGGTTGGATGCGCGCTTGCCGGCAAAAATTCGCTCTGTCCCCGGTGGGATGAGTTCAAGAATAGCTTTTGAGACAAGTCGGTCGTAGACAACGACATCGACCTCTTGAAGAAGCCGATAGGCCTTCATCGTAAGAAGATCGGGATCTCCGGGGCCTGCGCCGACAAGCATGACGGGATGAACCTTTGCGACCGTATCAGTCATAGTTTTGATTAACCTGAATCAATGCTAACGCGATGATTTGAATTTATGATCGCTGTTTATTGCGGAACATATGTGGACAAACAAGCATCAATCCACTACGAGCGAACGAACGTATCAGAAAGTATGGTCATCTTGAATAATTTGAATTTATCACTCCCCCAGGATCAGGCGCGCATGATCGGTTTATGGCTCTTGGTTATTTGTGCCATGGTTTTTGCGATGGTGGTTTTGGGCGGATTTACCCGACTGACAGAATCTGGTCTATCGATGACCGGGTGGCGCCCCGTAACGGGCTGGTTTCCGCCATTTTCGGTCGAAGAATGGCAAGCGCACTTTGATGCGTATCGAAATTCGCCAGAATACCAGAAAATCAATGCGGGTATGAGCCTTGATGAATACAAAGAGATTTTCTGGCTAGAGTTTTTACATCGTCTTTGGGGGCGGGTGATTGGCATCGCTTTTGCGGTTCCATTCGCATTTTTCTTAATCAAGGGGTGGTTGAATCGCCCTTTGATCCTGCGGTTGTCGCTCCTCCTGATTTTGGGTGGTCTGCAGGGTGTTATTGGATGGTGGATGGTCAAAAGTGGATTGGTTGACCGTCCCGATGTCAGCCAATACCGATTGGCGACCCATCTATTGATGGCATTTTTAATTATCGCTATGGCTTTATGGACAGCGCTTGATTTGCTTAGTGAAAAAGCGATCGCTGTGTCTGCGTTTACGCGCGGATACGCATCACTCATCGTGGGGATTATTTTCGTGACTGTCTTTTCTGGTGCACTGGTCGCGGGGCTGAATGCGGGGGTGATTTATAATACATTCCCGTTGATGCAGGGTGAGCTTTTCCCACCAGAGGGATTTGCTGTGACACCGTGGTACAAGAATTTCTTTGAAGACTATGCAACGGTCCAGTTCCAGCATCGCGTGCTGGCAATTGTCAGCGCTTTATTGGTTTTTGGGTTTTGGTATGCAGGGCGTACGTTACAGCCAGAATGGCGAATGCGCGCGAATGTCATGTTGGGCGTTGTTGCGTTACAAGTTGTGATGGGTATTTCGACACTGCTGCTGGTCGTGCCGATCCCGTTGGCAGCTGCGCATCAGGCTGGTGCAGTGTTACTATTAATTGCTGCAATTTGGACCAGGCATGGGCTTCGCACCACTTGATTCAGTAATAGTTTGAATCCTTCCTTGCCATAAGCACCCACCACCCGCCAAAATCGAGGTGGTAACGGGCGTTTTTGCGTCCGATCTAAATGTTCAGGAGGCTTGGATGAGCGATACAAAATACCGTTTGGTGACACGAAGCGATTTTGACGGACTGGTGTGTGCAGTATTGCTAAAAGAATTGGATATCATCGACGATATCAAGTTCGTCCACCCCAAAGACATGCAAGATGGTACTATTCTGATTTCCGATGGGGATATCACAACGAACTTGCCATACGTTGAAGGTGTCTACTTGGCGTTTGATCACCATTCGAGCGAAACAATACGTGTGGAATCAAAGCCAGAAAATCATATTATTGACCCAGATGCCCCATCTGCTGCCCGTGTCGTATATGACTATTACGGTGGTGCTGAGCGATTTGCGGGTATCGCTGACGATATGATGCAGGCGGTAGATAAAGGTGACAGCGCGCAATTCAGCGAACAAGAAATCTTGAAACCCGAGGGTTGGGATCTCTTGAACATGTTGATGGATAGCCGAACGGGGCTTGGCCGTTTTCGGGAATTCCGCGTATCAAACTATCAATTGATGATGCAGCTGATTGATTATTGCCGGAACCACTCGGTCGAAGAAATCATTGCCCTTCCAGATGTCAAAGAGCGGGTTGATCTGTATTTCGATCACGATGACAAGTTCCGGGATCAAATTAAACGCTGCACCACCATACATAACAATTTGTTGGTCCTTGATCTTCGCGAAGAAGAGACGATTTATGCAGGCAATCGTTTCATGATTTATGCCCTTTATCCGGACTGTAATATTTCGATTCATGTCCTTTGGGGATTGAATAAGTTGAATACGGTGCTTGCGACGGGCAAATCAATCGTCAATCGAACAGCCAAAACCAACGTTGGTGAGCTCATGTTGAAATATGGTGGTGGCGGTCATGAAAATGCCGGAACCTGCCAGGTTGAAAATGATGATGTAGAAAAAGTCTTGGGCGAGTTGATCTCTAAAATCACTTCTGACGGGTAATCGCAAAACGTGATCGGGAAATTCTTCAGCATTCGATATCTTCAAATGACGCGTGCATCACGTGCGATTACGGCTGTGTTTTCGATTTCGTTCGTTGCCTTGGTCATCACTGCATGTGTGACAGACCAATCTGCGATTGGGCGCGTTGTGATGGCGCTCAACGAAAACGCATCACCGTTACCACAAAGCACGCAGCGGGAACTTTCTAGGTTTGAAGAAACCTATAATGCGTTCGCGCATGACGCCACCGACCGTGAACGTCTGGATTATTTCAATTTTGCCTATCGTCGTGTTCGTGCCAGCTATGTCTATGATGTTGATGATAGCGCCTTAATTGATGCTGCAATTGCAGGTGTGACTGAAAAAGATCCGAAGCCTAATTCGGTTATGGCTCAAGTACTTGTTGAAGATGCATTACATAAAATGCTGAAAGCCTTGGACCCGCATTCCAGTTATTTGGATGCCGAGGAATTCCGAGACAGTTTCGCCAATACAAAGGGCGAGTTTGGTGGCCTTGGAATTCAGATCACTATGGATGGCGATTTGGTCAAGGTGATATCACCAATTGAAGGAACACCGGCAGAGCGGGCAGGAATGCTGGCGGGGGATTTGATTACCCATATAGATACGATTGCAGTTCAGGGCAAAAGCCTTCGTGAAGCCGTTCGATTGATGCGGGGCAAGGCGGGCGACCCTGTCGTACTTACCGTGCGCCGCCCCACCAGCGATGATTTTGATGTTCGAATTGTGCGCGCCATCATCGAGGTGAAATCGGTCCGACACAGCATAGAAAGCGATGTTGGATATATCCGTATCACGCGCTTTAACGAAAAAACAAAAAGCGGCATCCAAGAGGCGATCTCTAAGATTAAGGACGAAACGGGCAGTCGGTTACGCGGTGTCGTGATTGATTTGCGAAATAACCCAGGCGGCCTGCTTAATCAGTCCGTTTCAGTGACTGACTCATTTTTAGAGCACGGCAAAATCGTTGCAATCAAGGGGCGTGATGGTCGTAACGAACGTTCTTATTACGCCGACGATGGCGACCTGATTGACCAAATTCCGATGGTTATTTTGGTGAACCAAGGGTCAGCTTCTGCATCAGAGATTGTGGCGAGTGCCCTGCAATATCACGGTCGGGCTATTGTGATGGGGACGCGGACATTTGGGAAGGGTTCGGTTCAGACGATTATGCCCATGCCCCTCGAAGGGGCCCTGCGTTTAACGACAGCATTGTATTATTCGCCATCCAATCAAACGCTCCAGGCCCTGGGCGTGACGCCCGACATCGTCGTTATTAAAGATACAGATGTAGAGGCCGCGCCACCCCGTCGCCGCGAAGCCGACTTACCAGGGGCAATTCCAGCGCAGAACGAAGACGATCACGTGTCAAAACCGAGGATTTCGGAAGCGGCGTGCCCCGCAATTGGCGCGGCAAAAGATCATATTCTTGGCTGTGCGATTGAGTATTTGCGTTCGGGCAATCAAGAGGCATTCTTGCGACGTTACGCCCCTGCGGGCCAAGGTTAAGCATCTCAATTTAAAAGATGGCGCTATACCGTAGAGGGTTGTCCACTTCCTTGATTTAGCAAATTTATCAACGCTGTTAACGCGCTGCTGTCCCTACGTTGTTGGTGACGCAGCATATGATAGCTACGTGGCGGAACATTGAGCGGCAGCGCACGCAGAGATCCATTGGCTAAAGATGATGCGACAACGTGACGAGAGATCAATGTTGCCCCGGCACCTGCTTCAACGGCTTCGCGAACAGCTTCGTTGCTTGGCAATTCAAGGACAATGTTGAGATCATTCCATACCAGGTTTTCTGATCTCGCCATATCTTCAAGTACCTCGCGTGTGCCAGAACCTTGTTCGCGAATAATCCATGGTAATTTCACAAGGTCGATTTTCTGATTTCCGCTGCCGAGTTTCGGCCAGCGTTTTGACGAAACAACCAGGGCCAATTGGTCATGATCAACAAGCGTGCGTTCGATGTTTTTGGCTGATGTGGAGCCTTCGACAAATCCGACGTCCGCTTTACTATCAACGACAGCTTTTTCAACGTCGCGGGTGTTTGAAATTGTGACGTTTAAGGTCACTTCGGGGAACCTGTCATGGAAGGCCGCGAGTCGCCGCGGCAACCAGTAATTGGCAATCGTTTGGCTTGCTGCGATGTCCAGTTTTCCGACTGTTTTACCGCCCAATTCACGCAAATGCCTTTGGGCCGCACGAGCCGATGAAAGCAAGGCCTGGGCCTCAGCTAAAAAATGCTCTCCCGTTTCTGAAAGTTGGATCGATCGACCGACCCGGTTGAATAGCTTGATTTCGTATTGGGTTTCTAATGCGGCAACAGCTGCCGAAGCCGCTGATTGAGTAATTCCCAGTCGTTCTGCAGCCCGTGTCACATGACCTAATTCAGCTATAAGGACGAATATTCGAATTTGATTCAGTGTCATGATCAAATCATAAGCAAAATTTGTTAAAACAACAATTATTAATCATTGGACTAATGAATGAATGTTTGGCACATCTGATGGTCTAATCATCTCTGTCTAAGGCTTCCATCAATGGACGAAATTGCACAAACCCGGCGTAACACTCGCGCTTTGGGGAATATTTTTAGAACCTTACATAATTGGCTTCGCCCACAACGTCGCTATCAGCCAAGCCGAACGTATATGCGAGGGCCAGGACCAGCCTGCCAACAGAGCACAAAAAACCATAACGGGGAGCAAGTAACGTCATGACGACGAGCGAGAATCCAGTAGATACATCCCCAGAGGTCGCTGACGAAGTAAAAACGACGACCTGTTATATGTGCGCCTGCCGCTGTGGTATCAAAGTCCATCTTAAAGACGGCAAGATAAGATATATCCAAGGCAACAAAGATCATCCCGTGAACAAGGGCGTTTTGTGCGCCAAGGGTTCTGCAGGGATTATGACGCAGTACTCGCCAGCGAAATTGACCAAGCCTTTGAAGCGTGTTGGTGAACGCGGTTCAGGTGAATTCGAAGAAATTGAATGGGATGAAGCACTTGAGATCGCGACGGGATGGCTTGGGAAAATTCGCGAAACCGATCCGAGGAAACTCGCGTTCTTTACGGGCCGCGATCAATCGCAGTCATTAACAGGATGGTGGGCAAGCCAGTTTGGCACGCCTAATCACGCGGCGCATGGTGGCTTCTGTTCGGTGAATATGGCGGCCGCAGGTCTATATTCCATCGGTGGATCGTTTTGGGAATTCGGTGAGCCCGATTGGGACCGTGCGAAATACTTCCTCATGTTCGGCGTCGCCGAGGATCATGATTCAAATCCAATCAAAACGGGCCTTGGAAAACTAAAAACAAATGGTGCCAAGTTCGTTTCCGTGAACCCCGTCCGGACAGGGTATTCCGCGATTGCCGACGAATGGCTGGGCATTAAGCCGGGTACCGATGGTTTGTTCGTTATGGCACTCATTCACGAGTTGCTGCGAACCGGTAACATCGATGAAAATTATCTGGCGACTTACACCAACTCGGCATGGCTGGTTATCCAAGACCCTGGTGCTGAAGATGATGGATTATTTGCTCGCAACGAAGAGGGTGCCCCGCTGGTGTGGGACGGCGAGAAAAACGCCATCGCATCGGGCATGGATATTACGGCAAAACCGGTTTTGGTTCGTGATGTAAAACTAGATGACGGTCGTAAGGCTGTGCCTGCATTCCAGTTGATGGCCGAACGTTATCTGGACCCTAAGTACACACCTGAGGCCGTTGCGGATAAAACGGGAGTTCCTGCTGCTACGATCAAACGGATTGCTGCCGAGATCGCACATGTGGCGTTCAAAGAATCAATTGAGATCAATACTCCTTGGACCGATGCCTATGGTCGCAAGCATGATAAGTTCATTGGTCGACCTGTTGCCATGCATGCGATGCGCGGTATCTCGGCCCATTCAAACGGATTTCATACTTGCCGAGCCATTCACCTGCTGCAGACATTGATCGGCAGCGTGGATTGCCCAGGTGGGTTCAGAAATAAACCACCATTCCCAAAAGCGATCCCGCCTGCATTGAAACCAGCCGGTAAGCCAGGGGATATCCAGCCAGGACAACCGATGAACGGCCCACCACTTGGTTTCCCAACGGGTCCTGAAGATTTACTTGTTGAGGCTGATGGGCGCCCGGTGCGGATCGATAAGGCGTTTTCCTGGGAATTTCCACTGTCGTCTCATGGTTTGATGCACATGGTCATCAGCAATGCGTGGAAGGGGGATCCATACCCCATCGATACCTTGTTTATGTTCATGGCGAACATGAGCTGGAATTCGTCCATGAATACGTCTGGCACCATCAAGATGCTGACAGACAAAGATCCAGAAACAGGTGAATACAAGATTCCACGTATCATTTATTCGGATGCGTATTACTCCGAGATGGTCACGTATTCTGATCTGATTTTACCAGATACCACGTATCTTGAGCGTTGGGATGCCATCTCGTTGCTGGATCGTCCAATCTGTGAAGCGGATGCGGCCCAAGATGCGATCCGCCAGCCAGTGATCGAGCCTGATCGCGATGTCCGCGCGTTCCAAACGGTCCTAATCGACCTGGGCGCGCGCCTTGGTTTGCCTGGAATGACGAACGAAGACGGCTCGGCCAAGTATCCTGGTGGTTATCCAGATTATATCGTTAATCACGAGCGTGGCCCCGGCATTGGGCCTCTCGCGGGTTGGCGTGGTGAAGATGGGGAGTCTCATGGCAAAGGTGCGCCCAACCCGAACCAATTAGATCGTTACATCGAAAACGGGTGTTTTTGGTCACATCATTTCCCGGACGAACACAAATTCTTCAAGTTCGCCAACAAAGGTTATTTGGATTGGGCCAAAGAAGTTGGCTTCATCGGCAGTACTGAGCCTATCGTGCTGCAAATATATTCCGAAGTGATGCAAAAATTCCGCAATGCGGCGCGTGGTCATGGCGACATTCAACCGCCAGAACGTGAACGCGCACGTGTCGACGCGTATTTTGATCCAATGCCGATTTGGTATCCACCGTTTGAGCATTCCATGATCGATGTGGATGAGTATCCCATACATGCGCTGACTCAACGTCCGATGCAGATGTACCATTCATGGGGATCGCAGAATGCTTGGCTCCGTCAAATTACCGGATCCAACAAGATGTATATGAATGCGGAAACCGCTAAGAAAATGGACATCGCAGAAGACGACTGGATTTGGGTCGAGAGTTATCACGGTCGTATCCGAGTCCAGGCATCGTTGATGGATGGCGTTGAAGAATCAACCGTCTGGACCTGGAATGCGATCGGAAAGCGTTCTGGGCAGTGGGGCCTTGATGAAAACGCAGCCGAGTCCAAAAAGGGCTTTCTGCTGAACCATGTGATTTCAGAACTGCTACCACCGCGCGATGATGGTTACCGTTACTCAAACTCCGACCCCGTAACAGGCCAAGCAGCTTGGTATGATCTTCGGGTCAAAATTAAAAAAGCAGATCCCGCTGAAGACACCATTTCGCATCCACAATTCGAAGCAGCAGCAAGACCCGCAGGCATCAAGCCTTCGCCGAGTAAACTTGATTACGGCAAGATGTTTAGAAAGGGGCGGGATCAATGACAACATTACCCGCATCGACGAATAAAAAACTTGGTCTCGTCATCGACTTGGATATTTGCGTTGGCTGTCATGCTTGTGCTGTGAACTGCAAGGAATGGAACAGTGGTGGTCATGCCGCACCTTTGACCGATATGGACCCCTATGGGCCAAAACCGATCGGTGTGTGGTTTAACCGAATTCATACTTACGAAGTTGGGGCGAATGAGAACGAGCCATCTCGGACCGTTCATTTCCCGAAATCATGCTTGCACTGCGAAGATGCCGCCTGCGTGACTGTTTGCCCGACAGGGGCCAGCTTTAAACGGGTTGAGGACGGCATCGTCTTGGTCCATGAAGATAAATGCATCGGCTGCAAGTTGTGCAGCTGGGCGTGTCCGTATGGTGCGCGCGAATATGACGCAGAAGAAGGTGTCATGAAAAAATGCACCCTTTGCATCGACCGTATTTACAATGAAAACATGGAAGAAGTGGACCGGGTTCCAGCATGTGTATCGACATGTCCTGCAGGTGCACGTCATTACGGAGATTTAGGTGATCCGAATTCTGCTGTGTCTAAGTTGGTAGTTGAGCGCACGGGTTTCGATTTGATGGCCGAAATGGGCTACAAGCCTACCAACAAATATCTGCCACCACGGCCACGCAGAAATACTGCGGAAAAGTCCGACATGCCCGCAGAACTGCCAGTCACGCCTGGCACGGAAAACCCGATCCTACGTTGGATCGACAAAGCACTGACGAGGTAATCCCATGCATCCCGCATTTTCAGTTATTTTCTTCACGACCGCATCAGGTGCCGGTTATGGCATGTTGGTTGTCCTTGCGATCATTTTTGGTTTTGATCTTTTGCCTGTTGATCAAAACGTTGGAATCGCTGGCCTTGGGTTGTCATTTCTGCTGGTAACATCGGGGTTGTTATCGTCGATGTTTCACTTGGGCCACCCAGAGCGCGCATGGCGCGCTATGACGCAGTGGCGCTCAAGTTGGTTATCGCGCGAAGGTGTCCTGTCCGTCGTGACTTATGGTCCATGGGCATTGCTGGCTTATGTATGGCTTCTTGATGGGCCGGGGCAACTCGGATTGCCAAGTGCATTGGCTTGCGCTGTCTTAGCGATTGGGACCATTTACTGCACCGCGATGATCTATCGTTCTCTGGCCACCGTGCATCAATGGTACAATGGTTGGACAGTCGTGCTGTACATCGCTCTTGGCCTTATGAGTGGTGCCGTTTGGGTCGGTTTGATTTTAGCTATCACTGGGATCATCACGGGCGCATATATGGCATTTTGTCTTGTTGCATTGCTGATAGGCTGGCGTGTGCAGCGTCACTATTGGAATTTCATCGATACGACCAAACATCACATCACGCCACAAATGGCGACCGGTTTGAAGGGCGAAAGCATCCGTCTGATGGAAGGCCCGCACACTGAAGAAAACTATTTGCTTCAGGAAATGGGCTTTAAAATCGCTCGGAAGCACGCTGAAAAATTGCGGCGTTTGGTTCATATTTTTGGTTTTGGGGTGCCGCTTGGCTTTATATTTGCTGGCTATTTAATTGGCGGCCCAGTTGCTTTTGCGGCGACCTTTGTCGCAGCCTTATCAATGAGCTTTGGGATGGTGGTTTCACGCTGGCTGTTTTTTGCCGAAGCTAAGCATGTTGTGACCCTGTATTACGGCGCTCAGGCTGCGTAAACTTAAGGTCAGAAACCTGATCTTGATGTGATATAACGTTGACGGTGCGTGCATAGTTTCCCCCGGTTCGCACGAATCATGTGTTGATGCATGATAGCGGTTTCACACCGATTGCGGAATCCCCTCATTCACACCTGCGCGAGGTGTGCATATAGTCACTTTCGAGGGCGCAATTTCGTCCGTATAGTCTTGATATTGTTGAATTTGGGTTGATCAACGCATGACGATAAAAGCTATCAATCGGCGACAAGTGCTTTGCGGCGGTATTGCCAGCGTGCTGGCGTTGCCTTTTGCGGGTGTTCCGTTGGATGCTGCGTTGGCGGCTGCCGCCAAGCCTGTCCCGAGTTTCTTTAATACTGTCGAAGTCCGCTCACAAAACCTCAAACCCTTTAAAAAGTGGCGTGCGGCCCTGTCACGCTATGCAAAAGAAGCGAAATCAACGGCTAAACTGACATGCGCCCCTGGTAGTAAACTCGATATCTGTAGTTACGATGATTGGGTGAAATTCTTAGCGACCCTAAAGGACAAAGCCCCCCTGGTTCAGTTGAACGAGGTTAATACACGGATCAATCAGGCGAGTTACGTGAATGATCAGGCCAATTGGGGCCAAAAGGATTATTGGGCAACCCCTGGGGAATTCATGTCCCGATTCGGTGATTGCGAAGATTATGCGATCCTCAAATACCTCTCGCTCCGCCGTTTGGGCTGGAAAGAGAAAACACTACGTGTTGTCGCGGTAAAGGACTTGAACCTTAAGGTGGGGCACGCAGTCCTGGTGGTGCTCTTTACGCATCCCAAAACTGGCCAGATTTTACCGTTACTCTTAGATAATCAGATTAAGAAGATCGTACCCGCGAACAAAGTTCGGCACTATCAACCTGTGTTCTCGCTCAATAAGTTCTTCTGGTGGAAGCATACCCCCGTACCCATAAACTAATGAAGTCATTGGAATAATTGGGCTTTTTCAAAAAGTGTGTAACAAGTGTGTAACTGTTTACATGCAAACTATTAATATTACGAAAAACCCGTTTAAAATCAGTGTTTTGGAAAAAAATGATTGTGTCAGCAACATAACTATTTGTTGCCGACGAATGCACGTATGACTGCGTGTGGATCAACTCAATCCGTAAAATTTCTTTGCAGCCTCTTCGAGAACGCTAGTGGCGACAGAGGAAGTAATTCCCCAAGCGCCCTTGGCGATTACAGGTAGTTTTGAAGCAATCCACGCAATGGCGTTGTCCCCTAACGATTGATTTTCGTCGGGTATCTCCTCAGATACCAACTTTGAAAATTCGTTTGCTTCTTTCTCCGGAACACCAGATTTGACGAGTTCACGCTTCAGGCTATCAAGGTCACCAGAGATATTCTGAACCGAAATCTCGTTGTTGGAACCTGTACTCGTGACGACAGTATGTGGGCCGTAAACTGTGGTGTGAAAGACTTGGGAGACCTTTTCCGAGATAGTTTTATCTTGCTTAAGCGATTTAGAAATCGTGGCTTCTTCTGCACCAGGAATTTCTTTTGCGATTTTCATTGTCAATTCGAGTACGCGTGCGCGAACAATATTTTGAATTTCAAGCATCGCTACTTCGGAAAATCACGCATCAATTGATGAGCAATGCATACCCGGACAAATCTTTCCTTCAAGCATCAAAATGAGGTTTGATGCATCGACCCCGAATTGCTGTCCTGCCTCGAATTTTTTGCGCATTCCCTCGATTGAGGAGATGCTCTCTCGAACTTTGTAACTGGTCCACGATTCACCACAGTACTTTTTTATTAGGTACGGTGGAATGGGCTGGTTGTTCATT
>ENA-UOXV01001738-UOXV01001738.1-marine-metagenome-genome-assembly--contig:-NODE-1738-length-29729-cov-9.001213_pt1 | contig 29729 bp, 30 predicted proteins | sample MGYA00238165_ERZ766961 | MGnify/ENA primary metagenome ERZ766961 (study PRJEB28924, sample SAMN03173240) | marine metagenome | biome: Marine; feature: Water; material: Subsurface seawater | place: North... | reverse complement strand
GACTGGAGTAACCCTGAATGAAATTAGAACAAATACAGAGTTACACACAATTGATAGTGAATCGGAACGTGAAGAGACATGTAGTATTTGTAGAGGGGATTATTCCGACAATAATATAGTGAGAATAATAAATGTGTGCGAACATAAATTTCATTCTTCGTGTTTGGACAATTGGTTATCAAGAAACCGAACTTGCCCATTGTGTAGAGCTGGTGTAGTGGAGGCACCCTAAACTTAATCCAGTTATTATTTCAAAAATTCCACATATTTATTGAAATTAATTATATTATAATTACACGTATGTTTATTTAATGTCCCAATAATCCATTCCTTGTAATTAAAATATACCAGATTAAATAGATCGTCGGTGGTAAAGTCGTCTTTTTCAAAATATATTATTATACCTATTTTTCTTTTAATTTTTTTAACGATTTTCATTAAATCGGAGGCTTTCCCAAGATGTATTATGATTATATCTATTTTATTAAGGATTGGAGACAATTCGGTAAAAAAGTCGAGTTGAGTATTATTAAAAACCTTGAAATATAATTTTAATATCTTTGAATCGGTAAAGGAATTTAATAGGTTAATATTTTTTTCGGTAAAATACACACATGGGTGTAAAATGTCCGTTTTTAATCCATAGTAATTAAATTTATTTGTTTTTGAAAGCACGATATTATTCGCTAGTCGCTGTGTAATTTCATTATTAAAATTATTACCTTGAAAATGGGCGATATTTTTATAGTTTTTTATAACTTCGTATGGTAATAATATATCAGGGACATAGTCTAAGGGAGTTGACTCGCGAACCACAGGGGGGGTGTGTCCGAATACAATAATTACCTTTTCTATTATAAACCCGAGTGATATTAAATGTTTATAAATTTCCTCGTTTGTTGAGGCTGTTTTAAAAAATAGCAAAATTATTTTTTTGTGGCGACGCGAACCTAATATTTTTTGGTTGTTCATATGAAGCACATTATGGTTGTAACTTCCACCCAATGTTGAACATAGACACGATGCTATTAAATCTGTGGCCATTAATGCATCAAACTGTAAATGGTTTATTTTTTTATTTATCAATTTAGAAAAGAGATTGAGGAAGGTGTGGTTTCCTATAAACTCATTTTCATCTAAATAAAAATATAAGGGGGTGTTCGTTTTGCTTTTAAAATTTCCATAATTTAACACTTTATATTCGGTTAATGTTTCTAATATCATTCAATTACTGATATTTAATTTAATTTAATTTAATTTAATTAATTTAGTTAAGTTTAAGTGTTATTTACCAATCCATTCTTAAAAAGTTAAGTTAAGTTTTACTTTTCCTAAATAATTTTGATATCAACATATTTCTTTCTAATATTTCATTTTTACTCAAATTCTTAAACCATTCTGGAAATCCAGGTGCCGTATTATAAATGGGAATAAATAAACTGTCGTTTATACATTTTTGGTCAAGGTCTTCATCTGATAGCAGTCTATTATTGCGAATTTTTTTGAAATTACTATCTCGTTCTAAGCACTTAGAATCGTAGTGATAATAGTCCCATTTTTTATCGTCCATTTTCATCTTTTTTATACATTTCCATAATAAGGTCCTACCCAAATCAAAATAATTTAATTTGTTTTTTTCATCCAGAATTCTATCGCAATTTTGGACACACATTTTAATAAATTTGGTATTAGGTTTAGACGCCATAACCCAATTTGCTGGTTTTGGTTTCCCCGTAAATCCACAATTTTTAAAATGGCAGCCAAATCCAACAAAGTCTATTTTATTTGTCATTTTATTCATAATTGGCATCAAATCCTTCAAAACTATTATATCGCTATCCAACCATATTCCACCATATTTTTCAAGCAATTTTAACCTAATATAATCGGCTTTTTGTGGAATTAGTAATTGATCTATATCACTTCGTAACTCGGGTAAATAGTTATAAACGCTTTTATCATTTAAAATCACAATATTAAAATTATCGCGACAATGTTTTTTAACGCTATCATGGCATAATTTAATATAATTAGGTGGTTCATATACGTTGGGTTTATTTTCCCAATATAACCATATATATGGCTTACTTTGAGCTATAAATGTTTCTTGGGTGTTTATTATCCAATATACGATTACAAGAATACAAATTAGTCCTAAAAGGAATGGTATCATTAATATATATGAATATTTATATTAATAATAATAATAAATTATACTATTTTTTATTTGGATTTAAATTTGTTGCCACAAATTTAGTTATAAATTATAATGATATTAAACCATTCAATTATAAAAGAATTTAATTATAGTAATATACGAGATTTGTATATTAAAAATGATATAATATATGATAAAATAAATAGTCCTATATTAAAAATCGTATGTTTGCCAATCAAACCACTCATTTTAAGCGACAACCCTTACCAATTAATTCTAAGAGAAAAATATAATAATTTGTTAATTGATATTGATATTGATTTGGAATTATATTATAAAAACAACCTCAAGTTAGAAAGCAGGATATTAGAATTAATAAAAAAAAATGAGAGGTCATTTGCCAATATTAAAACCCATTTATTTTTAAATGCAAATATTTTATATTCGGATGGATTTTATATCAATATTGAATCGGGAGTTTTACAAAAAAAACTCGCAACTAACGATTTAATCAATTTAAAAATTGATGGGTGTATTATAAATGGATTCAAAAAATTACATATTTTCAAAAAATTTATTTCTAAAAAAAAGTGTTTAATTATCAATACCAACAAACTATTGAATAAACAATTGGAAATTGGCTTCGAAAAATGTATTTTTTATACTCCCAAATTAAATGACCTACTATGTAAAATCAAATGGGATTGTATAATTAATTTTGGTAGGTTCACAGGGACGACCGAACCGAATCTAAATATTGATAAGTTTCTATATAAACATCATATTTTTGTTGTTGAAAATTTAAACGATATTACGATGACTATTAAACACTTTTTAGGGGAAACCCAATCCAATCAAATATGTTTAGAAAATGGTCACAATATAAATTTAATTCGCAAATTCATATATAATAATAATCAAGTAAAAACATTGAAACGAAGACAACTATTATTAAGTAAATATGAAAGCGAATTTATGATAGGGATTCCCAATTCTAAATTAAATGTATTTTATAGTTTTCCTGGAAATTTTATCTACAATAAATTTGTTTCTAAACGAAAGTTTAAAACCACCTATGGCGCAACGAACTATGAATGTACGATATGTTTAGAAAAAATAAAAATAAATAATATTAGTTTGACAAAATGTAAACATATCTATTGTCGTAAGTGTTTGATGAAAACTCTAGAAATATCTGATAAATGCCCATTATGTCGCCAAAAAATTAGGAAAAATTCGTTGACATTTGTGTCTAATTTTAAATATGAAAATGACACAATTAATTTTATATTTAATAGAGTTAAACTCAATAAAAAACTAATAATATGTAGCACATTTAATAATACATTGGAAAATCTAAAATATCATTTGGATGGTTCTAAGTTGCTATTTATTAATATTTCAAACTTGAATATGAGTCAAATGTCAAAATGCGACGAAATTATTTTTACGGATAACGCTCATGATCATTTTGATTTTATATTAGACATCTTTGCTGAAAATAATCCAACTATTAATTTAATTTTACTGTTATATAAATCTGTCAGTTATATTAAGTAAACGATAGTAATAATATATGAAATAACTGCTAAAATACCAAGTAATGCCCATAATGGCAATAGGGTCTCCTCTTCATCCATACCGAATTTTTTTAAATGTCCATTTGTATCTATCATAAAAGCGGGTTTAATATATAAAATAATTGAAACGATACATAGGTATAGTAAGATTGCGATTTTAGTAATATTAGTTTCCATAATATAATATTTAAAATAAAATAAAATAATATTTTAAATAATAATGATTTACGTATTAATTTTAATCATTATTTTTAGTATTATTTACTATAAATATAACGATATTTCAAAAAAATACTTGAATTATGAAAATTTTAATAACACGTCGTTTTTAAATGATCGTGGCATTGTTATAGAATCCAAGATAAATAAGCAATATACCATTGGATGTGGAGAAATAGACACCCCATATCATTCTTTTTCTAAAGCTATAAATAATTTAAATTCCGATGCCTTGGATTTTAAATTTACACAAGGTTCAATTGAAAATCTAAATTTACTAGAAGAAAATAGAATAGATTTTGCGATGTGTCAAGAAGATATATATTATAATAAAACCCTGGGCCTTAATAAATATACCAAACCAATGAAAAATATACGATTTGTATGTAGTTTATATGATGAATTATATTTTCTGATAGTTCCAAAGGACTCTAAAATTACATCATTTCAAAATTTAAGCACCGGTTTTTCCGCAATAGATGAGAATTATATTATAGGTACTGGTGGCGAAGAAAGTGGGAGTTTAGAAATTTTAAAACTATTATGTAACCTTTTTAATATTGAATTGATAAAATTTGAAGTGGGTCAAACCTATAAAAATGACAAGCCAAACATTTTATATTATGTGACTGAAAACATAAATACAAATTTCAATCTATTATTAAATAATAAAATACACGCCTTATTTTATATTTCTGGTCCTAGATTGTCATATATCGTAAATATATCGCAGCTATTTCCACTTAAATTTATTCCGTTTCCAAATGAAACGTATGAATTATTTAATCAAATTAAGGCCTACAAAAATACGAATAGAACGATTAAAATTCAAGAAAATTTAATTGATTCCAATGACGTTAAAGACGTTAAGACACAGGGTACGCGATGTGTTTTACTATGTAGTAGTAAAGTTTCAGAGGAATATGTTTACCATTTTTTGAAACAAATTATTAAAAATTTAGATTATTTAAAATCATATATGATTAATCAATCGGGGAATTTTGAAGATGAAAGTATTTTAGGCACTATTAATTTAAAAGGTAGTAACGATTGGTTAAAAAAACAAAAATATGAATTTATCGATACATATTCCGATTCCTATGGAACCCAGTTTAAACCGTTAGAAATGTTTTATATTAATAAAAATGTTAAATATCACAAAGGGGCTTATAAATTATACCGAGAAATTGGATATATAAATATTAATAATAATAAAAATTGCGAATTCAAAGGCGACGATAATACATGTAATCTCATCCCCTATCTAAATAAAAAAAATTACTATTGGAAATATGAAAAATTACCTGGATTACAAAGCGAGTTTAAAAGATGATAGTCCCTTACCCTCAAGGATGTCAGATTGATCCTCTCGGAATACCATATCATCATTAAAGGCGTAATCTGGAGTGCCATTTTTTAGATTGGGATACATCTTATTGTTTAGTTGGTCTTTACAACATTGCGAACATTCTATACCCTTACAACCGGGTTTACTATTACAATTATGACATAGTGGTATAGATTTTGGATCAACGATAGTGGGGGTTAATAACTTCATATTAATAGGGAGTTCACATTGATTATTAATACATCCTCCTCGCACATTTTCATAGTTTTGATTCGCTTTAAAAAAAGGACATTCTTCGTCAATAGTACACTTACCTTTTGCCCATAATCCTGGAGCGGATTTAGTGGTATCATCTGTACCAGTCACCTTTATTAGTTCGTGGGAATTGCATTCAATTTCATTCAACGCATCTTTAAAAAAACACTTATACTCGCTTTCTTCTATATCAATGGCTTGTTGGATTTTATGATTATTGACAAAGTCTACTTTATTTTTATCGTAATCTTTATTATATGAAATTAAAGTATTACATTTGGTGTTAGATAATCCCAAACTACATTTATCATCTAAATCTGGGTTATTCAAATTATTAAATTTAATTTCATCTTGAAATTGGACCCCCTTTACTTGATAATTATTGAAATAATACGTATCATTGTAAATCGCTTTACCAATATCAAAATAAATTATAAATCCTATTTCGGCGGGTTCCCTATAAATTTTTAGTATAAATTTAAATGTTTCTATTTTATTGTCCAACGATATTTCGGACTTGACCAATTCCTCTTCAATGATTTCAAATGACGCCGTAGTTTGAATTTTTCTAAATTTACCTACACTGGCTTCGTCGATATTATAATCTTCAGACATACCACACGCCACTTTGCTAATTATATCTATAATCCATTTTTTAACGGCCTTATATCTAGTTTCATTAACGGCTTCTATTAGTTTATTACTATTTCTATTTTCGTCTGGCTCATACTTCGTTTTTAAAAAGTTCAATAGCCCAATCATTTGTAATGGGTGGATTTCGGCTTTTAAGCCATAATACTTGTAATTTCTATTATAGGGTTTCAAAAACCCATAATCCATATAGGTTTCGGAATACTTATTATTAAAAAAAAGACCAAGTACTAAAATAATTAGTAAAATAATAATGAAGTTAAGTATTGACATAGTTATAATAATTAAATAAAAAAACTACTCGTCGTCATCTTCCATAATATCCCGTTCTTGATAAGCCAACGCGTTTTCTCTATTATTGGATTCACGCCCTTCAAGCCATTGATTGTATTCATCCATTGTATAATTCTGACCTAATTCACTCAATGCTTTATTTTGTAATTCATATTGTGTTTCTTGGTCCGTCGGTAAATTTTCGGAATTGATATCATCTGGGGTATAAATATGGTTGGACTTGGACGACAAATTTTTCCAGGTGTCCATACCAAGTGTGATCATATTCTTGAGACTTCCCCAGGTTTCTCTATCTAATTCTTGAATAAATTTCAAATTAGATTCCTTATCGTTTTCGGATTTTTGTTCAATGACGCTTTGAATATATGTTTTCGTGTGTTTTTCAAATAGATTTTGCTTGGTACCAATATTTTCTAATAATTTATAAATTAATTTTAATACCACATATTGTTTCTTCTCTATTTCTCTTGGAATGTCAATGTCGTCCATATCATCTAAGTCTTCAAGTTCCTTATTCAAATCTATATTATCACTTTCGGTTTCGCATATTTTATTCAAAATATAAATAAAAATATATTGGAGGATATATCCTACTATTTGGGAGCCCTTTAATTTATTTATATTCTTAGTGGATGATTTTAATATATTCAAAGCATTCTGTATATTATCACTTGTTACAAACCCGAATTCCGACAAAAATCTAAATTCCGACGAATAGGCTTCATATGTAGCGATTCTTATAGTTTTTTTGTCATCTATAAACTCATTAAACGCAAAATCGTAATTATTGAAAATAAGGTTGATTGGGATTTTGATATAGTTCACCAAATACATTTCAATTAATTGCGATTTTTTAGTGAAAAAATCCACATTATTGTCGCGATTCTCTTTCAATTCACCCAAACCCAAAAGTAAGTCCTTTAGTTTGGTTTTATCAATTTTAATTTTAGAATCTAATAGATTAACTAACGCATTTGTTTCGATATTTATTTCTTTAACCAACATTTTTTCTAATATGTCCTCATTTGTTCCACTGGATATTTTATTATTGATTCCACCTAAAAATGAATTGTTTTTTAAGGTCGCGTTTTCTTCTAACAATTTATTTAATTTGATTGACGTATATTTCAATGTGGATGCATTTAACGTAAATTGATTTGACTGCTGTATATATTTGATTAATTCCATTATATCTTTTTTAGAATGTTCTATTTTTTTTATGTTTTCTCTATGGAAACCACTTAATTGACATAGTCCATCATCGTTAAAAATATATTTTTGCCCTTTATATGGACCTTCCGAAATATAGGATAAGAAGAAATTATTTATATACTCATCGTTGATATTAGCTTCATCAAATAGGACATTTACGAACGATTCTATTTTTTTCTTTGGATTTGGCTTATTGGATACTTTTAGGGATTTCATTGTAAATTTCTTCTTCATGGCATCTATTTTAACTAAATTATTGTAAATCGTTTTGAGTTTCGCGTCTTTTTTAAAAAAATAGTTCAAGTAATTATTATTTTTAATGTCCTCCAAGCAACATTGATTGTCAACTGGCATTGGAATATATTTGGCGTTTTCAACCTCACTCGCATCAACCGATTTATTCAATAATTCAATAAATTTCAATACAAGCTTATGTTCTCGTGCTTCAATCGTATCGGGCCTTATATTATCTAATGAAATGTTATCTAATTTAAAGTCTTTTTTCACAAAAGATGGTTTGAAATAGTCCCAATTAACAATGGTGGTGATTTCCTTTTGAATTGTATTGGTATCGTTGTATATTCTTTTTTTTTCATATAAATATTGGTAGATATCGTCTTTTATAAACAAATTAATTGCGACTAATAGTTGTTCCTTAACATTGATTTTTTTAATATACGCCCATTCGCTTCCAGTTGTTTTTAAAGTATCAAGGATACAAGCCATATAATCAATACCCACCTGTTTATTTGATTTTTCTAATGGAAATCCCCCTAAACTGGGGTTACATTTTTTATGATTATTTAAATTCGTATAAGATGGAATGGCGCTTTGAAGAATCATGAATAAAGTGGCGACGGTATAAACAATACAATTTCTATTATAAAAATTTGTGTAAGCGACTTCTAACATTTTATCAGAAATTTTTCTTTTTCCTTTTTTAGCGGCTTCAATATACGACGTTTTGCTTCTAATATTATTTTTACATACTGTATGGGCTTGTTTAATGGCGGTAATACGGTCATCGTTATTTACTTTTATTCCCATAATGCTACAAATAACATCAATTATTTTTACGACACTTAATTTATTTTCACTATTTTTAATGGATTTTTCATCACCCTCAAAGAGGATACTTTGAAGACTTTTAATCATTTCGTTCGTTTCATCACTAGTATCGGGATTTTCGTCCGTTATTCTTTCATGAGTTACATCGTGCGCCCCAGCCTTATTAAAGCCTTCTACGGTTTCGTATTCATCCATATTTAACTCTTGGCCACAGTTATTACACCAAACATAGCCCTCGTGGGTCACCCCATATTTTGAATTGACTTTTTCTAATAATTCTTCGGATTTTATTAAGCCATCGTAATAATCTATAAATATTTTATGGTGATTACAGAATAATACTTTAGTGCCTAAAATACTATAGGTATTATTTTCATTTTCATCTTCAAAAGCACTCCGCCCATACTTTTTAAATAAAATTTTAAGGGCTTTATAGTAATTCATACTAGACAGTAATGAAATATTTGCCAAGTATTTATTTATTTTATCATAGAAATCGGTATGAATATCTTCCACGTCATCTTTAATTTGTTTATATAATTTGGCGAAATGGGTTTCAATTCTAATTTTTTTGGAAAACTCCAGTTGTAAGTCTTCTTTTAAATTTTGGATGTTTTGTTTTTGTTTTTCCAAATAACTATCCAAATTTTCTAATTGTTTTAAAAGCGTCTCGTTGTATTTCAATTGATTTATAACATTATCCAATTCATCTAGGTTGTTGAGGTATTTAATACTAAAACATTTCCCGTGTTTTTTACTATATTTACAGACTGTTAATGATCGATTATTAACAAGTTCATTTACATTTATCCCCGATAAATTACATAGATTTTTACCTTCTGACATCTCTATATCCATCTGCTCATTTACAACCATCCATTCGGTCTTGTCCCATACATATAATTTATTCATATCATTTGGATATACTACCATACCATAATCGCCATCGGTTATATATTTTTCACTATGTCCGTGAACCATTCGATCATTATCAATTAAGACTTTTTTATTGGCGTCGTTTTCTAGGTCATATAGACTATAATAAACCTTTTTTAATTTATTTTTATCACATACCGCCTCTTCACTATTAATTCTATTATTATCGGCCTCAAGTGCCATTTTGTTAGATTTTAAATTGTCAATAAGGTCCATTAATTTGTTAATTTTATCACGTTTAGCCCCTTCGGAACCATACAATATATTTTCAACACGACTTACCATTGTTTTAAAATATAAAAGCCCTTTATCGGGTTGTCCAACCACAAATTTATACCGTTCTTCTTCCGAATCATTTGGTGAATTAAAAAGGGGGTATTGTCCATAAAATTCCCGTAATTCGTCGAGGGTTTTATTATTTAGGAAATTATAGTTGCTTCTATTGTTTTTGTCAGTTGTTTTATTGTATTTATTGTAATTCACATTGTATTTATCTAAATTTTTATTATTTTTATGGATGGTTTTAATAATAGTTTTAAGATTGTTAGAGCTAACGTCTTCCAAGTCCAAATTGTATTTATTTAAAAAGCGTTGGACACTAATAATACTATTAACATTTTCATTCTCATAGGATTCCAATATATTCTTTGTGCTTGGGGTGATAATATCTAAATAATCTAAAATGTTTTTATTTTCGGTGTTGGTAAAAATAAAGGCATTCAAATTATCAAATGAATTACATGGGATCACCGATATTTTTCGCACGTCAAGTTCCTTGTTATCAACGACAATATTTCCATTCTCTTTTATTTCCTTTATAATTGAGCCTTTGGTTGAACGGTCATCACATAAATACACTAAATCGCCGATTTGTAGTTGAGATTTTATTTTTACTTTATTAATAGCATCATAATCCACTTCAGTCAATTCATCTGAATTATTATTTTTCATAACTTCATAGAGACTGTCGTTATTTTTGTACAAGTGCGAAAATACCTTTGAAGAGCTCGGTTTTTGTAAATAACCCGCCAATGAAATATGTGCTCCTTTAATATATTCTTTACCCTTGAATATAGTTGGACCTAGAAGCCTATGTTTATTTAAATTTGGAAGTTGTCCGCCATATGTCATTATTTCGCCGTTGAACGTATCGGAAAACACTTCTCGGTCATTCGTTAGGGTTTGTGGGAAACCTTCGGCATTATTTTTTTCATAGCCATCCAGATAATTATATATTTTATTGATATGATTGTAAAATGAATATTCAAATCGTTTGGAACCGGTTTTATAATCGGCGTTAATTTCCTGTAAATCGCTAACATATTTATTGAAACTTAAGCCACCCTCTTCCAATACTTCTTCTGCTTCGCTAATATTAATATTAAAGACTTGTTTTTTTTCATTTACAATAGGATAAAACATTTTGCTATTAAGAATTTTATTATATGGTTTGAAAACGTCCCCATTTATTTTCGGTGCTATTATATTATTATCATCGCCGAAATTTGAATGCATTTTTTTCAAATATTCAAAATTTTTCAATATTTTTTTGTTATGCCTAATAATTTTATCGTCTAATTCCTTGGAATTCTTTATTAATTGATTGAACAAGTCGTCGCTTTGTTGGTTATCCGTGGCAATAACCTTATCGTCTGGTATGAGGGCCTCTTCAATTATAACTATATTTTCAGACAATTCTTCAAAGGTAATTTCTTCCTCAATGACTTCAACCTCTTCTAGCTGTTCCATTGGAGGTCCATCTTGCTCTTTTGTCGGAAATTCAATTGGAGCTACCGTTTCTGGGTTAATAAACTCTTCGGACGAACTTTCATCTGACGTGTCGTCCAAAGAGTCCTCTGGCTCAACCACATTAAAGGTATAGTCATCTTCATCATCGTCGCCAACGAGATCCGCCCACGCGACAGGGGGTTCCACATTAAAGGTATAGTCGTCATCCGCGTCGTCATCTAATTGAAAATTTAAATTGCCTTGGTTATCAAGAAGTTTATTGTTAGCTTGTTCGTCCGACATTATAAAATACAAACATATTTTTTATGGATACTTAAACATTATTACCGACTATAATTAAATTAAATCATTCAATATGGACCATACGACACTGAAAACCCTTAATTTAGTTTTTAAAGAGAATGATGAGCTTGGATTACAAATCATTAAATATAAAAAAGACCATACCAATATGGAAAATGAATTTTCAAGGAAATGTAGAGGGTTAATTGTCGAGAAAAGTTCTGGAAATATTATTTGTATGCCCCCTATTAAATCGTTGGATATGGACGAGTACCTCGATAAATTCTCAATTTCGGAAAGTGTGATTGAAGAGTTCATTGATGGCACTATGATTAATATGTGGTATTATAAGGATAACTGGCATATATCAACCCGAAGCAGTATTGGTGCCAATTGTAAATGGTATTCCAACAAAAAATTCAATGAACTGTTTGAAGAATCAAATAAATTGGATCTTGACAAATTAGATAAAACGATGTATTATAGTTTCGTATTACAACATCCAGAGAATAGAATTGTCACCTGCTATACCGAACCCACAATTACTTTGGTATTTGTTGGTAGTGTAGGTTCCGATAATAAAATTACGAGTATGGATTTAGAGGAAATAGGTAAAAAATTAATGGTCCCAACCCCCAATCGGTTTATATTTGAGGATTTGACCGAATTTAACGATTTGACCGACTTTGTATCGCAACAAAATTTCCAGTTCCAGGGAGTCGTTTTAAAAAATGGTATATATCGCACTAAAATTAGAAATCCAAATTACAATTACGCCCGACAGCTTAGAGGCAATACCACAAATTTAAAATATTTATATTACGATTTGGTAAAAACGGGTAAAAGCCACGAATATCTAAATTTTTATCCAGAGTATATTGAATTATTTAATAATTTCAACAGCGAATTCCTTGGAATGGTTAAAGACATTCATAGAGCTTATATGAATTACCACGTAACTAAAAGTATTAAGAATATTAAAGATGTATACTTCCCATTTCGGCCACATTGTTATAATCTTCATGCTGTTTACTTGCAACATAGAAAGCCAATTACAATTGATACTGTGATGGGGTATTTGAATACATTGGAACCCGCCCAAATTGTATATATCCTCAATTATAAATTTTATAAAAAAAAAAATGAAACAACTAATGAATAAATGTATATTTCTATTTATTTTGCTTTGGTGTTTACGATTTTTGTAAATTCATTAATGATTTCAATTAAATCATCCACCGTTTTTTTTATTATTTCATTTAAAAGTGTCATCTCATGATTGACAATTTTAAGTTTGAGTTCTATTTTATTTATAAGTGGATGTGGGTTTTTATAGGCGACAAATTGAACTCTATTATCCAAACTCAAATAGGCTTGAAGTAGGTTGCCTAATGTATGCGATTCACCATCAACTTCAATGGTAAATCCTTTCATTTTTTCCACGGAATCGTAAATTTTCATTTCGTCGTTGACATCATTTTCAACAATAATATTGTTAACATTATTTCTAAAAGTTAATAGTTTTTTGGCTAAAATTGTCAAAGCATATTTAAAAATCTCATTAGGTGGAATGATTCCCACCGATTCAATTTTGAAATCAAATGAATTCGGCTCATCGTTACTATCCGTTTTAAAGTATCGCTCACCTTCCTCAATCTTAAATTGAGTAATCTCTTGGGTGGTTTTCAGTTGTTTTTCTTGAACGGCCATTTTGAATTTTTCTGGGTCGTGTGTATATGTGTATAGAGAAACTGAAACAGGACTAAAACGCGCATTTTTACGACCACTCGATTTAGAGCATTTCCCTTCAATATGTATTTTTTCACCATTGCCCGTTACTTGATTCGGTTTAAGTTTCAATATAAGTATATATTCGCCTGTTATAGAGTCTTTTTTAAAGAAATCCGTAGTGTCTAATTTTTCATTTGTAAAGGTGTCGTAAACCTCAAAATCTTCAGTGGTAACATTAATAATTTCATTTGATTTATTTTCTTTATTCAAAATAAATTTATACTTTGACGAATCAAACGAGTCAATATCACCAATATTCACTGGGACCAAGCCGAATCTATGTAAAATAAATTCGTTATGAAGTGGGGTCGTATTTGTAATAATTTTAAGGTCGCTATTTAGATATTCGTCGGTATTAAAACTAACCGTTTCAACATCTGAAAGAATCAGTCTTCTAATAGCATTAACAAAACTCACATCTACATTTTGAATAGTCATATTAAGATCGTCATTATTTTTCTTAATTTTTGTAATTGTCGCCATGATTATAGTATATGTATATAATTATTTGTTTATTTTAAATCTCAATTTTTTTAATATATTTCTATTATTTTATTTATTAATTAATTGTTATTATTGTGTAAAAAATAGAATATTTATTTGTAATTGTTTTTTATACTATGAGTAAAGACATTATTTTTTATAGTGACTATTGCGATTATAGCAAACAAACCATCGAATTAATTAATAAATATAAACTAAGCGAGTCTTTAATTATGGTGTGTATTGACGACACAAATATAAAAATACCCCCATTTTTAGAAGTGGTTCCAACGATATATTTACAACAAAGCAAGAGTATCATTATTGATGATAGTATCACCGAATATATAGAAAAACGAAAACCACAAGAGTCGTCTACTAATATAGGTGATTGGGATAGTTCATTTGGAAGTAATGGTATGACTAATTTCGCCTCATTAGATGAAGGCGCTGATAATAGTTTTTTGGGTTCTAGTGGATGTGCCTCTATAAATTACGATTTTTCAGTGAAACAAATGGATGAAGGCGATTTTAAAAAACGCACTATGGAAGATTTAGAAAAGGAAAGACGAATTGAATCCAATCAAACATAATGCAATTAATTAATCTATAAAATTAAAGTTAGTTAAAAACATAAAATTAAAATATTAAATAAAAATTATAACTATGTCTATTTATAAAGCCTTTAATAAAATTTTCATATCACTAATAGATGATTGTATTTTAGTATTTCCGGAAGACCCAAATTTTAAAAATTACCGTAAAGGTGCTAAAATTCTGGACCAATTTAATACATTAAAACCCGCTCAAGTATATAAAAAATATAGCAGTATGTATCGTCAATATATAGATACAAAAAACGAAGATTTCTTTTTAAATAATGATTATAGTAAATTAAATGAAGTCGCCGATGACGATGAAGTCACTAATTTTATTAACAATATAAAATTACATTGGAATGATTTATCCACAGAAAATAAAGATAAAATATGGAAATATTTGAATACATTATGTCTTTTAACTGATAAATTGAACGTTTAACAAAATTAATTAGTTGCGGAATATATATTATTTTTTTTTACTTTATATTTCTATATGGACGAACTTACACATATAGAGAAATTCAATAATAACTTGAGGTTATTTGTTTTAAATATTATTTCCACCTTTCCTGAATTTTCAGATATTTTAAATGAATATTACAAAGAGCTCTTAGAAACCGACCAGTGTAGTGATAGCAAATATGTTAAGCGATACATGCTTAAAATGTCGCAATTCAAAAAACAAATATCTTCCAAGGACGATTCGATGTTCAAGGAATCGGTATTTGTTTTAAAAAATGTAGATTTTCAAATAATCTGGGAAAGTGAGGAGCTGAGTTCTTCCAATAAAGATAAAATATGGCGGTATATCCAAACCCTATTTGTATTGGGTGATATTATTATTAGTTCAGACGACAAGGTCAAGGAAATGTTAGACACCTTTAATAATAAGGAAGTGTTGGAAGATATTGATGGAACTATGAAAACGATGATGGAAAATCTTTCACAGCATTCAGAAGAAGCCAGTGGTTTTTTTGAAACGGACGAAATAAAAAACAGCACCCTTGGTAAATTTGCGAGTGAAATGGCTGCCGACTTTGATCCCAAAGAAATGTTTGGAAATATGGATATTGACGACACCACAAATCCAATGGATTTAATTAAAAACTTAATGGGGGGTGATGGTCTTGGAAATTTGATGGGAATGTTCAATAAAGTTGGCGAGCAAATAAAATCTAAAATGGAAAATAACGAATTAAATCAAGAAGACTTGTTAAGAGATGCCCAGAATATGATGGGTAAACTTAATAATTTTATGCCTCCAACAAATCCAACCCAAGAAAGACTTAAAAAAAAGTTAGAACAGCGCAAAAAAGAAAAAGAAAATTAAAATGTAATATATATATAAATAAATGAATCAACAGTTCTGGTATGATGACGCTTCAATATTAATAAACCAAGACTATATAGGGGCATTTATTCCAACCAATAATATGACCCAGAATGAAAAATTAAATTCAATTATGAGATTTGGATTATATTTGTCACTTATATTAATTTTAATGACGGCTAATACTAACTATATTTTTATAGTGATTGGTGCGGCGGTTTTAACCTATTTAATGTATATAAATCAAGGTCCAAATGAGCCTAAAAATATTCCAATGGATAACGATATGAAAAAATATTTAGATAGTGGGGAACAAGACCCTAAAAAAAAAGATGAATTAATACTTCCCTCCAAGGAAAATCCATTTGGAAATGTCTTGGTTACTGATTTAGGAAAGGGTAAAACGGAAGACCCACCCACAGATTTATATAACAAACAATTTGAAGAAATCATCAATAAAGACGTGTTCCATGAACAAGAACATCTGTTTAAAGATAAAATGAGTACCCACACCTTTTATAAACCACCTAATACATATGATTCGGAATCTCGCAAAAAATTTATGGATTGGTGTTATGTGCCCCCGAAATTTAAAGATAGTAAAAATGAAATGAATTAAAATAAAATAAAATAATATATTTTAATATTATAATGTCCAGTTGCAGTAACTTTGTTGACACTAAAATAAATATGGTAAACGATAAAAACGAAGCGTCTTTAAAACCACATAGACCATTTCACGTAAATGACCTTAGCAGTATTAAACAGGACCGAGACTATATTGATTTTGAAATCGCCCAATCAAAGGGTTCGGGTCAGTATGTATTAACCGATCTCAATGATAACCAGCGAAAAAATTTAATTGAAAGCGCCACTGAAAATCCGAGAATAAATTTTAAAGATGGTATGGGGTTCGATCAACGCAATATTGACGTAGATTCTAAAGTTAGTTTCAGCAAAGTTAAAAGCGAGAAAAAACACCAAAAACAACTTTTTGAAAGACCATTTAAATCTATGCCCTATTTAGGTCGTGGATATCATTCGGTTGACGACGAATCGTTTTTGAACTCTCCAGAAATTACCAGACAAAGCAAAAATTGTTCGGCGATGGCTGGGGTATTCATTGAGAACCAATATACACCCTTGATTCCAACTTTAAGCGAACACGTCCAAAATACATACCATCTTATTCCAGAAGATAATGATAAAAAATGGCTACGTGGAGGTATCCCCACCAGAGATATTGTGAAAGATATTGATTATTTTTCAAGATGCCATAATGATAGTGATGTTAAAGATGTCTTGGCGAAACGAAAATTATATTTACACAAGTAAAACTTAACGTTAAAGTTAAGGTTAAGGTTATTTCTTTTATTATTAATTTTAAATTTAACTATGATTACTAATTATTTATTTTCTTTTTTTAATTTATATGAGTTTTAATCGTTTATTATATGATTCGTGTTCATCCGTTCAACATAATAATGAAAATGTAGGCATCATTGATTATCTATTGGATTCTCACAAAATGGAAAATCCACAAAAATGTAGGCATCAGTTGGGACTTATAGGAGGCACCAATGTCAGCCATATTCAAGGTAATTTAGTTGACCTTGAGACGGATTTGTTTGGTATAACCCGCAAAAGTTCCAATTGCCCTTGTAAGAAATATCTAAATAAGTGTGCGGTTTCCGATAATTTAAATAATTGCCAACCACGACAAATAACAATTCAACCCAACTGTTCCACTGTCGGTCGCAATATTGATACCACACCACTCCACCTTCAAAATTGTCAGACCATTCGGTATAAACCGGTTCCACTACCAAATGAGGCTAAGCTTCATACTTGCGATAAAGAGTCCAGTTGTGGCTGTTCATCTGGATGTGGTTGCCAAAAGAAAAAATAAAAATAAATAAAAATATTTCCTTTATTTATAATGAGTTTAAATAGATTAAGATACGATACCAACAGTTATAAACACTCTTTGGCCGAATCAGTAGGACCGTTTGAATATCAACTTGGTACCCCATTACGATGTGATGAATGTTTTGTTGGCGATCCAAATATTAGACTCCAGCGTAGTGGCGTTTCTACTGATAAAAAGAATTTAATGGTAGATGTGGATAGTGAATTGCTTAACATCACCCGAAAATTGAGTAAGGACCCTGCTAAAAAATATATGCCCAAAGAAGATACAAATGGCAACTTGTGCACTGAAACGAAAAAATCCCATCCACAAAATTGCGATAATACAAAAACCGAATACACCTTGCTTTCAAATCCCGCCTGTAATTTAAGAGGCACCGGTTGGAATAGATGGGAATGGTTATGTCAAGACCCACAGGAAAATATAGTTTCACCTTATTATATTGGCACCGATAGCAAACAACTCGCTAAAGACCAACATCGCCCGTGTATTCCTATTCAATTCCAAGAATTAGGATTACCAGTTCCATCAAATGAAGCCGAATCCGAAGAATTAGAGGTGGTTGACGCGGTTCCAACGGGACCAATGAGCACCTCGTGGCAAACCCTTAACACCATTAAAAAGTATTAGACTATGAGACATATGTTATACTAACTTGTTTACGTTTTTCAATATTTTCTCGTAATAATAGTAAAATATTATTTAATTTTCTTTTAGTTGAATATATATAATACTTGTCACTATAATATAGAATTTCAATAAATGTTGTATAGGCGCGCAATTTGTAAATATTATTGTACTCGATACGCACATTTCTACCAATTTTAATAAAGGTATCATAAAAAATAATTTTATGAAACCCCACCATATACATTGGTTTGGGCCGAAAATAAATTCTAAATTTTTTTTTAATAAAGTATTTACATAGTGGACATTGTATTGAGGTTTTCAGCCATTTATTTATACAGCGTTTATGAAAGGTGTGATTACAATACAGGGTTTTTAGTCGGTATTTCTTTTTGTTTAGGGTGTCTAAACAAATACTACATTCCATAGCATAATATGTTATTTTTTCTTTGTTTTGAATTTAATAATAGTTTTTAATTTTGGTATTTCAAATTGTTCATTATTTTCAATAATTTGTTTAGATTTTTCATAACATAAATAATGACTTCCAACGCTATTTTCTTTTATATATTTATTAATTTTGAGATATAGGATAATTCTATAGTAATTTGGACATTTAAATTGCAAGTGTTTATCAATAATGTCTTTAGAAACGGCTGTTTTGGATTGTAAAAATAGCAATATATTAAGAGTTTCTTTAGAGACATTTATATTTTCAAAATTACGCATATTTCTACAATTATTACATTTATTTCCACAAAACCCCATTGGGCTTATATTTTTATTCATCGTTTCTCCTAAATAATTACAAATTAAGTAGTGAATACATTCAATATCATTTTTAATTAAGTTATTAAAGGCGTATATTTTTTCCATTTTATTATTTTTTAGATTTTTATAAATAACTAGATCTTGGGTATTATAAAATATAATACAATCGGATTGCTTCCCATCTCTCCCCGCTCTACCAATTTCTTGATAATAGCCTTCAATTGATGTTGGCATATTAAAATGAAACACGAATCTAACATTAGATTTATCGATACCCATTCCAAAGGCAATTGTCGCGATTATGATTTTTACTTTATCATCCAGCCAATTTTTCTGCGTTTCTTCACGTTTTTTTTTTGAAATTCCAGCATGATAAAAGTCACAATTGATTCCAAATTCAGTCAGTAATTTAGCGACTTTTTCACAATTTTTACGACTATAGCAATAAATAATTCCGGTTTGATCTTTATAGGTTGTTTCTATCATTTCAACGATTTGACTAACCGTATATTTTTCCGTCACTTTATTTTTCATTATAATATTTAGATTATTTCTATAAAAACTATTTGTAAAATATTTAGGTGAATTTAGCCTTAATATGGAGGCTATATTTGCCACTACCTTTTTCGTAGCTGTTGCGGTGAGAGCCATAATAGGAACAGTTGGGAAGTCGCTCCGAATGGCTTCTAATTTCAAATACTTGGGGCGGAAATCGTGTCCCCAAGTAGATACACAATGCGCCTCGTCAATTACAAATCTATTTATTTTATTATTCTCATACATAGACACTAATTTTTGATGGAAATCGTAATTGGATAATAACGTTTCTGGCGTGGTGTAAATAAGTTTATATTTCTCCATATTTTCAATGATATAAGCCTTTATATCAGGTTTCGTATCGCCCGATAATAACGATACGGATATATTTCTAGCTTTAAGCGCCTCCACTTGGTCAAATATAAGGGATTTTAATGGACAAATTACAATAGACAAACCATCAAAATAAAGCGCTGGTAATTGAAAACATAGGGATTTTCCACTACTCGTTGGCGATAATACAAATATATCTTTGTCAGTATTTTTCTGTATAAATTCAACTATATTTTTTTGGAACGGTCTAAGGCTATCATATCCAAAAGTGTTCTTCAATATTACCTCCATAATAACTGAGATGAATGATTATTCAAAAGATAATTCAAAACAAATTATTCAAATTTAAAAAAAGTAGTTAATTAATTAATTAATTAAAACTAATTACTATTTATTAATAAATTAAACTATGATTTCTTCACAAGACCAACGTTTTATTTCGGAAGCCTTTAACACCGCATATCAATCACCGTGTTTACATCGCCACGGATGTGTCGCCGTTATTAATGGTACAATAGTTGGACGCGGATACAATCACTATAACGTACAATCTAACAGTCCATTTAATACGAAGGGGTTTACCTGTCATGCCGAAATGGATACCTTAAAGAATGTATGGAAGCGCTATTGCTTTAACCGCCTAAATGAAACCAAGCAGCTGAAAGTTGTTTAAGAAAATTACCTTATATGTCGTGCGACTGAGTGGGGTCAATAAACTAGGAAATTCGGCGCCGTGTGTCGACTGTTCTAAAAAAATGAAGTCGCTTCATATAAAACGTGTCGTATATTCAACGAAAACGGGGGAATTAGAGTCGGAAAAAATGACTAACTATGTCACAACTAAAATTACGAATGGACGACGACAATGAACTTTAAAAAAAAAAGTATGGCAAAATAAACATTAATAACTTATTTTTTTTTTTGATTTAAATTTAAAAATTATTTTTTTATTAATTATTTATTATAAATATCGTATATGAAAACACAATATATACTCAACAACGACCAAATAGATTTTGAAAAGGATAGTGAGTATCAAAGTTTAATAAGAATAAATACACAATTTATTCATCATAATTATAAAACCCTGTCAGTGAATCACCGAAAAGACACGGAAAGTTTTTTTATTTTAAATAAAAATAAATACAAACAAATTTTACACGGTAAATCCTATGAAAGAAATGCCAGTCCATTAAAAAAAATGATATGGAGTTTCAAAATTAATAAAGATATAAATAGAAATATGGTTATATGTATTTTTAGATTAAAAGATGACCAATTTGCCATTATTTCGTATAATGTCAATTTGATACCAACACCAATAAATATTTATATATGTTATGTTAAACATTATATAGAAGTGTTGATGTATTTATTTAAAATAGAAAGCGAAATGAAAATGGATACTAAGAATTCACAATTAATTAAATACCCCAAAAGTTTTTTTAAAAATTTTAACTATATTTACAATTATTTTAATTAGCATAGGCGACATTTCCTAAACCACTCATTATTCTCAATATATTATAACTTATCGCATAAGTTTTCATTTCTACATTCGCTCCACTATTAAGACCAACCTCATTATCTAAGGTCACCTCAATGGAGGCATTATCTATTCGCGAAAAATTACAAGACCCAGATGGCTGGTGTTCTTCGGGTTCGAACGCGAAACTATATGCATTTATTCCAGGTGCGGGACAACTGGTATGATATTGATAAGGCACTAAGACATTATAATAGAACCCATCCCTTTCAGACGTCCGGTCCGCTCCATTTAATACCAATTTAGCTAAACTAACTGGATTTTTCCCCTGATCTAACAGCCGTGTATTATTTCCATTGGCGGTCCCCCAATTACCATAATACGGTTTGGAATGAGTGTCACCAACTCCAGTAAACGTATGTGAAGGGTCTTGTATTGTTGCGGTATTTCCTATAAATCTATTAACATTCTTGCTAGAATGGGGGTCAACACTTCCAGTATCCACAGGGTTTGGATGATATAAACTTATTCTATCATATCCTAATTTTTTTAATGTATCGAGCCCTGTATCACTTATAATTTTACTTGCTTTATCATCCATCCATTTTGAACCTGTATTAGTAAATTTTTCACTTAAATCGGGTTCAATAAAATTTGATATATATGGCAAAGAAACCCCTGCCATACCATTCCATATATTTTGAGCTTTTCTTCCACCCACCATACCAACTCCAGTATGTGGTTCAGGTGTTCCTGTAAATCCCGTGTAATCAAATTGAGTTGTATAATTGAAAGGCTGTTTTCCACATCGTGATTGGGTGAATTTATCATCTCTAAACTTGGTATGTTTAATTACCCATATTAATTCTTTAACTGGATGGGTAAAATTCATGTTGTATAATATTTTATCTTTCGTAGAACCCGAACCTTGCACTGAACCAATTTGTAATTTTTCAATTAAATATTCATGAGCACTTTGGGCGAACCGTTTTCGTTCATCGGAATCAAGATAAATATAATCGGCGTATATATAAGCGTTTTCAAATTTAGGCTTCGTAACAAAAATATCACTTCCAGTGGCCGCTCTAAATTTCGCGGAAGTTTGTGATGAACCCCAAACGAGATTATCTAATTTTTCAAATTCTATTTCAACTGTCATATCCGAATGATTTAACGCAATAATTGGTAATGATAATCCAGGGCTTTTAGTGAACCAAAACGGTAATGGAATATATAATTTAAAGTTATAATCGGCTTCTTCTCCATTAATAATATTATGCGATTCGGTTTTATTTGTGGTATGAATTTGAGTTAAATTTGGAGTATTTCCAACCATTTCAGCATAAGCTTCGGCCTTTTCACTTTTTTGCGATAATTCATTTAAAAGGTGATACCATTCCCCATCGTGTTTATCAATTTCAGAACCACCTATAGTAAATGAGGCTTTTTTAATCAATAAATGACCTAACCAATTTAACCATCTAAATGATTTAAAAGTCGTTATCGCATCGCATTCAATTCGTCCTGAATTAACTTCTACTTCTAAATACATTTTATGAAGCAAATCGGGACCCTTCAATATATTACACACCGACGTCGTGTCAAAATTAGGTGTCCCATTAAACACTAGCCTTCTAGATTCAATGGCAAAATTCGTATGTCGTCTATATACCACCTTAAAAAAGGTAATTTGAGGATTGCCTGTTAAATATAAATCTTGAGCCCCATATGCTACTAGCTGTATCAATCCACCGCCCATTTATATAACTTAAATATTTTATTTCTTTAAGTTTTACACTTAAAGATTAATAAAATTATATTTATATTTATATTTATATTTATATTATATTTATCACTATGTCATCATTTAAAACTAAAAATAAAAAAAGAGACACATATGATAAACGTATTACACTTGAAGCAAAACATAATGAAATTATTGATTCTATCAATAAAGATAAAGTTGATATGGAATATATAATATCTAGAACAGCCGAAATAAATGATGAAATTGAAACCCTTAGTTTGAATAAAAAGGAAAATATTAACAAAATATTAATTTTAAAAGAGGAATTATTAGTAATCATTCAAAAAAAGAAAGAAATAAATAAAAATGAAATTGACTATTTTCTGGAAAACGGCACCTTACTTTTTAATTACTATGAAAATAAAGAAAAAACCGCCTCTGGAAATAACAAGGTAATTAATAATATAAAACATAGTATGGATATTACTAATAAATCCGTGATTGACTATTTTAGCTCAAGGGAAATTATGGAGGACCATTTAACTATTAATACGAAAGACCAAATCATTGACGAATATTTTTTCAACACCGAGGAGAATTATTTGAAAAAACAAACTAATGTGAATATTGATTTTTGTGAAAAATGTAAAATTGAAAAAACATTGTATTTATCTGAAGGAACTATTGTTTGTCAGTCGTGTGGCGAAGAGTCGTTTATATTAGTTGATAGTGATAAACCCAGTTATAAAGACCCACCACGCGAAATTACTTATTTTTCTTATAAACGAATCAATCATTTCAATGAATGTTTGGCACAATTTCAAGCGAAAGAAACCACCGATATTCCACAAGAAGTTTATGATAAAATTCTAGTGGAATTGAAAAAGGAACGCATTAACGATATGTCTAAATTAACACCTATTAAAATTCGCGAAATATTGAAAAAGTTAAAGAAAAATAAATATTACGAACACGTCCCTCATATTATTAATAAATTAAATGGAATATCACCACCAGTTATGACTCGCGAAACGGAAGAAATATTGCGCCGAATGTTCAAGGAAATACAATTGCCATTTCACAAGTTTTGTCCAAAAGAACGTAAGAATTTTTTGTCATATAGTTATGTTTTGCGAAAATTTGTAGAATTATTAGAACTGGATGAATACATCGAATGCTTTGCGCTTTTAAAAGACCGTGAAAAACTATCGGAACAAGATAGAATATGGAAGAATATTTGTTTTTTTTTAGAATGGGAGTTTATTCCGAGCGTTTAATCTCAATGGATGGGGTCATTGTATCCAAAATTACGAAAGTAATAGCGACAATCGACACCGTTACCATCATATCTTCTGTGTTTAATTTTTTAGTATTGAATAAAGATAAAAATGTTATTGATAATAGTATTAACACTTTTACTAATCTTCTTATAAATTCCCTTGGGTTAATCATTATAATTACAACATAAAATAAAATAACGGATTTATTATTATTATTAATTATTATTACGATGAAATTTAATTTATTTAAAGATAATTAGGTTTATTACACTACACTATGACCGACACTAAAGAAGATTTTCTTGATAACGACACCGCCATTCTTGGACAAAATTATGTGTGTTTATCGTTTGTTTCCCCAGAAAAGTTTTTACAACAAAAAGAAATGTACATGTTTCACAAATATATGCTTGATAAATTTCGGGAATATAATGAACTTATTACCGTGTTGTCTAAAAAACACTTGAAGATGGATGAAGATGCTCTTGATAATATTAGTGAGGAAGATATGACAAATGATGTTAATAAAAAACTCGTTAGGGAACTTAGAGAACGAGCCAAATTGGAATTTAATTACGATTACAAACAATTTCAAACGAATTATAACGATTTCTTATATAGATCGGGGGATAGCTATACGGTTTCATTTGACAAGGAAAACGACTATAAAACATCAATGCGAGCCTTGAAAGTTCGCGGTGTTTACGAAACTTATAAAGAAGCAGAAATTCGAGCTAAATCATTACAGCGACGTGATCAGAATTTCCACGTATTTGTTGGGACTGTTGGGGCGTGGTTGCCTTGGGATCCCGAAGCCGATAAAATTCAAAGCGAAGAATACTTGAACGATGAACTTAATACTTTGGTTAGGGAATACAAGAAAAATCAAGTTCACAAGGATATGTTATACGAACAAGAAAAACAAGACCGACAAAAAGACAAGATGAAGAAAAAGATTGAAGAAGACGAACTGAAAAAACAGGAACTGGAAAACCAGAAACATATGGAATCTATTGAAGCAAATTTGGCAAACGATGACCCTTGGCTAACACGAAAAGTACCAACTGAAACATCCACTGAAACGCCGACTGAAACGCCGACTGAAACGCCGACTGAAACCCCGACTGAAACTTCCACTGAAACCCCGACTGAAACTTCCACTGAAAAATAAATTATTTTTTAATACTAATGAGAGTATTGGCTTTTTTTTTGATTTTATTTATTATTTATTACATAACTTATTTTGTTATGAAACAGAAGTTGGAAAATACCGAAAAAGAAACCAAAATAATTTTCAAGGAAGTACCAGATATATTAATAGACCATCAATACGAGTTTGATACGAAAGGTCTTATGGATAGTATGACCGTTGAGAATAATATGTGGAAAACGATCAACATAAATTAAATCCAACTTTTATTTTTATTCATATAATTTATATATGAAATCTTTAACACTAATATTATTTAGTTTAGCCATTGTATTTTTGACAATTGGATATATGGAATTAAAAATAAATGAAAAACAAAAACAAAAAATCATCGAATATCGCTTTATTCCAAGAAGTCTTCTGGAAGACCAAGTAAATCCAGTTAATTTGGAAACAAGTTTCGTTGATATGTTTAAACGACAAAATCCATTTTTATATCAAAATAGTGGTCTTGAAAACACCAATCTCCTCTAATTCGTTTTATTTACATTAATAGTTGGTCCACGACGTCGGTGGGAATTTGGGTCAAACGACTCATCCTCTTCCGAATCCGAATCCTTTTTATTTTGGTCTTGATATAACCAGAATTTTTGGTCACCGATTTTAAAATCTTCGTGGGGACTCGCCTTATACCAAAAGACTTGGTCTTCCAGTTTATTACTTTTGGCGTTATTGTTTATAACCAAACAATTATAATCTTCGGTACATTGGTCCATCACTTGAGAAAATATTTCAAATGATGGGAACATTCCAGCATAATTTTCATAAAGTCGTTTGCGATTAGAGACATAATTTTCTCGCAATATAAAGACATAATCTATATTAGTTCGTAAATTAGGAGTTATACCAAGCGCATATTGCATCGTTATTATAAATAAAGTTTTGTAATGTCGTCCATTCATAAAAAAAGCTCTTATGTTTTTATCTCGTAACCACGAATTATCGTATAGACAATCATCCAGTATTAAAAATGCCCACGGATTTATATTGGTTTTATTATACACAGCCTGTTCCCTTATCATTTTTTTAATTACTTTTTTTTGGCGAACCATCACATTATTTACAATCTGTGGTGTATATTCGTCATGTATAAATATCTCTGGTATCATATGGCCATAGAATTTATTGGCACCCTCAGTCCCAGATATAACAGTTCCAATAGGTAAATGTTTATGGTAGTATAATAGGTCTTTTACTAAAAAACTTTTACCAGTATCACGCTTGCCTATAAATACACAAACCTTATCAGACTTGATACTTTTAATATCAAACTTTTTTAGATTTAATTTCATATAATTTATACAGAATTTTATTTTTTTTTTTTATTGACGCGATTATAATCTAAAGATTATTCTAAATTTAATATTACTATCATTATCAGTATGGATAAAATAAACTTTATTGAATTGAAAGATGCGAATTTAACCAATCTTACCGAAAATTTAAAACACACTATTGGATTTCAGTCTATACAACTATTTAATCCAATTTATTTAAATTATGACAATTTTGAAGATATTGGGAATACCACCTTAAAAAGTAAATTTTTAATCAAAAATATATTGGGCAATAGCAATAACTTAGAAAAAGACGATAATAATGCGTATGTTAAAACAGTTGTTAAAGCGGAAATTATAAACCAACATACGTCTCAAATCCATACCAATGACTTATTTTGTAAATATGCTCCACTTATTGATGCCGTGGATGAAGCTCTTAAAAATAGGTCCGAGTGTATAGACCCACTATTACCTAGTTTATATTATAATAATATCAACCATAAAATAAATAATTTTCAAAATGCGGCTTACATCGACGCCTTCTTTACATTCTTGGGAAGTAAACTGACAGAAAGTGGAAAATGTCCAACATTCCCATTATTTTATGGAACGTTTTCAGGCGTTAAACAAAATTATTATTATGATTTGTCAGAGGATTATAGTCAAATCCGATTCCAAAATCAATTTCAGGCAAATTTAAATACGAATCAATTTGAACTAAAAATTAAAAATGTTAATCATGATGATAATGGGCACATACCAATCACAGAAGAAATGACACTTATTGATAATTTTGAGTTTAACAGTTTAGACGATATTATAGATGACGAATTAATAGAGAATACGTCACACGAAAGCGATACGAGTAATCCAATCGGAGCTATTGATATAGATGACGCCTATAAATTTGAAAATATTATAAATGGTACCGAAGATACAATTAAATATATTAACATTCCAAATTTTCCAGTTCAAGCAATATTTTTAGAAAAATTGGAACAGACTCTGGAAGATTTAATGAATGATGGCGATTATACGATCTCAACCGATGAATGGAAATCTATTTTATTTCAAATATGTTTCGGATTATCGGTGGCACAAAAACGATTTAATTTTGTTCATAATGACCTCCATTGTGAAAATATTATGTTTCAAAAAACCGAGTTAGAATATTTGTATTTTGAATTTAAAAATAATAAATATAAAATCCCCACATTTGGAAAAGTGGTCAAAATTATTGACTTTGGAAGAGCCACATTTTATCATAATAATACTATATATTTTAGTGATCAATTCGATGAAGACGGTGATGCCGAAGAACAATACGATTATCCTACAGACAATTCTTTCAAGGGGTGTAAAATTAAACCCAATTATAGTTTTGATTTAGCACGATTGACATCCACTATTATTCATACATTTGAAAATGATAGCGAACTATACAAATTAGTAAAACCCTGGATTACCGATAAACACGGCTACTTTTTAATGAATGATCCAGACGATTTTGATTTATATATAAATATTGCACGAAATATGAGAAATGCCGTCCCGAAAAAACAGCTCGCAAAACCAATATTCAAGCAATTTATTGTACCGAATACACCAAAAACTACATTTGTATATAAATATTAATATTAATATTAATATTATTCATTTAACATTTTCATAATTTTTTTAAATTTATTCAATTCTTCTAAATTTTTATTATATTTAATCGGATTTGGGCACATATACGAACAAATGTGTTTACATTCTTTATCGTCTTTCCCACTTTTTTTACACTTTTCCTTACAATCATTTTCATATTCGGTTCCTATATCGCCTTTCTCTTTATCTTCATCTTCTTCGTCTTTATCTTCTTTATCGTTATCTTCGTCTTTATCTTCTTTATCGTTATCTTCGTCTTTATCTTTATCTTCTTTATCGTTATCTTCGTCTTTATCATCTTCATCTGTGTCTAATTCAAACCCCTCTGTTATTTTTTTGGAATTCGTTTTTAATAGAAACATTATCAGTGTCAATAAAACCGCAATTTTAAGATAATCCTTTCCAACAATAATTATTAAGCAAATAAACACTAAATCTAGAAAAGAATTATTGATTCGCATTTGTTTGTTAAAAACTATAATTCCAACTAACGCAATAAAACAAGAAAATATAAGATTTATTATTTTTCTATCCATTAATAATATATAATACAATAAAATAAACTAACGCTTTATTAAAAATTCGGATTTCCAATATCTACTTCGGGAGCACTAAGAGGTATCGTGCCTCCAGTCATTGTAACCATTGGGCGAATAAATTCAGCACTTACTAATACAATGAACATAACAACAAACTCTTTCACATAGACTTTCCAAGAAGGTCGGGGGTCCTCACTTCTATTTATAAGAAAAAATAGTATCGTCGCAACCAAAGCCAATCCAGCGTTAAATACATATTTATTATTGTACATATTAATATTTAGTTAAAAGAAAAAAAAATATAAAAATACACGCCGAACAAATAAAAAATTTAATTTAATTTAATTTAATTTAATTTAATTTAATTTAATTTAATTTAAT
>ENA-UOXV01001731-UOXV01001731.1-marine-metagenome-genome-assembly--contig:-NODE-1731-length-29795-cov-6.178985_pt1 | contig 29795 bp, 28 predicted proteins | sample MGYA00238165_ERZ766961 | MGnify/ENA primary metagenome ERZ766961 (study PRJEB28924, sample SAMN03173240) | marine metagenome | biome: Marine; feature: Water; material: Subsurface seawater | place: North... | reverse complement strand
TCTCTCTTAGTCCAGGTGTATATTGGTCCATTAATGCTTCATATGGAGTACAATTCAAGACTTCAGACTTTGCAAAAGCGGAATATTTTACGAGCTTGAGCACCTCTTTGAGATATGGCTTGATGGTTGTATAATCTGAGTCGCTTTTTGATATACGCCACTGGGCTTCGCAGCTCATTGAGGCTTTAGAGAGCGCTTCAACGAGATCTTTTGTAACAGCAGTTTCATGTATCCAAATATGTCTCATCTCTCTGAGATTAGAAGTTTGCCAATTAGTCAATGTGGGTGAGTTTTCTGCCTCGTCCAGCAAATCTGATATTTTGTTTTTGTTAATGATTTCATGGCAAATAGTTGCAATAGCTGAAATCTGCTCACTTCGTGCATTAGAACTATTGATACCCTTAGGCATCATTGTTGATGCATCCCAATGCAACAGCCCTGCCGCCTCACGAAGCGCTAAAAGTCGTCCGAAATGTTCTTCTAGCTCTTTGTAGGATTTATTTGAAGATTTCATGATAATATCACATAGCTTATAAATAAGCTTGTACGCCCCTATCTACTAAAAATATTACGAATATTAAAAAAAGGTATGATATTGAGTATTTGAACATGGCTCGCGGTTCATCAAATTCATTAGAGTTCTTCACTTTAATTGCATGGCGGATAAACCAGAGCCCCAGCAAGCCAATAATAACTCCAGAGGGAATGGTGATAAGGCCTGTAAAAGTTGGACTTATTGCAAGAGGCCATAAAAGTATTGAGTAAACCAGCATTAGTTTTTTTGTTTCTTCAATACCTAAAACCGCCGGCATCATTGGAATGCCGGCTTTCTCATAGTCACCAGAACTATAAAGCGCCAAAGCCCAAAAATGTGGGGGTGTCCACATAAAAATAATCGCAAATAAAAGGAAAGAGTCCAGGCTAATGCTGCCACTAACGGAGGCCCACCCGATCATTGGAGGGAGTGCCCCTGACCCCCCACCGATGACAATATTCTGCGGAGTTCTCCGCTTTAACCAAACGGTGTAGATAAAAATATAATAAAAAATAGTGAGGGCAAGAAGTATTGCTGCAGTAGCATTTACAAATAATACCATAGCAGTAATTGATAAAATAATTAAGGTTAGTCCAAATAAAAGCGCACTATTTGGGTTCACCCGACCCGCTGGGATTGGCCGTTCTCTAGTTCGTTCCATTTTCCCATCTAGGTCTCTTTCATACCACATGTTAATTGCGCCAGAAGCGCCAGCTCCCATACCGATACAAATAATTGCCGCTACCGCAGTAAATAAATTAATTGTACCTGGTGCCATTACGATGCCTACAACACTTGTAAATAAGACTAGGGACATTACTCGAGGTTTTAGAAGAATTGCATAATCGAGAATACCTGATTTTATATCAGTTTTTGTTAGGGTTAACTTTGCTGTATCTTTTTGGGTCGTCACTATATTGGTTACTTGTTTTGTCATTTTTGTTAAATCTCAGAAACCTTGATGAGGAATTAATGTATCTATATTTATTTAGTTCATTGTTTCTTTCTCTGGCTTGCGAAAGAGTGTTTTTAAACAAATAAAGATAAATAATATACCACCTAAAATTGCTAAACCGCCTCCGAAATCGCGCACTCTAGCTGCTATAATTCCTAGAGAATTTTCCATATCTATTGCTGTCCCCATAACTTTTCGTGCAGCGCCCATTCCACCAGCTATGAACATACCAATAATAAATAATAATTGGCCCAGTGCATATAAGGCAATTTGGCAGGAAACCAGTTTTCCTTTTAGGGGTGCATAGCCTAATTTTGGCAAAAACATACTATAAAATAGACCAATAAAAGCAAGATTTATACCGCCGATCATACCATGATAATGAGCGGGTGTTCTTGTATCTGCCCCATCCACAAAAATTCCGAAGATTCCACCAACAAAAAATAACGTTACCGAACTCCAAAGAGCAAATGTCTTAATATCCCAAAATGATTTAAGAAAGGAACTATTACACATAGCGCGATACAGTGCGGGTAAAAAAAGTAAAATAGAAACTCCTGATGCATATTGCATGTTAGTGAAAGATTGTGTTTGCATCTCACCAGATGCCGGCCAAAGAAAATAGAAACTAAGGCTGATTAACCCTGATATTACGAGCCACATAATAGTAGCTTTAAAAAAAATACTAGATTTCGAAATATTTCCAAGAACTGACCAAGCGATAATTAGTAACGTAACATTAAAAAACTGCATAATATGCCCACCGCCCCAAACTAGTTTTTCATTATAGTCGTAATTCAAGGGTTCACCTCTTAATTGCACGCCTGAGATTATTATCGCGATAATTACAAATATGATTAGAAAAAAAGCCCCACGCAGGTCCGAGTTATGTTTTTCCTCAAAGAGTAATTTGAACCCGGACATTAAAGTGCCAATAGCCACAACAACCAATCCGTAATAGAATAGCTCATCGATTATAATAGGAATGTAGTTATTTAAGGTTGGTTGCCCACGATCAGATACAGAAGGGATTAGGCATAGAATAGTGCCGCTGACTATGAATAAGAAACCTAACAATTCAGTTTTGCTAATTACTGATTTTCGATTTGTTTGGATCATGCAGCCAAATACTGCAAGATACCATATTACTATAGACAAAAGAACATGGGCGACTAAGCCTTTCTCAAAGAATGATAATGGCCACGTTATTAGATTATTTGATCCAGGCATTCTCGATAAAACAAGAAACACCGCAAATAAGCCGGCAATTGCTAGTGAAGATATAGCAAGAAAGAGCCAACATCTTAATACATTTACGTTTGAAAAAAAGTTTATTTGTTTGGGCATGGATAATCAGCTATAAAAGTTGGGCTGTTTTGGCTGGATAAGTCTGATAAAGCATCCAGTAAACTATTATGCCTGTTACAGAAACGTACATCCAAATAGGCCAAGTCCATTTTGCTATTTTCTTATGTGCAGCAATCCTATCTTTTGCTATTCGCATTACGGTAATAATAACCATCGGAACGATTAAGATAGCGCAAATGACGTGGCTAACCAGAAGAACATAATAGAAAATGCGCACCAAACCCTCACCAGGAAATACAAAAATTGGAGCGTTGAAACGATGAGCTACGTAACTTATCAAGAAAATACCAGATACAATTAATGCCGCAATCATGCACCGCCGGTGTGCATGACGATTCCCAGATTTAATGAAAATAAATCCACTTAACAACAAACAGGCAGCAATGGCGTTAAGAAGTCCATTTAAGTGCGGCAATAAAGATACGCTCAACATTATAGTTTATTCCTTTAAAATTTTTATGAGAGACCCGTTCTCAGGATGATGCCAACATACATAGATAGGGATAAAAGCCCCAGAATCGTAACAAATACCAATGTTTTTTTATTTTTCATTTTTTTATCTATTTTCAATTAATTATTATTTTTGTTTTCCTATATTCCCGCTGCGTTATTTACCACTGCGCGATAAAAACAACAAGCGACATCCTTCGTTCAAGTTGTCTAATTATATACCTTCTTTACAGCATTTAGCGGGCCAAGTGTTAAATGCAATACTATTTATTTTATAAATTTTAGGGCGAGAGCAATTTTACACAAATTCTTGGATATATTTTGCAACGACTGCTTTACCGATTTATTTTGATCGGGTATATGAAAACACGTATACTAGATAAAAGAATCGTTAGTTTAGGATCAGATAATGTTTAGGCATAGGGCTAATAACAAACTGATATAATAGGGTCTCCATTCGGGGATTTACGGGAAAAGATTGATGAAGAAAAATAGTGATTTACTCTCTAAATTATTACAAAAATTTAGTTCTATGTTACCTTGGAGCGTTGCATTAATTTGCATGCCATTGATTCAGACTTCCTACGCATCTGAACCTCAACCATGGCAGTGGAATTTTCAACCACCCGCGACGCCAGTCATGGAGCAAATTATAGACTTTCATAACTTAATGTTTTTCGTTGAAGTTGGCATTGTGCTATTGGTTTTAGGGTTAATGGTTTATATTGTTGTTAAATTCAACTCGAAGGCTAATCCTAAGCCAACTAAAACGACACATAATACCACTCTTGAAGTATTATGGACTGTTATTCCAATTGTGATATTGATAATATTTGCGGTACCTTCAATGAAACTGTTATTTTTTATGGAGAAAGCGCAAAATCCAGAAATGACGCTTAAAGTGACAGGAAATCAATGGTATTGGTCTTATCAATATCCGGATAATGGAAATTTTGAATTTGATAGTAATATAATCCCCGATGAGGATATTAAGCCGGGACAGAGGAGGTTGCTTGAGGTTGATAATCAAGTTGTTTTACCGGTGAATACAGAAATTAAGGTATTGTTGACTGCAAGAGACGTTATGCATAATTGGGCAGTGCCGGCTTTTGGAATTAAAATAGATACAATACCGGGCAGAATCAATGAAACTTGGATGAAGGTTACAAAGATTGGAACGTACTACGGACAATGTTCAGAACTATGTGGTGTGGCTCATAGTAGAATGCCTATTTCTGTAAAGGTCGTATCGAAAGAAGATTTTAAAAAATGGCTAAAGAAAGCCAAATCAGAGTTTGCTAGCAGCGATAACAATAAAATGCTGAAATTGGCACAGTTAAAAAAATGAAAATAACGGACCTTTTATAACTAAATACATCTTTATGAATAAAAATTATTTTAAAGGCTAAAAAAATGTCAAATATTACACATGATCACCACGACCACCGTCCCTCGGGTTGGAAACGCTGGGCGTATTCAACAAATCACAAAGATATTGGCACAATGTATTTGGTATTGTCGATGTTCGCAGCGATTATTGGTGGTGCCGCTTCAATGCTTATGCGCGCTGAATTACATGAACCCGGGATCCAGTTTATAACAGACCCCCAGTTTTACAATGTACTGGTTACTGCACATGGATTTATAATGGTTTTCTTTGTCGTGATGCCTGCCTTGATTGGCGGCTTTGGTAATTGGTTTATTCCACTTATGATTGGAACGCCAGATATGGCTTTTCCGAGAATGAATAATGTTAGTTTTTGGTTGGTTGCAGCAGCCCTAATTTTATTGGTTATAGCGGGTTTTATAGATGGTGGGGCTGGGACAGGTTGGACAGTATATCCGCCGCTATCTAGCGCTGATTACCATCCCGGGATGGCAGTTGATTTTGGTATACTGGCTCTTCACCTCGCTGGAGCATCGTCGATTTTAGGCGCCATCAACTTTATCACTACAATCATTAATATGCGCGCCCCTGGGATGACATTTCACCGCATGCCTTTGTTTATTTGGGCTATGCTTTTGACGGCTTTTTTATTATTACTAGCGATTCCAGTATTGGCCGGTGCTTTGACTATGTTGCTGACAGACCGTAATTTTGGCACCGCATTTTTTGCACCTGATGGTGGTGGCGACCCTGTATTATGGCAACACCTTTTTTGGTTTTTTGGCCATCCAGAAGTTTACATCATGATACTTCCCGCTTTCGGTATTATTAGCGAGATAGTATCGACCTTCTCAAAGAAACCTATATTTGGTTACTTAGGAATGGCATACGCCATGACTTCAATTGGGGTGGTTGGTTTTGTAGTGTGGGCCCATCACATGTATACAATGGGTTTCAATGTAGAGACCCGAGCTTATTTTACATTAGCCACGATGGTGATAGCGGTTCCCACGGGAATTAAAATATTTAGTTGGTTAGCTACCATGTGGGGTGGATCAATAAAATTTGATACACCAATGTTATACTCAATGGGTTTTATCTTTCTTTTCGTTGTTGGCGGGGTAACAGGAGTTACACTAGCCAATGCCGGAGTTGATATGGCTTTTCATGACACATATTTTGTGGTTGCACACTTTCACTATGTTTTGTCAATTTCAGCGTTATTTTCAATGTATGCGGGATTTTATTATTGGTTCGGAAAGATGTCGGGCAAGAGATACCCCGAATGGCTTGGACGGCTTCAATTCTGGGTAACTTTTGTGGGAGTTAATTTATTATTTTTCCCTCAGCATTTTGCTGGTATGGCAGGAATGCCGCGCCGAATAATTGATTACCCCGATGCCTATGCTGGATGGAATATGATATCAAGTTGGGGTGCATATATATCAGCGGTGGGTGGCATCTTATTTTTTGTAGTTTTATACAAAACGTTAACTTCAAATGTGAAGGCTGAAGCAAACGAGTGGGGGGTTGGCGCAACGACCTTGGAATGGACGGTAGATTCACCTGCTCCATTCCACACGCATGAAGTAACGCCAAATATTATTCCTGAGCCAGCAGAATAAAATTACAAGAATAGGGTTTTGGTGTGGAGTTAAAAAAACAAAAATCAACCACTAGAGTCGGCGATGGTGTTGTAAATATGAGGAAAAAAAGCTCGCGTAACGGTCTTACCGCCGTAGTTTTGGGTTTTCTTGTGTTTAGTATGATTGGTCTGGCTTATGCTTCTGAGCCCCTTTATCGCATCTTCTGTCAAGTAACAGGATATGGAGGAACAACACGCATTGCTGTTTTTGATAATAAAGGTTTAGTAGCGAAAAATTCTATAACCGTGCGTTTTGATGCCAACGTAAACAAACTTTTACCTTGGCGCTTTAAACCTATGCAAAACAAGATCACTTTAAGGCCCGGAGAACAAGCGATAGCATTTTATGAAGCTACTAATGTTTCAGACAAACCGATTGTGGGAACAGCTGTTTTTAATGTAGCCCCGTTTAAAGTGGGCGAATATTTTAATAAAATTGAATGTTTTTGTTTTACAGAACAAATTCTTTTACCAGGTCAAACGGTACAAATGCCGGTTACATTCTTTGTTGACTCCTCAATTGCAGAGGATCGAAATACCAAAGAAGTTAGTACAATTACTCTTTCTTATACTTTTTATGCGAGTGATGATCAAAGTGAGGTTGAAAATTTATCAAGAACCAGCTTAGAAATTAAAAAGAGTGTTGATAGCTTAAGGAGAACTCAAATTATCCAGCCTGGTTAATTTGAGTTTATACTGTTAAACAAACTACCGTGAGGAAAAACGAACATGGCTTCAGACACAGTTAAGACACATCCCTGGCATGTGCCAGAGCCAAGTCCTTGGCCTATTACGGGCACGATTGCAGGATTTATCATGGCGATAGGCGGCATTTGGTATATGCATGAAGGCCCAATTTGGCTATTAGCCGTCGGTTTTGCTCTACTTATTTTTACTTTTTATGGATGGTGGCGCCAGGTAGTGATTGAATCGAATACGGTAGGCATGCATTCAGAGCAAACCAAAGTTGGTTTACGATACGGATTTTTATTGTTTATTGTATCCGAGCTTATGTTCTTTTTTGCATTCTTCTGGGCCTTTTTTCATTCAAGCTTACCTTTGTTAAGCAAAGTTGCTGTTGCTTGGCCGCCCGCTTCCATTGAACTAATACCGGCTGATGGTGTCCCATTGTTGAACACCTTAATTTTGCTGACGTCTAGTGTAACAGTGACGATTGCTCACCATGCGTTAATAGAGAATCAACGTGCTACGGCTACAAAATGGACTTTTATTACGGCAATATTGGGGGTTATTTTTCTCTTTTTTCAGGCGGAGGAATATATCGAGGCAACATTTAAACTTAGTGATGGGATATATCCCTCTACATTTTATCTCGCTACAGGTTTTCATGGGTTCCATGTGTTCGTTGGCACCTGTTTTTTGCTGGTGTGTGGATTTCGACTTACTAAAGGTCATTTTACGCCAGATCACCATATAGGATTTGAGTCTGCGGCTTGGTATTGGCACTTCGTCGATGTTGTCTGGATTTTCCTCTATATCAACGTTTATATTTGGGGGGCTTCGCCTCTTGGACACATTAGTCCAACCTAGAGTTCAGAATATATTTTTGAAACCCTAATTAAGAAAACTTATACTATAGTTTGCGATTATTAATGTATTGGCAAAAATAGTAGAATTGGAGTTTGGAACTCCGAATTAGAATTAATTTTAAATATAAATCATAAAATTTAGATATGGAGGTTAATTATGGAGTCTAAAGCTGCTGTTGCATTTAAGGCCGGCGATCCACTTAGTATAGAAACTATTAAACTGGATGGCCCGAGGCCTCATGAAGTACTGGTAGAAATAAAAGCTTCTGGAATCTGTCATACAGATGCTTTCACCCTGTCTGGAGAAGATCCAGAAGGGCTTTTCCCAGCAGTATTAGGTCATGAGGGCGCGGGCGTGGTGGTTGAAGTAGGGTCAGCAGTTCAGTCGCTTTTTGAAGGCGATCATGTTATCCCATTATATACGCCTGAGTGTCGTGAATGTGAATATTGTACGTCCGGCAAAACTAATTTATGTCAAGCTGTTCGAGAAACGCAAGGTCAGGGGTTGATGCCGGATCACACAAGTAGGTTTTCTTTAAATGGGCAAAAGATTTTTCATTATATGGGGACCTCGACCTTTTCAAACTACACAATTGTGCCAGAAATTGCTCTAGCAAAAATACGAAAAGATGCTCCCTTCGAAAAGGTTTGTTACATTGGTTGTGGTGTAACGACTGGTCTAGGCGCGGTAATTAATACAGCAAAGGTTGAGCCAGGCTCAAATGTAGCCATCTTTGGGCTTGGTGGAATTGGTCTGAATGTTGTTCAAGGTGCTAGAATGGTTGGTGCGAACAAAATTATTGGTATTGATCTTAATCCAGAAAGAAAAGTACTGGCCGAGAAATTTGGAATGACACATTTTATAGATGCCTCCAAAACAGATACATTGGTAGCGGATATAGTTGATTTAACAAAGGGAGGGGTTGACTATAGTTTTGAATGTATCGGAAATGTAAATGTTATGCGGGACGCGCTGGAATGTTGTCACAAAGGCTGGGGAGAGAGTATAATTATTGGTGTGGCGGGGGCAGGACAAGAAATTGCTACTAGGCCATTTCAGTTAGTGACGGGAAGGGTATGGAAAGGGACGGCGTTTGGGGGAGCTAAAGGCCGTACTGATGTTCCCAAGATTGTTGATTGGTATATGGATGGTAAAATCAATATTGATGATCTCATTACACATGTCTTACCAATAGAACAAATTAACGATGGCTTTGACTTAATGCATCAAGGAAAATCTATTCGTTCCGTTGTGACCTTTTAGTAAATTAATACACATCTCCTTAGTTTTTAATTTTAACTCTAAACCTACCCATGTAGTTTTAAGGACAAACACTAGCTATTTTATGGAGTGCATTTATATGGATTTTGCCCAGTTTGATTGGACTATTTATTGGTTCATGTTTCCTGTTGCAATGTGTGTTGCTACGGCGGCTATGCTGAGTGGTATTGGTGGAGCTGCCATGTTCGCTCCTATTTTCATGATTATTTTTCCGCTCTTAGGCCCCGAATACCCTCTCCAAAATATTGCGGCCGCGATAGGAGTTGCGCTTATGACCGAAGTTTTTGGATTTTCCTCCGGTTTTATTGGATATTATAGGAAGGGTTTGATTGATTTTCGTAATGCTATTCCCTTTATAGCCGTGGGTGTCCCTATTGGAATTATTGGTGCATTGTTGTTAACAAGTATTACAGATTATGAGGAAATACTTAGAAGTGCTTATGGTTTATTAATGCTTATTCTCTCATACGAGTTAATTCGTTCTCATAAGAATAATAATTTGGTTGTTAAGGAAAAGCTTAAAACTAGTGATAAAAAAAACGTTATCATTACAGGCCGTGATGGTAAAAGCTATTCCTACCCCAAGCCTCGTCAAGGGAAAGGCGCTATCGCAACTGGGGTTGGTGGGTTCTTGACTGGATTACTTGGCGTTGGAATAGGTGAAGTTGTTATGCCGCAGTTGACTAAACGCAATAATGTTCCTATCCCCGTTGCCGCTGCCACTTCAGTCTTCATTGTAATTATTGTTGTTGCTGCTGCCTCCTTTACCCAGATATCTTCTTTGGTTGCTCAGGGTGGTTTTCAGGCCGTTCCTTGGAATGTTGTTATTTATACAATTCCCGCAGTAATTATTGGCGGACAGATAGGTCCTCGTTTGCAAGGAAAGATTGAGCAGCGTGTGATGGAACGTTGTATTGGCTACTTGTTTCTGATTATTGGTATTTCTATGTCATACATAGCGATACGCAATTCATATTTTTCATAAATTTCAAACGCTTTTGTATAACGCAATTGCGATGTTTATTTGGTAACAGTAAACGTTGAGCAAGCCACTGAGCAGTGGCCATAGGCATTGTTAAATTCTGTCTCAAACATCTCTATTACTTCCTCATAAATTGAGTTGACCAGAGAGTTTGTTCCTACTGAAGCATCTATAATTACTTTTGCTATTTCTGGCCCCAAACCAGAGTTTCTTGGTTGGTCTTGCTCTCGATTACTTGTTGGTCTATTGACCACTCCTTGCTCAATAAAATCCACGTTACGAGCGATAATTTTTGGAATACTTATTCTTGCTTCTAACAGAAAAGGTGAAGCATTCCGCTCAACCGCACTTAATTCTAACTCATGATAAAATTTATCAATAATTGAATTAATTTCAGGCTCATCTTTCATACTAAAGAACATTAATTCGCCCAGAGCTACATACCAGGTAAGCATAAAATGATCGATGTCTGCCTTAGGCAGAGGTTTTGGGTTTATGTTGGGGTTAGCTGAAAAAACCATTTTATGAATACGCGATAGACCAAAATCTCCTAATTCATCGAGTAATTCGATTAAACCTTCAATAAACGAATCACAATCTGTCTCTACTTTTCCACCGTAGTCGTGGAGGGTAATATTTTGTTCGTTCAATTTCCACCTCACAAAAAGTAAAAAATTGTAATGTAACTATTAAAATCATTATGTCTAACAGATATATTTTCAATAATAATTATCCTAAGATAAAATTAGTTCAGAACATAATACATTGATAATTCCGATTAGTTTGTTTACATAGGAACTTTAACACTATTTGTTAAGAAATCTGTTTCGACAATAAGAAAATGCCTTGGTTAAAAAAGTAACATTATTTTGGTGAGAGACCATGTATTCAGAAATAACAAACTCAATAAAAATTTCAGTTAATCCAGTTTTTCTGGAGGAACAATCCGATCCTGATGATTTCCATTATGTTTGGGCATACCATGTTTGTATTGAGAATCAACGAACAGATACTGTGCAATTAATGACGCGAAGATGGCATATTACGGACTCTCAGGGTAGAATTAATGAAGTTCGCGGTGAGGGGGTTGTTGGCGAAAAACCAATATTGAAGCCAGGGGAAACTTATGAGTATACGAGCGGCGCTCCGCTAAGCACTCCGTCAGGATTCATGGTTGGAAGTTATCAAATGATTGACAATGATGGTGTAAGTTTTGACGTTTCCGTCCCAGCATTTTCCTTAGATTCTCCCCACGACGTTACCTTAGTAAGCTGATATTTATCTTAATACTTTCTTGGCTTCGACTGAATTTTGAATAAAAATATTTTAAATCTAGAAACATGGACATTTTATAAGAATATTTTTGAGAAGATGTGATCTATAATTATTCTGACAGGCTAGTACTGGTAATTTGAAATATGGATTTTTTATTTTGATAGATTTTCGGCCGATCCTTCTAATTCTTGGAATATTATTATCGACGTTAGCGGTAATGATGCTAATCCCTGTGTTTGCTGACCTTGTAGTTAACCATCCAGATTGGGAGGTTTTTGCAGTTGCATCTGGGGTTACACTTTTTATTGGCGTCTCGTTGTCATTAACAAGCAGGGCAGGAGGTGCATCGCTTACAGTCAGACAGGCATTTATACTTACTACTTTGAGTTGGGTAGTTTTAACAGCATTTGCTTCGCTACCATTTGCATTCTCCCAATTAAATTTGAGTTTCACTGATGCTTTTTTTGAGGCTATGTCAGGAATTACCACTACTGGTTCAACAATTATAATTGATTTGGATATAGCTCCACCAGGTATACTCTTGTGGCGCGCTCTTCTTCAGTGGCTAGGTGGAATCGGTATTATTGTAATGGCACTTGCAGTGATGCCACTTTTAAGGGTTGGAGGAATGCAACTTTTTCGAATGGAGTCTTCTGATTTATCTGAGAAAGCTCTTCCACGTGCTGCTCAAGTCGCTGCAGCAATAAGTGTGATTTACGTGTGTTTAACTATGATTTGGGCAGCTTTACTTTGGTTTGCAGGTATGACTGGTTTTGATGCAATTTCTCATTCTATGACTACAATAGCAACGGGTGGATTTTCTACACACAACAACTCTATTGGACAGTTCAATAACGTTCTTATCGATTATATTATTACGGTTGGAATGATAATTGGGAGTTTACCTTTCCTCCTGTATCTTATGGTTTTACAAGGTAAATCTGGCATGCTTTTCCGAGATACTCAGGTACAATGGTTCTTAACTTTTCTCGTGTTTGTTATCGCTGTAGTAGCATTATGGTTGTGGACTATAAATGGAGAGTCGCCATTCCAAGCCATTCGAATGGCTGCTTTTAATGTTACCTCCATAATGACCGGAACAGGTTATGTTACAGCGGGCTTTGATCAATGGGGTAGCTTTGCTATTCCAATATTCTTTTTTATTATGTTTGTTGGAGGCTGTGCTGGGTCTACAACTTGTGGCATAAAAATATTTAGGTTTCAGGTCCTATACGCAGCTGCGCGCATCCAATTTCAAAAATTAATTCAGCCTCATGGTGTTTTTATCCCTTACTATAATCATAGACCTATACCAGAAGAAGTAATTAGCTCTGTGATGAGTTTCTTTTTTATTTTTTTTGCTACTTATATGTGCCTCGCAATCGCTCTAGGTTTTCTTGGCCTCGATTTTCTGACAAGTGTATCTGCGGCTGCGGCGGCAATTTCTAATGTTGGACCTGGCTTGGGACCAATTGTTGGTCCAGAGGGTAATTATTCTAGCTTGCCTGCAACTGCTAAGTGGATATTGTCTATTGGAATGCTACTGGGTAGGCTTGAATTATTTACTGTTATGGTTCTTTTTTCACGAGCGTTTTGGAGAGCTTAATTGCAAACTAGTTTAACAATTAATGAACTTCTTAAAATTTTAGTCTCTTTTAATACCATATCTGCGCTACCTAACATAGAGATGATTAATTTTATAAGAGATTATATAAATGGTTACGGTATTGATACCAATATTGAATCTACTCCTGATGGCTCTAAAGCTGATCTCATTGCCACGTTTGGTCCTAAGATTGAGGGAGGAATTATTATATCAGGCCATACTGATGTAGTCCCAGTACAAGGGCAGAATTGGGATAGTGATCCATTCACCCTAGTGAACAAAAATGATAGACTATATGGCAGGGGCACTTGTGATATGAAAGGTTTTCTCGCTGTGGCTCTATCTCATGTTTCTGGTTTATCCAAAAAAGAATTGAAAGTTCCTGTACATTTTGTTTTCAGTTATGATGAAGAGATTGGCTGTTTGGGCGCTCCCGGTCTGGTTAAAAGGCTGTGTGCCAGTGTTCCAAAGCCCGGTCTGGCTATTATCGGGGAGCCAACAAATATGACAATAGTAAATGCACACAAGGGGATATCACTTTTTGAAACCAGCATAAGAGGTCGACCAGCGCATTCTTCACAGACCCATATGGGAGTAAATGCAATAGATTATGCATCGAAATGCATTCAATTTTTATCTGAAATTTCCAAAGATTTGAGGGTTAATGAAAACGTTGACGAACGGTTTGAGCCATCATATTCAACCATATCTGTAGGTCTGATTAACGGCGGCTCTGCAATAAACATTATCCCGGAAGAATGTAAATTTAGTTGGGAGTGCCGGGATATTTCTGGACAAGATAGTGGCTGGGTTCTCTCAAATTTTGAAGAGTTCTGCTCCCAGAAATTATTACCAGAAATGAGAAATATTGCACCGGAGGCTGATATTAAAACTATAAATAAGGTTATGGCACCTCCGCTTATTGCGACAGAAAATAATCCTGCAGAGTCTTTAGTTAAGAGTCTTTCTGGGCAAAATAAAGTTGACGTTGTGGCCTATGCTGCAGAAGCTGGCATATTTCAAAATGCCAAGATTCCAGCTGTGATTTTTGGCCCGGGCAGTATAAACCAAGCGCATAGGCCAAATGAATATATTACTGTTTCACAATTAAAAAAATGCGATGAGTTTTTTGATAAGTTAATAGATTGGGCGTCTCAGTGATGTTAATCTAGCAGAATACGCTGAATTAACATTATTTTATTAAGTATCTTTGAAAATTATTATTTATATTTTTGTCTATTTCTTTATTAAACTCGTTCATTAAAACTTCGATCATATTGTACCAAATTTTACGCCGATCTGAGAGGGAAGTGGCCTCAGAAACAGTTTTAAAGTGCTGAGCTTCTGCTTCAACCACAGCTTCAATTTCTTTTTTTTCATTTAGAATTTCTAGTTTGGCGGATATCTCAGTTTCATATCGGTCTGATTGTTGGTTCTTAAAGGATCCAACGAATGTCTTGTCGATTTTTAATGGTATTTGTTTGGCCTCTGCAATTTTTATTATCAGCCGAGCTGTATTCTTTTTGCCCCCTATTTGAAGTTTATCCTTTGCCCACCGTCTAGTCGCTTTCGCAGGACTTATTGGAAATTGATGAGTAATATAGGGGGGTGTGATTTGATTCTTCTGCAATTCTAAAATTTTGATATCACGGACCAAAAGTCGTATCTTTGAGAGATGTGTAAAAGTCATTGTTGGAAATTTTTCTAACTTACCGACCGTTTGGCAACTTGCTAAAGAGAATGATATACACAATAAAAAAAAATAGTATTTACAGAATTTAATCATTTTGCATCTCTTTTCGATGGGAGTTAAAGGTTTTCTTTTAAAGTACGTATTTTTTTTAGAATTTTTCTATTAAATATGTGGTCATGGTTGCAAAATTCACATTTTGCAATTACTCGGCCTAACTCATCCAGCATTTCTTCTAGTTCTTTCTCTGGAAGTGATGCCAAAACCGCCCCTAATTTTTCTGAAGAGCATCTACATTGATACTTTATAGGTTTCCTATTGAATATTCTAACACCCTCATTATGATAAACTCTATACAAAAGTTCTTCCGAACTTATTTTGTGGTCTAATAACTCCGATTTTGTGATAGAGCTCATTAAAATAACGGCATTCCTCCAACTTTCGTAATTTTGTTCTTTGTCTAAGTAATCGTCTGGGCTCGGTGAGATGTTTAGTTCTGGCATTTTTTGTATTAGAATCGCCGCAGCCTTTTTACTAATAGGATCAGCTGTTATCATGATGGCTGTTTCTATTTGCTCGGATTGACGAAAATAATTTTGCGCGCATTCAGTAAGAGTGTTCCCCTCTAATGCGACTATACCTTGATAGCGTTCTTTACTACCACCTTGATCTACTGTAAATGCTAAGCGCCCACTTCCCAATAATTCTGGGACGCTGGGGTGGGCGCTAATTTTATCTAATTTTACTTTATCATAGAGTGCATATCCTCTAATTAGACCCGTATGTGTAATGTCCGCTACACTTATATTAATTGGACCGTCACTTTGTGTTTGAAGGATAAAGATTCCATCATATTTAATAGTATCCGCGAGCAAAATGGTTAAAGTTGCTAGTTCTCCAATAAAATTTGCTACTATTTCTGGGTATTGTTTTGTTTCTAATAAATCATGATAAACATTACTTAATCTGACTATACGGCCTCGTATCCGAGTTCCCTCAATACTAAAGGGAAGAATCTCGTTGCGATAATTTTGATTTGAAATCACTCTCTACTCAAATGTTATTATATTATATTAAAACAGTATGCTAAAATACCTTTTTGTGCGTGTAGCCTGTTTTCACATTCATCCCAAACAACACTCTGTGGTCCATCAATGACACCCTCTGTTACTTCCTCACCTCTATGTGCCGGGAGGCAATGCATAAACAGAGCTTGTGAATTAGCAAGCTTCATCAATCTTTCCGTAACTTGGAAGGGCTTTAAAAGGTCTATTTGTTTTTTTCTATCTTTATCAGCGCCCATTGATACCCACGTGTCCGTTACAACGCAATCGGCATCTTCTATAGCGTCCTCTACATTGTCGGTAATCATTAGTTGACATCCTTTTGAATGAGCCCAGTCAGTAATTTCATCATTAAGCTTTAACTCTCTGGGAGTTGCTATGTTAATACTAAAATTGAATTTAACTGCAGCATGAAGCCAGCTTGTTGCAACATTGTTACCATCACCAATCCATGCAATAGTCTTATTTTCTATTGATCCACGATGTTCTTCAAACGTCATAATATCTGCTAAAATTTGGCAGGGATGACTGTAATCAGTAAGGCCATTAATTACAGGAACATTTGAATAATCGGCCAGCGATTGCAGGTTCTGATGAGATCCCGTTCTGATCATAATTGCATCTGCAAACCGCGATAATACTCGAGCTGTGTCTGCAATAGTTTCTCCCCGACCTAACTGTGAGTCCTTGTGTCCGAGGATAATAACATTACCACCTAATTGTTTCATCCCTACTTCAAATGATACCCGTGTTCGGGTCGAAGATTTTTCAAAAATTAAAACAAGAGAGTGATCAATCAGAGGTTTTATGTGTCCACGGCCAATTTTTTTTAATTCAACAGCTTTATCTAAAATAGATCGCAACGTTGTTAAATCAAACTCATTTATATCCAGAAAATGTTTAGGTTTTTGGTGAGTGTCCATGAGTACATCCTCTAGTTTCTTAAGCTATCGCATACATGGTCAAAAATACTAAGGGCCTCATCAATTTCTTTTTGTGATACTATCAAAGGTGGAATAACCCTAATCACATTGTTTCCCGCCGGTACAAGCAATAGACCATTGTTCTCAGCTAAACGGACAATATCCGTATTTATAATTTCAGGCTCACAGTTAATACCAATTAATAGTCCTCGACCTTTTACTTTTCCTAAGAAATCATATTTTCCCCCAATCAGATTGAGCTGAGACTGAAGATATGAACCCATCGTTTGAACGTGATCCATGAAACCATCTTCAAGAACAATATCTAGAACAGCATTCGCTGCCGCAGATGCCAGTGGGTTCCCACCATACGTCGAGCCGTGAGTACCTGGAGACATTGCTGCTGAGACACGTTTATTTGCGAGACAGCCTCCAATCGGAAATCCCCCACCAAGCCCTTTAGCAATGGCAACAACGTCTGGTTTAATATCGAACCACTGATGCGCAAATAGTTTGCCTGTTCTTCCAATACCAGTTTGGACTTCATCCATAAAAAGAAGAATTCCATATTCGTCTGCGATATTCCTTAATTCTCTAAAATACTTAGCATCTGCCGTATTAATTCCACCTTCACCTTGAATTGGCTCTACCAATATTGCCGCGGTTTCATCGGTTATTAGTTTTTTAATATTGTCAACATCTCCAAAAGCCGCCTGCTCAAACCCTTCTAACATCGGAAGAAAACCATTCATGTGTTTTCCATTCTGGGCTGCGGAGAGCGTAGCAATTGTTCGGCCATGGAAACTTTCAGTGCAGCTAATTATTTTATATTTTTTTGGACTTCCATTTTCCGAGTGATATTTTCTTACTACTTTAATGCCACATTCAACCGCCTCTGCGCCTGAGTTACATGAGAATAAGGTTGAAGCAAAACTTTGATCAACCAAGCGTTGTGCTAGGCGCTCTTGACCTGGTATTTTATAAAGATTTGAATAATGTAAGACTTTTGACGCTTGGTCTGTAATTGCTTTGATAAGTTTTGGGTGAGAATGACCAACGGATGTGACAGCTATACCTGATCCAAAATCTAGGTATTTTTTTCCATTATCTGAAAATAGGTAAACTCCCTCACCACTCTCAAATGAAATTTCTGAGGGTGCATATGTAGGCATTACGGCTGACACAAATTATACTCCATTCGTTTTTTACAGTTTAAATTGAAACAAACTTACCTTCATAAAGCCGGCGAGTATGTGATTTTCCTACGATTTGTCAATAAAAATGGGTCAAGTTAGAATAAATTATAATCAACTGTAATACTATTTTTTAAGATCTGAGTTTATACCCACTTGAGAAAAGTTTAACACATAAAAGCCAAAACATTAGCATTAATAGTATTAATATAAGCATGCCTATTTTTAGATTGCCATCGTGAGCGCCGATAAATCCATATCTAAAACCATCAATTAAATAAAAAAACGGGTTGAAGTGGGCAATTTTAGCAAAAGTTTCAGGTAAAAACTGGGTTGAATAAAATGTACCAGATAAAAATGTTAAAGGTAGAATGACAAAATTATTAATTGAAGCAACATGATCAATTTTTTCTGCCCAGATTGCTGTTATTAAGCCCAGTAGCGACATCAGTATAGACGCGGAGATTGCATAAAAAATAACGAGTGGCCAAGAATGGATATTTAAATTAACAAAAAATGTCATAGCCAATAGAACCGCGGAACCGACTAAAAGACCCCGTGTTGTGCTAGAGAGAACATAACCAATTACAAGTTCATTTGGTGTCATTGGCGGCATTAATGTATCCACAATTGTCTCTACTATTTTTTCAAACATGAGGGAAAATGATGCATTAGCAAAAGCAGCGGTCATGAGTGCCATTAACGTTAATCCAGGAACCAAAAACTCAGCAAAACTTACACTGCCCATTGATCTTCCATCACCTGAAAAAGCCAATTTAAATATTGCTAGGAACAGGAGGGCAGTTATCACTGGAGCAATAAAAGTTTGAGAAGAAATTTTAAAGAAACGCATCACTTCTCTTCTGTAAAGAGACCACGTTCCAAGTAAATTTGTTTGGCCCTTTCGAGGCCTTGTAGTTATTATTTTCAATATTTTATGCTTTCAATTTATATCCAGATTTTACTAACCAATAACAAATAACCCAGAGCGCAAAATTAATACTTAATACATAGATTATTCCTGTAAACAGAGACCCAAATGATTGCCCTGAAAAGCCATAACGCAAACCATCTATCATGTAAAAAAAGGGATTATAATAGCTGATATTGTGCAATAATTCTGGAAATCTTGTAATAGGGAAAAAAGTCCCACTTAAGAATGATAGTGGTAAAATGATAAAATTTGTTACAGTTGATACATGATCAAATTTTTCCGCCCATATGCCAGTTATCATACCTAGTGCGCCCATCATTGATGCTGCGCCAACTGCATGAAAAATTACCATACTGATGCTATTTATCGAGATTGGTATAACTAGGCTTAAACCAAATCCAACACCGATAGCTACAACGAGCCCCCTTGTTGCGCCTCCCATAACAAAGCCAACGACTAATTCGAGTGGGCTTAGTGGCGGCATAAGGGTATCAATAATATTTTCATTGAGTTTTTGGGAAATAATTGAGGTGGATGTATTTGCAAATGCATTTTGCAGAATTGTCATCATCATGAGTCCCGGCACTAAAAACTCTGTATATGATAATTCACCAATTTGCCTATCTTTGCCAAAGGCTACAACGAATACAATTAAAAATAATATTGTTGTAATTATAGGAGCGAGCAACGTTTGCCCTATAATTTTAATAAAACGTCTAACCTCACGGCTATATAATGTCCATAATCCCCGCCAATTGGTTGATGAAATAGGTTTTGTTATTTTTAATTCAGTTATAGGGGGCGACATTTATTTTTATGCTTTCAGTTTGTATCCACTACTATATAGAAAATGGCAACATACCCAGAGAAGAATGTTTATCAAACACATAACTATAATTCCTTGGGAAATTGGACCATCTGAAATACCAATGAACCCAGCTCTAAATCCGTCAATTGAATAGAAAAAAGGATTAAATAATGCAAAAAGCTGGAGTAGTTCTGGCAATTTATCGATTGAATAGAACGTTCCTGATAAAAACGTTAAGGGGGTAACAATAAAACCGGTTATAACAGCATTCTGTTCATTTTTTTCCGCCCAGATTCCTCCTATAAACCCTATGCTAGCCATCATACTTGAAGCCGAAAGTGTATGAAATAGAATGAGGTAAATATTTTTGATTTCGATATGAGTAAAGAAAAACATAGCAAATGTTACAGCTATTCCAACAGCTATTCCTCGAGTTGCTCCACCAATAATATATGCAAATATGGTTTCGCCTGGTGTTAAAGGTGGCATCAATGTATCAATAATATTACCCTGCATTTTTGCGCCCATAATGGATGATGAGGTATTGGCAAATGAATTTTGCAATATCGCCATCATAATTAATCCGGGCGCTAGAAACTGAATAAAAGGAATCCCATTAATATCGCTTCTTAACGCTCCGATAGCCAGGGTAAAGATAGCCAAGAATATTAACGTTGTAATTACGGGTACGAAGATCGTTTGTACATAAACTTTCGAGAAACGATTGATCTCTCGTAAATACAATGTCTTCATGCCTAGCCAATTTCTAATACCCCTAGCAGGGCTTGTATCTGGTTTTATTAAAATAGTATTATTCCTTGTAGCTTTCAGGTTGTGTATTAGTTTAGGTAAATAAATTAATAATTCTATATCATATAGTGATAATTAGCCTAGCTTACAAATCAGATATTATTTAACTTACTAAATTTTTATAAATAAAGTGTCAGAAATTATTAAATCTAAATTATTAAAGAAGAAAAAACCACGAAAGACCTCAAGGAAATCTATTGAGAATGCGGCTATTTTCTATTTACAACGATTTTCGTCTTCCATTGAAAATCTGAGAAGAGTTTTAATGCGCCGAGTTTATAGATCAGCACAATATCACAATACTAAACCTGAGGAAGATGCTAAAATTGTTGACTCTATTATTTATCGATTGATTGAAACCGGAGTATTAAATGATAGACAATTTGCACAAATGCGAGCCAGTACTTTGTACAGAAGGGGTAACTCATCCCGTGTAATCCGCGCCAAACTCACTGAGAAAGGCGTGGCGAATGAGATTATTAATGAAGTTCTTGAGTCTTTGTTTGATGACGGGGAAATTTCTGATCTTGGAGCTGCCACAATTTTTGCCCGAAAACGGCGTCTTGGACCATACCGTAATCCTAATAATCGTTCTGAATACACCAAGAAAGACATGAATGCGCTGGCGCGAGCAGGCTTTGGTTACAATGTAGCTTTAAAAATCATTAATGCAGAAAAATTATCTGACCTTGATGAAGACCTTAATTTTAAATAGATTTAGTAAAATGGTAACCATAATCTACCAATTATTTGGGAAAATATATGAGTGATTTTGAAATAGTTTGGAATAGTAGTTTTTTTGGCATCACTGTTGGTGAAATGGCTTTAGCCTCATTAGTTTTGTTTGCCTTTATTTTAACTAGGAAATTCTTTGCCCGGGTTGTAATAGAGCGCCTTAAAAGATGGGCGAGCCTTACCAAGACGGATATTGACGATCAGATTGTAGTCGTACTCCAACAGCCGTTAATGTTTCTATTTTTTATTATTGGTTTATCAATTGTTGTTAACTGGATAGCTTTTAGTTCAAATACCGAAGCAATACTCAATCAAATAATAAAATCTCTCATAGCTTTTACAATTTTCTGGACTGGATTTAGGTTAGTGGACCCAGTTTCTATTTTATTTGATAAATTGTTGTCTCGCTTAGCTGGGCCCGTAGCATACGAGGTCAAAAACTATTTGTTAAAATTTCTGAAATTTTTTCTCTTTGGATCTGGTGTAATTGCGGTTCTAGCGCAGTGGGGAATAAACCCATGGCCCTATTTTGCTGGTATTGGTGTTTTGTCTTTGCCTTTTGCATTTGCGGCAAAAGATACAGTTTCAAATTTATTTGGCGGTATCAAGCTTATACTTATTGATCGTGCTTTTAGTGTTGGGGACTGGATTGAGGCGCCTAGTATCGGGCATGGTACTGTCGAAGAAATTACTCTTTCTACGGTCAAAATTAGAAAATTTTCAAAAGCTATCCAAAGTATTCCAAATGGTATTTTAGCAAATGCATCAATTACCAACTGGTCTCGTATGACTAATCGCCGAATAAAGATTGATCTTGGTTTAGATTATTCCACAAGGACAGACCAGTTTAAGGCTATCTTGATTAGAATTAAGAAATTAATTGCTGATGATGATCGAGTTGACCATACTGTCTCCGAGATGGTTCACTTGGTAAACTTTAACTCCTCGAGCATTGATATTAATTTGTATTATTTCACAAAAACAACAGACTGGGTTTTGTGGCGAGAAATTATTGAAGATCATATGCTTAAATTCATTGGAATAATTGAAGAAGAAGGATCTAGTTTCGCGTTTCCATCTCGTTCAATTTATATTGAGGGTGTCAATCAAGAAGACCTTATGCAAGGAATAGACTTAATTAAGGATAGAAAGAAATGAAATCTGACAAAATTTTAGTTGAAGTCTCTCCTGGTGAGATTATCGATAAAATTACGATACTTTCGATTAAATTAGATATGATAAGTGACGAAAATAAGCTTAAGAACATAAATTATGAATATTCAATATTATTAAAAACCCGGGATAAATTTTTACCTCAATCTCCCGAGCTGGAAAAACTTAGTTTTAACTTGAGAGAAGTTAATGAGAAATTATGGCAGATCGAAGATGAAATAAGAGATTGTGAGAGTAGAAAAGATTTCTCAAAAAACTTTGTTGATTTAGCGAGAGCCGTTTATACTACCAATGATGAAAGGTCGGATATCAAAAGAAAAATCAATTTATTATTAAACTCTAAGTTATTTGAAGAAAAATCATATCAGTCATATTAATAAATAAATACCCTTTTGGAAATGACATCCAATCGAGAATTCTTAACTCGGTTGGAGAATATGTTTACTCTCGAATGTATCTGATACAGTGTTTTTTTTATTTTATAAATAGATTATCTTCTAATAGTTTTCATCTTTGCCCGGTTAAATTTACCCATCCAGCATATATTTAGGCTTTAATTTCACTTTAGCAACTACCGTTCTTTAAATTTCCCATTATTATCAATAAGTTAATATTTATTTTAAAAAAAATCAAAAATAAAAAAATTGGCAGAAAATTTGCATCAATAAATAAGAAAATGAAACTTATGGTTATTTTATTATGCAAACTACGGAAAGAAAATATTCCAAGGGCGATATAATTTTTAGAGAGGGAGAGCCTAGTTCATCGGCTTTTATGATCGTAACAGGACAGGTGGGACTCTTTAAAAAGAAGTTAGTTGGCACAAAGCTTCAAATGATTCCGTTAGAAACACTTTCATCGGGTGACATGATCGGTGAAATGGGTATTTTCGATCATTCTGCTAGAAGTTCAACTGCGAGAGCCCTTGGATCAGTAAAATTAAATGTTATTAAACAAGATAGTTTTAGGGAAGCTTTAAAAGACAAACCCGAAGTCGCTCTAAACGTCATAAATAATTTGGCAGAAAGATTACGGCATTCTGCGGAAATGGTTGCAAGTCCAGTGTCTGGAGGTCAACTAAAGGCTAGCAAGAAAATACTAATTGGATCCGGGTTAAGTAACGAAAAATCTCTTAATTCTATAAGTGTTCAAAAATCATTATGGGATTCCATATTAGGACTTTTTAAAAAATCTACAAATAAGCGTTATTTACTTGAATTTAGAGTATCAAGGTTAAAAGGTGATAAGGAAGGTATTCAAACAACTAATTTGGTGAGAGCTTTATCCAAACAAAGAGGTGCCAATGTTAAAGCGTACCACGAAACTGTAGTCGGAGAGAGCAAAGAAAATAATGAAGAAGTGTCCCTTAATTCTTCTTTGTTATCGGCACGTGAATTATTAGAAAAAGATAACGCAGATTTATTGGTTTGGGGAGAAGTTAATGAAATTGGCTCAGTTATCAATCTGCGTTTTACGACTATAAACACTCATGAAGATCACCCTGGTAGTTTTCTGATTTCAGACCAATTAGCATTACCACTAAACTTTAGCTCGGATTTGGCCAGATTGCTATGCGCAACAGCGGTTGCATCTGTTGTTCCGTCGAATGAGACTCAGCGTTTATTGATAAAGCCGCTTTTGTTGCCGGCACTAGATTTCGAGAAAAAAAACCAACAAGAGCCCCCAAAAGATTTAATATTAAAAGATCAAATATCAATTCAAATTTGTTATGCCAACATTATTGCGTTGATTGGATATTATATGCATGACTTAAATTTAATCTCAAAGGCTGCAAAATTATATCAAGAAAATTTAGAGATGGTATCTAAAGAGACAGATCGGAAGACATGGGCTAATATTTTATTTCATCTTTGTCGAATTAGACAATTATTTGGCGAAAAATCTGGTGATATAGAAATTCTTACCGATTGTATTGATAATTATCAAAACCTTTTAGAGGAATTTGTTAAAGATGAATACCCGCAGGAATGGGCGGCTATTCAATACAGGTTGGGCAATACTTTTAATCACTTAGACGATCTGCGCGGGGAGACGGCTGAGTTAAAAAATTCTATTCAATATTATCAAAGAGCTTTGCAAGTCTATAGTAAATTTGAGGACCCCAAAAAATGGGGTGATATAAAAAATAGTCTTGGTAGAACACTTCAAGTATGGGGTGATTTAGCTAGAAGTCCAAAAATCATAGATAAAGCCATTAGTGAGTGTCATCAGTCCTTGCAAGTAAGGTCCATGACCGAAAATCCAATTTTGTGGGCAGCTACAAAAAATAATATTGGGTCCGCTATGTTTTTGAGAGGACGTATAAAAAATAATGAAGATAATTTAAATGCTGCTATCGATGCTTTTGATGACGCGTTAAAAGTATATAGGTCTTATGATGCTAAACGATTAATTAGAATTACTGAACGTAACCTCTCAAAAGTAAAAAATTTAAAAAGAATACGCTTAGCTAAGGCGACAACTCCTGTACTCTGGCAACAGAAAATAGTTGGTGATGGTAACAAACTTAGTCGACCAATATCACAAGGAACAAACAGCTATGTTTCCAGTTGAGGTAAAATATTAGTGTCAAACCAAATTTTAATTCTATCTTTTCCTACTAAGGCATTTGAATGACCGAGAAAATAAAAATTTTATTTGCTAACGATGCATTTTACCTGGCTTTTCAAAACAGTGATATAGGAGCAATGACAAACCTTTGGGCAAATCGAGACGATATTAGCTGTATTCACCCAGGATGGAATCACCTTTCTGGTCGCGACTTGGTGTTAGCGAGTTGGGAGGAAATACTCTCGAGTAAAAACACACCAAATTTCGAAGTTAGAGGCGCTTCTGTAAATATTTATAAAAATACAGCAATTGTGATTTGCTATGAAGTTTTTGAGAAAATATGCCTTGTTGCAACAAATACTTTCATTACTGAAAATAATGAGTGGCGCATTATACATCATCAATCTAGCGCTTCCCCTCCGCCAGAGATTATTGATGACACGGAGGCCATTAAGACACTGCAATAAATTTTCATAAATCGAATTTGGCAGGTTTATATTAAATATTTTTTATTGTATAGTTTAGTAAAAGCATTTACACATTTTGTTTGGGGATCACAATTTAAAGACAATTAGGGCAGATTATTATGCGAAAATATTTGGAGATCAATTTAGAAAACCAATCTATTGAAGAGCAGGAGCTAAATGGATTAGACGTTGTTAGGGTTGGAAGGCATTTTATTGCCAAAACTTTATTGGAAAAGGGGGCGGCAACAGTCGACCCATTGGGTCCCAAAAATCCATTAATATTTTCTGCCGGGCCATTTGCTGGATCGAATTTCTCTAATGCGAATAGATTGAGTGTCGGGTGCAAAAGCCCGCTCACGGGTGGAATAAAAGAAGCAAATGCAGGGGGCACCTTTGCTTTTGCCCTTGGTCAACTTGGTATGGCGGGTTTTACATTGAATGGTCAGTCCGAAGATTGGATTGTGATACACATTCCGAAAGAGGGCAGTATTACTTTCAATAATGCCGACGAATATTTAGGAAAAGGCAATTTTGAGGTAGCAAGAATGCTACACGACAAATATGGAGATAAAGTAAGTTTAGGCATTTGTAGCCCAGTTGGAGAGTATGGCGGACTAATGGCTGGTATCTCGTTTACTGATCCTGAAAAACGGCCAACTCGTATCGCAGCTCGAGGAGGCGTTGGAGCTGTAATGGGTTCCAAGAGAGTTAAGGCTATTGTTATAGAACGCAATAAAATGCCAGAGTTTAGTGATAAAAAGAAATATATGGGATCTGTTAAAGCCTATGGAAAAATGCTTGATGTTGATCCTGCCATTGATAATTTTCGTAAACTTGGCACTGCCATGGTGGGAGATTTCACTAATAAGGTTGGAGGGTTGCCCACGCGTAATTTTAGTGCAGGAACGTTGGTAGGTAAAGACGAGGGCCCATTTAAACTTGGAGGTCAGTATATACGTAAGACGAACTTAGAAAGGGGTGGAGAAACCACGCATGCTTGCATGCCAGGTTGCATGATAAAATGTAGTAATATTTATGCAGATAAAGATGGAAATGAGCTTTGTTCTCCGATGGAATATGAAACCCTTGGTCTTATCGGAAGTAATTGTGGATTGACGGATCCTGATGATGTTGCCCGTCTAAATGATGTCGCTAACGATTTAGGAGTCGATACGATTGAACTCGGAGCTACTATCGGCGTTCTCATGGATGCTGGGGAAGGATCTTTTGGTGATGTAGAATTCATGTCAAATGTATTAGAAGATATTAGAGATGGAAACGATAAGGGACAGCTCTATGCCAAAGGTACAGCCCGGGTTGGCGAACACTTCAATGTTGATCGAGTGCCAGCGATAAAGAAACAAGGTATTAGTGCTTATGATCCTCGCCAGATTGAAGTAACCGGTATTTCAATGATGGTTACTGCTCAAGGAGCTGATCACACAGCGGGTAATATTCCAACATTCGAATGCAAGGATAAGACAACAGAAGAGTTGGTGGCTGCCAGTCTTGATATTCAGGAAGACTGTGCTGCTACAGACTCATTGGGGCTATGTTTATTTGGTCGTTCGGTAACTAATGTTCAAAAATCATTTATTGCTGATGCTCTAAATAATGCTCATGGGACCGATCTCGATGAGGGTTTTATGAAAGAAATTGGAAGAGAAGCTCTTGAAATGGAGTGGCAGTTTAATAAAGATGCTGGATTTACCGATGAAGATGATGAGCTTCCTAAATTCTTTTACGACGAAATCCTTGCAGGAAAAGACGTGGCTGCTCGGCACCATACGTCTGAGGTAAATACAGCTTTTAGAGAAGCAATAAAGAAATAATACACGCTATTTCAAATTAGCTAGAATATTTACGCCTTAGAAATAGGACAAATACAACTGCCGTAACAAACATGGTAACACTATAGGTGGCTGCTGGTATAGCTGCAGGTCCTCCTCCAAACAAAAGTGTGGCAACAGCGATTGCTAGGGTCCCATTTTGTAGGCCACATTCGATTGATATTGAAATTTTTTGTTTAATATCTGATCCGAAGATTGTTGCTAGTAGCCAAGCAACTAGGAGCATAATTATATTAAGGCTTAGAGTTGCTAACCCAGTTTGTTGGTAATATTCAATTATTAAATCTTTTTCTTTTATTATTGCCCCTATTAATACAATAACGAATAAGACTGTTGATATTTTTCTTGCCGAGTTAAGAGCTTTTATCGACATGGACGTAAAATAATATCTAGCAGCCATGCCCAAAATCACGGGAACCGTAACAATTGCAAATATACTATAAGTAATTTTAGCGAGGGAAATTTCATTTGTCAGATTGTCGCTAAATAAATAATTATATGAATATCCAATTATCAAAGGTATTGTAATGAATGATAGTAGACTGATGACTGCTGTTAATGAAATAGATAATGCAACATCACCGCGCCCTAATAAGGTTAAAATGTTCGACGTAACACCCCCTGGTGCAGCCGCAATGATCATTAGTCCCAATCCGAGTTCTGGTGTTAATTGAAAAGTTATAACTATTAAAAATGCAATAACGGGTAATACAACCGTTTGAGACAACAATCCAACAAGAAAATCTTTTGGCTGTTGGATTACTCTTTTGAAGTCGCTACCAGTTAGGCCGAGACCGAGAGAAAACATAATAAATGCTAGCGCAATCGGTAATCCTATGTTCGTAATACTGTTCATATTACCGCTCCGCTTTTAAAATACCACGTACCTAATTTAATGGCCGCTCATGAAAATAACCTGAATTGGTGTGAGCTAATCTAACCAAATTATTTGGATAATTGAATGTCCTTTAATGTTACACTCTCATTTAAAACCACATCAATGCTTTTCTTGTTAAAGCCATCTGCCGTGATTTCAATTTGATAATCACCGCTTCTTTCAGGCAATTTATCAAATTTAAAATCACCAAAAATATCAGTTTTAATTTCAGCAATGACCGATGTGTCTTGTATAAGTTTTACATTAGCATTTTGAATGCAATCAACAATATTATCATTGTGTGCATATACACTGCCACCGATAAAGCAGGAGTTATATCTATACAGGTTTTTATAGTACACGCGAGGTTTAGTACCTTTTTTCGGCTCTAAAACCTCAAGATTTTCATCAGACGCAAGCTTTTCCATCTCCTCGTCACTAATTTTTTTTGCAATAATGGAGCCTGTCGCGCATACCGAAGATGCTCTAGGCTGCTTCCAACCTTCATCCAATAAATGAGCATCAAATATCCAAGTCTGAGGAATTTCTAGCTCTTCGTTCCACCAAATTCGATCATAGGGGCAACTATCTACTAAGTGCTTTTGTCCTTTTGATTTAATAGGATCAATTATAACAATCCCATCCTCTCTTTTCGTAATGGCGCCATCTTTGGCGGCCTTAATGCAAGGAGCATTATCGCAATGGTTACACATCACCGGCATGTAGGCAACGTCTATCATTGGCGCTTGCCCTCGCTCTTTTCGCATGATTTCAATCCAACGTGCACCATGCTTGGGCATTGGTGCTGCATAGTTGGGAAAATCGTTATCAACATGTTCATCCTGGCATGCAAGAACGCACATATTACAGTTAGTACAGTTCTCAACGTCAATAATTAAGTTCCATTTGTCCATTTCTTATCCTTTATTCAGCTGGTGCAAGTTGCTGTATTTTATTTTTTAGTTTTTTTGACGCAGAAGTTTTCTTTATTTCTACATTACCATCCCAAAGTTCAACTTCAACAAGAGCGGTTGAGTTGCCCATTGAATGAGCCTTTTTTATTTGTGATTTTTTTGGTGTTAAAGAGTTTAATATTCCGCCCCTATCGACAGACTCGCCTGGCTTGCCAAGGGGATCATAAGTGGCACAGGATTCGTAACCGTGAAGTGTTCCTCTCGGCAAGCGTTGGGTTACCAATGCTGCACAGACCACACCTGCCTGGTCATTATAAACTTTTACTAGATCATGCATTTTTATATTCCGCGTGGCAGCATCTTCAGCATTAATGCGAATAATCCAATAATAGAATCCATCGACTTCAATACGGTGGTCTTTTATATTGTTTATAAAACTATCTTTCGCATCTCCTTGTGTATGAAATGAGTAACGTGGGTGCGGTGTGACCATTCTGAGAGGAAACGTTTTTTCTTGTTTCTTATCAAATGGATTAAAATATTTTACTATTGGCGGTCGTTCTGGATCTTCGGCGTCAAATCTCTTTAGGCTTTGAGCCTCAAACTCAATCTTTCCTGACTGTGTCTGTAGCCCCTCTAAATAACCATCTTTGTAATCTGAGGGCAACGGCATGGGTTCAGGAACATCTTTTTTACGTCCCTCATAAAACCAGTTCCAAGATAAAGGGTCTCTATTTTCCTCTTTTTCTGG
>ENA-UOXV01001728-UOXV01001728.1-marine-metagenome-genome-assembly--contig:-NODE-1728-length-29806-cov-9.155759_pt1 | contig 29806 bp, 31 predicted proteins | sample MGYA00238165_ERZ766961 | MGnify/ENA primary metagenome ERZ766961 (study PRJEB28924, sample SAMN03173240) | marine metagenome | biome: Marine; feature: Water; material: Subsurface seawater | place: North... | reverse complement strand
ATTCCACCTGAAATTGGAAACCTAACTAGCCTCAGTATACTTCATTTAAATGAGAATAGCTTATCTGGAGAGCTCCCTTCAGAAATTTACAATTTGATTAATTTGAGAGGGGGGCATTCATCTGGAGCGGGACCTCTTGGTTGGACTAATGGCTTAGATGTCTCACGTAATCTACTTAGCGGAGAAATTTCTTCTGGAATAGGCAACTTAATAAATGTTGTTTCAATGAATTTTTCACAAAATCAATTCACTGGTTCCATTCCAGCTGAAATTGGTAACCTAAATAATCTTTGGGGTTTAGCGTTGGACTCTAATCAACTCTCAGGGCTAATACCCATAGAATTATGGGATCAATTAAATTATATAGAAATATTAGATTTGTCCTTTAATCAATTTTCAGGAGGAATCCCTGAAAATATTTGTTCAATGAGTATCCCAGGGGTTACTTTTGATATTTCAAACAATCAACTCTGCCCACCTTATCCATCATGTATTGAAGATCACATTGGTGAGCAAGATACCTTAGCTTGTATCCCTTCTTGGAATTTTTCTATAAGCGAACCATCTATTCAAATAAGTGGAGATGATAATGATTGGAACCCCGGTGAATCATTGCAAATAGAAATGGATTTTTGTAATAATTCGGATATTGCTCATGGTTGGTATCCAGGTTTAGTCTTAGAAGCAGATACTAATTTAGTATCAATCTCTAATGACCATTTTTGGTTTTTTGGTATGCCTGGTAATAGTTGTAATATGGTACCATTTGATATCCTTGCGGACTCGACAATTAACTTTGATACTTTAGTAACATTCATAGCTTATGCTGAAGCATTAAATTGTCAAAATCAGCCAGAATATTGTATTTTTGGAGATACTCTTACTTTTCAAGTGTCACTATTGGGAGAAGATGTTTTATCTGCTCAAGAACTTGATATGCCGATGGCATTCAGCCTTCATCAAAACTATCCAAACCCTTTTAATCCTATCACCTTGTTGCGTTATGATTTACCAAATGATGGCTTAGTTAATATTACTATTTATGATATGATGGGCAGAATAGTTAAAACGCTTGTAAATGGCTCGCAAACCGCAGGGTTTAAGACAATCCAATGGAATGCTACCAACAATAAAAACGAGCCCGTACCAGCAGGATTATATTTATATACGATACAGACAGAGGAGTTCAGGCAAGCCAAGAAAATGGTGCTATTGAAATAGAGATTTGAAAGTATAACACGTGATTAAACATATCTATTCATCGTTTTATTGGTGTGTTTATTGTTTGTCTTCTGAGAGCTAAATTTTTATATCAATTATATAAAATTTTTATCAATTATGTACAATAGATGAATTTTATAAAGATAATTTATTTAATAATAATTTTTGCAGGATGTAATAAAATGGAAAACAAAGCACCTTTAATACCCTTAGAAGATTTTTTTCGTAACCCTGAAAAATCTTCATTCAAAATTTCACCTAATGGAAATCACATTGCATATATGAAACCATGGAAATCAAGGATGAACGTATATGTAGTAGATATCAAAACAGATGTAGAAAAAAGATTAACCTCGTCAAGTGAACGCAGTATCTATGGGTTTTTGTGGCTTGGCAATAATAGAATAGGATATGTCAAAGATGATGGTGGTGATGAGAATATGCACTTTTATGCGATTGATAAAGACGGCTCTAATGAAATTGATTTAACACCATTCGAGAATGTAAAAGCGACTATTGTAGATGATCTTGAAGAGGATTTAGATCACGTCATTCTTGGCTTGAACAAACGCAATCAACAAATTTTTGATCCATATAGGGTAAATATTAATACTGGAAAAATGGAAATGATTGCAGAAAATCCTGGGAATATATCAGGATGGCTTACAGATCATGATGGTAAACTAAGAATAGCGGTTACAAGCGATGGTGTGAATACAAGTTTGCTTTACAGAAAATCAGAATCTGATGAATTTAAATCTATTCTAACTACCGACTTTAAAGAGGGTATATCACCGTTATTTTTTACGTTCGATAATAAAAATCTTTATGTTTCATCTAATAGAGGGAGAGATAAATCAGCTATTTATGAATTCAACATTGAGCAAGTTCAAGAAAATAAGCTGATATTTGAGCATGAAGAAGTTGATGTAAGTAGTTTGATGTTTTCAAGAAAAAGGAAAATACTTACTGGTGTAAACTATACTGTCGCAAAAACTAAGCGAGTATTTTTTGATGATTGGCGAGAAAATATCCAAAATAAATTAGAAACAAAACTACCTGGTTATGAAGTAGGTATTACTAGTTTTTCAAAAGATGAAACTAAGGCTGTAGTTGTTACTTATAGTGATAAGTCGAGAGGCACATATTATTATTACGATATAAGTGAGGATAAATTAACAGACCTAGGGAAAGTTTCTCCTTGGCTAAATGAAGATCATATGGCTGAAATGAAACCCGTAAAATATACTTCCAGAGATGGACTCACTATCCATGGCTACCTCACTCTTCCAAAAGGAAGCACTGGTAAAAATTTACCCATAGTTGTTAATCCCCATGGTGGACCTTGGGCCAGAGACAGTTGGGGATATAGCTCGCAAGTTCAGTTTTTAGTGAATAGGGGGTTTGGAGTATTCCAAATGAATTTTAGAGGAAGCACGGGATATGGAAGAGAGTTTTGGGAGATCAGCTTTAAACAATGGGGTAAATCCATGCAGGATGACATAACTGATGGTGTCAAATGGCTTATTGACGAAGGTATTGCAGATCCAAATCGAATTGCAATATACGGTGCATCTTATGGAGGTTATGCGACATTGGCTGGATTGACTTTCACTCCTGATCTCTATGCTTGCGGTGTTGATTATGTCGGAGTATCAAATATATTCACGCTACTTGAAACACTTCCCCCGTACTGGGAATTAGGTAGGCATATGATGTATGAAATGATAGGGAATCCTGACACTGAAAAAGATATTCTCAAAGCAGCATCACCCATTTTTCATGTAGATAGTATAAGGGTGCCTTTATTTGTGGCTCAAGGCGCTAATGACCCGAGAGTAAAACAAGCAGAGTCTGATCAAATTGTTGAAGCATTAAAAGCTAAGGGGGTAGAAGTACCGTATATGTTAAAAGAGGATGAAGGTCATGGCTTTTATAATGAAGAGAATCAGTTTGATTTTTATAGAGAAATGGAAAAGTTTCTAAAAAAGCATATTGGATGATGTAGTTTTTATCATGTTATACTATAAAGTCGGAACTAATCCCTAAATGAATGTAGACTGGCGTTGTGAAGAATATTTTTTCATTATTTTATAGATTATAAACTATGGAAACTAAAGAATTTATAATCTTCATAGGTGTCATAGTGATTGCTGTGGGGTACATCCCATTCAAGCTAATAGTTCAGATTTTTTTTCGTAGTAGTAATAATGATGAGGCAGAATGAATGAAAAAATATTTATTCATCGTTTTATTCGTCGCCCCTTGGGATTTTGAAAAAGTAAGCTGCAATTGAATCATTTAATAAAATTAATCATATTTTCATTTTTTTTTACTTTTGCTGCTGCCCAATATGGTGTCGACAATTACAGTAAAACATTTCAAGACTCAAGCAGGTCAAATAGAAATATCTTAACGGAAATTTATTATCCTGTTCCTTTGCAAGGCGAAGATATGCTATCTCTGGATGGTCAATTCCCAATTATTTTATTTGGTCACGGTTTTCTAATTAATTGGGATACGTACCAAAACTTATGGGATGAATTCGTTCCTAAGGGGTATATAATGGTATTTCCAAGAACAGAAAGCGGTCTCAATACAGATCATCAACAGTTTGGATGGGATTTGCAATTCTTGGTGACTAAAATTCAAGAAGAAGGTGATAGCAATTCATCGCCGATTTATAATTTAGTTAATAATAATACAGCTTTAATGGGACACTCTATGGGTGGGGGAGCTTCCTTTTTAGCCGCAGATTCTCTTTGCGTAAATAATAATAATCAACTTAAAACAATTATTGGATTAGCCGTGGCTGAGTCTTCATCTAATGGTGTCTCGTCAATTGCTTCTGCACTAAACGTAACTATTCCTGCTCTAATTATATCAGGGAGTCAAGATGGTGTAACGCCTCAAGGCGTTCATCAATTGCCTATATACAACAATCTTAACTCAAATTATAAAACATTTATTTCAATTTTAGGTGGAGGGCATTGTTATTTTGGAAATCCTAACTTCTTTTGTGACCTTGGCGAAAGCGCATCATCAAATGGAATTTCAATATCGAGGGTTGAGCAACAACAGGTCACTTTTGATTTTCTAAATTCATGGCTTGATTTCACTCTCAAGGATGATTGCGAGCAGCAAGCATTATTTCAAGACTCGCTAGTTAATTCAAATAGGATAGCATACAATCAGTTTCATCTGCAAAATCCCGTAGCAAGTATAGCGGATGATGAGGGCGTTTTAATTGCAACAGCTATTGGTATAGGGTATCAATGGTATTTAAATGATAGCGTTATAACAAACGCAAATAATATAAGCTATGTTCCGATTGTAAGCGGTGAATATACTGTGGAGGTTTTCTTTTCAAATGGTTGCCCAACATTATCAGACTCTTACAACTTTAGTTATCAATTAAGTAATGATAAGGAATTATTACCTACTAGTTTTTTGATGCATCAAAACTATCCCAACCCATTTAATCCTAGCACGATAATACGTTATAACTTACCATATGATGAGCTTGTAAATATTAATATATATGATGTTAAGGGTACTATTATAAAGTCATTAATCAATACTAATCAGGAAGCAGGAAATAGGTCAATAGTTTGGGATGCAACGAATAATACAGGCCAGCCAGTATCTGCGGGTTTATATATTTATACAATTCAAGTAGGTGGTTTTAGACAAAGTAGAAAGATGGTTTTGGTAAAGTAATGAAGAAGAATAGTGCAATTATATTCATTCAAATTATTTTTACCTTTTCTCAAATAACAGCACAACCACGTTACAAAAATGAGATTTTCAGTGAAATAAGAAAGACAGAAGATGTAGTCTACGGTAATGCGCCTGATTTACCTTTTATATTTGGCTTTGAATGGAACACGATAGACATGGATATGACTATGGACGTTTATGAAGCTGTTGAAGATACAGCAACTAACAGGCCTGTAATTATTTTTCTTCATCCAGGAGCTTTCTATACAGGTAATAATGAGGTTGATGATATGGTATCTCTATCCATCGCATCTGCAAAAAGGGGTTACGTCGCTGTTAGTTTAACCTACAGGCTTGGGTTAAATGTATTGAGTAGTTATAGTGCAGAAAGAGCTGCTTATCGAGGAGTGCAAGATGCCAGTGCTGCTATAAGGTATCTACGCGAGTACCATGAAGATTACGGTATAGACTATGATAATATATTTGTTTGGGGTTCTAGTGCCGGTTCTTTTATTGCTCTTCATTTAAGCTATACAGATGAAGCTGAAAGGCCTGAGTCAACCTATGGGGCAGGCAGTGATCCAGACTTGGGCTGTATTGACTGTGAAGGAAATGATTTTGATCATTATAGTAAACCCAATGCTGTTGTGAGTTGTTGGGGAGCAATAGCTGATTTAAACTGGATTAATGAAGAGGATAATACTCCTTTAATTATGTTTCATGGGACATCTGATGGTGTAGTTCCTTTTAATTCAGGCTATCCTTTTACCGTTGACATTTTTCTACCATTTGTTTATGGTTCAAATCTCATCCATGATCGGCTTAATTCTTTAAGTATTGATCATGCGTTTTATTATGAAGAAAACTTGCCTCATGAATATTGGGGTACTTCAAATGGGACCTGGATTAATGGTCCAAATGAATACTTTACCCTTATTAAAGAAGATGCATATGGATTTTTATTTGAGGTCATATATCCGCATCAATTAGGAGATATAAATAATGATGGTTTTTTGAATATTAGTGATATATCGAATGTAGTATCCATTATTATGAACGATGATCATTTTAATTTTGATAGCTATTATTCAGATTTGAACTCTGACGGTCAGACGAATGTTTTTGATTTAATTATACTCTCTGATAGAATCATTTTTCCATCGTTCTAATCTTGCTATTTTAAATATTCAATTGATGATAAAAGCAAGACTTCTACCGTTCGAATTGACTTTATATACTAAGGAAAAGAAAGTCTGAAAAAGAATTAAATGGAGCGTAGTGAGTCAATGTATGTTATGCCTTTCTCACCGTTATCATATTGTACAATAACATCCAATTCGTCATGATTATCATAATCGTATGGTTGAAAACCTGTAATCGAACAATTCTCTTTTTTTTCAAGGCAATGAAACTTTGATCCTTCATCAATGGTGTATTTATCAAGGACTTTAATCACGTTTAAGTTTTTATCAACTTTTTGTTTAGTAACTAAAACTTTTCTTACTGGATTAGATATGTCTTCAATAGGCTTATTTGGTGGTTTAAAGATGATATCTTCTATTTTGGGGGTATCTAATCCCTCAGGCATTTTATGATTAATTAAGGCATCTTCAACGCATGATTTAAAAGATTTAAATTCTTTTTCATCCCATTGGAAAATCGAGTGTTCGCGAACAATCTCACAGTCTAAATCACTATCTTTATTTCGGTAAATAATACTTTGATTTACTTTTTCCATATCAATTTCTCTTATTTTATTATTTCAAGTTAATAGAAAATAAGGTATTGATATATTAAAATAAACTGAGCCCAATAATTACAAACGAATTTTATGTTGGGTAGTTATTTAAATGAGTTTTAAGGACAAAAGGTTGTCTGTATTTTTGAATTGTGATTAATACATTACAGATACAAGTAATTCCTGAGGTAGCATCAAACCCAGATTTGCTAAAAGAATTCATAGCAAAAAAAATGGCTATTCCGCATCAGGACATCAAACATATTGACATTTGTAAAAGGTCAATTGACGCTAGGCAAAAAACAACAAAGATCAATCTCAAGATTTCTGTTTATATCAAGCAAAAATTTGTGCCGAAAGATGAAGACTTTCCTGAATATCAGAATGTTGTGGGTAGGGACGAAGTTATTATTGTTGGAGCGGGGCCAGCTGGTCTTTTTGCTGGTCTTAAATTAATTGAAAATGGTAAAAAACCTGTAATTATTGAAAGAGGAAAAGATGTTCGGTCTCGAAGAAAAGATTTGGCTAACCTTATAAAGAATCACGTAGTTGATGAAGACTCTAATTATTGTTTTGGAGAAGGCGGCGCAGGGACTTTTTCAGATGGAAAATTATATACACGATCTAAAAAAAGAGGAGATGTGAATAAGGTGCTAGATGTATTGGTTAGGCATGGTGCCTCTTCCGAAATTAGAGTTGATGCACATCCTCATATTGGCACCAATAAACTACCGAAAATCATACAATCTATTCGCGATACGATTATACAATACGGTGGAGAGATACTTTTTAATTGCCGTTTAACAGATATTAGTATTAAAAATAATACTGTAAGAGGGGTTGTATTACAAAATGGAATAAAAGTTGAATCTAATAAAGTTATACTAGCGACTGGGCATTCTGCACGAGATATTTTTGAATTATTGCATCGAAAAAAAATAGTAATAGAAGCAAAGCCCTTCGCCGTGGGTGTTCGAGTAGAACATTCACAGGAACTGATTGATCAAATTCAGTATAAATGTAAAACTAGAGATGAGTTTTTACCGCCTGCTCCTTATTCAATTGTTAAGCAAGTTGGAGGTCGAGGTGTGTATTCATTTTGCATGTGTCCTGGTGGAATAATTGCCCCATGCGCCACTAGTCCTGGAGAGGTGGTGACGAATGGGTGGTCACCGTCTAAAAGAGATTATCCTACCTCAAATTCAGGGATTGTGGTAGAATTAAAAATTGAAGATTTCGCAAAATATGAAAAATATGGTCCACTAGCTGGTGTTCAATTTCAAAAAGAGATAGAACAAGCATCATGGAAACTGGCAGGCGGAACCCAGAAAGTTCCTGCTCAAAGGTTGGTTGATTTTACGAATAATATATTATCAGATAATGTTCCTAAAACCTCATATTTGCCAGGAAATACCTCAGCTCAGATTAGTAGTGTGTTACCTAAATTTATTTCAAAAAATTTACAAGTAGGATTAAGACAAATTGGAGAGCACATGAAAGGTTATTTTACAAATGAAGCAGTTGTTCATGCTCCTGAAAGTAGGACTTCTTCTCCAGTTCGTATACCGAGAGATCGAGACACACTTGAACATCCTCAAATAAAAGGTTTGTACCCTTGCGGCGAAGGTGCAGGTTACGCAGGTGGAATTATCTCGGCCGCTATTGATGGTGAGAAATGTGCAAAAATGTGTTAAATCTTTTAATCTAGAGCTGAAAAATAGTTAATAACAATTATTTGTAGATTTAAAGATGAATTATAAAATGAAATAACAATAAACAATATGCCTTATGTTTTTTTAGCAGGAGCTATACTCTTTGAGGTAATTGGTACTATGGTATTGCCTTTATCAGAAAATTTTTCAAAGCCATTACCATCAATTGTATCAATAGTAGCATATGTTTCATCCTTTTATCTACTCACTTTTGCTCTGGATAGTATTCACATCGCTATTGTTTATGCTACTTGGTCTGGCTTAGGTATATTTTTAATATCGATTTTAGGGTATCTTATTTATGGCCAGGCATTACAATGGCAATCCATGTTAGGTTTATGTTTTATAGTAGTGGGAGTCATGCTTGTTAATTCATTTGCGACCATAAAATAGATACACGGACATAAACGCATATTTATTTGTAACTTAATAAATGCAAAAGTGGTTCAATCGCCCTAGTGCTTTATCATCATTATTTAAAACCGCAGTGCTAGTTATTTATGATTTTTAAAATAAATATTTTAATAACAAACAAATTTTTGTAAATAAAGAATAAGATTGATTATCCATGAAAAAATATTTAATTGAACTATTAGTTATATTTGTTGGTATCAGTGCTTCATTTTTAGTGGATGAATATAGAGAAAATATTGAAATTGATCGGCAGGTTGAAAAATCCTTACACTCGTTAAAAGCCGAATTAAATAGTGACTTAAGAAACCTAAAATCACTAATCGCAAATATTGATAGTACAGATAAACACTTTTCTTATATTTTGAATTTTAGTTCAACAAGTTTTATTGATAAAATAGTATTGGATAAAGCTTGGCAGGCTGTTACGACTCCTCGAGGCGGAAAGCTTAGTTTAAGTGTCTATAGTGCTATGGAGGCATCAGGTATTATTTATAAAATTGATAACGACTCTATAAGAACTGATATATTAGATTTATATCAAAATTGGTACGAGAAGTATCATAATGTTATTGATTATGATTTAATACATATTCAAAAAATGGATGATATTATTTTAAAGAATTTTATTCTACTAACAGATAACAAATCTTGGAATTTAGATTGGAGTATAGATTCAAATATTAAGGAAATGCTAAGCAATAATGAATTAAGGAACTATATAGCTGCAAATAGAGGAACGAAAAGTATTATGAAGGGCAGAGCTAATAAGCTAATTGAAAGAATACAGAATGCGATATCGTTAATCGATAAATTTTAGTTTTATGAAAAAATATCTATTCATTCTTTTATTTATTGGTTTATGTTTCGGAAAAGAACAAACTATTTCTGATGGACCTTATATTTTTATCGAAAAAAATAAACTTATTGAAAAAAACATAATCAGTAGTAAGGTCATTTTAAAAAACTTAAAAGCAAGCTCGTATGACACACTTTACGACGCGGGAAAGTCTTCTTTTAACCGAGTGAAAAAAATTGCTGCATTGAGTGATATTCATGGTCAATATGATTTGTTGATTGAATTATTACAAAATAATAAAATAATTGACAAAAATCTTAATTGGAGCTTTGGTAAAGGTCATTTTGTGATTGTTGGTGACATTTTTGATAGAGGAGATAAAGTCAATGAAATACTTTGGTTTATTTATGAACTTGAAATGCAAGCGAAAAATGCTGGTGGACGGGTCCATTATCTGCTCGGTAATCATGAGTATATGGTCCTTTATAACGACTTACGATATATCCATGAAAAATACAATATTGTTTCAAAATTGTTGAATTTAGAATATGATCAATTGTATGGTGATAATACCATTATTGGTAGATGGTTACGTTCAAAGTCAACGATTGTTAAAATAAACGATATCCTTTTTACGCATGGAGGTATATCCGAAGATTTTATTTCTCAGGAAGGTTTTAATATCAATAAAATAAATAATACAATGAGAAAGTCCATTCCGCGGCTTAAAGAACTAAGAAATTTTAGAAAAAATGGGCAATCAAAAGATCTGTATAATATGTATTTTGGTAGTAATAGTTTGATTTGGTATCGTGGTTATTTTGAAGGAGTATTAATAGACACAGATATTTCAAATATATTAAAGTTGGTTGATGCCAATCATATTGTTGTGGGGCATACATCAAATAAAAAGGTTGTTCAGTTATATGATAATAAAATCATTGGTGTAGACTCAAGTATTAAAAAAGGAAAATATGGAGAATTGTTAATTATTAAAAACAAACGATTTTTCCGAAGAACTTTAGAGGGCAGAACATATAATCTGAATTGAATTATTGAAGTTGTTTTAGTATCTGCAATTAGCCTTTTTGCATTATTTAATTACTGTTTTTTATAAATAGTTGGTATTTTTTAAACTATGAAAAAATATTTATTTATTCTTTTAATATTCAATATTTGGGGTTGCTCCTCACAAAAACCCACTAAAATTAACAATATGTTTGATAACCCAAATCAAATGAGAATTGGGTTCGGGTCTTGCTTGAGTCAAGACAAACCAATGCCAATCTTTAATGCCATAAAATCTGAGGATTTTGATCTTTTCTTAATGATTGGTGATAATGTCTATGGGGATAGTAAAGCGGAAGGTCTTGAAGAGCTTGCATCAGCCTATCATCGCCAAAAACAAAATTTTAACAAGATGAAAATTGACTTTCCTTTTGAAGCAATTTGGGATGATCATGACTATGGGTTAAATGATGGCGGCAAGGAATATTTATACAAAGAAAAATCAAAAGAGTTGTTCTTAGACTTTTGGAATATTCCATCGAATGACCCGAGACGAAATAGAAGCGGTTTATATCATGAAGTAATGAGAGATTTTAAAGGAAAAAAAATTCAGTTTATTTTTCTTGATACTAGAACATTTAGAGATGCTCTAAAACCAACTGATAAAAAAGGAGCTGCTGGTAAAGAGCGTTACCTACCAAATAAAGACAGCTCTCTTACTATATTAGGATCTGAACAGTGGCGATGGCTTAGGAAAAAAATGGAGAATCCGGTTGATTATAGAGTGATCATATCATCTATACAGTTCTTACCTATTGGGCACGGTTGGGAATCTTGGTATAACCTGCCATTGGAGAGGGGTCGAATGATTGAACTTATTGATAACTCGAATTCTGAACATACGATTATACTTTCAGGCGACCGGCATAGAGGAGGGTTTTATCAATTAAAAACTAAACAAGGAAATTTAATTTCAGAAATGACATCAAGTAGTCTTAATGTATCTTATCCAAACTCTGAGGAGGCCGGCCCATTAAGAATTGGAGCCACTTTTACTGAAGAAAATTATGGTGCTATTTATTTTGATGGAGTAAAAAATACATTTTCTTTAATGTTAAAAAATATGGATGGCAAAGTTTTACAATCATTTCATTTAAATAATTAACCTGTTTTATAACTGTAACAATAACTTGTCTCCTTATACTTTGGAAAGGGTAGTTATCACTTTTTCATCTTTTATTCATCACCCATACCCATTTTTTAAAAAATATTTCTTTGCATTGACTGAATCGAAATGTCAACGATACACTGATGAAGTATATTGTTAGCTTCAATTGTTATAACTAATATGAAATAACACCAATGGCAACGTACACTAAACTCAGTCCTCAGATCATTCAATCAATAGCTGATGAATATGATTTAAAAATTGTTGAATCTTATTCTCTTAAAGGTGGTAGCGGCAATTCTAGCTTCGTACTGAGGGACAACCATTCTAGCTATGTTTTAACAGTTTGTGATGATAAAAATTTAAAAGAAATTTCTAAAATGGGCGAACTCCTATTGTTTCTTGAATCTCATAATTTGCCATGCAGTCGTTTAGTTTTAACATCAAATAATGATAGAATGAGTACCTTAAAGATTTCTAATAAAATCAAACCTGTCATGCTAAAAAGACACATTGAGGGGCATGTTATTAAAGAGCTAGATGAAACTATGTTATTTCAAATTGGTAGCGAAGTTGCTAGGCTAAACAAAATACCTTCACCAGACTATTTACCAATTAGTCATCCTTATGGGCTTGAACTTTTTTCAAGCGTTATAGGTTTAAATATTGATATCGAATACGAGTCGTGGCTGTCAAAAGAAATGATTTATTTAAAAAGGCATATTATTTCAGGTCTTCCAAAAGGCTTAATTCACGGTGACCTTTTCTATGATAATATTCTTTTCACTTCATCAAGTAACAACTCGATAGCATTCAAAGCTTTTATCGATTTTGAAGAAGCTTGTAATTATTATCTCGTTTTTGAATTGGGCATGGGAATATTAGGTTGCTGCATAAAAAGTAATACAATCGATCTTGATAAAGCACGCGCTTTTGTTCGTGGTTATCAGCGAGAAAGGCCCCTTGCTGATCAAGAAAAAGAAAGTCTACAGTTATTTATCCAATATGCTGCAGTAGCATTATCCTATTGGCGATTCAATAAATACAATATCAAAGAACCTAATGAAAGCATGGCAAGCCAGCATTGGGAAATGGTTGAGGTTGCTAAAAATATTTCTGAGGTTTCGGATATGCATTTTTTAAATTCTATTTTTAACAAATATTAAACTGAGCTGCATTGTTTAGTTAAATAAAGGCTAATACTTAAAAAATTTTATAATTTTGTAATAGTTAAAAGATAGTTAAAAATATGCTAGGTATGATAATTGCATAACTATCATTTAAGGGGGCTTGATATTATAAAAAATAAAAAACAAGTTTGAAATCTTTTCATCATTACCGTAAGGAATTTTAATTAATGGAACAATACATAAAGTTGATCCCTAGTTGGGAAAACGAGTACATGGGTTTTAATCAAGGTACGATGGGCCTTCTTTTGGTCATTCTCTTTTTGAGTATCCTTTTTAGATTAATAGCCATGACAATGGTTAGTCGTCTTTTTAGTAATCTCACAAAACTTTCTCCGCTTGCTGCGAAAACAATCAATGAAAGTCGAGGACTTTTCGGTATTGCTGCAGCTGCGGCTTTATTTTGGCAGCTCAGTACACAACTTGCCATGGATATGAATTTAAGTTCATCAATTGTAATGATGCCAAAGATTGCTGCCTTCTGGTTACCTGCACTATCGCAGCTTTTGATGCTAGGTTCTCTTTTAGCCTGGGCTTTAAAAGAAGTTGAGTTGATTGGTGCTGTCGTCGCCTGGTGGGCTGATGAAGATGACTTAGATGGTACGGAGAAAACATTAATTAGCGCGCTTGAAAGTGTATTACGCTTTTTAATTGTTATTTTTGGTGCGATGTTGATTGCTAATGCTCTTGATTTTAATCTGGCGACTCTTATTGCAGGTATGGGTATTTCAGGTCTCGCTCTTGCTCTTGCTGCCAAAGATACTATTTCTAACTTTTTTGGTGCAATAACTGTTCTGATTGATAGACCTTTTAAAGTTGGTGATTGGATATTGACAAAGAATGTAGAAGGCGAGGTAATGGAGATTGGCTTGCGTACGACCTTACTTCGAACAAGTGTGGATACAATCATTACACTACCCAATGCTAATCTAGTTAATCAAGCTGTTGAAAATTATGGAAAACGTAGATGGCGTAGATATCAGCCAAGTTTTCATTTTGATATTGACAGTAGTCCTGACATAGTTCAGACATTTTGCAATGATATTTTTAAAATTATTACAGATAACTCGCAGACCACCAATGAAAAATCATCCTGGGCATGCGTTGAGGCCTTAGGTCCTCAGAGTATAGATGTTAATATCAACATGTATTGGGACATCAGTTCAGGGAAGATAGAAAGAGAAGCGCGAGAGGACTTTCTGCTTTCAGTGATGAAACTTGCAGGTACTTTAGGATTAAACTTCTATGAACCTCGCGTTCGTCGCCAGTATTCGAACTAATTTATAAATTTATTTCTAGTCCTTGCTATATCATAGCATTACATAGATTTTTTTTAGAAGCAGTAAGTATTAAAATGGACTAAGTTGAATAATCGTTTCGGTTTAAAAATATTTGAAGTTATTTGAGTGACTCTAATTACGGTTTCATAATCATCTAAAACATCAAAAGAAATTATTTGGAATAATTATAATACTTTTCAAGTAAGTAAATAGGAGAAAAACATGTCAGAAATAATTATAAATCAATCTGTCGCTATTTTATGCGATGGGAATAATATAGAGCGTAGTATACACGATAGGTCTAAAACAAAGAATGCAATGATAAACTTCGATAAATTGATACCTAAACTTTTAAATGGTCGAGGATTAAATCGACTTATTTATTTTAGAGAAGGTCGAGCAATTTCTGAAAAGTTTGCAGAAAGACTTCATGAGAATTATTACGGATCTGTGGTTCCTTGTCATAAATCAGCAGATATACCACTAACTATTAAGGCAACGCAATTAGCTTCAAAGGTTGATACAATTATTATTATGTCTGGCGATTCAGATTTTGTTGAAACGGTTATCCATTTAAAAGCCGAAGGTGTGAGAGTTGAGATAGCTGCGGTAAAAGAAAACACTGCAAAAATATTAATTGATGAAGCTGATTACTACCATAGCATAACGAGTGACGACTGGTTCGTATATAAAGCGCCTAAAAAAACGACGTATTCTAAAAAAAACAAATAAACCAAAAGGAGATATAATGGGAAAAGGAAAAGATGCAAAGAAAAGTGAAAAGAAAAAGCCGTTAAAAACAGCCAAAGAAAAAAAAATAGCTAAGAGGATGAAGAAAGAGGGTTTAAAGTAAGTTACGTTGTTTTTTCGCTTTTATCTTTATAATTATATGAAAATCATTATTCATGATTAATATTAAAAGGTTTACATCTACGGATTCTGAATTCAAGGAAATTGCTATAATTAGTAATCTAGTAGAACATGATTGTATCACTCATTATGAAGATGATAAAGAAAGTTGGTTTCACCGCGACAAAAGTCTTTTGCACGATCGATTGCTTCTATATTTGAACGATACATTAATTGGTTTTTGTTCATATAATCAGGGGCAGAATGAAAATAAAAGAACAACTTTTTTTGATATAATGGTCCATCCTAAATATAGTAAAATTGAATATCAGGATCTTCTTTATCAAGCGATGCTTAAGAATATAAAAGTTATTAAATGCGAAAAATTATTAGCGGAAGTTTATGAGCATTCCAATTATAGTAATTTTGAAAAATTATTGATTAATAATCAATTCCAAGTGGTTCAAAAAAATAGGGAATATTCGTGTGACATAAATAATATTAAAATCGATAGTTATTTAGATTTAATTGATAAGCTAGAAAAAGAGGGTATAAGTTTTCTTGATTCAAAAGATAGTCTTTCAAATAATGCGAATCACTATCAAAAATTAGAAAAACTTGAGTGGAACATTGATCAAGATATTCCAATCCCTAATGGGTTAAGGCATACACGACGTAGCTTCGAAAGATATATGAAAGATAAATATTTTTTTGAAGAAAAATATTACGGCACTGAAATCATAGCAATTAAAAATAATCAATACATTGGTATGACAAGTTTAAGTATCTATTATAAATCTGAGCCATTTAAAGCTTGGACTGAAACACTTGGCGTTTTAAAAAAATTTAGAAGACAGGGGGTTGCTACAGCTTTAAAAATAAAAGCAATTCAAAACTTGCTTGATAAGGGTATATCAGAAGTTCGAACGGATAATGAACTTAATAATCCAATGTATAAAATAAATGAAAGCCTTGGCTTCCATGCGCAGCCTAGTTCTTTAGAATATTTAAAAACAATAAATTAGGAGTTTACTTATATGATTGGATGGATTGGGTTGTCTTTGCTATCGCTTGCTTATATCACATTAGTGACAAAGTGGGGTAAATTATTTATTCCGATAAATGCTGTGGCAAGTTTAGTGCTAACGATACATGCATTTTTAATTAATGATACGGTATTCTTACTAGTTAATGGGTTTATAACATTTATTGTTTCTTATAAGTGGTATAAAAGAGAATTTAATGTAACGTAAAATAAATAAGTGCATTAACATAGTTAAAAAAATAAAGTATTTATTATAAACTTTTATGTATATTAAAATATGAAAACAACAATAATATTAACAGCTATCGGTAGCCTCGCAGGATTTGCATATGCATCTTTTGCTGGCTGTGATCCTTCTGCATGTTTTATCTCATCTTCAGCGAGTACTTCTACCGTTGTTGGTGCTTTTGCAGGGCTAGTCGTAGCTTTACCAGTCAACTTAAGTATTAAGAAAAAATAATAAATGTCTAATCTATTTTTAGATTAGGTTATTTATTAAATTTTTAATGTCACCGGAAGGGGTATTCTTAGTGCCCGTCAACCTGGTCTTAAAGCTGTGAATTCTTTCTTCGTAAGAAAGTAAATGCGCCTTAATAACAAATTAATTAGAATCGTCTGAAATGGCGGTTTTTTCGTTTACAGACTTAATTTGTATGATATCAAAATCAAGAGAATGAGCGAATCAAAAAGTAATACAAATCTGTTGTACACTTAAATCAATAATCATAATGGAGATTATTTTATAAATTATATTAAATAGATAAAAATCATTGCACTATTTATAAATATTAAAGCAATATTAATCTATGAAAATTGTATTACAAATTTTAATTACGAGCATAATATCTATGCTCTTTTTATCAGCAGCAGTTCATATTGATGCACATTTGCACCACCATAAAAGTGAGTCCAGTTTATGTAATATAGATAGTGATAGTCAAAACCATCATTCGTTTTCACATCAATGTGAGAAATGTTTGAATAAAATCCAGAGAATTTGTATTTCGACAAGCTTTGATCTTTCAATTGATGAAAAAATAAGTGCTAACATTACATCAAACACTATTATTTATGTTAAATCAGTAATTTATGATTTACATAGTCGTCCTCCCCCAAATCTAAGTTAATTAAATTTATAGTTAGAGCTACACTCTGGTACAAAGAGTGTGATATTTATAGTGAATTAAAAAGAGATTTTTATGAAACTATTATATTTTTGTAATCTTGTTTTATAGGCAAGTTTTACATTCGTTTTTATTGAAAAGTATGGAAAAAAATATTATGATTAATGTGAAAAATATTACTAAGAGATTTAAAGATTTTGAAGCTCTTTCAAACCTCACGTTAGAGGTGCCTAAAGGGGAGATATATGGATTGCTGGGTTCAAATGGAGCGGGAAAGTCAACTACAATAAATATATTGCTTGGTTTTTTAGAACCTGATTCTGGAGAATCATTTGTGAACGGAATTAATGCTTCTACTGATACCTATAATGCGCGTAAAAATATTGGCTATATCCCAGAAAATGTTAATTTATATCCTTATTTAACTGGCATCGAAAATTTAGACTATTTTTGTAAACTTGCGGGAAAAAATTATTCTCCTAAAAAATTATCAGAAATTTTAATTGAATGTGGGTTGGATTTTTCTGCTACGAACAAACAGGTTAATACGTACTCGAAAGGGATGAGGCAAAAGGTTGGAATTGCCATTGCTCTTGCAAAAGAAGCGAAGGTTTATCTACTCGATGAGCCTGCAAGTGGCTTAGATCCTCTTGCAAGCACCGAACTATCATCAATGTTAAAAAAAATATCTAATCGTGGTGCAGCTGTTTTAATGGCATCGCATGATATCTTTCGTGTTAGAGAAACGTGCAATCGCATTGGAATATTAAAAGGTGGTGAATTGGTCAAAGAAATGGATACTTCGATTGTTTCAACGGAAGAATTAGAAAAAATTTATATTGAATACATGCAGACTTAAGAGAACTATTTTATGCTTACTATAATTTTAAATGAATGGAAAATCCTCGTCCGTAACCGGGCAATAGTTTATATAACAATTCTTTTTATTTTGAGTTTAGTATCTGTTGTATGGATGGGGGTCGTTCAAAACATTAATCAAAAAGAAATTCAACAATCTGCTCAGAAACATATTCGCAGTCAATGGGACAACTTAAAACCGATGAATCCTCATCGTGCAGCTCATTATGGATCATATGCTTTTAAACCAATTAGCATATTAAATAGTTTGGATGATGGCATAAGTGCAATAACAGGGAATGTACTAAAACTCGAGGGCCACGTACAAAATGAAATTGTGTATTCTGAAGCTTCACAAGCTATTTCTCTATCAAAGTTTGGTAAGCTTAAATCTTCTCTTCTCCTGCAATATATGATTCCTTTATTTCTTATTTTTCTGGCCTACAGTTCAATAAGTAGTGAAAAAGAAAGTGGTAGATTAAAACTTTTAGTATTCCAAGGAGTCTCATTTTTCAAATTAATTTTCTCAAAATCAATTAGTATCTGGTTTTATGGCTTATTTTTGCTCACGATTACCATTTCCGCGCAAACTTTCTTAGGCGTAGTTAATCAGGAAATTCTATATCGTATAGCACTCATATTCTTGTCTTATGCTTGCTATTATTATGTCATTGCTTGTTTGACAACTTATTTTTCAGCTTATTTGAAAGATAATACTTCAGCATTATCATCAATTCTAGCTACATGGATAATTTGGACAATTTTCCTTCCTAGAATATGGGGAAATTCGGTTGAAAAGTTTTACCCATTACCAAGTAGGCAAGATTTTAAAGCAACTATGAAAGAAGATCGGTCTAAAGGAATTGATGGCCATAATCCGACTGATGAAAGGCGTGAAAAATTAAAAAATAGATACTTAAAAGAATACAATGTAGATAGCTTGAAACAACTTCCGATTAATTTTGATGGCATTGTAATGCAGGAAGACGAAGAATATGGAAATTTAGTGTGGGATAAACACTTTGGAAGTAACTATGCAATTTATAAAAGCCAAAAAAAACTATATCAACTTTCTGGTATATTGAATCCCTTTGCGTCGCTGCAAAGTCTTAGCATGGGGTTATGTGGAAATGATATGGTTCATCATTTAGATTTTTTAGAAAAAGCAGAAAAGTATAGAAGATACTTAATTAAAGAGTTAAACGATAAACACGCTTTCGGTGGGTCTAAAACAGGAAATTGGAAATGGACAGTGGACGAGACCTTTTTTAAATCGGTGGAAGGTTTTAATTATAGAAGCCCGAGTATTTACGAGAAAATAGTTCATTATATAAGGGACATATTCTTTTTAATGACGTGGATGTTTGTCACTACGTTGCTTTTGAGGTTTAATATAAATAAAAACAACTTATTATGAATAGATACTTAAAAATAGTTTTAATTGAATTTTCCCATTTTTCTAGATCCCCTTTTAAAATTACGTCACTAATATTTTATGTTTTAGCCGTTATCTATGGTTGCCAAAATGGATATGCTTTAATTAAAAAACATAATGATGAAATAACATCCATTAAATCTGGCTACAAAAGCCACATAGATAAAATGTTAGTTCAATATGAAGAAATTGAGCAAGGGTCTATAAAAAAGCCGCGAAGAGACCCTAGTGTTCCATATTGGGCAATTTGGAATACACCATCGTACGCTTTTAAGTACCCTTCTCCAATGATGGTATTTAGTTTAGGCCAATCTGAGCAATATGGGTATTACAAAAAAGTATCAAACTGGAGTACAACTTTTGATAATGACCTTGCGCAAGAAATTGCAAACCCAGAACGTCTTTCTATAGGGACCTTAGATTTTAATTTTGTTCTTATATACCTGACACCCATTTTGTTAATTATTATGTTATTTAATATTGGTGGCTTAGAAAGAGATATGAACTTTAATAAATTAATTTATCTAAGTAATGTAACGAAGAAAAACTGGTTAATGGCTCGCTTTTTATTTTATTTCATTCTATTGATAATTTTGTTATTTAGTCTTCTGTCATTTTATGGTTTATTGTCCGGTGTTTTTCAAAATGAAATAATTAGCTTTTTTAATCTGTTATTATTGATTTTTATATATGTGTTAGTTTGGTTTACTATTTTTTATATAATAAATTTTTCAGGAAGTGGAAGTCCAGATCAAGCTTTAAAAATGATTTCTACATGGCTAATTCTTTGTATTATTATTCCAGGCGCATTTCACCAATTTTCATCTTTAAAGCATCCCACCAATTACATGACTGATTATCTTGATGTTAGTCGAGATCAAAAATATGCAATATTCGAGCTTTCAACTGATGTACACCAATCTAAGTTAGTTGAGTCTTTTCCTAACTTAAAAAATACTAAATATGCTGGTGATACAACTGTAGATAGAAGTATTGTAAGTAAATGTATATCTGCTTTAGTAAATGAGCTAAACAAAAAGGTGGCTAGTCAAATTGAAAAATCTAGTGAAGATAAAAATCAATTTATAAAAAGGTATTTTTTATTCAATCCTGTTATTTACTTTCAAAATAAAGTAAATGCTTTTTCAAAAACAGATTATTATGCATATAGAGATTACCGACAACACATACAGTCTATAATTGATAAGAAAATCAATTTTATTTTAGAGGATACCTGGAATAAAGTAAATATAAAAAAAGAAAAATACATTCAGTATGTTGAAATTTTCGAATAAATGATGGTATCATTTATTCGATTAATATATTTTTTAAATGAAAAAGTTTAAAGCGCTGATTTTCAATTAATATTAGTACAAAATTTAAAAAGTCTTTTAATCATAATCGGTAAAATTCTCTATTGACTTAACAAAAATTAACTAATTTATCAATGTGAATTTCGACGGATTTTCATGAGTAGAGAATAGGGTGGTCCATAATCACCCTATTTTTGCTTTTAAGACGTCTTTAAACTTCGTTTTTAGAGATAAAATTATTAAGGGTTTATTAAATGAAAAAATACTTATCGCTAATATTGATCGTCTCAGGTTTGTTTTGTCAAGTGGATTATGCTACACAGATACAACCTATTTTTAATAATAACTGTATAAGTTGCCATGCGAATGGTGGTGCCTATGCAGGATTTTTAGATCTCTCATCTTATTCTGAAATAATGGAAGGCGGTAGTAGTGGCAATGCGGTCTTGCCCTTGAATCATTCTAATAGCCTTTTATATAATCGGATTACACTTCCAGCAAGTAGCCAGCAGTTTATGCCAAAACTTGGTTCTGCATTATCTCAAGCTGATATTGATTTAATTGCCCAGTGGGTAGATGAGGGCGCACTGGAAATACCAACTGATGTAGATTGTTATGCAGCTGATAGCACAGAAGGAGTTGAGATATGGGGAAATTGTTATTCAATAAATAATACCACTCAATTAGGGTTTCCTATTTCAATACCAGACTCTGCATCTGTCTTTCCTCAAGAAATATTCAGTTTAACTAATCTAATGCTACTATCTCTTAATTATTCAAATATCTCAGGCCCTATTCCATCTGAAATTAGTAACCTAACAAAGCTGGTTACTCTCAATTTATCAAATAATCAAATTTCAGGAAGTATTCCTCCTGAAATTGGAGATCTTGATAGTTTATTTTCTCTTAATCTTAGCTCAAATCAATTAACAGGTGAAATCCCATCAGAGCTTCTAAGTTTAACAAATTTAGAAGGCGGAGTCAGAGGGGCAATGCTTGGAACAGTATTTGAACATGGTTTAAATCTTTCAAGTAATATGCTAAGTGGGCAGATTCCTGAAAATATAGGAAACCTAAGTAAACTTAAATCAATTGACTTTTCTTCAAACCAATTAACTGGTAGCCTCCCAATTCAATTGTATGGCTTACAGGATTTATTATCACTTGATTTAAGCGATAATGCGCTTTCTGGCGAAATTGTAGAAGAGATTGGTAATTTGATATCGCTTGAAGGTGTGGTTACAATTGCACATAATAGCTCTACATCGTATGACGCTCTTGATATCTCAAACAATCAGTTTATCGGTACTATTCCTCAGAGTATTTGTGACCTACCTATAGAATGGGACAACGACGGTTCAAGCGATCAGCTATATGATTTTGCGGGAAACCAATTTTGTCCAGAATACCCTTCTTGCATTGAGTCCTCAGTTGGAACTCAGGATACTTCAAATTGCGCTCCATTAACATCCCCTATTGAGGGCAGATGGTTAGCACCTTCGATTGTAGGTGCGCAAGCCAACACAATGTATGAGTTTATAAATGATTTAAGATATACTTACTATTGTTCTAGTGATACGAATGGGTGTGATTCAACTTATTGGAATTCATTGGATTTAAATGATGCCATTCCAAACCCAAATCCATATACGTTCATTAATGATACGCTAACGGTTGATGTGTTTTTTGGAAACACTTGGCAACGATTTGCTACATTTGAATGCGATGGAGATGTTGTATCCCTTAGTGATCAGACAAACAGTGAGTGGAAATGGTATCGAGTAGGGTTAGATGCTAGCGAATGTGAAAATCAAGAACTAGGTTTACCAAACATTACCAATATTCCTGAGAAATTTAAACTAACCCAAAACTATCCTAATCCATTTAATCCAACTACCTCAATAAGTTATGATTTACCAAAAAGTAGTTTTGTTTCATTAATAATTTATGATTTAAAGGGAAAAACCGTAAAAATGCTTGCGAATAGTCTGCAGTCTTCAGGATATAAAACAGTCCAATGGAATTCTACAAATCAAAATAATGAACCTGTACCGGCCGGGGTGTATATTTACGAACTTCGAGCTGGTAAATCAAGGCAAACAAAAAAAATGTTACTTTTGAAGTAATGAAAAAATACATAGTTATTGCCGTATTAGGATTCATGTTTTTTTCTTGCGACTCTAGTCTGAAACAAAAAACTGATTCTGCTTATTCAAATGGTCAATCTCTAACATCTTTCGATATTGAACCGCCTTCAGTATTAGTAGCAACAGAAGGTAAATATCAAACGAATCCTGTCGATCCAAGCTCAGTTATGATGGGATACTTAATAGAAGGTTATGAGCCAACAAAAGATCAATTTAAAAAGATGACTCACGTCTCAATTTCATTCTTGCGTGCCGCAAACCCCAATGGGGATATTGTAATGACTAATGGCTGGGAAAATATTGATGAGGTTATTACGTCTGCTCATTCAAATAATGTTAAGGTTCTGATATCATTTGGAGGTGGGGAGTTTAAAGTAACTTCTGAATTAATGGGCGTTAAAGAAAATCGCCAAAATCTGATAAGAAATATTATTGATTTTATGATTAAACATAATCTGGATGGATTTGATTGTGATTGGGAACCGTCTTGGATAAATAATAAAGAAGAGATGGAGGCAATAAATAATGCAATTACAAATTATTACATCGTTTTTATTAAAGAATTTCGTGTGGCATTAGATACTGAATTTGGCAAAGGAAATAAATTATTTACTGCAGCTATTTTAAACGCAAATAGCATTTGGTACTCAGATACGAAGCAAATAGCACATTTCCCGCAAAACGGTTGGTGGAATTATCTAGATTGGGTTTCTCTAATGAATTATGATAATGATATTGGAGAGAAACACGCCACCTTTGAGTCTGTATTTGGTGTAAATGGCTCCGTAGCATATTGGACAACATTTGGTATTCCACATAAAAAGATTGTAACAGGTATACCATTTTATGCTCGAGCTGGCTGGGGTTCAGAATGGTTATTTTATAAGCAGGTTATTGAACTGAATCCTGCTATTTCAGATACGTTAAATTTTATTATACATAATAAAAATAATTCAGGAGATAAAGCTTACGGTTTTAATGGCATTAAGGTTGCAGTTCAGAAAGTCGCAGAAGGAAAAAACTTAAATTTGGCGGGTATAATGTTTTGGCAACTTGAAGGAGACGTCCCATCTAATCATGAAAAATCTCTTCTTAAAGCAATGTATAAGGAGTTTATTAAATAAACTGTTAATGAAATACACATGGTGAATACTATTGATTTTTAAAGAAAATATTGATAACAGCCTTGAATCTATTGGTTCGGGAAACAAAACTTTTGTTGTTTATAAAAACTCAATGAATACGGTTGAGTTGGTAAAGTACGGGTGGTCATGGTTTGCCTTTTTATTCTCAGGTTTGTGGCTAGTATATAAAGGGCTTTATATAAAAGCTGTAGAGATATTTGTTTTTTCTACCCTAATATTATTGCTTGGTTTTCCTGAAAGTATTATCCCTATTATAAGTACTGGTATTGGTGTTTACATTGGTGCACGCGGAAATAGTTTGTACAAAGATTACTTGGAAAAAAGTGGCTACCAGGGCTTTTTATTAATAAATGCAAATACTATTGAGCAAGCAAAAAGACATTTTTCAAAATATATGGATACATGATATTGGGAAATTGGAATTCTTTTCAATATCATGCCCTTTTCTATTAAATTATTTGTGAATGACTAAAGCGATATTATTAATGCATTTTTGGATGATTTTTTGAAGCTATATGATGTGATTATCATTGGTGCGGGTGCAGCTGGTCTTATTTGTGCGGCAGAAGCAATAAAAAGAAATCGCAGTGTTCTAATCCTAGAAAAATCAAACAAAGCTGGTAAGAAAATTCTTATATCTGGTGGTGGACGCTGTAATTTTACAAATTTAAATATCGAACCTCATGCCTATATATCTAAGAACCCTCACTTTTGTAAATCAGCATTATCTCGCTATACGCAGTGGGATATCATATCAATGCTCGAGTCTTTTAATTTGACTTGGAATGAGAAAAAATTAGGTCAACTATTTTGTGACCAAAGAGCTGGAGCAGTTCTTAGTGCGCTGCATAAAAATTGTAGTAAAGCTCATATTGAACTAAATGTTGAAACTAATTCAATTAAGAAAGAAAAAGAATATATAGTCCAAACTAATTGTGGTGATTATCAAACAAAGTCACTTGTAATAGCAACTGGAGGGCCAAGTATTCCTAAAATGGGAGCAACAGATTTTGGAATAAGTGTTGCGAAGCAATTTGGTTTGAAATCAGTTTCTTTTAAACCTGGTTTAGTGCCTTTTACATTTCATCAGCAAGACATTGATACCTATTTTAAGAATTTATCTGGTCTGTCTTTAGACGCAATCGTGAGTTATAACGGAACAAGTTTTAATGAAAATATTCTTATAACCCACAGAGGATTGAGTGGTCCGGCCATCTTGCAAATATCTTCTTTTTGGAAAAAAGGAGATGCAATTGAAATAAATCTTCTTCCGAATTTAGATGCCTCTGAATATTTAGTAACAATGCAACAACAGCGAGGAAAGTCGCAATTAAAAACAATCTTAAGTGATTTTTTTTCAAAAAGGTTAGCTGAACGATTTGGTGATACTCTTAGCGTCAAAAAAATAGCAAATACCACAATGGGTGAAATAAAAAAAACAGATTTACAAATTTTTGGTTATAATTTAAATCATTGGCAAATAAAACCTAGTGGTACCGAGGGTATGCGTACTGCAGAAGTGTGTACAGGTGGTGTGGATACGAATGAACTAAGTTCGAAAACCATGGAATCAATTAAACATTCGGGTCTATACTTTATAGGTGAAACTGTAGATGTAACAGGGTGGCTAGGAGGATATAATTTTCAGTGGGCGTGGTCATCAGGCTGGGCTGCAGGACAGGTTGTATAGCAAAATAGAAATATTTATGAAAAGATATCTAATTATTCTCCTGCTATTTGATTTTATCATTGGTCGAGGTAGTAATAAATATTTTGATCAAAATTCATTAAGCAAACTTGAATCACAAAGACTAGAAAAAAAACTATATACTGATTTTAAGGATAGTCTATTATTAAAAAGAAATTCAGAAATGAAAGCTCGTTTGATAAAAATCAATAATCGAGAAATAAAATTTGATATTAAGTTTTTTGGTAAAAAGTCTGAACAGGGCTGGAGCTTATTTTTTTCCTTACATGGAGGCGGAGGTGAGCCTAAGTCCGAGAATGATAGATTGTGGATAAGGCATAAAACTCTTTATGAGTTAGAGAATGGAATTTTATTTACTCCTAGGTCACCAACGAATACATGGAATATGTGGCATCAAAGCCATGTAGATACTTTTTTTAATAGAATTATTCAAAATATGATTGCCTTTCATGATGTTGACCCCAATAAAATCTACCTCATGGGGCGTTCTGCTGGTGGTGACGGAGTATATCAGTTAGCTCCAAGAATGGCAGATAGATTTGCAGCGGCGGCAATGAGTGCAGGACACCCAAATGAGGCAAGTCCTCTAGGGCTTAGAAATCTTCCATTTACAATTCATGTTGGAGAAAATGATAATCTATATAATAGAAATAAAGTTGCTATAGATTGGGGTGATCAATTAAAAGTTCTACAAAAAAATGATCCAAAAGGTTATGTACATTTTGTAAAAATTTACAAGGGCAAACCGCATTGGATGAATAACCTTGAAGCTTCAGCATTAATTTGGATGTCTGATTTTATCCGTAATCCATATCCAGGTAAAATAATTTGGAGGCAGGACGACGTTTTGCATAAAAGATTCTATTGGTTAAAGAATATAAATCCATCAGTTGGTGATTTGATTGAGGCGGAGATCTCTGACCAGGTTATAAATATTAATAGTTCTACCGTATCTAGTATAATTATACAATTAAATGATAACCTTATTGATATGGATAAAAAAGTAGTAGTTAAATACCGTGGCAAAAACTTGTATAATGGGTACGTCTCACGAAATGAGAATATCATTAAGGATTCAATCCTAGAATATGGAGACCCACAAAGTATTTATTATGGCCAAATATTTATCTCGCTGTTTGAGTAAACATTATGAACCTCAAAATTTATATATTTTTAGTTTTTTTAATTTCGCGCACTTTTCCACAAAATAGTAGAGTTACTCATACAGAGACATATATAAATGGAAATATTCGGTCAATTACAAATCATGTTAAGCATGGTAAAGGAATAAGAAAATGGAGCCGTGAGGAATACGATAAAAAGGGTAGGAAACATGGAGCCTGGATTGGCTGGGATGAGAATGGGTTAATGAGTTATGAAACGGTATGGGAATTTGGTTTTCATAGGCAATATAGAGAGTGGCATAAAAATGGATCTAAGAAGCTTATAATTAGGTATGATGATGAAGGTAATGTGGCTCTAATGAAAAAGTGGGATGAAGAAGGAAACGAAATTATAAAAACATCGTCTCTTAATGGTTAATAAATCAGTCGTAATAACATTACCAATCGTTGGTGCAGTTTTATTAGAAAGAAGTAATCGAGCGAAGCATATACGCATGTCCATTAAGCCGCCCTCGAATATCCGTGTTGCCGTTCCGGTTGGGGTTAGTTTTGAGGAAGCTCAAAATTTTGCAGAAGAAAAAGAGTCATGGCTACAAAAGCAGATTCAAAAATTTTCAATTTCAAAATCTATATGCCTCTATGAAAAAAGTGAGCAAGAATCAAAAGAGGAAATCTTGCAAATAAAAGAAGCTATTATCAACCGAGTAAAACATTTATCCCTAAAATATAAATTCAGGCATAATAAAATTTCTATAAGACGTATGAAAAGTAGGTGGGGGAGTTGTAGTTATAATAATGATATAAGAATTAATATATGTGTGAGCTATTTGCCACAAAGATTACAAGACTATATTATATTACATGAATTGATGCATACTAAGATAAAGAATCATAGTAGACATTTTTGGTCAGAACTAAATAATATCATCTATGAATTATATGAAATACGAAAAGAGCTTAAATATAATTATTTTTTGTAAAAATATTGCGGCATGAGACAGTTATCAATATATATTTTATGTTTTTGGGTTTTATTACCTATGCGTTTGGTTTCGCAAAACTATTTTCAAAAGGAAGCTGGTATGATAGATGCTTTACGTAAAAGAAAAAATGTTGCTTTCAAAAAGAAAACTCGAATACTTAATACGAGATTAGAGTTTGAGACAGATTTTGATATTATTTACCCAGGGACAGATAAAACTTGTTCCTATATACTACGATATTTTTTCCATACAGATATACATTTAAATAAAGATTTGAACGAACTTATTTCTATGGATGGTACATCTTTTGTAATTAGTAAAGATGCTAGATATCCTAAGATATCGAACCATGCTATCATGCTTACAGGTGAAGTTATAAAATTGATTGGCAATATGTACTTTGGTTATCATGAACTAGATGTCTTTTTAGAAACGTTTCCAAAGGCAAAGACTTAAATATCTAATGGAGGAAAAGTTATTCAAAAGCGACAAAAAAAAAGAGCCCTTATGGAAAATTGCTCAAAATTGCAGATTAAAAAAAAATAATGGTGAATATGATACCTACAGAGATGCTTATAAGGCATCAATTAAAAAGATTAAATCAGATAATAGAATTATCACCGTAAAAAGCCTTGAAGCTGCCTATCATAAAGCAAAAACGAAAAAGAAAAAAATAAATAGAACTGTTTCTATCCCAATAATGATTACTCAAGAAATGAGGATGAGACTTAAAGGATTGAAATATAGCAGTTATGACATTCGTTATCTCACTCCTCAAAAAGCAAATGATATTATCCAGAATCAAGTTGTGAATAGAAGTCCGTCATTGAACCATGGTAGGAATCAATAATGAATAATAAAAAAAGTGATAATTATAATCAAGAAAATGTTGGCAATATCCGCCATTTAAAGATGCCAGAGCGATTGTGGAAACTAGTTACGAAAGCCGCAAAAAATAATCGATCAGTTCATGATTATATAATCACCCTTATTGAAGATGATTTGATAAAAAGAAAAATGCTTAAAAAATCGGAGAGAAAAAAGTTTCTTTCAAAGAAATAGCTTTAAAGAATCAACAGACTGCACTTTAACCTCTTAGAATGCTAGACTAAACTGTTCACCGAGATTTAATGAATCTCTTTTATTAGCAGTAAAAATTCTTTCAGTAGTTTCAAAATTTATTTTGCAGAGTGTAATATTTATCAATGTGCTTTTTGCTTCTTCGAGACTTTGCTTTTTTGTCTGATATATCCAAATTTTAGTGTTTATTCCAACTGCTGCTAGTTCAAAGTCTTTTCGCCTTCGCATTTTAAGGTTTATTTTTGAATCATTCGTTTGAAACCTATATACTTTATCTTCACGTATGTTTGGAGCTTCTCTCCACATATATGTAATGTAATTATTTATCATATTTCTATATTTACATTGTTTGTTTTAGTTAATAGTTCTTAAAAATTGATGAGATAATGTTAACTAACAATAACTAAAACTAAATATATCTACTAATTGAAATATATGAATTCAGATAAAATATTACGATTTAGGATATTTAGGCAATAATATTTTATTAAATATCTATTATCATCTTTCCAATATACGGTTAAAGTGATATCGAAACTTTACAGTCTCTGTCCATTGGTCTTTGGGGTTCTTCCTATTCTTTTTCCATTATGTTTGATAGACAGATACCATGTGCTGTTGTTTTTATAAAGTGACGATATGTAAGTTCTCTTTGCATATGCAAGCATCTGCTATAAATATGCTACTATGGGGCCGTAGCTCAGTTGGGAGAGCGCTTGGATGGCATTCAAGAGGTCGTCGGTTCGATCCC
>ENA-UOXV01001713-UOXV01001713.1-marine-metagenome-genome-assembly--contig:-NODE-1713-length-29930-cov-6.222226_pt1 | contig 29930 bp, 42 predicted proteins | sample MGYA00238165_ERZ766961 | MGnify/ENA primary metagenome ERZ766961 (study PRJEB28924, sample SAMN03173240) | marine metagenome | biome: Marine; feature: Water; material: Subsurface seawater | place: North... | reverse complement strand
TTCAGACGTGTGCTCTTCCGATCTCCACCTCTCTTCATCTCTGCAACTCTCTCCCCCTCCTCTGGTGCTGAACCTTTGCTCCGTAGGACGTTCGTACAACGATCTTACTCAGTACCCTGTTTTTCCGTGGGTACTCGCTGATTACACTTCGCCTCGCCTGGACCTGCATGACCCCCGTTGCTTCCGCGATCTGTCCAAGCCCATGGGCGCGCAGAGTGCGGCACTGGAAGCGCGCTTCCGTGAGCGCTTCTCGGCATGGTGCGACCCCGACACACCGCCCTTCCACTTCGGAACTCACTACTCCACCCCTGGCTACGTGCTCTGGTATCTGCTTCGTCTGGAGCCGTACACGTCTTGGGGCGTGCACCTCCAGGGCGGGCACTTTGACTGCCCCGACCGCCTTTTCTCATCGGTTGCCGAGTGCTTCGCGAATTGCTCATCGACAATGAACGACGTCAAGGAGCTCACGCCCGAGTGGTTTTACCTACCTGCGTTTCTTGCGAACGATGCTGGTCATGATCTTGGACATAGCCAAAAAGGGCGCCCTGTTGGCGACGTCGAACTTCCTCCGTGGGCCAATGGTAAAAACAAGCTTAGCTGCCCTACTGATGGCCTCACCAGCACACCCTAGCTGATGAACATTTGCCCCCGGCAGGTTCTGCGGAGGAATTCGTGCGATTGCATCGCGAGGCACTGGAGAGCGAGCAAGTTTCAGCGCACCTTCACGAGTGGATCGACCTTGTCTTCGGCTACAAGCAGCGCGGACCGGAGGCGGCTGCAGCATGTAATTGCTTCTATTACCTCACCTACGAAAACGCGGTGGATACCGCTGGTATCGAGGACCCTGTCGAGCGCCGAGCTGTCGAGGCGCAGATCGCAGATTACGGTCAGACGCCGCGCCAGCTCTTTCGTCGACCGCATCCCAAGCGCAAGCTTGCCACTGAGGCGCCACCCCTCCTGCAAATAATCAGTGGCCCAGAGTTCACTGCGGAGTGACGGCACGCGTTGATACCACGTGCCAAATGTTTGGATACTTCCTTTTCTTGTACTTCACTATTGCGCCCTCTGCATTTCGGTTTTCATGACAATTTCTCACAGGTGCCGCGTCCGGTTTTCTTCGACGCTCACCTTCATTCGCAGAGCCTGTCTCGGGAGGCACTCGCCACGGCTGTGGCTCAAACGTCGCCTGCCCCTGAACTTGCAACACAGCGTTACGCACCTGCGCAAGTCTTTGGTAAAGTCGAAGTTTTCACGGTGGCCACGCCGGGAGGGTCGACCCCAGGTGTTGGGCTCATCAATTTTGATGGGCAGGAAAGGGTAGTAACAGTTTCAAATCAGGTGCGTGTCGACACCACGCTGCATCGATCCACCCCTGCTGTCATGCTTTCCGTGCTTCGAGTGAGATTCAATCTTATTCCGTGACACGTACTGAATCATTTTCACGTCGATGAGTTGCAGGGAGATGTGAGCGTGTGGTCGTGGGACAGTAAGATGACCAAAAATCAGCTTCCCTTCTCGCTTGAGCCCCTTACTCTAGGGCGGCTTGCGGAAGGACGTGATCCCATGCGCTTGGTCCGCGGTGTAGCGCTGGGCATCAAGGATTCACTGCTCGGTGGTACAGCGGTGAGTGATCCAAAGACCAGCGGATCCATTTCCAAATCTTGAGTTCTGGCGTACGGAATGCCTGATTCGTGCGCTGGACCCCCAGGTTCGACGCATTTTGGATGTTGATCCTAAGAGCCGATTGCTTTGTACGCGTGTGGCAGCTCTGCCTCTCCAGGATCGCTGCTTCGTGTTACCGCGCCCACGACGAGCAGACTCACTTCTTATTTCTGCTGCATGCGGTGGAGTGGAGGTCTTCGTTCTTCATCCTGGCGGCGCGCGTTTGACCCAATCTGCTGGACTTCATGAGGCATCGGTTTCGACGCTGCAGTGTGCATACATGCACGATGCTCACCTTCTTTTCAGTGGGTCGGAAGACACGACGGTGAGCACAACCCTGTCAAATTCAATTTACATTGTGCGCTCTTTAGTTTCCCGGTGTTTCATAATGAACATGCTGAAATTGCCAAATCAACATCGGATTTAGGTACGAGTTTGGAGAATGTCTGAAGGGGGACAGCGATCGCTCTTTCGAGATAGAAGTGAAATTGGCAAGAAGCCGATACCTCATGTACCGTGTGCGGTTTTGATCGGCCACACGGAGGCTGTAACATGCCTCAAAGTCTGTGAAGAGCTCGGCATCGTAGCGTCGGCGGTCCAACCGAATCTCCTCCCCACGCAATTGCTTTGTAGGACGCAGGCCTAGATCTGTCAATTTACATATCGCTCAGCTCACTCGATAACACTGGGTAACCCAATGGAAGGCGAAAAATGGAATCATTCTACTCCATCGAATTTTGCCTTCCGGAGTAACTTCTTTGTCCGCAAACAAGCGCTCAAGCACGACGAGTGCCAATCACAGCAATCTGAGCGTGGAGCTGCTTTCTACTCTGAGGTAACTGATGCTTCCAATTGCGGCGGTCATGCACAAGACATCAATTAACGGTATCTTTGAGCAGGCATTCGGAAGGCATGCGTGTGGATTGCTTGGCAATATCTCGTTTGGGCTTTGTCATTTCATTTTCGCCAGAGAACTGCAAACTTCGATGCCAGCATATCACCCCGTTTCCGAAAGAGCTGTGTTGTGGAAAGGAACAGGCGCACAGATCTGCAATTCAAAGGGGCATCGACGTGAAGGTAGAAGATCAGGCAGTATCTATCATGATGCTGACTCCAGATGGGCTCACGCTCTTCACAGGTGCACAAGATCCAACCACGCCAACAGGAAGTGATGGACATAACTCGTGTACCTACTAATCTCATTATCACGCTCAGGATCAGCAGATGGAGCTGTCACAGCTCGCTGTGCACAGACGCTTCACGTCTGCCATATTTTTCCACCGCCACTAGCCCGCGGGGGCGCTCCGGTACTCCTCCGAATTTAGCTGCCGAAAGAGCTGTACCTACAAATTGATCCAATTGCCTCCAGGTTCTCTCTCTTACTCTTTCTCCTTGTCGGAACTTTCTGTTCGTCGGCACTGGAGATGGTCGCCTGGCTGTGTGTACTGTTCGCATGGTGATCATCAGCTCCTTCCTTCCTTCAACGAATCAATGAAGCCTCTTTAGGGCAAGATTGGAAGTCATATACTCACCATGTGCCCCTCCCGACTGCAGGCATTCGTCGACAATCAACGGCAGGTCCTTAACGCTCTGGGTATCGACTCAGTTCTGTAGCACGAATGCGAAGCGGAATCTAACAGAGCGTGTTCCAGCGTGCTCCCATTCTTGCAATACGCTCTGAGTGTGGCCCTCCCCATGCCCCGGCTGTGCCTTTCTGCACCGCCAATTGCACCGTCTTGACGGAGCTGGTAGAGTTCCTTCATTCTCCGAGGGGAAGGGACTGACACCTCATTTGCTTTGGTCGCCACAATATTACGCGTGCGCTGTATTCAGAAAAAGCGGCCTCGCATGACCCCTTCCCCCCTCCCTCGTCGACACACCTACGCGAAGGAACATTTGACCGCCTACACATCTGTTCTTGTTTTCAGAGAAGAGCCTGAGGAGCCTGAGAATTCAGTACACCTTCGGCCTCGACGGTGCAAACGTAAAGAACGGAGACTTCGCCGTATCCGATATCCAAGTCGAAATTTCCCCCCACCAGACTACACGCATGGGAATGGGGGCAGCCCCTCAGGACTTCTTCAGTTCCTGCAGCGCTGCGATCTGGTCGCGCTTCACCTTGATCTTCACCTGGCCCTTGCTCAGATCAATCTTTGCGTCCATGCTAGCAGAGGCCGTGCGACGGAATCCCCTACCCGCCCCGTCGTCTGACTTGCGCGTGGTGGTGGCGGCGGCCACGGCATCCTCCTGTTCTGCCCGGATCATGTCCGCGAGCTGCCGGATGCGCTCATCCGAATCAAGGACCGAGTTCATGTCGATCGACCGACGCTCACCCGCACCACCAGACGAGCGGCGCCGCAGCTCGTTGGAGCTGCGGGGGCCAGCAGCTGATCGTCGCCCGTCCTGAGATCCGCCCGAGCGCCGCCCCTCTGAAGACCGTTGTCGCTCGCGCGAGCGCTTGGGCACCTCCGAAGACGCGGTGCGGCGAACCCTTTCAGCTTCCGATGATGCTACGCGCTTCGCGTACCCTTCTGGGTCTAGATACTGCTCTTTGAGGCGCATCGGCTTGATTTCTTCTGTGATTTCCTCGGCCGTCACCAGTGTGCGTCCCTCTGCTGCGAGGCGCGCCTGATTCTCGTAGATGCGCCGCGCGTCCCGCGATTGTTGGTTGTCCATTGAAACCTGGGGGGAGCCAAGTGAAAACGTTCAGGCGCAGATCGAGACACGCGTAGCGCCTGGGGCATCGGGTAAGGGGGATGCGGACACTCACGCGGCCCATGCCGGCGCCTTGTCTGAACCCCCCCTTTTCCTTGCCAAAGGCCTTCACGTCCTTGTTAGCGTCCAGGGTAGGCCGGACCATCTCAGCGGAAAGGCGTCGGACGTCGAATGTCACCTCGACCTCATCGTCTGATCCTTCCACGTCCTCGAAGAAAATGTCGTCGATCTCAAGTTCGTTGGCATCGGGTTTGCCCTTGAGCACCTTTTCGCGCAGCATGTCGCCGTACAGCGTGCCCGTGCAGAGCGCCTCGTACATCTTATCTACCTTGTCCTGCACCAGCTCTTCGTCGAGTAGCGGAGTTCGCACGATCGGTGACGGCTTCGTGCCAGACCACACCTCGTCGGTGCCATCAAAGGTGACTGCATAAACCTCACCGCTCGGCAGGAACATTTCCCCCTCGACTGGCGCGTACCGCTTGAAGGTGCCCTTGTAGATCGTCCCGTCTGTCCATGTAAACGTCCCCGTGCCATCGAAAGCATCGTCGCGCCACTCGCCGTGGTACTTCCGGCCTGCCGAATTCGCTACTCTCGGTATCCACCCTCCTCGGGCGCGCTCGCAAGGCGACCAACGCAGGGCTGATCCTCAATGTGGGGGACTCACCGTCGGCCCAGGTCTCGGTGCCGATCCCGTTCCGCATATCCTCGCGCCAACCCCCTTCGTACTTTTGCCCGCACGCCCACTGCAAAGCCGTACCCCGCTACGTCAGTGGTCCTGTAAACACATTGCTCGACGCTTCCAGGCACTGGCGCTCGAGTGCTCTGCACAGTTGACCATCGGAGGAACCGAAGCCTGCGGATCGCTGTGGACACGGCCCCGTGTACAAAGCGCTTGTACAACCTTGGCACGCAGTTGATATCGCAGTTTGCCGCATTGGAGCGCGGCGGTGCACTGGATACGGTGCCTCTTGCACCACAGCGACCACCCCATCTAGTCTTGCTCCGCGGATCCTCACGGCAAGTTACGCGTACGGGATTCAGCAAGCTGGGGAGGGGCTCTGGTGAGCACACCGAGTAGCTTCCTTTCCCATGACGCTTTCCGCCCAGCGACTGGCCCACGTACTCTCCCGCCTTCACGTGCACCTTGGTCATCTGCACCGAGCTCTTTGCAGCGGCCTCTGAGACACGAGAGGAGTTGGCCTCTCTTCAGTAACCACTTCTGCCAATCCACATGCCGGTGTGCGAAGCGGGCGGCCGAAACAAACGAGGCGATCGCTGACTGTAGTCCACAGCGTGCTGGGCGGGGGCGGGGTCCGCGTGCAGAGGCCGCGGATAGCCAGGAGGCGGGGAGGCAGTGGCCCTGGGGCAGTACCTGCGCTGTAAGCATCCTTCTGAGCGTGGATGGGTAGTGTCATCTTGAGTTCATCACCAGAAGCCTCAATCTTCTCCGGTTGCTTCTCGCTCGGCCCACGGCTGACCTGGTCGCGGGACGAGGACCCCTGCTTGGCCAAGTGGCTGTCCAGCTGCCCCCCCGCGCTCCTTACCTCGTTTTCGTGTCCCGACATGTTGCCCCCGGCTCACTCAAATACTACTATCAGCCCACTCACAGTCACGATCAACGCTGCGCCCCCACTGCTGTTGCGTGGGCGCTCCAAGTTGCCATGCACTTACTGGCAAGATCGCTCACGACGGCTTGCCAAGCCGTGTAGTAGTATCTTTTAGTATCTAACCGGATCTACCCGGCGGAAACAATCAGTTTTAGAGCCCTTTGTGTGTGCTTGAAAGTGTCGGCCGGCATAAGTTCACGCCGAAACGGCTCCAGCAGCGTCTCGATATGTTGGACATTCAAGGCCCTGTTTCCTACTGTTGGGACGGATCCCTCGCAATCTCGCCTGCATCTCGGCGTTGACTCGACCACAGAACAAGATGCGTGTCGCGTGCCTCCTCTTTCTGGCCGCTGCCGCCTCCACTGATGCCTTCGCGCCTACGGCCACCCGGTTCGACCATGGCCTCGCTCCGCGGCGCCACCGCGCTCTCGCTGCTGCGTGCCTGCTTTCGCCCTCGCACCAATCTACCCTGCACGCCGCGCCCGGCTAACGGGCAACCGCTCTCGCTCGGCTCGTGCAGGCTGCCGCTGGCGTCGCGCAGTGCAGTTTCAACGCGGGGTGGCGTGTCCACCATTGTCGCTCAGCAGAAGCGCGACGGCGGCGAGTCACTCGGGGACTACACTGAGCGCCTGAACCTGGCCAACACCGCCTTCTCACTCGGCTCCATGGCTCGCCGTGCTGCCGTCCCGGCGATGCCAGCGGGCCTCGCACTCTCGCAGTTTGTGCTTCCGATCCAGGAAGCTGCGGCTAAGGGCGGCGAGTACGGCCTCGTCGAGGGCAAGGCCTTTGCTCTCATCCACCCCCTGGTGTCCCCCTCCCCCGCCGCACCTGCTCCAGGACTGTTGGACCCAAGAGCTCAGCCCGATGAGCGTGATCGGAAAACCGTCTTTGTTGGCCTCTTCTGAGGGAAATGCGTTGCTGGAGCGCGCTTGCGCTTCTCTTCAAAAATGTTGAGCAGCTGACGCCTTGCATGTGTGGACAGATGATGGCGGGGCTTTATGCTCTCACCTTGTTCACCGGCTACCAGGGTCTGCAGTGGCGCACCCTGCGCTCTGTGGGCGACGACATGAAGCCGCTGCAGGAGAAGAAGAACCAGCTGGTGGCCAAGAAGGAGGCAGCGGAGGCTGCCGAGCAGGCGGTGCCCGCGGACGTCGCGGCGTCGCTTAAGGAAGTCGAGGCGGAACTCTCGCAGCTCTCGTCGAAGCGTAAGGACCTTATGTCAGGCAACTACCGGGACAAACATTGGGCAGGAGCCTCGATCCTCCTTGCCACTGGGGTGCTCTTCTCCATCGAGGGCGCTTTTGACACATACTTCCGCGTGGGCAAGCTGTTCCCGGGCCCCCACCTCTTTGCAGGTGCCGGCATCACGGTTGGCTGGGCCATGGCCGCCTCCCTGGTCCCTGCTATGCAGAAGGGGGACGCCAACGCTCGTTCCGCGCACATTGCGCTCAACACGATCATCCTCGGTCTGTTCACCTGGCAGCTCCCGACTGGCTTCACCATCCTGCAGAACGTTTGGAACAAAGTTGCTTGGATTCCCGCGGTGGCGCCCCCGGCGTAAGTTCTCTGTCGGTGAGCGAGCTTCGCTAGATTTGGTCTCGTTTTGCTCAATGTGCGGTGAGAAGCGGGAGTACACAAAAATGCAAGGCAAAACAAGCACATGCCCCTCACTTGGTGTACTGCAGATCAAATTCCACAAACACGCCCATTCGGGCGTGCGACGCGAAATCATACAGACTGGTCGAGACGAAGAGCCCACTCGATAAAATGTGCGCCGCAACTCGCCGCAGTCACAACAGTGAGTTAGTCATCCGCTTCACTGGTAGAGGAAAAATTCAGGGTGATGTTGTCAAAGTCATGGGCGCGGTCCTTCATCCGCAGCTTCCAGAGAATGTCATTGCTTGACATATCGCTTTCTTGAGCGCCACTGCTGCCCGCGGCTCGATGCGCCGTATCAAGGTGTTCAAGCATGTAATCCAGCTGGGGATTGCCCGTGAGGCAATCGCCCTCGGCATTTTCCCACTTAGCCTCGCGGCCGTTTTCAGCGCTCGATTCCTCGCCGCCCTCCACCTGCACCTGCACGCCGCCACGCCCCTCCCAGGAAGCTGAGTCTCCCGCCCGGCCTCCGCGTCCCCCCGCTTCTCCCTGCCCCTCTTCCCGTGGCACCATCGTAGCACCATCGCTATCGCGCCCAGTGTGCGCCGGTTGCTGGGGAGGAAGATCAGAAGAGAAGGAGCTAGATCCCGTTTCCGCTGACATTCTGGTTTCAGGGACGCTGTCGAGGTCGGAGGAGGCTGTGGAGATTTCCCACTCCTCCGGCTCCTCCTCACCCCGTGAGTGCTGCATTTCACCAGAAGCTGACTCATTGCGCAAGTAGAGATGATTCTGTTCGTCCCTGCATCCGCTCGACGAGCTCACTCCCTGGAGAGGGTCCCGCAGCGCCTCTGACGAATGCTCGAAGTACAGCGCCAGATCCCGCGGAAACATCTCAGGCGATACAGCGGATGGCACCTCCCTCTTGCGCACGACTGGTTCTGGCGTTGCCGCGACGCGAACTGCACCTGGATATGCCGCCTGGAATTCTCGCGCAAGGTCTCGCCCCTTGCGCGCACACAACTTGTCACGACTCTCTCAGACGGTGTGGGCGCGGGCGCGGGCGCGGGCGCGGGCGCGGGCGCGGAGGGGTCACCTGGGCTCGGGCGTGGGCGCATGCGCGCGGGTTTGCGAGGGCGAGTTCGAGGAGGACTCGCAGGACGGCCTCCTGCCCAGCCCTCTCCGCCTCGTCCAGCACGCTCCTCCCGCGGCAGTCGCGCGCGCAGAGGTCCGCCCCTGCCGCGAGCAGAGACAGCGCCGCGGGCATCATGCCGCGGCCCGCTGCCTCATGCAGTGCCGTCCGTCCGCAAGAGGAGCGCACGTCCACTGCGAATCCTCTTCTGCACAAGACCTCAATTGTCCGGTACAGCCCGCGCCGAGCTGCCAGATGCAGTACTGACTCCCCGCCCCTCGAGGCGTTGTTGTACCGTTCCGGCGCCAAGCCTTCCCAACCCGCAACCATCTCCAACTTTTCTGTCAGTGCCGCGGCCTCTGTGTCTTTCAACGATTCGACCGCACCCCACAGCCGTGCTACCGTCCTCTGAATGTCATTCCCCCCTTTCGCTTCATCTCTGCCTATCGATTCTACGATTTCCATTTCAACCCCGTCTCTTCCGCCGCGCAACCTTCCACACGATGTGCATGTCGCGCGCCCAAAGTGGGCGCGTGCCACGTGCCCCCACGCTCTGGAGCTGCCCCTCCTCATCCACGCTGATAGAGCACTGGATTCCCAGTCGTTTTTGCCGCCGGGATGCTGCAGCACTGGGCGTGCCGGGGTCTGCTGCATTGGGTAGCTTTGACCAGTGCATAGCCCTCCTATTCCAATATAAGGAAACAGGGTGGCCGCTCTGGCAGCAAGCATCGCCATTACCACACCTGTCGTGACAGAATTCACCCCCATGTTACATGAGTCCGCCTCACCTAGCGCATCCAAGTACCATTTCAAAGCGTTTGGAGCAGTACAAGGCTGGAGGGTCTTGCCTCGGCACGCTCCAAGTAGTCACAGGACCCCTGAGTGGCTGAGTCGTGAGGCGGACCCGCTGCTGCTGCGAGGCGCCTCTCTTCTTGCCCGCGCCGATGTCCAAGGAGTCTTGATACCTGTGCTGCCCCCACTCTCCGCTGCGTGCCCTCGCGAGCTTTCGCGTCTCGGCGGGGTCCGACGCTCTCGATCGCTGTCGCTTGTCGGCTCCGCGGATCGACCAGTGCGGTGACGCCTTTTACCGGCGGGGGAACGCGTGTGAGAGCGCGAATGCCCTACCGCACGTTCAACCGTTCCTCGTGCGGGTGGCGACTGCGGATTGAGGTGCTGGGGCGCGCTCGCAAGAGCCTCGAGGCGCGAGAGGGAGACGCAGCAGATGCCACGCTCAGCAAGGCCCGTCAGGATCGAGCGAAGCGCATCGAGAGTGTGCGCCCGGAATTGCGCCTCAGGCAGATGTAGCAGGACCACCGAGCCTACCCCAAGCTCTCCTTAGAAGCACGGTACGAGAGCTGCTGCGTGCAAAAGAGCCGGCTGCGCTACTTCAAGGAGCCCCGGTGCTGGTTCAGTATTTACCGTGGCCGGCGTGCTTGAGGGTGAAGTTGGTTACGAACTCCGCGTCGGCAACAACGTCGAACCCCCACGTGTCACACAATGCGATTCGAAATTCCTGCGCTGCCAGTTCCGCCTGCATTGCTGCTGAACAGCGCCCGTGGGGCGGTCTGAACCACTTGACTGCGTTCCCTGGCCGCGGCCCGCACCGCGCGATCACCTCCTCGCAGTCGTTCAGCGCCTCAGCGAATGCTGCACGCGTGTGTCGATGGTACGAAATATCCTCTGCACCATGATTTGCCAGCTCGTGGCCGCGCGCCGCACACTCCCGCAACAGTTCCTCCTTGCCTCGTGCCTGCCCGCTGATCACGAAGAAGGTGGCGCTCGCCCCAAACTCATCCAGCACATCGAGAACTTCCGCCATCAGCGGATCTCCCCGTCCCTGCCAGAAACGGCGCATGTCTCAGCGCCCCTTTCATTCCTCGCGGTACCCTCTCCCTCGCCGCGCACGCTTTCAACCGCCATAACTCTCGTCAGGATTCGAGTATGCAACAGAAGGCAGCACTGCAGGCCAAGCGCGGACGGTGGATTTTCAACGTACCGGGACATCGTCGATCGTAAGCGCCACAACGCCTTGCACTCCAGGTGAACCACGGTAGTGAAAAACAGCCGTGCGACACCACCCCATGCATCTTTGCGCTGCCCAGACCTGGAGGATCCTCAGACCCGCCTGTTTGTTATTTGTAGCATACGTGAGCACAAGAAGCTCGCGATTCGGAGGATGGCAATGGACCAATGGCAGCGCTGAATAGAGGTGAAGAGCACGCCAGAATCCAGTTGCAACGATGCGTGTCGCGTAGGGGAAGAGGATGAGGAAGATCTGCCAGCTCCGTTGCGAGTCGGTGAGCCCGAGAAGGCGGCGCCCGGCCCAGAGAAGCACTCGCGCGAGAAACATGAAGAGAGCAACCAGTATCGTCCGTGCGATTAGATTCTGCCATGCGCCCTGCGGCCGCGTCAGCGGGGCGCCAGCATGAGCGCAATGTCTCACACGCTTTGCCAGCTGCCAGTTTTGCTCGGGCAAGGGTATCGCATCTTGTGCCACTGCCCCGACGGCTCTGTTGAGACTCCCGTTGGAATCATGAACAAGCCGGATGATGGCGCGGACCTGCCAGCCTTCGCCCGCCAACATTTCTCGAAGGTCTGCCGAGGACCGAATTTCTTCGGCAGACCTGCAAACAAACTGGGCGAGTGAAGGGTTGCTATCTCGTTTGGGATGGCGCCTTGCCCACCGCGATGGCGTCTTCTGGTCGTGATTCGTTCGTTGTGGCTGCTGCAATGTGCACTCAGGACTGCTGGCGCTGAGCCTGTCACCATGCTGATTGGGGTCTGCTCAGATGGGAGAGCACCGTTTGTGGAGCCAGGGGGCTACGAGGGGCTCGACGTCGATATTATCCGCCGCGTGACCGATACCCTGGTAATTTGCATGCCGCACAGCCTCAGCACCACCATGCAGACTCCGAGTCAAGCTTGTCTGGAGTCTCTCACACAGCTTGAGTCGCGCTTCTTACGCGCTCAGCACGCCTGGGCCGCTGGCAGGCGTCTCAGATCGGGCGGGAGATATCGCCCGTGTTTCAGCAAATTCCCGAGCCGGAGCTGTCGGCGCGCCTTGCTTCTGGTTCAATAGAGTTCAGTGCGTGTGGACACACGGTTTCGGAGATAGCTGCGGCTCAAGGCTTCGAGGCGTCCGCGCCGTACCACTTCCGCGGCGATGCCCTCGTGGTCGCGCCCCGCCACCAGCCCCAGAAGCGCCAGGTGGTCGGGGCGGAGCAGGATTGCCGGGACCTGATTCACAGTCACGGGGCTGGCCAGGTGAGGGCTGGCGCGGGATGGGGAGAGGGTGCTGAGTGGTGGGCTGAGCTCTTTCGAATGCCGGCGGGGAGCACGGCGCCTGCGTTTCTCCTGGCAGCGGCAGCAACTGCGCTTGCCGCCTTTCTCCTCGAGGACCGCCGTTCCCCGTGTCCGGCTTCACGAGGGCGCGCGCTTGATCTCCTTTCGGCGGCACCCGCGCCGCCTGGGGCGCCCGCGGGTGCTGCACGCATGCTCGTCACCATCCAGGCTGCACTGCATGTCTCGCTGCTCGCAGCCACGGTCGCGGCGGCTGCGGCTGCCGCGGCTGCCGGATTCCGCGCCTCACGCCCACGCGGCGCAGCAGACTTGCGTGGAGCGACGGTGGCCGTGGCGGCCGGTGGCGGAGGAGGGGGCCGTGCGGTGCGGGAGCTTCTGGGCGGGCGACCGCAGGAGTGGGAGGCCTCGGAAGGGGGGTCGGCGGCTCTCAAGGTGCTGCTGGCTGTTGAGCGAGGGGAGGCGCGCGCCGGGCTGCATGATGCCTGGGAACTAGAGGCAGCACTGCGATCGCGCACAGTTGGGGAGGATAGCGGCGCCCGCGCACTCCAGCTGGTTGGAGAAATGGTGACCTTGCGTACGCCCTCACCTCTGCGCTCTCGCATTTCCGCCCGCGCCTGCACCTTGTTGCGTGTCCTCACAGTGCAATTTCGCCTTGAAGAAGCCTGAGAGGTGTATGCCTGGGAGGCGACTCTCGGGGGGCGCGCGCTGCTCTCCGTCTGACGGTCTCAGCCGAGATGGCGCGCGAGACAGGTCGGGGTTGAGGAGGTGGCCTTTCGCTTTGCGCGGAGGCAGGGGTCGCTGCGGGGAAACTTCACGCGTGCCCTACTCGCTGCGCGCGAGGCCGACGCTCCTGGCTTTGAGCGCATCCTGCAGGCCCGCGGCGTCGACCGCGCGTCGCGCCTCTCCGCGCCGCAGCCCGCTGCGATCCCTGTGATGCTCTTCAACGGAGTCTCGCCCCTCTCCCCGCTGCGGGAAGGCAGTCACGCCTGACGCTCTCAGCCCCATCGCTTGATTGACCGCTTGACCCCCATTCCAGTTCCGCCCCTCCCCCAACCCCTGAGCTCGACGGCGTATGGGACGTGCAGGGTCCGTTCGTGGCGCCTTTGGTTGCGCTCCTAGCTATTCTCGCCGCCCTCGCCCTCATCCTCTTCGTGGTACAGCAATCATCGCTAACACGAAAATTTTGGAACGAAACTACCGGGTAATGCTTCACCTTGTATCGGCAGCCGCCCTCCCACGCATGCTGCTGCGGCTTCAAGCTGGAGACCGCTGCATCTGTGCGAATCATGTGCCCTTGATGTTGGTTTGTGGCAGCATCGTGCGGGTGCTGGTCGGGGAGGTGGAGGGAGGCACAGGTTCCTGGGAACCCTACTTTCTGTCGCTGCAACGTGACGGGATGCTGCATGTGGTTCCATGTGAGGGGGCTGTGTTCTCGCCGCGTGGCCCCTATGGTACGGAGGGGATGCCAAAAGAGCAGTCTGGTGCTTCTGCATCCGATCACGACGTGGCGGACGCAGTGATGGAGCAGCAGTTCCGGCGCACAGGGATGCTTCGATTCGACATGGCCGAGTGCAGCGCTTTGTTCTGCCCCAGCACATCGGAGGATCAGCGCGCGCGCCTCCGCGATCAGTCGCGAGAGCCATTTGGCCTCACACTCATCTTCGAGCAGCGAGGCGGGCCTCTCGCGGGCGCGCGGGGTCCGTCGCGGCTAGCTTTTTCAGCTATGCTGCGCGAGGAGCGCGACGTGTGGCTGCGTGTCCTGTCGCGCCACCTGGCGCCGCACGCCGCGCGCGCGGCGGGCGTTGGCGACGAGAGGGGGCTGGAAGAGAGTTTAGGGTTGAATGAGGCAGCCGGGGACGAGGGCGAGCGCGAGGTGTGGTGGGAGCAGGAGCTGGGGCGGGCCATGGAGGAGGTACAGGATGCGCTACGGTCGCAGACGCGAGCACTGGAACAGGAAGCCTGGGCGCTGCGAGGAGAGGCGGCAGCGCTGCGCGAGGAAAACAAGGGGCGGAGCGAAGACGCGGTGGCCGCAGTGCAAGCTGCGGTTCGAACGCAGCTGGCCGCGCGTGACGCGCTGATTGTGCGGACTCGCGACGACCTGGCGCGGGAGCAAGCCATTTCTGACAGACTTCGCGCCGAGCTCGCTGCCATTCGCCGCCTGCCGCCAGAGTCGCCGCTGCCGCCGCAACCACCACCGCCGGCGGCGGCGTCTTTGCGGCGCGCTGTGACCGAGTCCTCGCCTGCGGAGGATCGGGCGGGGGCACCGGCAGCGGGTGCAAGAGTGGCGGCGAGCCCGCGCCCGACAAGCGAGGCGGAGTGCCAGTGCGACGTGACCACTTTCGAGGACGTGGCCGCCTTCCTGCACCGCAGGTGACACGCGCCGCTGCACAACGCACGTCCCGAGGCGCCAGCGACTTACGCTGCACCCCTTTCATTTCAGCCCAAAAGCTGCCCCAAAGCACGACTTGCCCTGCTGTCTCACGCCTCCTGCATCCTCGATGCGCTGCAGGGGTCACCTCGAGCACCGCGCTCAGATCCTGGTCCAGACCAAGGGCGGAGTTGCCGTTTTCTGATCTTAAACTCCCAGCGTGCCGTCGACGAAACCCCCGCTCGATGGGGCCTTTGGATAAAAGGCGACTTGTCTCGTGGTATGCCCCCACACGGGGCCTCGCTCCACCCTGATGAGGCGATTACCCGGGTGCACATGAGTCAGCCATGAGTGGCGTAGGGGGGATTTCTAGGTAAAAGTAATGTGATTCCCCGAAGAACAAACGCCTGCTGACGGCCCATAGGCCTACTCCTCGCGAGGGTCAATGATTCCGCCATCCGTGATCTGCAACGGTACAGGACGATTACTTCGTTCTCGACTGGCAAATGAGATTATACGGGAGGGCACACCTGGAACCGGGCCTTCGCATCTTGACACAAATTGAGACCAAACACCCTCACAATGCGGAGATCACCACGACCCGACAGGAACTCTAGTGTCGGAGTGGAAGTGTGTGCAAGGACGTGCCCGCCGGCGGGTTTCGTCGGGCCCGAACTGAATGTCATGCGCCCACCGGGGTTTGCCATCTCCTGACAGCGAAGCCTCTTCTTAGAGCAGAACACGCGGTTGCCGGCGTAGACGTTCCGTCATAGTGTGTGAAGCGGAGCTTATATTGCCCACCTGGGTTGTACAGAGGACTGGAACATTACATTCAGAAACTGGTGTCCTGCCGCTGGACGTGTCCTGCCATCTAGCTCCGCTTAGGGCTGCGTGCCGCCCTGAGATCTGGTCATGCCGATTTGCTAGGCTGAGCTACGCCGCCACAGCTTCACCGTGCTCCCGGCATGTCTGTGTGTCGGTTGAAGCCCCAGCGGGGGGAGAAGAGCTGTGGCTCGATAGCTTGACGTGAAATGTAGAGTGAACATGCCAAGCGAGACGCTAACAGCTGTCGCAACCGACGCTCTCTTGCATGAGCAGTGTGTTTTACTTCCTACTACTTACAACGCTGGCGTAGCATGTGACTGCCTTTCAATCAGCTGAGGCTGAGGAGAGGTGAAGGGAGCGAAGCGAGTGTCTGAGCGAGTATCCACCGCGGTACTGGTTCGGCGTCGATGATGCACTGCGATCCTCCTCCCGCGAAGCCGCCAACAGAACTGCCAGTAACGACGGACCAGAAAAGCACTTTAGCAGCCCAATGACCAGCCCCTACATCGGCTGCAATCGGGTTCTCATTTCAGAAATGGCGTGGGCAAAGCAGCGGGCGACGGGAACGGACATGGTGCGGGTGAAGCGGCTGGATTTCGGGCTCGCATTCCACTCTGAAGCAGCATGTCGTTGAGGTCGGGGGAGTGGAGAGCCTGGAGAACCGCATCGCGACGCGGCCCCGCAGGCACGCGAACCCGGATTGTGACCTCGAGATTCGAGGAGAGGAGGCGACGCCCAGAGCGCTCCTCGGCATTCACAATCTCAACCTCGTTCTCGGTCACGTCGACGGCTGCCGCCACAGACCCGACGAAGAGACAGCGCTTGCCCGGAGTGAAGCGCGCGAGCGTAAGTTCCGCGATCGTGACCTTGCTCTGTAGGAAGTTCGGCGGGCGTTGCTTCAGCCACGGCTCGGCAGAAGGTCCAGTCCCGTCGGTTTGCAACCCGTTGCTGTTAGTCATGTCCTGCAGCGCTCGTCGGCGGATTTCGGGAGTGAAGTGCCCGGATGACGTCGCTGTTGAGAAGCGCGTTGAAGGCGTGGCGGCGGCAGCAGCAGCGGGAGGAGAAGGCGCGGACTCGTAGGAGTCGCTCTCCTCTCTCGCGGAGTCTCGCGGGACGGAACGAGGGTGGGCAAGAGATCCGGCGAGGTGAAGAGCGGATGGTGCCCGCACAGCACCGACGGCCGGAATGAAGCCAACGTACGCCTCACCAAGGTACGCCTCACCAAGGACACTGGCCTTGAGGGGCAGGTCGCCGCCCTGCCCGGCTCCGACAGCGTTCGCCACGCGCGAGTGGTGCCCGCCAAGCGACGCCGGCGCACCTTGAGTGACTGCGCTGACGGCTGAATGTTCCTGAGCCAGCGAGGATGCTGGACGGAGGGCCTGAAGGGTGCATGGCGGTGGATTCGACGCCTCCTGTTGATAGGCGCACGGTACTGAGATGAGCATTGGCCAAAAGGACAGCCAACCTCTACCTCCGACTAGTTGCAGAGGTCAATCCCAAATTTGTTTGTAAATCGAGAAGGGAGGCAGCGCACAGTAGAGGGCTTGACATCGGCCATAGGTGACATGCCGCGTCGAGAGGATACTTCAAGACGTTGCTGCGAGGACGGGTCTGCCACCTGCATGCAAAAGTTAATGTGGGGGTCGCATCGATTTGGGCAAAGGATGCTGACGCGTGCCGATCTACCCTGCCCTGCCGGTGAACAGGCACTGATACCGATTGGCCATTGGACGGCTCGCGCCCGCCATCGAGCTCGGGAACCCAGTGCCTCAAACTGTTGGCCTGCTCGAACATTCGCCCCTCAGAACGCCGACACGGTGGGGGTTGGGTTGAGGCATCCAATCCGGGATGCAGGGACAAAAGCATGACAGCCGGAGACAACTTTGTAACCAATCGCTGTGATGAGCGAGGGGAATTTGCGTGCTCTACAGTGGCCGGATGATGTGCGACCACCTGTCGCTTCTGGGGAGACTCGCCGATTGAGGACGATGGGACCGCCCCCTCTGCGTGAACCCAGTCCTTGAACTCTCCCCGCGACATACCAAGATGCTTCCGCTTGTCCCGGAGCTGAAGATTCCCACCAGGCATTTCGATACGGCTAGGCTGCTGCCCCATCGCTTAGTGCCTGTCTTGCAGCTACTGAGGCTCAACGAAGAAATCAAAAACTGGTGGGAGCCGTCAGAGCAGCGCGCGAAAAAACACTCACCCCAAAATTGGGCGACATATTGGCAGTCCGACAGTGACGTCGTGGATCTGTGAGGCTCATCGGCGGTCGTCCAGCGTCTTGCGAGGTCCTTCTGGCGGGAAATAGTTTGCTGGTCGCCCATGCAGCCAAACAGCGGGCTGGCCAGCGAAGAAGGGGTGGGGGGCGCTGCTGTCCCCGTCGACGGGGCGCATACCGGGACTGTCGGAGGATTCCCCGCGACTGTGTTGCTCAGCGACGAATTTGATGCGCAGGAATTTGTCTCACGTGCGCGCCGTGGCTTTCCGTTGGATGAACTTCTCCAGGATCTCCAGCGGTATTGCTTCGGCCCTTTCCCATGAACCTCGATGCCCGCGTGGCTCTGATTGCTCGGCGCGATACAGTCGCGTTAGCCGCGATCGCATCCGTTCTGCGAGGCGGAATTATCCGGCAGATTTAGTGCCAATTGTGTTTTCGACGTGTGACCGGGTATGGACTCTGTTGATAGGCACCTGCTGCAGCTGCGCGAGACGCTGGTCGACACGATTAACCAGGACTACGCGACTTTTGTTGGGATGGCCTCAAATCTGAAGGGCCTTGACGCGGCATTGGCACGCGTGAGGGGCCCGGTCAATTCTCTGCGCGAAGAAGTGGGGGAGCTTCGCGAGGCGGCAGCAACAGCGGTGCGGGAAATGGACCACAAGCTCGATGAGCGGCACGCCATTACCAGCCAGCGCCGACGGCTCTGCGTCCTCCTAGACGCGGAGCAAGGCCTGGAGGTCACGATCTTGACCCACTAATGCGATGTTCGGAAACTATTGGGCCTGCCAGGCTGGCACTGATGTTACACTGGGGTGAGCTGCGCAGCGTATGGAAAGGCTGCTCGCTCGCTCGGGTCGCTCGCAGTCGCTCAGAGGCGGAGAGCTGGCAGCGTCTGACACAATTGGGGAGGCTTCGCACACCGAATCGGTTTGATTCCCTGAAGCCACCAGAACTGTCCAACCCAAAGGATTAGACGGGCAACAGTGCGCGGCGGTGCCTTGGAGGAGCGGCAGCAGCGCGCAGCGTCTGTCCTCCCGCGGGCCGCGTCAAGGGTGCCCCAAGGCCTGCGCAACCTGCGCGCATAGTTGGACTGAGTCGATGCGGAATTGCAGGAACGTGACGCACAGGCGATAGGTGTGGAGATACTCGAGCGGGCAGCTGTGGAGGGTGCGCGCTTGCGCGCGCTTCTCTGGCGGTTAGATGACGAGAGCGCCACGAAGGCGGAGCTCGAGGCGCGCCTGGCTTGCGTGCAGGATAGCTTGGTCGCTCAGGCTGTAGCGATCCTGGGTGTGCTCTTGGCTTTCCCGGGCGGCGCAGCGGGGCGCGCAGACGAGGGTGAAGCGGCGCCGTTTGGAGGTATCGAGAGGGAGGTGGAGGGGTGCCTTCGGACTCTGATGGTGGTGGAGCGTGTAGACGCGGGGCGCGAGTTGCTCCGCCAGGCATGCATGCGCCCGCTTGTGGCGGCAGCCGTGACCGTGGAGGCGCTGGAAGGCGGTGCTCCCGGCACCTGCCAGGGGCTGCCCGCGGTGCTGGCGCGCGTCTTGCGCTTCGCCGACGCCTTCTGCCTCCCGCTCGTCGCGATCGCTCAAGCCGCTTTCCTGCCGCCCGCATCCGACGCACCTCTCGCCGCACCCTCGCCGCTTACTCAGCGCTCTACCATTCTCGGGAGCTGCCTGGTTGCAGAGCTTTCGACCGTGTTGCTCTCGGCGGGCGGGCGACGCGTGACGCACTACCTCGACAAGGCGCTCGCCTCCAAGTACCGCGCGACGATGCACTTCATCGAGGCGCTGGAGGGGCGGTGTGGGTCCCGCGCGGACGCGGCGGCGTTTCGAGCGAGCGTGGCAGTAGAGGATTTACTGCGCAAGTGGGACCTGCCGCTTCGGGCACACTTGCAGCTGCGGCAGCAGGAGGCGACCAAGGCGCTCGGCCCGCTCCTAGTGGGGCCCGTTGCCCTCGCTGCAGAGATGCGCGCGCGCGCCGCACAGCGCACTGCCGCACAGGCGCCTGCACACGGCACAGCAGGGGTCACGGGCGGGGAAGATGACGGGGCGACTTTTATTCAAAAGCGCAGTGGTGCATCGGAGCTGTCAGCCGTCGAGCGCCCACCGCTGCCGGAGACTGTAGCTGAAGCGGGTGGACAGTTGGTGGTTGTGGGCACGGTGGCGGTTTGGCGGAGTATGGAAGAGCTGCTGTCCGGTGACGAGGTACTGGTGTGCCAGGCGCACCGCCTGGCCCAGATGGTGGCGCTGCTGCTGGCTCGATACCACGAGTGGGGAAGTGAGTGGTGCGAGCACCTCGCCGCGCGCCTCGCAGAGACAGAGCCCGCCCCAGGCACGCAACCTGGCGCGGCCGGAGTGGTGGCACCGGCGCATTGCAAGGGGGAGGAAGAGATGGCAGCACTTGCAGCGCTGAGCCGTGACGCAGCGGTGCTCGCCGCCCTTGCGACCGAGAAGCTGCCTGGACTGCTTCAAGTCGCTGCCGGTGCGTGGGCAGCGCATGCGGAACCGCTGATCGAGACACTTCTGGCACCGCCGCGCACATCGCTGGGAACGCTCGCTCGCACACTGCGCGAAACGCTGGCCAGTGCGCTGCAGGCACGGTGCGTTGAGCCACTGGCGGCTGTGCGGGCTGTCACGTCCCAGTACCGCATGACAAATCGGCCGCCGCCCAGCAAGCCGTCCCTCTACGTCCGGTCTGCGCTGCAGCCAGTGCGTCGGGCCACGGGTGTGGGTGGGCTGCTGGCTGCGCTAGACGCAGGCGGCCGGCGGGCAGTGGTGTGTGAGGTGTGTGACCAGGTAGCCGGGCGGTATCACGAACTGGTCTCAGAGCTGCTTGGGAGCGTACGCAAGCTGGGGCAGACGCTGCGAAAACTGGCCAAGGGGCCAGCCGGGGGCGGGGATGGCATCAGCGACGATAAGAAGATCTACCTTCAGCTATTGCTCGATGTGGAGGCACTGGTAGCAGACGTGCGAGAGGCGATGTCGTCGGTGGGTGGGCCAGGAGATGGGAGTGGCGGAGGCGGAACGGGGACGTCAGCAGCTACCGCTGCAGAGGAGCGCCTTGCGGAGCTCGCGGCGACACTGCGCACGGCTGCCGATGGCGCAGGCGGCGGTGGTGTTGCTCGATCCGAACCGCAGCCAGAACTAGCCGCGGGTGTTGCGGCCCAGCCGCCTCAGGCAGAGTGAAGACAGCCATGAGGGGCGTGTCGCCGACCCACAAACAGCCGCGCACACATCTGCACAGGCACTGTATTCATAGCGAGCACCCGCACCCAGCTTCGCGCGCGCAACCGCGCCACAGCTTGTCGGACATAGAGGGGATGGGCACGGGTGGGTTGCAATCTCTTTGGGTCTGGTCCAAGGTGCAATGCTATGTCTGACAAACAGGCCGAGTGTTTCACCGCTCAAAAGACCCACTTCACCAACGGCGGTCCTCTATACTCTACTTGAGGACGCTTATGGCATCCATCACCGACTGCGCCCAGCCCTCTACACCCGGGTTGGAGGGGAAGAAGACTCGCTCAAAGCCCGCCTCCCTACACGCGGTCGCCGATGTGGACCCGATGCACGCGCAGCTCTGCTCTGTGCCCACTCGCTCAGTCCAAGTCTTGACCGCCGACGGGCTCGCGAGCGCCACCACGTCTGCGGCCCGCGCGCGCGCCAGCAGCTCCTCGTCCCACGCCGCGCTGACCGTGTCGTACGTGTTGAGCCGCCTGCGCGCGCGCCCCGCCTAAGCAACGGCGCGCAGATTGCCACGCGGGCGCCAAGTTGCTGCGGCGGTGGAGAGCTCTTGCTACAGCGGTGAGGAGCCACAGCGGTGGGGGACTCACGTGCAGGAGAAGCCGCGGGCGGTGAGCCCTCCCTGGACCTCAGAGCGCGCCTTCGCCGACGCGGGATACAGCACCCGGCCGTTCCCTGCCGGACCCGGCAGCTCGTCCGCAAGGTTCTTCCCCGTCGCCTTGGAAGGAGTAAAAACCGGATCCAGCCCCCCAGCCTGCTCCCACCCGCCGGCCCCTCAGCCCTGCGCACTACGCCTGCATCCCGCGAATCACACAGTGTTCCCTTTTTGCAACTTTGGGGGGTGCGGCAGCGGACCTGCAGGGCGGCCCGAGTGCCTGCACCCACAGAGGCGACGCGCAGCGCTGGTCGGCCAACCTCCTCCCACACGGGAAGGAAGACTGCAGCAGCTTCCGGTGAGGTGATCACTACGAACTCCCACTCAGAATCTGAGAGTGCACAGGACAGCTTATCGAAATCTGCGCCCGTCTCGAATGTGATGCACGGAATTTCCATGGTTTCCACTCCATGCTCCTTGAGCAGCACCTCCAACTTACTGTTTTTACCAAGTTCGCGTGTGAGCGCGACTTTGGGCGCACCCCTCGCCTCGGATGCCGAGCACGAGACTCGGATCGCGCCTCGTCGCCGGGCTCCCAGAATTCCTGCCAGCATTCAGCGACTCAGCCACCGTCCCGAAAGTCTCACGACATTAATTCTGCTCAGGTCGCGCACGGCGCAATCATACTCCTGTGAATACACTATGTGCATTCGCCCATGAGCTCCAAGTCACCGCATTGCGCAACCAAGCGGCAGGAAGGGGCTTGCCATCACTGCTGCGCTGGAGCACGCCTCCGTTGGAGATTGAGAATGACAGGACAGCAGCAGGCAGAAGAATCGTGTACAACAAGATCGCGAGGAATCGCAGTGATAGTGCCATGACTGACCCAATGAAAGCACAGAGCGCCACGCACCGCACCGCAGAGCCACTTCCCCGTTCGCAAGTGCCCTCCAATTTGTCACAAAAAATTAAGCGGACTGTGGAGCCATTCACACAGCTTGCGGCTACAGGCCCGCGATGGCAGGATTCGAAGGTGATCGCGGCAAAGACCTTCTGGGCGGCACCAACGTCCGCGAACTTGTTCCGTACTTCATCGATCAGGTCGCCACCTCGCAGAGTTCCCCACCCTGTCTCCCACGTTCGCCTTCGTCAGGTCGCAATCGACTGGAACTCTGGTCGCCGGCTTCTGCGCTGGACTTGAAACACACTCAGCTTTCTTGCTCGTAGCAGTTGCTTCCCGTTCACCCTAACGATTCGATCTCTCGAGCATTCCTTGGGGAGCTCTGCTTCCGTCGGAGAAAGGAGTGACAGGGCTGAGCGTGGCGGTGCGTGGCGGCTGCGCAGGGCGGCGCGACTGTGGTCAACGAGGGCCTTGAAGTGCAGAACGCAGGGGGAAAGGGCAAAGGGGGCAAGAAGAAGGGCGCAAAAGCAGCATCGACCGACACAGAGCCGCAGAACGCGGGGGGCGGGCGTGGGCAGGACAACCGTGCCGGGGCGGTGCGAACGTTCGCGGTGACGCACAAGAAGCAGCCCCCACCGCCACAAGCGCATCCTACTTCACTGGCCGCGCATGGAAAATGGGCGGGTGGTGCTTTCCTCAATTCGCCAGCGGCGTCAAGTCTTCCTGTTCCTGCAATGCTGGGCGGTGGTGGTGCGACTGTTGTGGGGCAGCACAACCCTGCACTTCTAGACCCCGCCATCGTCGGAGCATCGCAGATGGGTGCCCCGCATCCGCATGCACATCACCATGTACCGATCCTGCCACAGCAACAGCCGCCTGCAGGAGGCGGGCTCTACGCGGGTGTCACGGCGGGGACGCGTGTCGTGGCCAAGTTCGGGGACGGCGAGTGGTACGAGGGTGTGGTGCAGTCGCGCGGGCGAGCCAGCGCCATGATCCTGTTCGCGGGCTACGAGCATGAAGGCGCGTACGAGATCCTCGCTCAGGATATCCGCGCGCCGCAGCCGATGGCGCAGCCGCACCGTCCGCTGCCTGCCGCCCCAGCAGGTGCTGGAGGGCTTCAAGACCCCTCCATCATTCTGCTCGCCCGCCCCCCGCCCGCCGCCCCGCTGGCCGCCACTCCGGGGCAGCGGATGCTCGCACCGGTTGCTCACCAGCTCTTCGCCGCCGCTGCCGCTCCCGGCGCGGCTCCTTTGCGCGCCCCGCCGCCCAATGCTGTGCACTACGCCGAGCAGTCTGCGCCTGCAACGCACATGCGCGTGGCGCCTACTCACACGGCGGCGCCGTCGATGACCGAGCCGGTCGACCTCGAGGAACAGTCCCCCCTTAATTTCGAGGAAGCCCTCCCAAGCGAAAGGCCTTTTGCTCCTCCCAAGAAGTGCTTCTCACTCACGCCATCCGTTCGGTTGTTCAGTGCTCATGCAGCAGCAGCTGCTGCGTTGTGCGTTTCGCTGAAGGCTTATATCCTCTGCAGGCACTTGAGCGCAAGCTCCTTGCTTCTTCCATCGTAGCAGCCACGGAGACAACTGCAGCTGCGCCCGCGGTGGCCCAGAAGTCGCACATCCACATCGCGCCATTTCCGGGAATGGACGACATTCCCAACCCGGCTCCTGCCGCTGCTGCACCCGCGTTCGCAGCGCCTGCTGTGCAAGAGCACTCTTCGGCGGCGCCCGTGGAGGCACCGCGTCCCGCACCGGCGGTCAAGACGCTTCCAACACGCCGACCGGGGTCGTCTTTGCTCGCCGCAGCCTTCCAGAGCAACACATGAGCCAGCCAGGCGCCGGCCGTCGCGCCACCTCTCAGCTCCACACGGCCCGATATCAACGACCTATAGCGACTATAGCGTGAGCTCTGCATAGGCCAATTCCCCGCATCGATGGATCCAAACGTCTCTTGAGCAAGGGAATATCAGTTGGAGCGTGTCCCTTCGCTTTTCCTTCCGCATGGGTGCTTTGCGCCGCAAGCCTAGAGCGGGGGCAGCGGCAGCACGTGGCACCAGTGAACGCCACGGGTTTGTATTGACCAGCAGTCTAATACAGCAGCAAGCAAGTCCACTGGCCTGCTACAGGCAGGGTTACGAAGACCTTGGGGTCGTGCCGCCGCACCGCCACCACGCATGCAACCCGCGCGGTCACTCACGTGTCCCACCCACGTCCGCGCACTGGGCGAGGTCGACCGACGCCAGAGGCGACTCCTGCAAGGACGTCCGGGGGGCAGCGCCCATGTACTCTGTCGCATCATGATGCCGCGGCATCGTCTCGTTGCACTGCGACGGCAACCGTGCAGGCCTGGCGGATGCGGCCAATGAGCGCAGCAATTCGCACAGCGGCCCCAACTGCTGGGAGCAAGACCCTCGCGGCCGCGTCGCTTTGCGCCTGCTCTTTCTTCCTGGTTGCCTCCATCGGCATGTCCTCCTTGTGACGGCTCTTGCTCTGTAGCTGAGCCCACGTCTCTGCCTTGAAGTCTACCAGCCTCATCTGCCGCTCGCGGCGTGCTGCCGCGAGGCCGACCTCCCCCAGCAGCGAGCGAAGCTTCAAGAGGAGGAGCCGGTCATTCCAAGGACCGGTTTCATTTTTCCCGCCGTCGCCCTTCGCCAGTCTCCGCCTGTTCTCTTCCACGTAGTCACGTGCCGCAGCCCCGTTCAATCCGAGCCGCGCGCGCCTGTGCCCTTCCACCCGCGCGCTCCATGCCGAAGGATTTGCCCGCGCGTCCGCAACTTTGCGAGCCAATTTCTCCGCCTGTTGCTTGCTCGAAACTTTGATACCTCGCCTCTCATCCACTGAGTGCTTGGGCTGCAGTAGATGTGCCGAGGTGCGTGCCACCCGGCGACTAGCCTCACGCTTGCGCTGCATTTTATCCAGGCGCAAGCGCTCCGTGTTCCGACGCCGCAGTGACTCCTCCTCCTCCTCCCGCTGATTCAGAAGTTTCTCCTCCTGCCATCTATTCTTTAACTCCGAAAGGGCGCTGGGCAGTAACCGAGTTACGTGACTGGGTGCACCTCTGTAAGAAGTTGGGCAGCGAGATCAGCACTGCCGCCTCTCACTCTGAGCGACTCGCCGAATCGTCGTTCTGCCATGATTGTGAGCGCGCCATGTCCAAAGCTGCCCTGAAACGCGACCCGCATGAGGAAGGTCCAGCGTTCAGGTTCGCGCACAGCCAAAGCAGGGGACCCTGGGATGGGTCGGAAGGGGATGATACCTCATGATGCCAAGGATTGAGATCATCTTTGGACGCTGATATTTCGCCCTCAGGCCCGGCTGAGTGCCACAGACGATCCCGACGCGATGACTGCATCGAGTCTGAGTCGATGAGAAGGTCAGAGGGACAGCTGTTCGTGTTCGCACGTTCAAGATACGCCGTGGCGGGGCATCGGCAACGTTCGAGATTGTGGCGATTCTCATATCGAACAGCAGGGCTCCTCAAACGCAAATCCGGTGCACAGTACAATGGCGACCGTGGCGTCTTCAACGTGTTCCTGAGCTCTGTTTGGAGCAAGGAATCTTCCCTACGTGCTTCCTTGTTGGCCAATTCGTAATCGAATACTCCCCGAGAAGGCGCCGTGAGCCCTTGAGCACCCAATGATAACCACAAATGAGAGGCTACTGTTCGGCGGTCGGGCAGGGCTGCCGCTCCCAGCGCCCGCTTTCGAATATCAATGGGGGCACGCGCGGAAGGATATCCGGAACCAGCGCTCTTGGCGCGATCAAATACTTCACCATCGTACAAGCTCCTCATCTTGCTCCTCATCTTGCTTGAAGATCTCGGCCGCACCTGCCAAAAAGCTCACTCAGGCTGGTGATTGGGCCAACGACATGTCCTAGTGGGCCAGCAAAATCTCAGCATTCAGGTGTGCTCAAGGCGTCAAGGGATGGCGCGAACTTGCGCTGATTCATGTCGCAGTGGCATGGAATCTCCCAGAGTACAAACTGATTTGAATCAAAGGCGGGCACAAGTACATTCGCAAACCTCGCGTCCTGAGAAGCAGTTTGCTTCTTGATCGGCACAGCTGTGTGGCCCGCGTCAGGCTGCAAGGAAAAATATGGCTGACAGCGGCGCAAATCGCCCCCACGTGAGCCATGACGATCTTGCCGCTGGCGGAGCAGAGGGAGCTGGTGCCCAGCAAGCCGCTGCGAGCCCCTCACAAGCTGGTGCGTCATGTCCTGGCGCGCTCGGCACACTTCAGTGCAGGCTGATCTTGCGGGACGCCAGAAACGGGAGCGACTGAAACTCTGTGCGGCTGATTCCGTGCCCCCCGCAAGGTATGGACTTGGAAGAACTTGTTCTCGAGTCTGAGGAGGACGTGGTCGATGACGATGATTATGAGGAGGAAGAGGATGGCGGCGAACTTGACGAAGACAACAGCGAAGGGTGCGGAGTCACCAACCTCCACAGCACACGCAGATCTGGGATTGATCCATGCCCGTGGACAACAGGTCGTGGGAGTACAGTGATGAAAGTGCCGGGTCCCTCTCGGTGAGGACTAGATGTTTCCTGAGATCCTCCAGCTCTATCTCGTCCGGAAACTCCGACGACGTGGCTAAGCAAGTGTGAATTTGCGCAGGGGCCACGTGCTCAGCCCGACGGGCAGGCTGACTCCCAGCGGGGCTGTTCGCACTACCGGAGAGGATGTAAGCTCGTTGCGCCATGCTGCGGGGAAGCTTTCTGGTGCCGGTTTTGCCACGACTCGGTCAAGGATGTGACCAATGGTGGAGTAGTGGGACACAAGCTGAATCGGCACGCTGTAGCTGAGGTTATCTGCTGTACCTGCGAGTTGCGCCAGCCTGTCTCGCAGCACTGCACGGGTGAGCTCTGGAACCACCTTGTCGCGATGCTCTGCTCTGCGTTGTCGGGCTCTCGTCACTGACCGGAGCGGGGCACGCAGGTTGCGACAACAAGTTTGGGGAATACTTCTGCAGTATTTGCAACTTCTTTGATGACGACCTAACGAAGGCACCATTTCATTGCCACGGCTGCGGGATCTGCCGGGTTGGGGGACGAGAACGATTCTTTCACTGTGACACGTGCGGGTGCTGCTATACCATGGAGCTGCAGGGCAACCATCGTTGCATCCAGGGCTCGATGCACCAGAACTGTCCCGTGTGCCAGGAGGACCTTTTCAACTCCACTTCCGAGTGCCGCGTCCTGGCGTGCGGGCACACGATGCACAATGAGTGCCTTCGGCACCTTGTGCGCGCGTCGCGCCTCCCTCGCTGCCCGCTGTGCTCCGTTACTATCCTGGACTCCTCGCTTACATGGGCGCAGCTCGACGAAGAGATCGCCCGCACACCAATGCCGCCTGATTACGCGGGAATGAAGGTCATGGCGCTCTGCAATGACTGCCACCACCGTGGTGAGACGGACTTTCACGTCCTCGGTCTCAAATGTGCGCATCCCTCATGCGGCGGCTACAATACTCGCCAGCTCTGACGCCACTGGTGCAGAGAGCTTGCTTTGGCCATTAAACAGCGAGCGAAAATTCACTGTGGATTAGACACGACCCGAGCTGCACCGAACCCTCAAGACTCCTGAAGGATTGCGTGACTAAGGGTTTGCGCTATTGCTGGCGCTAGAGCACTTTGTGCACGAAGGACAAGACTGCTCTCGGCCGCGTGGTACATGAACATTACGGAACGACACAGCCGTAGGGCAGAAGCAGCGAGCATTCTCGAGGTTGCTGCAGTCATCGGGGCCATTATGTGTTGCTGTGGGTCCGTATCATTCGATTCGTTGCCAGGGTTCTGTACATTTCAACACAGCGGGCGGTGGGAGGCATCGCGCCTGGGCGGAGACGTCAAATGGGACATGCTGCCAACCTATTCAGTACTGCTCTGTGTGCCCCTCGGGTACACTTGAACGCAGCGCTGCCGCTGCTTTCCGCACCTCCGCCCGCCCGTGGACACCGTCGCATGCTTCAAGCAACCGTTCCCACGCCCCACCTGCAGCGCTCTCCAGGTTGTCGCATTTCTCTCTTGCATCTCCTCGCGTTGCCCCTGGAAGACCAACGAGGAGATCTGTTTTAGCGAAGTTCTCCATACGCGGCATGTGAACCTGGAAAAAGTAGCACGCTCGATCTTTCAGCCACACATAGAGAAGACCATTTTCACTCTTTCGACCCAATGCTCATGTCACGAGCATCGGGATCAAAGACTTCTCCCACACAATCAGCGACGAGGCCCTCGAGCAAAGGTGGGATTTTTCACCAGCGCCGTGTCAAAGTCGAATTCCCGCGCCCACGCCAACCTGGACGAGCCAGCAAACAACGCTATGTTCACACCAGCAATCAAATCCAGCGCGACTGGCAGGCGATGTTTAAGAGCGATTGTTTTGGGGGTGCCAACGACCGGTCGAGAGAAACTAGCGTGCGGCACAACAGGGCTCGCTGCCACCGTTCCTCTGGAGCCTTTCCTTGCTCCTAAAGGATCACAAATCAGGAGATCACTTGTACGATCGGGTGGCAGCAACGGTTGCGACATGGATCCAAGGAAATGCGCTGACCTCCGACATGTCTGCGAGTCGGGCAATCAGCTGGAAGTCGTGATCGCCTAGCAGCTCCTGGAGCCGCCGCGACCGTGGAGCTCCATCGCGTAATGCACGGGTATTCATGAGCGAACCTCTTCCAATCCAGCGACCGCGCGGTCCTGAGCTGTCGCCAGTGACCATTTTGCCAAGACAGCACGGAGAAATAAGAAACGCCGCCCGGCGCTGAACAGCTTGCTCCATCACCAAGTCGCTTGCGCTGCCGCAGGTGTGCAGTCCCAGGGCAACGTCGAATTCATCCGAGAACGAAGCGATGTCCCTACGGGCTGTCTTGATGTTTTTCAGGCCGGCGCGTTGCGAGCGCTCGGCAAGGAGCTTGAGCGCAGAGGCCTTGAGGTCTACTGCGACGAATTCCAACACAGGAAAGAGATGCGCCAGCCCAAGCACGAGATTTCCTGAACCAGACCCAAAGTCTACGATTCGGCTACCCGTAGGAAGAGAAAGGCAACGAATTGCTTCCGCAAATGTTTCCACCTGCGCCCGCTTTCTTGCGCTTCGCGGGTTGATGGTGCGCTTGATCGTTTCATGGCTCGTCGTGTCTATACCCGCACCAGCCTTTATTGATGTTCCACGCCAGGTCACATGATGCGGGTCGACTTCTGCAGGCACATTGTCCCAATCAATCACAGGGCTGTCGATCAACCAGTGCGCGTGTTCCCCGATATTCTCAGGTGCCATTTCCATGATTCTGCGAAGAGCGCAATCGAGCCTGGCAGCTTGCTGCCCATTGTCCTTTCCGCCCGAAACCGTTGCTGCGAGCTGAAGCCGGCGCGTTAGTCCAAATGATCTGCTCCGGCGAAGCATAGAGCGATTCTCAAAAACGCCGCAGGCAGGAAGAAGCGCTTGCGGAACATATGTGGGGATCAGGTCACGTCGGTGAAGCTTTCGTGGAACAACGGAAATGCTCCAGGGAGAGAGTGACGTTGACAGAAGGGAGATGGCGTCTTGGCTTTGCGAAGCTGGAGAGGGGCATGTGCTGACAAAAAACAGGATGCACGCCACCCTGGCCATCATGGGTCGGTGCATCCTGGAGGCCATCTTCCAGGATTCCAAGTTTGCCTTTGAAAAAGGGGGGTACATCTGCGAACAAGATTGTTCGCAGGCTCGGGAGCTGTCTTATGGGCCCGGTGTGGGGCTGGGGTTTTTGCCCCGGCTCCCGCCGCCCACGTGCGCGC